>Ga0187888_1001911_pt1 | contig 18872 bp, 5 predicted proteins | sample June2016WEW_7_40_FD_132987 | JGI IMG/M metagenome (GOLD analysis project Ga0187888, IMG submission 132987) | Peatland microbial communities from SPRUCE experiment site at the Marcell Experimental Forest, Minnesota, USA - June2016WEW_7_40 | ecosystem: Environmental > Terrestrial > Soil > Wetlands... | reverse complement strand
GGCGAGCGGGAATTGCATTCCCACCAGCACGGCGAGAACCAAAGTCAGCAGCGCGATGGCGGCCTTGATGAACACGAGTGACGTTGTTGTGCCGCCCAGGCGGTTGAACAGCGGCAATAAAAACGCGAGCAGGATGGCGTAAGCGGCGATGGCAAAGGCGAGAAGAGCCAGATGTCTTGCCGTGAGAGCGGCGGTTGGAGTGGTGAGGCGGTCTCGCGATGAGGGAACTGCGGCGGGACGCCGCAGCCACTTTTTTGCGGCAGGTGTGGCGCAGGCAGGAAGTAATATTTGGGCTGCGCGGCAGCGCAGCCCTACCAATTTTGGCATCTCCTCTCCATTGCTCCCGGATTTCGTCGGCCGATTCGCCAGCGCGGCCCCAAGGGCCAGACCGGCCATGAAGACGGTGACGATGATGCCCAGTTGATGATAGACCGAACCGCAAAGAACCTGGAAGGCCAGCAAGAGGACAATCTCCAGGGTCGTCGCCGCGAAACCCGAGGCGAGGAGGACAAAAGCAGTTCCGCGCAACCGGACGAGGTAGATGCCAAGCAGGACCAGCAGCAAGATCTGCAAGGGGCCGAAGCCGGTGTTGAACTGACTCATCCAGTGGCGGAGATGGTAAAAGTAAAGGACGGGGTTGAAGTCGTGGTTCAACGCCGCCTGCTGGGCGATGGCGAGCCGCATGTCCATCATGCGGTCGGGGGTGAGCATCGCGTCGAGGTAATGGCGGTTCATGAGTTTGGTTTTGAGGCCTTGCTGTTCGATGCGCGAGGCGATGTCGTCGAAGAGCGGGCCGTCGGAGGCGAGAAAGAAGACCCTGCCGCCGGGAATGACCAGGAGGTTGGGGAATGATTGGCGCAGGGAGCGGCCCGCCGAGGCGAGCATTCGCGCCAGATCGGGACTGACGTAGTTTTCATAATGTCCGAGCGATAAGGAGACCACGCCGCGCGGCGAAAGCACCCGTTTGACTTGAGTCAGAAACTCCACGGTAAAGAACCGGTTGAGTTGGGCGGTGGAAGGTTCGGGCACGTCCACAATGACCACATCGTATTTTTCGCGGGTTTGCCGGATAAAGAGGCGTCCGTCGGTGTTCAAGACTTTGATCCGGTTGTCGGCGAGATTTTCGGGGAGGAATTTGCGCCCGAACTCCAGAATCAACGGGTCCAGTTCCACATAGTCCACGCGGGTGACGCGGTATTTGAGGAGTTCCCTGGCCGTGCCCGAGATGCCGCCGCCGACCAGCAGGACCAGGCGGGCATCGGGCCGCTGAGCCATCGGGTAATGGACGGCCTCCTCGACATGCTGGTCGTCCCGGGTGGAGGTGAACGGGACGCCGTTCTCGATGAAATCGAACTGGCCGCCGGATTCCGTGACGAGGAGTTTGCCGTAAGGCGAATTGGCCCGGGCCACGATGTGCTGTCGGGGATACTGCCAGGCCGTGGAAAGAGCATCCAGGTCCACGAAAACCGCGGCCGCGATCACCGCGAAGGCCAGAGCGCCAGCCAGGGTGGAGAGCAATTTGTGTCCGGCGCGGAAGCAAATCGCGGCGGCCAGCAGCAGGTTCAAAACGGCGGGATAAACCAGAATGCCGGCATGGTCGAGGAACCTGACGAGCACGAAGCTGAAGAGAACGCCGCCGAGGATGCTGCCGATGCTGTCGGCGACATAGACGCGGCCAATGCCCGAAGCGCCGTCCTGGCGCGCCAACAACCAGCAGGCCAGCGTGAGGGCATAGCCAGCAATGAGGCAGTAGGGCAGCAGTAGGAGGAGGGCGCTGAGGACCGTTTGGCCGACGCCCACGGCAGCGCCGCGGAGGAAAACGACGTTTCGCAAAGCGCGGAGGAGGAACACGAGCAAGAGCGGCAGAAGTGCCACGAAGATTTGGGCGACGACCAGGACGGCCAGAGGATTTTGGAGTTTGTCGGAGGTTCGGCCAAGCCAGGCGCCGATGCCCATGAGCAGTAGCCAGTTGCCCAGCACCAAGCCGAGCACCAGTTCGTTTCCGCCAAAGGCGCCGAGCAATTCGCGCATCAGCGCCAGTTGCGTCATGATGCACGAAACCCCCAGCGCGCCGACGGCCAAGAGGACGGGCCGGCGTTGGCTCGCGACGGCCCGCAAGATCGGCTTCCGGTCGGACATGAAAGATTATTGCGACTCGTCGAAGGCCTCGACGTGATAGATGGAGACGCTGACATTGGCGCCGCGCCAGTCGTTGGGCGCGCAGCCGGCTTTTTCCGAGAGGTTGTTGAGGAATTGGACCTTGTCGGGCAATTGCTCCCAGACCTGCGGTAGAAAGGTCGCCGTGGCAGGGCCGATGCGGAGCACTACGCCATCCTCGCCCGGCTCCAACTTGTCCAGGAGGTCCGCCGGGGAACTGAAGGTCAGCGGTTGCGGCACCGTGAGCACGCTGATTTCGATTTTGATTTTGTTCACCTCGTCAGGCCGGACCGGCTGGAAGCGCGGGTCGCGGGTGGCGGCGCTGCGGGCGTTGTCCACCACGGCCTGGCCAAGGGCTTCCTGGGGCAGAATGTGGCCGATGCAGCCGCGCAAGACGCCATTTTCGGTCAAGGTGACGAAGCATCCTTTGGTCTCCGATAATATGGGTGACAGATCGCCGGGGTTGACGGCGGGTCCCGATGAGGCGGGATTGGCGGCGACGGAGGCCAGAGTGCGGCGGGCGAGGTCGAGCAAAAACTTCCGGTCTTTGGCGTCAACGTTTTGGGGCGCCGGCTCGTAAAAGGCGATGGCGGCATAGCCGACCACCGCGGTTTTGTCGCCGGCGGTGTCGCCACTGTTGCGGTAATCGAGCAATTGGGGCTTCCAACCTTTTGCCCGGGCCAGGTGCATGAGGGTCAAGATGGGCACTTTGCCGCAAGCCTCCTGGGTTTGCATTGCGTCAATGTTCATGTCGCAAATCGCCTGGACGCAGCGGCTGTCCAGTTGCTTGGCCGCGGGGTAGGGGTAGTAATGACTCAGATCGGAGCTGGCGACGACGATGGTTTTGGCATCAAGCACCCCGGCTAAAACGCGGGCGGCCTGTTCCGGATCCACATTGCCAAAGACCACGGGCAGGATGGTGAAGTTGGATAAAGTTTTTTGGAGGAAAGGAACCTGGACCTCGACGGAATGTTCCCAGGTGTCGGGCGTGTCGTGCCCGGCGGGCGGGGCGGGCTTGGATGACAGCGCCCACCACTGCGGACGCTGCACCGGGCATTGCGGTTCCAGGACAAAGGGGCTGGTCTTGGCGAGTTGCGCGGCCTTGGCGGAGATGGGGACGATTCCCAAGGGGGTTTGGTAAGCGTCTGTGTCCGAAACCGACGCGCCCTGAAAGAGGGCATAGTGACTGGGGCCGAGGATGAGGACGGTTTGAATATCGCGACCGGCCAGCAATTTATATGCAATCGCGGCGGTGGGTCCCGAATAAGGGTAGCCGGCATGAGGGCAAACCAGGCCCTTGAGGCGCGGGATGTGATGGGCGGGCGCGGCTTCCAGCAATCCATCAATGGTTTTTGCGAGAACCGTTGCATCCGCCGGATAAAACAGCCCGGCTACGGCGGGCGCGCGGACGCGCAAATGGCTGTTGGTCTGTGGCGCGGACGCAAGGGGCGGGTCGGCGCGGGGCGCGTCCCTCCGCGGATTGCACCCGCAGAAAGGGAGGAGCAACGCGATCAGGGCAATCCCGATTGCTGCCGTTCGTCTGCTTGCTGTATCCGCGGGACAGCCTGGTTTTGCCGCCGAGACTGCGCTTTGCCGGCCCCTATCGCTGGAATCCAAAGCTTTCACACCAGCTTCAATCTGCTCACCACTTTAAAGGCCCGTCAAGCCATCCTTTTGAAGGACAACAGTAATTGATGGACGTCAACGTTGTTGTGTTTTATTTTACGTTTATGCCCAGATTAAATGAAAACTCACCCGGCAAGTCGTCATTCTGGTATCGCGACATTATGCTGCCAGACGGATACCGCACATTTCCCCGCACCAAATTTGCGGAGCGCAGGCAGGCTGGGGAAGCACCTGCGCAAGGCGCCGTGACGCGACTCGGCCGCCTGTGGCGGAGGATGCGCCTGGCCGCGCTGGGCCTGCTGCTGGGTGCCGCCGCGGCGCCGGCGTTTGCCACGGCGCCTTTCGCGCCGACGAATCTGGTCGTGGACGATGTGGCCAACCCGGTGGGCACGGAGGCCGTGCCGTATTTTGGCTGGCTGGACAACAACACCAACGCCAACGAAATCCAATCGGCCTACGAGATTCTGGTCGCCAGTTCGATGAACAACATCAATGCCAATGACGGCGACGTGTGGGACAGCGGAGAGGTCGCCAGCAGCCGGGAGAACCATGTGGTGTACACCGGCGCGACGACCCTGACCGCCGACACGGAATATTATTGGAAAGTGCGCACTTGGGACAGGGAGGGCCTCGCCAGCCCGTACTCCACCAACGCCACCTTCACCGTTGGCCTGCTGGCCAACGGCAACTGGAGCAGCGCGTCATGGATCGCGGGCACCAACAGCCCCGCCGACAACTACACCTACTACCGCAAGTGGACGGGCACCCTGTCCGCCACGAGCGTGCAGCGGGCGACGGTGTACATCACGAGCGTCCACAAGTATGTGCTGTATGTGAACGGGACGCTGGTGGGCAAAGGCCCGGCCTACGCCTTTCCACAGTATCAGTTTTACAACGCCTACGACATCACCGGGCTGATCACGCCTGGGACAACCAACCTGTTTGCGATCTTCAACCACTGGTTCGGCGGCGGTTCGGGGCGGGATGCCAGTTCGCCCGGCATACTGATGCAGGCGAACATACATTACACTGACGGCACGAGCACCAACATCGGCACCGACGGGACTTGGTTGCAGAGCCAGGCGACCAACTGGGCCACCGGCCAGGCCGCGCGCGGCGGCTCTGGCGATGGCTACATCGAGAAGATTTATGCGGGGACCCTCCCGACCAATTGGTTCACGACCAATTTCAACGCTTCCGGTTGGGCCGCCCCCACAGTGATCGGCGGCCAGCCCAATTCGACGTGGCCGGGACCGCTCTTGCCCGACCTGACGCGCATCGTAGAGACGGTGGTCACGCCGGTGTCGGTGACCATGGACCAGAGCGGCAACGCGTACGTGGTGGATTTGGGCAAGCTTCATTCCGGGGTGCCAGTCATTTCCTTTACCGGAGGCACCACCGGGACGACGATCAATATGGGCGGGGGATTCGCGCTCCTGGCCTCGGGCGACATTGACGCCTCGCAAAACCAGAGCACGACCATGACCTACTACACGGTGCTCAACGGCTCGCCCTTCACTTACCAGCCGGTCGAGTATCTGACGATGCGATATTTTGCGATTACCAACCCGCCCATGGCGGTGACGACGGCGAATTTCTCGTTCGTGGAGCGCAACAGCCAGATGAACGACGCGTCCTCCTCCTTCACCTCGCCCAACGCCACGCTGAACAACGTGTGGGGTTTGATGAAAGAAACCCTGCCCATTGACGCGCAGGAGGAGTTCATAGACTCGATGCGGCAGAAGGGCGGCTTTTTGGGCGACGGATTTCAGGAGAGCCTGGCGGCGATGGAAGTGGAGGACGAGCGCCCGCTCACGCGGCGGCGGCTCAACGAGTTTATTGAGTCCATGGTTGAGTTTTGGGCCACACCCGCCACCAACGTCGGACGGGTCAACGCCTGTTATCCCGACAATGAGAACTCGCGCGACATCCCCGACTACACGCAAATGTACCTGGATTGGGTGTGGGAGTATTACATGCAGACGGGCGACCTTGCGTTCCTGGGCACCAACTACACGCAGTTGACCAACATCGCCCAGTATGTGAACCGCGACCTCAACCCGGCCACCGGCCTGATCACTAACCTGCTTGGCGGCACTCAGAACGGCGCCATCTCCACCTCCTACGAATACGGCATCATAGACTGGCCGCCCGACATGCAATTCGGCTACGACTTGAACACCGTCCGCGGTTCCGGCCCCTGCTCCGCCACGGTGATCAACGGCTGGGCGTGGGAGGACTACGACATCGTTTCGCGCATCGCCGGGGAGCTGGGCAACACCACCGACAGCAACACCTACCGCGGCATGGCCAACTCCCTGTCAAATGCGATTAACACCAAGCTACTCAACTCCAGCGGTGTCTATGTGGACGGCCTAGACCCCGGCGCGGTGCAGAGCACACACGCGTCGCAGCACGCCAACGCCTTCCCCCTCTCGCTGAACATTGTGCCGGCGGCGCAGCAGGCGAGCGTGACTGCCCAAGTGGATTCGCTGGGCATGAGCGTTAGCGCGCTGGGCATCCTGCAGCTCGTGCGGGGGCTGGGCGAGGCCAACCAGGGTCCGGCGTTGCTCAATCTCTACACCAACGCGTCCCAGTATGGCTGGGCGCAAATCCTCTCCTTTGGCGGGACGGCGACTTGGGAGTCGTGGACGGCCAACACCGACGGCGACAGCGAGTCGCACGGCTGGGGCGCGGTCGGGCTGGATGGTTATGTGCGCTATATTTTGGGCGTCAAGCCGTTGACGGCCCAGTTTGGGCAGGTGCAGATCATGCCGCTGGATTTCGGCACCAACCTCGCGTCCGCCAGCGGCACACTGACGACTGACCGCGGCGCCATCTCGGTGGAGTGGGACCGCAGCGCCGCGTTGTATCATCTGGCCGTGACCATCCCCGTCAACGTCACGGCCACCGTTTATGTGCCGCAGGCGGGCGTGGCCGGCACGGCCGTCTATGTGGACGGCGCCAACGTCATCGGGACGGTGACCAACCTTGGCGGGACGACGAACGGCTACCTGGGCGTCGCGGGCCTCGGCTCGGGCGCGCACAACATCGAGCGCGTCCTGGAATATGGCTGGACCAACACGATCACTGCTTCCCCGCAGGGCTGGAACATCAACGCCAATTGGAACAACGGCATTGCCTTTGCCAACAGTTCGCAAGCTGTAGCCATCATCAGCAATGGCATCACCGCAAACCAGAGCATCACCCTCAACCAGTCCATCACGGTGGGTTCGTTGGAGATTGGGGCGCCGGGCGGTTCCTACAACATTGCCGCCAACGGGGGAACACTGACGCTGGACAACACTCCCGCGGCCGCTTGCGTGCTGGAACTGAGCACCAGCCAGGGCGACACCATTTCCGCGCCGATCATCAACAACGGCAGCCTGGCGATCACCAACTATTCCGCCAACACCTTGACTTTGTCCGGCAACCTCTCCGGAGCGGCCAATGGCCTGATGGTCAACGGCAGCGTCACCTTGAGCGGCGTCAACACGTACAGCGGCGGCACTACCATCAGCGGCGGCACGCTGCTGATCGGCGGCGCGGGCGAGCTGGGCGGCGGCGCTTATGGCGGCGCTATCGCCAACGCGGGCACGTTGACCTTCAACAGCAGCGCGGCACAGAACTTGTCGGGAACAATATCCGGGACCGGCGCGCTCAACCAAACCGGCAATGGAAGCCTGACGCTTTCGGGCGCCAACACGTACACCGGTCCCACCACCATCACCGGCGGCACGCTTTTCCTCTCCGGCGACGGCACGAGCACAGGTTTGCTCCAGAAAACGCCAGCCATCGTCGTCAATTCTCCAGGTGTTTTGGATTCAACAAGACTGGCGCACGACAGTGGAGCGTTGGATATCGGTGATGGCAGCATATCGGAAGGCGCTCAATCTCTCTCAGGCAACGGCGCCATCAACGGCAGTGTCATTATCAATTCCTCCGGCACCTTGTCTCCGGGCCTGGCCCAGGGCGCGTACGGGAACTTGACGATCGCAAATGCGCTGACGGTCAGCAATGTGGTTAATATGTATGTGGACCACCCTGCCAGCGGCGCGGCGAACGATTCGGTGACGGCGCAAAGCATCAACATTTATGCAGGCTCGACGATCAACGTTGTTCAGAGCACCAACGACCTTCAGGCTGGCGATTCGTTCCAGTTGTTCAACAGCCCCAACCTCAACCCCAACAACGTGAATCTGGGCGGCGTGACGATAATTCTGCCAAAAAACGGTCCTGTCGCCCACGGCATCTATGCGTGGAACACCAACAATCTTGCCGCCAAGGGCACACTCCAACTGGTCAGCGTCACGCCGCCAGCCACCCCGGTGATAACTTGGGGCGCGCCCGCCGCCATTTCCTACGGAACAGCCCTGAGCGCCAGCCAACTGGATGCCACGGCGAACGTGCCCGGCAGCAGCTTCGCCTACAATCCGCCTGGCGGAACCGTCTTGAACGCGGGGACCGCGACGCTCACAGTTGTCTTCACGCCGACTGACACGGTTGATTATACCAGCGCGACCCAGACTGTCAGCTTGGTGGTGTCCCCCGGTCTCTTGACCTATGTGGCCAATCGTGTGAGCCGCCCGGTCGGCACGGCCAATCCGACGTTTACTGGCACCGTGACGGGTTTTGTGAACGGGGACACCCAGGCCAGCGCAACGAAGGGCACGCTGGCGTTTACGACTCCGGCCACGACGACAAGCCCCGCCGGCAGCTATCCGATCAATGGCTCCGGGCTTTCGGCCAGCAATTACACTTTTGTGCAGGCGGCGGGCAATGCCACCGCGCTGACCATTGCCACGACTGTTACGCAGGTCAAAGCTGCCAATACAACGGCCCTGAACACAGGAGGCTCATGGGTTAGCGGCATTGTTCCCGGCGCCGGCGACACCGCCGAGTGGACCAGCGTGGCGACGGCAACGGGAGACACCTTGACGTCAATGGGCGGCGCCTTTTCGGTCGGAGAAATCCAGGTCGCGGGCGGCGCCAGCAGTCCTCTCACCGCGGTGAGCCTGACCGATTCCACCGCCACCGACACCCTGACCCTCAACGCGGTCAACGGGGTGGGCATTGACATGTCGCAGGCGTCGCAGAACCTCACGCTGGCGGTTCCGGTGGTGCTTGCCGCCAGTCAGGCTTGGAATCTTGCCAGCGGCACGACCCTGACACTTGGCGGCGCCAACGAATGGAATTATGGCGCCAACGTTTTGACCATCAGCGGGCCTGCCGGTGGGACTGCAGCCGTAGTTTACAATCCCAACGGTTCGTCAGGGCAGGCCTCTTCCAGCACGGGGGCTGGCTTGACCCTGAACAACATCGCGTTATCGTGCGCTCAAGTGGGAAGCTCGGGGGTGAACAGCACCAATGAATTCGGGGCAAACACCGCGCTGACCATGGCGGGCAGCTCGCTCACTGTGTCTGTGGCATCCAACTCCGGCCATGCTTACCAAATATTTCCCAGTCTTGCTTTGAACCCTGGGAGCAGTGCTTTCTATGTCCTTTCTAGAAGCGCCTTCTCTGGGCAATGCATCGGTTTCGCGACGGTAACTCGCAACGCGGGTTCGATCGTGGATTTTGGGGCCAATAATGGAACCACGGGCTTTTCGTCCACCGCTAATCAGATGGCCTACGCGGTCGCTGGAACAACGGTTCTGGGCTATGCCACCTACGCTGGAAATGATTGGCTGTTGCCGCAAGGGTCCACGACAATTACCATGGCCGCCAGTTATTCCGGTCCCCCGTGGGCCAGCGCCAACAACGTGACGATCACAACAGCGACCGACACGGAGACTGGCGCCAAATGCAACTCGCTGATCTTTAAGACCCTTGTCGCCGGAGGCATTACGGAGACGCTCTCGGGGGTGAACACCATCGTCACGGGCGGTATTCTGGTGGGTGGGGCCGTGGGAGCCAATGCCGTCACCATTACCGGCGGCACTCTGACCTCGGGGAACACGACCGCCGACGGCTTTCACGATCTGATTATCATCAACAACAACAACAATCTCAACAGCGCCACCACCGCCGGCGGCCCTGTGATCATCAACTCGGTTATCGCGGACAATGCCGCCAGTGGTTTTTCCGTCGGCCTGACGGCCGGCACCGGCACAAACCTAGCCAACGGCACGTTTGTCAACGTTGGCCCGATTGAGTTGGGCGGGGCGAACACATTCACCGGCACGACTTACATCCCCAAAGGCACGCTGCAACTGAATAACGCGCTCGCGTTGCAGAACAGCACCTTCAACACATCCCTGGCGGGAAGCTTGAGTTTCGGCTCCTTGAGCGCCGCCACCCTGGGGGGATTGACCGGGACGGGAAATCTGACCTTGCCCAACAACTTCGCCTTGACTCTTGGCAATGCAACTTCGACTTATTCCAGCGTATTGGGGGGCGCCGGCGCGACGTTGACCAAAGCCGGGCCTGGCACCCTCACACTGGGCGGGTTTAACACCTATTCGGGCGGCACCACCGTCACCAGCGGCACTTTGCTGGTCGCCAACACCAGCGGCAGCGGCACCGGCACGGGCAGCGTGACAGTTTACGGCGGCATCTTGGGCGGCAGCGGAACGATTTCCGGCAGCGTAACGGTGGGCAGCGGCGGGCAGACGTTTCCCAGCGGCGGGGTGGGGCTTGCTGGTGGGGTGAGCAACACCATTGGCGGCAATCTCACCTATACTTCCGGGGCGGCCGTCCCGACCAACGCCAATTTCAACCTGTCCAGCAGCGCCTCCGGCCCCGGCAACGACCAAATCATCGTCAACGGCGCGAGCAGTGTGCTCAATTGCGGCGGCTCGGGGGCGGTGAGTGTTGGCATCAACTGCGGCTTCAGCTTGGACACCCATAATTACGTGCTTTTCAATTTGACCGGCGGCACGGCCACCATCACGGGCAGTTTCAACGCCACGCCGGTCTGGCTGGGAGACACGCCGGCCAATGCGGCGGACTATTCGGTGGCGACCATCGGGACGACGGTGGTTCTGAAGTATCAGACGGGATTGCCGCCCACCATTTCGGCGGAAAGCTACAGTCCTGTCCCGCTGGTGGCCAATCAACCCGCGACCTTCAGCGCGACGGTGATTGCGGGTGGCGCCCCGTTGAGCACGGTGACGGTGAATCTGGCGCCGCTCGGCGGGACGCTGGTGACGCTGGTTTCCGACGGGATGGGCGACTACACCAACACGGTCCCGGTGCCCTACAGCGCGAGTCCGGGCAATCATACCTTGGTGGTGGAGGCCAAGGATACTGGCACCGGGGACACCACGACCAATCTTTTGGTGACGGTGGCGGCTGCCGCGGGCGCAACGGAAACCTGGAATGGCGCGGACTTTGGCAATTCCCCCAACTGGAGTGACGGGAACAATTGGGCCAGCACGAGCGCGCCGGGGTTTGGCGACAATATCTACTTTGACGGCTCGGTTGGGCTGGCGCCGGTGATGAACAATTCCTACAGCATGGCCGGGGTAACGTTCAACAGCACGGCGGGCAGCTTCACGATCGCCAATGCGGGTGGCGGCCAGAGCCTGACCCTGACCGGGGGTGTGACCAATAACTCGGCCAATGCGCAAACTTTGAGCATGCCGGTCGCTCTCAATGCCCTGACCGTGCCGGTGACTGACGCGGGTTCCGGGGTGGTGCTCTCCGGGGTGGTCTCCGGCTCCGGCGAGGGTCTGGCGACCACGGGCAAGGTGACCCTGGGCGCCGCGAACACATTCAGCGGCACGACCACGATTTCCAGCGGCACACTGCTGCTCAACAACGGGCTGGCGCTGCAGAACAGCACCTTGAACAACGTGGGCGGCGCTCTGAGTTTTGGCGTCCTCACGGCGGCCACGATTGGCGCGTTGAGCGGCACGCAGAACCTGGCTTTGCAAAATGCGACGCCAGCGGCAGTGAACTTGACTGTGGGCGGCAATAACACCTCCCAGATTTTTTCCGGCGCCTTGAGTGACGGCGGCTTGGGGGCCACCCTGACCATGAGCGGGACGGGCACGCAGACGCTGTCGGGCGCCAACACTTACACCGGCGACACCGCCATCACTGGGGGCGGCACGCTGGCCATTGGCGGCAGCGGCCAGTTGGGCGGTGGCAATTATGCGGGCGCCATCTCCGACGTTGGAGTGTTCAGCTACGCCAGCAGCGCGGCGCAGACCTTGACGGGAATCATATCCGGGACAGGCGGTTCGCTCAGCGTAACCGGCGCCGGCCCGCTGACGCTCTCGGGCGTCAACAGCTACAGCGGCGCCACCACCATAGGCGGCGGCAGCACGCTGATCGTTAGCGGCGGCGGCAAGTTGGGCGGCGGCACGTATCTCGGCAATATCGCCGACAATGGCACCTTCACCTACGCCAGCAGCGCGGCGCAAACCTTGTCGGGAACTATTTCCGGGTCGGGCACGTTCAACCAAAACGGCGGGACGCTCACCTTGAGCGGCGCGAACACTTTTAGCGGCACAACGACTATTGGCACTGGAAGCACGCTGTTGTTGGCCAACACGCTGGCGTTGCAGGACAGCACGTTGAATTACACCGGAACCGGCACTTTGAATTTTGGCACCCTCAGCTCAGCCAGCCTGGGCGGATTGAGCGGTTCGGAGAATCTGCTGTTGGCCAATACGGCCTCGACGCCCGCGGCAGTGGCTTTGACAATCGGCTTAAACAACGCCAACACCTCCTACTCCGGCAACCTGACGGACAGCCCCAGTGGGACCAGCTTGGGTGGCAGCGTGTTCAAGCAAGGAACGGGCACGCTGACGCTGTCGGGCCAGAACACCTACACCGGCCAAACGCAAGTCGAAGTTGGCACGCTGATCATTGCCGGCAGCGGCGTGTTGGGCGGTGGTAATTATTCGGCTGCCCTCCCCGTCTCGGGTGTCTTCAACTACAACAGCAGCGCCAACCAAGTTTTGTCGGGAAGCATTACCGCCTCCGGCTCGCTGCAGATGACCGGCACCGGCACACTGACCCTGTCGGGCGCCAACACTTACACCGGCGGCACCACCATTACCGCTGGAATCCTCAGCATTTCAGCGGACGGCGGACTTGGGGGGGATCAGAACCTGGTGATGACTGGTGGCGACTTGCTGGGAACGACCGCCAGCTTTGCGCTGAGTTCCAGTCGCGGCGTCCTGATCGGGCCGGCGAACAGCAGCGTCACCAGCACCGCTTCCATAGACAGCGCCGCAACTGTAACATTCACAGTGCCAGGAGTTATCGCTCCCAACACGGGCAACACGGGCGTCAACAACGTTTCGATCAACATCGCGCCCACTAGCACCGGCACAGTGGCGTTCAGCGGTGCGAACACCTACAACGGCGCCACCACCATCAGCAACGGCACACTGGCGTTGGGAGCCGGCGGTTCGATTGTCAGCTCCAGCGTCAGCATTTCCGGCGGCGCGACCTTTGATGTGTCCGCCGTCTCCACGTCGGCTGCCCCTTACAACATGGGCGGCACTTCCTTCGCTGCCAGCGGCGATGCTGCCGCCACTCTTAATATCGCCTCGGCCGGGTTTGTCACCAACCCGCTGCCGACGAAGTTGGTTTTGAGTTCCGTCGCTGGCGCCGTGCCGAAACCCGCCCTCACCGTTGCGGGAGGCGCCTTGGTCCTGAGCAATAATCAATTCACCATTAATGGACCGATTTTGCCGCCGGGCATTTACACGCTGGCGAATACCAGCGGCACCGGGGCCATAGGTTATAACGCCGCTTGGGGGGACAACTTCCCCGTGCCCACTGGAACGGCCCTTCTCTGGCCGCACACCACTCCTTCCATCACGGTGTCGGGATCGGGCAGTTCTGCTGCTGTGGTCTTAACTATCACCAGTCCTAATTCCTGCGTGGGCGGGTTGGTCGCCACCAACGGCACTTGGACGCGCGCCTATTCCTCGGTGGATGCGAACGATGAGCAGTTGAGCTTCGGCAACACCAATGGCATTTACTCGGTGGTGGGTTACAACATGGTCAACTGCACATTTACCAGTGGAACAGCCACTGTTTACGGGGGTGGAACTGTTGCCGTTGGACCTGGAACACCCTATTTGATCGGGCTCAATGCGGGGAGTTCGACCTCAGGCACACCTACCGTCTTGCCCGTGGGCACAACCAATCTGGTGCTGATTGCCACGCAAACAACTAAGGGGGTGGGCGATACCGCGCGGGTGAATGCCTTGGTCGTGGCGGATGGATGTTCTGCAAACACGATGTCCTTTGACCCGATCAGCGCGAACCTCTATCTGAGCCAGAGTGGCGAGGTTCGAGTTGTCTTCAACAACATCTCCCAGAACGACAAGTATGTGAGTTTGCAGAACGGTGCGCCCGGCCTGCGCTCGGCGCGGATTCTCGTCAATGGGACCGTCTTTGCGCTCAACGGCTTGGCCAATGGAGCCAGCCAATCGGTGGACATCAGCAGCGCGCTCACGGGCGGGACTGGCAACACGGTGGTGGTGGAAGGATTTGGCACGGCGGGCGCCGGGGCGGTGGTTTTGATCGGCGAGACCCCGGCGGCGCCGGCCTCCGGGAACTTCCAAGTCACGGCGGCCTCGGCAGTGAGCACGTTCATCAACTTGCCGGCCTTGCAGATCACGCAATCGGGGGACCAGACGGCGTTGAGTTGGCCGGCGACTGGGCCGGCGGGAGAGGACTTCACCGCATACCAGTTGCAAACCAGCGCCAGCGGCCTGCCCGGCAGTTGGAGTGTGGCGGGGACGGCCCCGGTCAGCGCGGGAGGGCAGTTGACGGTGACGGTGACGGCGGGCGGCAGCGGGCAGTTCTATCAGTTGGTGAACCCGAACTCGGGGCAATAAGAGTTCCGGGATGGAATGAATGCGTTTTTGAAAAACGTCACAAGGCCACTTTTGGATAGAGCCACGCGCTCAAGATTGATATCAACAACGTGAGGATGGCCAGCACGCCGAGATCAAAACCCGCGCGCTCGGTTCCGGTCGAGAGCATGAACCCGCGCAAACCGTCCACCATGTAGCTCAACGGGTTGGCCTTGGCGACGACTTGGAGCCAGGCGGGCATGATGGAGATGGGATAGATGGCATTGGAGGCGAAGAAGAGCGGCAGCGTAATCACCTGGCCGATGCCCATGAACCGCTCGCGGGTTTTGACAATGGAGGCGATAATCATGGACAGACCGGTGAAAAAACCCGCGCCGAGCATGATAATGAGGATGACCCCCAGAACAGACCACACGGTCATGTGCAGTTGAATCCCCAGGAGCAGGGCGAACAGGAAGACAATGAGGGCCTGGCTCAGCCCCCGGACGCCGGCGGAAAGCATCTTGCCCCAGACCAGGGCTAGGCGCGGCGTGGGGGTGACGAGCAGTTTTTGCAAGATGCCGGTGTCCCGATCCATGATGATGTAGAGGCCGTAGAAGATGGCGATGAAGACGACCGATTGGGTGAGGATGCCGGGGGCGAGGAACTGGAGATACGTGAGTCCCGGCGTCGGGATCGCCCGCACCTTGCTCATGGCCTGGCCGAAGATGCCCAGCCAGAGAATTGGCTGGACGGCGCGGAAAGCCAGCTCGGCGGGATCCCGGAGCAGCTTGCGCGTTTCCATGGCGGCGAGCACATAGGATTTGGTGACGGCCTGCGAAAGATAGCGCATCATGGCATCGGGATTGTCAGCCCAGCCTCTGCCCGGTTCTTCTGGCCCTGCGGATTTCCCGGAAATTGCCGGTCTCCTCAAGCTGGTTGCCGGTGAGGAAAATGAAGGCGTCTTCCAGAGTGGCGGCGGCGGTTCCGGTTTTGGCTTTCAGCTCTTCGGCGCCGCCAATGGCGGCGATTTTTCCACGGTTCATCACGGCCACCCGGTCGCTCACTTCGTCGGCCTCTTCCATGTTGTGGGTGGAGAAGAAAATGGTCGTGCCAAATTTTTCGCGCAGATCGAAGAGGTGTTCCCAGACGTTCTGCCGGGCGACCGGATCCAGCCCGGTGGTCGGCTCATCGAGCAACAGGGCCTTGGGGCGGTGCAGCACGGCTTGTCCGACCTCCAGCTTCCGAACCATGCCGCCGGAGAAGGTGCGCACGAGGCAATGGGCGTGCTCGGCGAGCTTTAGAAAGGAGAGCATTTCCCGAATGCGTTCCTGGCGTTGCGCTTTGGGAATATCGTAGAGCTGCGCCAGGAGGAGCAGGTTTTCGTAGGCGGTGAGCGCGCCGTCCACGGAAAGCATCTGGGGCACGTAGCCAATCGCCCGGCGCACCTGGGGGGCGCGGTTTCGGATGTCCTGTCCGTCAATCAGGGCGGTGCCGCTGGTGGGGGCCAGGAGGGTGATGAGCACCTTGATGGTGGTGCTCTTGCCAGCGCCGTTGGGGCCTAAAAAACCGAAGATTTCTCCCTGCTCAACTTCAAAACTCACGTGATCAACGGCGGTAAAACCGTTGAATTGCTTGGTCAAATTCTCGACCCGGATCATCTTCACTGGACCAGCAAGCCGCCAAGGGCGGGGGTTAGCGATCCGTGAACGCGCGAATTTTCCAGGTGACTTTGCCGGCCAGCGGGTCGGGGGCCAATTGAAAGGCCCCCGCCTGCCTGGCCAGAGAAAGTTCACGTAAAATATTGTCCGAGGGCAAACAAACCAGTCCGCGGGCGGCGGATTCCGCCTTGGCAAAGACCACCAATTCGAGATTTGACCAATCCATTTGCGAGGTGGATTGCGCCAGGGCCATGTGCGGCAGCACCGTGCCGTCGCGCACCAAAATGATTTCCGGAATGGGTCCCGCCTCGATTTTCCGCCAGCCGCCGGAATAATCCTTTCCGGTCTGATAATCAATCCAGGTTCCGGGCGGCAGATAGACGTCGCGGCTGGTTTGGTCTTCACGCAGGAGCGGGGCGACCAGGAGGCTGGAGCCGAAAAGGTATTCGTCGTCCACATTCCAGGAGCCGGGGTCGTCGGGAAACTCCAAAAACAACGCCCGCAGCATCGGCAACCCGCGTTGGGAGGAGTCTTTGGCCTGGGCATAGACGTAGGGCATAAGCTTGTATTTCAATTCGTCCTCGAGGCGGAATTGGTTCATGAAGGCCTGGCCGTAATTCCACGGCTCTTTGGGCGCCTCGCCGTGGCATCGGCTGTGGGAAGTCAACATGCCGAAGGCGAGCCAGCGTGCGAACAGGTTTTTGTCCATCTGTTCGACCGAGCTGGCCGTGAAGCCGCCGATGTCGTGGCTCCAGAAGGAGAACCCGGAAAGGCCGAAGGACAAGCCGCCGCGCAGTTCCGCCGCCATGCCGTCGTCGGTGCTCTCGGCGTCGCCGCCCCAGTGGATGGGATAGCGCTGGCTGCCCGCCCAGGCGCTGCGCGCCCAAATGATGTTCTCGCCGGTGACCTTTTTTGTGATGTCGGCCACGGCTTTGTTGTAACGCAGGGGATAGAGATTGTGTTCGTAAAAGCCAGCCCTCCCGTTGGCGAAAGTTCCGCTTTCCGGGGCGGCCTCGCCGAAATCCACCTTGATGGCGCCGACGCCCATCTGGAGGAGGCGGGCGATATGGTCCTGATACCAGGCCACTGTTTTGGGATTGGAGAAATCCAGGACGGCGTCTTCGTAGGGCAGATTGCCCTTGGCGTCGCGGACGACGAGATTCTGCTCGATGAGTTCTGGAAATAATTTGTTTTTCGGCACGAAGTAGGGAAGTTGCCACAAGGAGATGTGGAAGCCGTCGGACTTCAAATCGGAAATCATTTTGGCCGGATCGGTGAAGCGCGAAGTGGAAAACTGGTAATCGCACTGCCAGTCGGTTTCAAACCAGCCGGTGTCCAGATGGAGCACGTCGCAGGGGATTTTATTGGAGCGCATTTGCGCGGCGATGTCGCGGACTTGTTTTTCGTTGTTGTAGGTGCAGCGGCTCATCCACAAGCCGAAGGACCAGAGCGGGGGCATCGGCGATTTGCCGGTCAGTTTGGTGTATTCATCCAAAATCTCCCCGGGCGGGCCAAGGAAGACAAACAGGTCCAGTTCGTCGTCGCCCAGCATCATGGAGTTGACGCCGCTGAAGGCGTTGCCGAAATCGCAGGTGAGGGTGGCACTGGTGTGCAGGAACATGCCATAGCCGAGGCTGCTGAAGAAAAACGGGATCGGCTTGTACATGCCCTGGTTTTGAATGCCATTGGCGTCGTCGGTCCAGAGGACGAGCCGCTGGCCGCGCTTGTCCAAAGCGGTGAAGGATTCGCCGCAGCCGAAAATCTTTTCGCCGGGCGAGAGGGTGAAGGCGGCGTTCATGCTGCGGGAATAGTCCGAGGCGCGGCGCACAAAGGAGAAGGGGAGAATGGGGGTGAAGGTTGAGTTGTTGTCAGCCGTGTGGTCCGTTCTGGTGAGCAGCCGTCCTGAGGCATCGCGAATTTCGATGTGGAAGGGGTTCTGCAGGATCGTCACCGAACCGAACTGGCTGGTGTAGCGATGGCCCCCAGCCACTTTGGCATATTGCCATGAGTCGTCCTTGGGCACCGGCCCGGCGAGCATGAGTTCTTCGTCTTTGGGATGGAACTGGGGCCCGCTGGCGGCCCGGATGCGGAGGGTCCTTGGCGACACAAACTCGATGGAGAAGGGCAACGCGGGGGCGACGGCGTATTCGCCTTCGGGAAATTCATTGGGCGGGACCGGTTTGAGCACGGCGAGCATATTGTCGAAGGCCTGCCGGGTGAAATACTGCGCGCGCTGGTAGCTGATCTTGCCGGCATGGGTTGCCGGATCAAACTCCGCGAGCTTGTCCGCCAGATAATAGGTGCTGGAGAAATCCCTGAAGTCGCCGCTCACATCCACGGGGTCGTTGACCAAGGGGAGCTGCGGGTTGCCCGCCGCCAGGGGAAAAGGCGCGGATTGGAATGCCGCCGCCAGGCAGGCCAGCGCGGCGGCAATTTTTCGCGCGGGGGCCAATCGGGTGATTTGTTTTGAGTTCATGGCAGAGATTGAACGCCATTTTCCGAGGGATGGAAAGCACTGTCTTGTCCTCAAAACAGACGACGGGTGCAGGACAAAATTCTTCGTTAAGCAGACAGGCTGAGGGTGTCATTGCGTTTGGCGTGTTGATTGAGCCGGTGTTTCCAGAACTCGTCCAAGCGTCGGCTGCTGTGGATGCAGCGCAAG
>Ga0187888_1001909_pt1 | contig 18876 bp, 22 predicted proteins | sample June2016WEW_7_40_FD_132987 | JGI IMG/M metagenome (GOLD analysis project Ga0187888, IMG submission 132987) | Peatland microbial communities from SPRUCE experiment site at the Marcell Experimental Forest, Minnesota, USA - June2016WEW_7_40 | ecosystem: Environmental > Terrestrial > Soil > Wetlands... | reverse complement strand
TGAGTCGGTGAAATCCCAAGCTCCGTATCGGTTGCTGCCGGCGTTGTTCGCCCAGAACCATGCCAAGACCCTATTCCCGGCTGTGTGGCAGGAACGACAGCCTGAAATCCAGCAGCGCTATCAGGAGTCGCTGGCCGACTACGAGCAGCAGTTGAAGGCGGCACAGGCGGAATGGGAGGCCCGGGAAACGGAGCGCGTAGCTTGGCTACAGCGGTTGACGGCCGGTGATCTTGAGGAGATCAAACACACCCTGACGGAAATCTTTACCGGCCTGCACCTTCCATTCCAGGACGCAACCCAGTGCGGTTTGTTCTTCGACACGGCGGATTTGGTTTCGTTGAATCTGGACCTGCCCGAAATGGAACAGGTCATTCTGCCTACACGGAAAAGGCTGCTCAAGAACGGGGAAATCCGGGAGGTGGCGCGTGACAAGGTGGAACGCAACCGTGATTATTTTGACCTGGTGACCGGGGAATGCGCCTTCATTGCGGCGGAGATTTTTTCCTACCTGCCGCTGTGCCGGACCATCCGGCTGGCGGCCTACACCCAACGGGCCAAGGCGCGGGAAACCGACCCCATCGACACCTGGATCCTGGACCTGAAATTCACGCGGGAGGAGTTGAAGGCGTTCAACCCGGACACCACCCCGATGCACCCGTTCTTGGTTCACTCCGGGGCCCGGTTCCAGATGGCGGGGGATTACCAACTGGCGCGGATCGAGCCGCCGTCCTGGCTGAACCACGAAGACATCCAGAACGCCCCAGGCGAGTGAATATCGATGCGTCAGTTTTGAGCAGCACCATTCGCTTTCTCCACCACCCGCCTGTTTTTGAATTCCGCCCGAAGCCGGCTGAGGCGTTTGGGGCTGGTGAGCGGATCCCAGCCAAGACGAGCGCAGAGAAACTGGTGCTTCTTTTCACCTTTCAAGCCGAGGCGGAGAGATTCTTTGTCGAGACGGCGAAGTTTTTCGGCGGCTTTCATCTGTTCAGCAAGTCCTTCGGCAAGGGCGGAGCCTTGACGCCTAGGGACGCGCATGCGGTGCAAGCTGGCGATGGCGTCCCAGCGGATGTCCCGCTTGGGATCAAAGGACCAATAGGCAGGGATGTGGATCATCGTGCCGGAGGGCGTGATGTTGACGGCGAGTTTGAGCAGGAGTGGGTCGTCGTTTTGCATGCCATAGAGGTTCCAGCGCAGGCAAAACGCATCGAACGCGGCGCGAAAAACATCCTTCTGGCGGCGCAAGTTGACGTAAAACGACCGGCGCCGGTTGCCCTCGGCGCTCATGGTTCGGCGGATCACCCCCTCATGGTCGCGGTAGGCTTGGACATTGAAGGCGGCTTTGATGCGCTCCCATTGTCGGCGAAGTTCTGGATCGGTCTTGATGGCGAGTTCGTTCTGGGAATACTTGGCCTGCGTCTTAACCAGGTTTTCGTAGGCGCCCTTTTGAAGGTGGAGTTCGTAGTCGGCCACGGCATCGCAGATCGTTTCATCCGGCGGTTCCGGCAGCAGTTCAATGAGAATACGATGGCGGCAGTTGAGGCGTTTCCCATGTTCCAGGTCGCAAAGGCAATCCGCCAGCAGGTCTTGGACATTAAACGGCCAAAGCGTTGTTGGGACGAATATCCAGTTGTAAAGCGCTCGCAGTTGTCGAGCAACCACACCGTTAGGATTCAGGTTCGCGGCGTAGTAATTGCGAAGAACCCCCTCCGCCCATACTGTCCTGTCATAAGCGCGGGCTTTGAGTTTTTTCAGGTCGAGATTTAATGCTGTTGTCATGGTTTTTCCGTTGCGTTGAGGTTTTTCCGGCGTCTGGGCAGGTCGTGTTCATCAATACCCGCCCAGCGACAAAGCTCGGCGTGGGTTTGCTTGCCGTAATTGACGGGACATTTTCCGGGGCAGAGAGATCCGGTGTGGAGGGCCTCCAGGACGGCTGGTGTGTCGGCTGGTATGCCCGCCCTGAAAAGGAGACGGTTCGCCCGGTAGGACAGTCCGTTGTCAATGGCGAGGGGCGTCGTGTTTTTGGGGATGGTCGGCGACACGAACGATTCATCAAGACCCGCCCAGCGACAAACTTCGCGGTGCGTCTTTCTTCCGTAGAGCGCCGGGCGAAAAAAGGGATAAAGCGCACCGGTCTTGAGGGCTTGGAGGACGGCTTCCTTTTCGGCGGGAACGCCCGCAGTCGAGAGACAGCGGTTTGCCCGCGCAGAAAGGCCGTTTGAAGGGGGTTTGGGTTTCATGGCAGGGGCTGCAAACCAGCGACGATCTGGCCGTAGGCACCGTTGGAAAGGAGTGCGCGGGCCCGCAAATCCAAGGCAATCTTGCCAGAAGTGACCTCAATCTTGCGTACGCTACAGGTGAACGTAGCGGGCTTAACCAGTTGAAACAACTGCAGATTGCCGCGAGGGGGAAACTCTTTGCGGATGCGACCAAAAGATTCGATTCTTGATTTCATGGCACGACTCGGTGTGCGGTTCGGCAAAACAGTAGCAAAATCCTCTGATGCGGTGAAGCGCGGAATTTGGCGAAGACACACGGCTTCCGGATGCGCCGTGGACACTGGCCGCCATGTCCGCCAGGATCAGCCGGAATCTTCCCAATTCCCGGCCTCGGTCACCACCTTCATTCAGCCTTCACTTTGCCGGAGGCTACTGAGATGTCTTACGAGCCTGCGCAATCTGCACAGGCAGGCACGTTTCCCTGGCCACCAACCGGTCAAGGCCGCGCAACCGCGCGCCGCCGCCTGCCAGGACAATGCCCTGTTCCGCCAGATCTGCGGAAAATCCCGGCGGGCAACGTGCCATCGTCAGGCGAATGGACTCTAAAATGGCGGAAAGGGCCTCGTGGAACGCCTCCCGAATTTCTTGCGAGCCAACTGACACAGCCTTCGGCACACCCGTGCTTAAATCGCGCGCTTTGATTTCCATGCTTAACTCCTGCTCCAGCGGAAGGGCCGAGCCGATTTGGATCTTGATCTCCTCGGCGGTACGTTCGCCAATCATGAGATTATAGGCGCGCTTCAGATGCGCGACAATTGCCCCGTCAAACGCATCCCCGCCCACGCGCAAGCTGCGACTGAAGACTATTCCATCGCGGGAATTGATCTGGATTTCGCAAGTGCCGCTTCCGATTTCAACATTAAGCATCTCCCACAACTTGCACCAGACTTCACCCCGGAGCAAGGGGAACAGAATGTCCCCAATGTTGTCCCAACTCCTGGTAGCCATTTTTCACGTACCAGCAAATAAAGAAAACCATGACAAAACAACTGAAGGCCGCCAAGCCCACAGTTGAGGAGCGTGGTCGTTCGTGATCAGGGTGAACCAATAAAATTGCGCCAGCCTATGACCCTAACTTCACAACGTCTTCCTCCCCTCTGCCCTCGCCTTCGCCCATCTGGCTTTAGCCGCCGCTGAAAGCTTGGCCCTGACCGCTGGGCTGCTGCGCCATTCCTTCTTTCTAGTCGGCTTCGTTTTGGTTCCCTTTGCCTTGGCCCAGCGAATTTTCCGTGCCCTTGCCAAAGCCTTTATGAGTTTGCGTTTATGGGCGGCCGACATGTGATACTTGCGCTTGGCGGGAACAAGGGCTTCCTCAGTTGAAGGGGATTGAACTTCTCCTCCGCCAGCAATGGAATCGAGTTGGCCTTGCAGCGTCTCGATCTGCTCCTTGATAGTGATGATTTGGTGAAGTTGGGTTGTCGTTAAGTCTGTGAGTTTGGTCATGGCGGAATTTGTAATGCCGGGAGGGGTTGGGAGTCAATCGCGGATATGGCCGTTCTCAGGGACTACGGGGCGCAGTCAATGGCCGCCTCACTTCGATTTCGCCGTTGGCGGCAGGTCATACACAAACACCTCGGTGGTTGGAATTGCTATCCGAATCAAAGGCTCAACGGATTCCCATTTCCCACCCGCAAGGCCGCAACCGATTCGCGGCATGTGAATGGTTGCCCGCAATTTCCGCGCTTCGACAGCCAATATCGCCAAGCACTGCCTGAGCGCGGCGTAGCGGATTGGAGGAACACCGTCTTCGGTGCAAATTCCCCTTTGGGCAATCATGTTCGCCACCCAAATGCCGGGATCAACCTGGATCAGGGAGAGTGTGCCGAGCGCCAGACATCCCCGCGATTTCAGGTATTGCGCCTCTGGCTGAGGCCATCGCTTGGAGATGGCCAGGACAAAACCTGCGCCCCACGCGCCGATGTCATTACAGACATGGGCGATGATTTTGTTTCCAGCTCCAATAGGATCGGTGGCGTCACCGGTGATGAATTGGATTTTCACAGCGCGTAAGTTCCATTGGCCTCGGGCAGTTCCATCGCATCAGCCAAACGTGTTCCCGTTCCAGCCCCAATGGCTGGCTTGGACATCGGTGAAGTTGAGGTAAATGCGGTTTGGCGGGGTGCCGAGAGCTTCGTGCAACAATTCGCAGACTCTCTTCGAGAGATTGCAGTTCACCTCGCCGGTCAACCCGCCGATGCTCCGGACGTCCACGAAGGCAGCGTCGCCCGGTCTGCCGGACATCTGCATGGCGGCTTGGCTGGCAGTCACCATGACGTATTGCTCCGGTTTGCCAATGGTTTCGGCGACGATTTTGGACAGAGAGGCCAGCAGGGCTTGCCGCTTATCCTCAGTCAGGGCAACGGTGGTTTCGAGTTTTAGGAGTGGCATATTTAATATCTTCCATCAGCGATTGATGGCCTGCATGCTGGCTTCAGGGTATCGCACGCCAGTGGCAGATCCAGGAGGCAGCGCGGACGAAATCTCTGTTATCTCCGCCGGGGTCAATTCCACGTTCAGCGCCGCGACGTTTTCTTCAAGATATTTCCGCCGTTTGGTGCCGGGGATGGGGACGATATCGCCGCCCTGGGCAAGCAGCCAGCCCAAAGCCAGTTGCGCCGCCGTGCATTTCTTCCGCATGGCCAGCGATTCAATCCGCTCCACCAGTTCCCGGTTGCGTACGAAATTCTCTCCCTGAAACCGCGGTGAGTTCCGGCGCCAATCCCCCGGCGGCAGGTCTTCCGTTTTCTTGAATTTCGCTGTGAGAAACCCCCTGCCCAGAGGGCTATAAGCCACAAAACCAATTCCCAGTTCCCGGCAGACCGGCAGGATTTCCGCCTCCACGTCGCGCGTCCACAGGGAATACTCCGTTTGCAATGCGCTGATGGGATGCACTTTCATGGCGCGGCGGATCGTCGCAGGCGCCGCTTCGGACAATCCGAGGTAATGTACCTTCCCGGCGCGAACCAGTTCGCTCATCGCCCCGACGGTCTCCTCAATCGGGATCTTCGGGTCCACCCGGTGCTGGTAGTAGAGGTCAATCTCATTCACGCCCAGCCGCCGCAGGCTGGCGTCACAACACTGGCGGACGTATTCGGGCGCGCCGTTGACGCCGAGGAAACCCCCGCGCTCGTCGCGCACATTCCCAAATTTGGTGGCCAGGATCACTTCGCGCCGGCGGCCTTTGATGGCGCGTCCGACCAGCCGCTCGTTTTCACCGCAGCCGTACATGTCCGCCGTGTCGAGCAAGGTCACCCCAAGACCGATTGCGCGGTGGATTGTGGCGATGGACTCCTGGTCATCGCGTGTGCCGTAAAATTCGGACATTCCCATGCACCCGAGTCCGACCGCCGACACGGTCAATCCTTGAGTTCCGAGTTTTCTTTGGTTCATCTGATTTCCTTTCAATGTGCAACATCTGCTCCAATTTCAAAATCAAAATCCGGGGTCCCGAGTTTCCGTTGCGGCCGTTCGAACTGAATTGGCGCTTCATGGCTATTTCTCACATCGCACTCTGGCTTTGGACATTGCGACGGCGTAGAATCCCATCCGCAACGACGATGCCCGCTGAACCATCCGAACCACCCGCGCAAGCCGTGAGTGTTCCGCACGAGATCGCCGGGCAGTCCCGGCGCGGGGTCCTTGGCGGCATGTCATGGCGCGACACCTTCGCCGCGTTGAAGCACCGCAATTTCCGGCTGTTTTTCGTGGGCCAGCTCGTGTCGCTCATTGGGACCTGGATGCAGAGCACCGCCCAAGGCTGGCTGGTGTATCAATTAACCGGCTCCAAGGTTCTGCTGGGCACCGTGGCCGCCGTCGGGACGCTCCCCATGCTGCTGCTCTCTCTTTGGGGCGGCTCGGTGGCCGACCGGCATTCCAAGCGCACGGTCGTCCTTTACACCCAGTCCGGGATGATGCTGACGGCCTTTGTCTTCGCGGCGCTGGTGGGAAGCGGGCATATCCAGATATGGGAAATCCTGGTGTTGGCGGCGCTGGGCGGCGTGGCGATGGCCTTCGACATGCCCGCCCGGCAGGCCTTCATGGTGGAGATGACCAGCCACGAAGACTTGATGAACGCGATATCGCTGAACAGTTCCATTGTCAACGGGGCCAGGGTCGTTGGGCCGGCGGTGGCGGGTTTCCTGATGGCGCGTGTGGGCATGGCGTGGTGCTTCCTCTTGAACGGAGTCAGTTTCATCGCGGTCATCGTCGGACTATTGATGATGCGTCTGCCCAAGTTTGTGCCTCCTCAACTGCCTCATTCAACCGGGCGGCATATCCTGGAGGGCTTTCGTTATGTGGTTGGGCATCGCCGTGTGCGCATCCTCATGATGCTGTTCGCGGTGGTGGGCGTATTTGGTTGGTCCTATTCGGTGCTGCTGCCGGCCTACGCGACGGACATCCTGCATGTCGGCGAGGGCGGTTACGGCATTCTGCTCAGTGCCAACGGCTGCGGAGCGCTTTTGGGCGCGCTGACGGTGGCCACATGGGGCAGCCGGGTCCGGCCCCGGCTGCTGATCCTCGGCGGGCTGTGGTTATTCTCGGCCATGCTCGTGGCGCTGGCGGTGGTGCGGTGGTATCCGCTGGCGCTGGTGTGTATGGGGGTGGGCGGCTGGGGAATGCTGCTCTATTTTTCGACGACCAACACGCTGGTCCAGAGCAGTGTGTCCAACGCGATGCGAGGGCGCGTCATGGGCATTTGGGCGCTGGTGTTCGGCGGCATGATGCCTTTGGGCGGGCTCGAATCAGGATTCCTGTCGCACGCCGTTGGAGTGCCGTGGACCATCACGGCTGGGGCGTTGATTTGCGCCGGAGCCGGTTTGTGGACTTGGTGGGTGGTGCGCCGGAATCCCACAACTCCCCGCGAGCCGGAATGAGGCGTGATGTTCCGGAAATTGTGGTGAGCATTTCAGTTGATGCCTCCAATTCAAAGGAGCACGAGCTGCCGCCCATTCGGCTCGCGCAGACTGCTGACGCCCAGCCCCAGCAACCGTAGCGGGCGCGAAACCAGTTTGTCCCGGCCGATAGTCGCGTTTACTCGAGACATCTCTTGGGACGAGACCGGCAGCCACGAAAACAAACACGGGAAGGACACGAAAACAAAGAGGACGTTGACACAAAAACATAGCTGAAGTAGGCTCAAAAACATAGTTCATGGCCAACGATTTACGAACAAAACTCGCGGACACGCTGGCGAAGGCGACGAAAGCCGCGCGCAGCCAAGTGGTGAAGACCTCCTGGCTGGTGCGTGCGGACAGGGAATTTTTGACCGAAAGAGGGTATCTTCAGGAGGTTGTCAAGGGTTGGTACATACTCGGGCGGCCAGTCGATAAGCCCGGCGACAGCACAGCTTGGTATGCGGCCTTCTGGAATTTTCTCTCGGTGTATCTGGAGGAGCGATTTGGCTCTGATTATTGTCTTTCCGCCGGCTCGTCTCTCGATTTGCATATTGGCGCGAATGTTGTTCCCCAGCAGGTCGTTGCCATGACGGCAAAGGGGGGAGTGATGTCACTCAATCTTCCGCACCAGACATCCTTGTTGGTATATCAGGACGGAAAGAACATACCCGCCTCGGTCGAGACGGTTCACGGGGTTCGCGTCATGCCGCTCATTTTGGCGATTTGCCGCATTCCGCCGGTCTTCTTTGAAAAAGAGCCGTTGAATGCCGAGATCGCATTACGCGCGGTTAAATCGGTTGATGACCTGATACGGCTCATACTTGATACGAATTCTCCCGCTCTGGCTGGGAGGCTGGCAGGTGCGTACCAGTTTCTTGGAAATAAGGGGAGGGCTGATCAAATCATCAACGCTTCTCAGGCTGCAGGTATTGATTGCCGTCCGAAGAACCCTTTCGTTAAAACCTCTCCGATTCTGGATGAGAACATTCGTTTAATGTCTCCTTATGCCGGTCGAATTGAGGCTCTTTTCAAGACGGCTCGGGGCCCTTTGCTCGAAGTCTTCAAGGACATGCCGCCGACGCCGATTTCCAAAACTGAAGCATATCTCAATCAGGTTGAGGCTGTTTACGAACATGATGCTTACAACTCACTCTCCATAGAAGGTTATCAAGTCACGCCTGAATTGATTGCGAAAATCCGCAAGGGAGTGTGGAATCCCGACGGTGATCCCCAGGACCGACAGCAGGTGGCTGCAATGGCGGCCAAGGGTTACTTGCTCGCGTTTCGCGCGGTTCAGAAAAGTGTGAAGCGGGTGTTGGACGGCGAAAATGCCGGCCAGGTGGTTCGAGAGGATTACCAACCATGGTATCGGGCTCTATTCAGCGAATCAGTTCGGGCTGGAATTCTGGCATCCCATCATCTGGCGGGGCACAGAAATGGCCCCGTGTATATACGCGCATCACGGCATCTGCCACTACCCCATGAGGCGGTTAATGATGCAATGGAAGCCCTGCTTGATTCTTTGGAGAACGAGCCCGAGCCCATCGCTCGTGCTGTCTTGGGCCATTGGCTTTTTGGTTTTATTCACCCTTACACGGACGGCAATGGCCGGATGGCACGGTTTCTAATGAACGTGATGATGGCCTCTGGAGGTTACCCTTGGACCATCGTGCGCACGGTTCGTCGGAAGCAGTATCTCGCCGCACTCGACGCAGCATCCGTGGGGCAGGATATTTTGCCGTTTGCAAACTTCATTCGAGAGGAGATGAACGTGGACTGGAGCCGGGAACCGGCCCGGGGCTAGAACCGAAAGCCGTCTGCGACTCGGAAACCGACCGGTAAGACTGTTCCCGATGCGAACTCGCGGCAGCCACAGGGACAGCTTTTGTCCAACCTCATGTACTGCGGTTTGGGCATGAAAAATGAACCGGCATCCTCACGCTTGCACCCTCTGTCTCGCTATGCATGCCCGACTCAGCACACAAGTTCGATTGGCCCTGGGCATTGCAAGCAATCTGAGCGACTGGCGCGATAACTGATTACATCCTGACAATGCGCAGTTCTCAAAATATAATGTTAAAAGAATAGTATGTCTGTGGAAAAATCGGAGTTGCATTCCCAGAAAAACATGCTAAACTAAATATGTCGGAAGCATGGCCCCTTTGAAGTGATATAAGAGGTAAGTACATGAACTTGCCTATGTTAGTTTCCGTGCATCCGACATCGTCCCCGACCGTGGGGAATGGATTGTAAGGAAGTCGAAGTAGTCGCAAGTAGAAGTAGAGTGGTCGCTGGCGTAGGGTAGTCGCTAGCATTGAGGCCAGTGCGCAAGCACTGGCCTCTTTGCTGTATCAATGGAAGGCATTGTGAAGCGGGCCTGATGCATGGCTTGCTGGCTCAGACGGTCGAGTTCTGCCACAAGAGCGAAGTCATGTGCTTGAAAGTGTGCCATTGATTGTGTTACACAACTGGTGACGAACTATTACGAACAACCTTTTACGAAAGGACTGAGCCATGACAATCCGGGTTGATGGGATCGGACCTCGCAAGCGATTTTGGATCATTCGTAATCCTCAATCGTGTCTTGGACCTTTGTTCTCGCTGGAAGCGCTGGCTTGTGGGCTTTGCCATTACTGTAGGGATACCGATATCAACTTGGAACTTCTCGCTAACTGCATATGAGGGGAGGGACCGCGGTATCGGTTTGCCGTGTATCACACCGGCCTTGCCATCGGATCGCATCGGGAAAAGCCCTGTGGCAAAACCACTCCCCCAAAGCCTCCGCCTGAGGAGGAGCTTTCGCCCGATGTGCAGGAACTCTTGGAACTCTTGGACGCGCTGGGTCCAGTGCCTGAGCCACTCACAGGAAAGGCTCTCCTTGTTGAACTTTTGGGGCAATTCCATTGGGGCTGTTCGCGTGCGGATCACATCATGCGGGAGTCGGATTGTTCCGGATTTAGCACACGGCACATCTATGCCCGCGCCCCATTCTGCCTGCGGTTGGACCTGTCTGGAGATTTTTGCTGGGCGAATTTTTCTGGGGCCTACATCTATTCTGTTCCTGGGCTTCCGCAGGGCAATACGCTGCGGGCTCACTGCGGGATGGTTAATTCTTATTGTGCGGCCAAACAGACGGAAGTCGAGTTGAGCGGCTTGTTTGTCGGGGCGTCCTTTCAAAATGCAAGAATTTCCTACGCACGGCTGGGCGGGGACTTCGCGCGCGCAGATTTTCGCAAGGCGCGTCTGAATGGTTGCCGTCTTTCGGGGAAATTCCATGGTGCGTTGCTGCAAGACATGGACCTGAGCACATGCAGCATTGACCCGGAAGCCAGGTTCGCGGGTGCGGATCTGCGAGGAGCGTGCGGCCTTTTTTACAGCGAGAAGCAACTCGTCGCCGCCCGCGTCCGGTCCGCGGACAGAGTCGTGGTAAAAACCGGACGGAAGATTGAGCTTCTCGACAGGGAATACGATCTCTGCTTCCCGGCGCAATTTCTGGCCTCGGTTCGCATCGCCGACGCGACTGGCGAATCGGCCGGACCGTCTATGAAAGACATTCCGGTCTCACTGTTGGAAGGGGATCCCACACAGAATGAATTCTCGGATGTGTCATTTCTGTATGACGTCGTCGGGATGGGCTTAACGAGGCTGGAAGGTGGTTCGGCCCCGGTCCTGAAAGCCCGGGGCGCAGTTTGGGATTTTCGATTCAACGCTCCCGGCGTTTCGCTCGTAAATTTCAATGCGGTTGGCCATAAAGTGTATTTGACTGGCAATCTCGACAAAGCCTGCCTTAAGGATTCGCAAATCGGTTTTCTCTCTCTCAACCAGGGATCATTCAAGAATTTCGATCTGACGGACGCTGACGTCAAACGGCTTGATTTGCGGATGGCGCCCACAGATTTGACCGGGCTGCGATTTCCGGCAAAGCTAAGGCATGTTCGGCTGGATTGTTTTCGTGAGGGAACCTATTTCCCGATAAGGGTGACAACCGGCACGGCTTGCGAGATCATCGCCGTGTGGAACTCCCCCGCCGAGTGCGATGCCTTAGCCAGGGGGGTTCTCCGTCGCGTTAAATCCTTGTCCGCCGCGATGAGGCAGCAACTCCTCTGTTCGAGCGGTTGCACCCCGTTCAGTTTGCTGGGAGGCGATTTGCGACCTCGGGGCAATCTCGCCATCGCAGTTGCAATTCTCATGAGGAAAAATCAAATGTTGTTGAACTCAATCCGGCTCGCGGCCATGCACGGAAACCAGTCAACTTCTAGCGGCCCTGCCGCGAGGCGTTGACACCCAGGTGTTCTGAACAGTTGGGCGGAAAACTCGTCCAATCCGCGACAAACACCAAAATGATTGCGAACCAGCAACGAATGGCAATTCTTATTGAAAATACAAATTCTTACCGCACAATAAGAATCGCGTTTTTTGATAATAATTTGTTGATTTATTACTGGAATATGGCATTCTTATTGGACAGTGAAAGCAACGGATTCCAGTGAAAGTGCGGTCATCCGCTACGAAAACGAGCTTGTCCACCATTTCAGGCAACTGATTGAGGAGGAAAGGGAATTGTGCTGGGCCATTCCGTCGGGAACGGGTGGCCGAGACCCTGTTTCGGCGGTCGAGTTGAAGCTGGATGCTCGAACCTGGAGCTTCAAGCCGGTTTACCTGTTGAAACCAAGCATTCCGGAGTTGGATTTGCTTCTGAAGAACTGGACTTGCTCGTCCCCGCCGCTGTTGGTTGCCCCGGAATTGACTGGGAGGATTTTGGAATTCTGCCGCCATAGACGACTGGCCGCCATTGACCTCAATGGATGCGCCTATCTTCGTGCCGACGGCTTGCTGGTGGATCGCCGGTCCCTGTCCGGCCGGGAGTTCCGATTTGAATTGGAGCCGCGCGATATTTTTGTCGGAAAGAGCGCGAGCATCATCCGCAGCCTGCTGACAGATCTCGATCGGGTCTGGGTTCAGAGCGAATTGGTTTCGCGCGCCAAGGCCAGCTCAGGCATGGTGTCGCGCATTGTTCAGCACCTCATCAGGCAGGGTTTTCTCGAAAAGCAAAGCCCGCGCGAATTTCGCCTGCGCGATCCCCAGGGCTTGATTGACGCCTGGGTGAAAGCAGATGAGATCCACCGACGCACCGCGATCACGCGCTACACGGCATTCGGAGGCAGTCCACTTGAGGTTGCCCGCCAGCTTGACTCTTGGGCCAGGGAACAATCCGTGCGGATCGCATTCACTCAATGGATTGCGGGCTGGCTGCGCCATCCGTATACCGAACCCGTGGTCACCAGCGCCTACGTGGCGCGCCTGCCGGAGGCCGCCGCCTTGGAACGGCTTGGACTGCGCCCTGTCAACGACGCTGGCAAAGTCTGGCTCTTTGTTCCCAAGGACGAAGGCATTTTTCTTGAAACACAAACCGCTCAGGATTTGCCCCTCGTCTCGGACGCTCAAATCTACCTGGACCTCCAAGGTACCGGCCTGCGCGGACCCGATCAAGCCACCGCCTTGCGCCAATGGGAAGGATTCTGCCGGCCATGAAATATGAAACCTACAGCCAATATAATCCCATCGGCGTCGCAAGCGCCGAGAGCGCCTTCCTCTCAATTTGGGCCGGACTCGGATCCTGGCATAGCGACCTTGTTCTCGTCGGGGGTCTGGTACCGAAATACCTCTGCGGCGACCTTTCCTTGCCACGATCCCTACCGCGTCCAGTGACACTGGATGCCGACCTGGGCATCGCTTTGGGCGCGGACCTCGGACAATACGGCAGCCTCCAGATGGACCTTCAAACCCAGGGATTTCACTTGTCGAAGGACGAGTTTGGTGGCCCGCGCTTTGTGAAAACGGTTGGTGATTTCACGATCCCGTTGGATTTTCTCACTGAACGGCCTCCGGCCACAAAGGGAACCGCCATGGTGGCTGACGTGCCGGCCAACATCCTGCCTGGCATCAACCGCGCTCTGGCCTCGGCCCGCAATGTCGTGGTCAAAGGGGTTGATCTTCAAGGCGCGCAACAGGCACTCACCGTCCGGGTGTGCGAGGCCGGCCCATTCCTGGCAATGAAACTTCGCGCCTTCGCATGGCGTCAGGCCGCGAAGGACGCATTCGACATTCTCTACACCTTGCTCCATTACGACCGGGGCACAAACGCCGCCGTGGCCGCGTTCGGGGAGGAGGTTCGCGCCGGCAATCCTGCATGTCCAGACGCCGCCGCCTGCCTGAGCCGGCATTTCCAAGACGAACAATCCTCCGCTCCGGTCCGCGCCGCGAGTTTTGTGCTGGGACAATCGGTGCCGCGCGAATCGGAGGACATTCGCTTTCGCCGGCTGCAAATCCAGCAGGACATGGTGGACTCCGGGCGTCTCCTTCAGAAGGCGATTTCCTCATGACCACCTCGCTGCCAATCGCTATGGCGCTGTTGGCGAGGCAGGACTGGCAGCCCACCCAAAGACAGTAAAAGTGGACGCCGGCAAAACAGATTCTCGGATGGATGTCGAATGAAGCGTCGAACGCTCAAGCGACTTCGCCCCGACCGACTGCCCGAGCACCATCACAGTGTTTATGTCGTGTTGCTCGACCCGGCAGCCGGCAAGATCCGTAAGGTTCGTGCCGAAAACCCGAAGCGCAACCCCAGGAAGCCCTGCATCTACGTGGGGATGACCGGGCTGACCCCGGAACAACGCTTCGCCAACCACAAGGCGGGAACCAAAGCCGCATGGGTTGTAAAACGTCATGGTCTCCGCCTCGTTCCGGAATTGTATGAGCACCTGAACCCGATGCCGTATGAGGCCGCAGCCCAAATGGAAAGGGAACTGGCGGAGGATTTGCGTCGTGCCGGTTATACCGTGACAGGCGGGCATTAACCCGGCGCGAGCAATCGCGCCAGCATCCCTGAAAACCTGTTCTCGGTCCTGTTGTTTTTCACCGCCATTGCCAGCGTCTTTCGCTGACCGACGAGCACGACCAGTTTGTTCCTCCGTGTAATACCCGTGTAAACCAGATTGCGTTGCAAAAGCATATCCTGGTGAATGGCCAAAGGAATGACCACGGCGGGGAACTCTGATCCCTGCGATTTATGGACCGTGATCGCATAGGCCAGCGAGATTTCATCCAGTTCCCCAGAATCGTACACCACCTCACGCTGATCAAACCGGATGGTGACCTCGCGCTCAATCTCGGCGATGAAATCCCATTCGGCGCCAGCACGGGGCCTGTGCTCCTTCGGCGCGCCTGGCCATGAGCCCTGCCGCGCTGGCACACCCAACACCGACCTGATTTCAAAACAGGCTTTGGGAGAATTTCTCCGCCAAACAACGCATGGCAGGCACTGCCGACGAAGAAAGCCGTCAAACACAAATTGCAAGTCAAAACTAATGATAAAACAACTCAATGAGAAAGAGAACTTATGCAAAATGTTAACGTCACTCCGCCGGGGCGCCTTGTTGGAGAACCCATTAATCGAAACAACGGCAACCCCGATGGTTACATGGAAACCCTTAAAAAGGTAGGGCAAGCCACTGACTATTTCAAGTGGCACCGCGAATTACTCAACTGTGACACTGCCGGCTCCTTCAATCTCCGCCTCACCAACTTCATCGCTGAGCGCGGCGGTTGCGACACTCAAATCGAATCGCCCGCGCGAGTGGAGATCGAAAAGGCCGTGAACAGCATCGCCATTTCATACTACAACATGTCCGATTGGGACAAGACAAAGGTAGTTTTGACAGGTATGAGAAACCAGGCAGGTGGCCGCTACTGGAAAGAGATTTGCAGGAAACTCGCACGATTCACCAACCGGCCGGAAAGGGAAATATTGGGACTCGCTGATCAGGAGAAGGCCGCTCTTTTTGTTCGGCATCTGGCGCGACTTGACCTCCATCATCCGTCAATCGTTCTCGCTCTCGCATTGCCACATTACCGGAACGTGGCAAACCGGGTTATGCAGTTGTGCCCAGATGTCGATGCCGTTGTGCAGAGTTTCCGCCACTTGCGATCCGAGATGCCGGATATTTTGTGGAGCTTCACCGTCTGGTTGGCGGCCGAGAACCCCGATGAAAAACAAAAGCAGGCCATCGATGCCATTGATGAGATCGTGGACAAGCCGGTTGGATTTGACCTGCCCTTTAGCGTCGGAAAATTGCCGCCACTGGCCCAGATTGAGGCGTATCTTTTGAATTTGCACAAGAAGGACGCAGCCGAGGCCAAACCCCTGATCGAGAGCCTTTCGCAACTCAACCCGAGTCGCCCGGAGAACTGGTTGATTTATGGGCTGGCAGGGGTGAACTTGCCTGCGCAATCCTTGCACCAACGCGCCTGGTGGCTTGCCGGTGGACTCTATTCGTGGGGTCAAGATTTCTCCAAATCAGACAAGCCATTCTCCAATGCCGCAATTAAAGATCGAGAAGTTGTGCAGGCAATTTACAGCGACCCCAAGCTTGCCGCCGCCCGCAGGATGATCGGGGAATACTTGATTCGTCAGCTCGTCTTGGTGGAGGATCTGCCCCTCTTGCTTAATGTTCTCCCGTCCGACATGGTGAGAAATTACCCACACCTGTTGATGGGCCTTGTGGTAAGGGAAGCGGCCTCGCTCGCGAGGCAAAAAAACCCGGACCAAGTGAAGTCGTTAATTGCCCGGTTTCCGCTTCTACAGCAAACGGGCATATTGGCCATCGCTCTTCGCCGGGCTGGCCAGTTTGAGGCTGCAGCCTCAGAGTTGCGCAACTGCCGGCACGAGCCTCCAGGGGAAAGGGAGTTGCTCCAAGCCCGCATTGCCGACGCATTTGCTCTTAGCCTGCCCAACGATCCCGACGAGCAGAGGCGGATGCGCGATCAACTGGAACCGCTGCTCAAGACGGACTTTAAGGCAGATTCAGAAATCGGATATTGTAAATGTCTCGCCGGACTCTTGGTTGGTGATCCGGTTGTGGCGGAACAGTCCTACCTATGGCTCAGGAACTTGGTGAAAGCAAACTGTTCAGGCCGCGCTTGCCGTCTGCTTGCAGCGGTCCAGTCCCGCAATCCCCAATATATTCAAGAAGCTCTGAGTGCGGTAGAGATCTCGGAGGCAACGGAACCGTTCCGTAGTATGCCGACGAACTTGCTGGAGGCTGGAATTGGTGCCCTGGCGAATTACCCGGACCCAACCGAACTGACCGGCCTGACGGATTTTGTTTCCTCTCACGCTCCCGAAATGCTCGACCCGCTGACGGTTATGGAGGATTGGCTGACAACGAACCCAAGTGTCCGTCGGCGCTGGATGCAAAAGCAGGATGCTGGGGATGCACTTACGAAGTGGGCAGGTTACCAGAAGGTTATCGAGCTTGCAGACAAGTGCAGTGACTCCGACCTGCACGACCAAGCCATCGATGCCTGTCTTGCCCTCAAGGACCCGATTTTGGCACCTCAACAAACGGAAATGCTCCACCAGCAAATCTGTAGTTGCGAGGATATGGACATGAGGGAGGAACTCATTCAACGGCTTATCGAACTTCGGCCGGACGAAGCGAAGCCGCATTTGTATCAACTATTGCAAACGTATATGGGGCGGCAGAGGTTGCGGGATGCTGCCCGGATCGTCGCGCTGCTGCACGACATCGGGGAAGACAGTCAGACCCTAAGGGACTGCACCAGGATACTCAAGCCGAGTCAGCCATGCACCAACAGCACCTCCAACGGCCGCCTGCCACATCCGGTTAAAGTTGGCTTTTTTGGGGGCGACGAGAACGACAAGCCCCGCACCGAGCAGTTGCGGCAGGATCTGATGCGTGATCATCCGGGGCTGACTGTGGAATTCGACTGCCGGGGGTGGAACACCAAGAATCTGGACCGGTTGGTGACGAGCGTGGGCAGTTACGACGTCATCGTGGCCTCCAATCTGATGCGCACTACGGTGAATCACCGCCTTCGCGAACGGGCGCGGGAGTCTGGAAAAACTTTCGGATTCTGCCGCAACCGGGGAAATGGCACCATCGCCGAAAGCATCCTGAAAGCCGTGAACCTGCATTTAGCGCACAAGGCAGCCAACGGGAAGCACAAGCCGGACAACTGACTGAGCGGCCAACCGGGGCAACAAACCCGTCTTCTTGATTGGCGGCGAGGAACTTGCCGGCGCCAAGCAAAACCGCGTCCTCAACACCTCCACTTTGCTCAAAGAAGCCCCCGAGACCAAAATCCCGGTCAGTTGCAGGGAGCGGGCCAGATGGTCCTACGCCTCCAAGGGGTTCAGCAAAATCGATTACGCGACCTTTTTCGCGTCACTGACTAGCCCCGTCAATGTGGCGATTTGCTCGGAGCCGAATTTTTCTTGAGACGGGGCAATTGGAAAAAGCCCGATTTTGGTTGTCTGCATCACTTTGATGCGAGATGATGCGGGTATGCAACCTGCACCAGAAGACAACAAGGCGTTGCGCCGGAAGAACGGGACGAGAATTACCGTGACGATACCTCCTGACCGGTATCAAGAAATTTTGCAACTCGCTAAGAGCAAGAAGGTTTCAGGTTCTTGGGTTGTCCGGGATGCCGTGGACAAGTATTTGGAAAAGAAACATCTGGAAGGTCCTGCTGCACAGGAGGAGAAGTCGTGAAATACCGATTTTCTGGTCACCAGACTTTCGTTTTCCGGTACGGCTGGCTGGAAAAAGGGGTGAAAGCGGTCGCCTCATCCCCCGACATATTCTCGGCCGATGACGCCATCGTTCAATTGGGAGTCGGCAAGAACATGGTTGAGAGCATCCGTCACTGGTGTTTGGCCACACAGATGTTGGAGGAAAAATCCGACCTTGCTGGCAATGAAAATCATGGTCTCAGGCCCTCCCCCATTGCGAAGCAGGTCCTGTTGAAAGGCGGGTGGGATCCATTTTTGGAAAATGACGCATCCCTCTGGCTCATTCATTGGCTATTGGTTTCGAATCCGCACATCGGCACCAGTTGGCAACTGGCCTTCGGTAATTTCCACCGGCCTGATTTCTCAAAACGGGAACTGGTTGATTTTGTTAAGGCCTTTGCAGAAAAACAAGCCATCCGCGTCAGTGAATCCTCGCTCGCCCGCGACATTGATTGCCTCCTCAGAACCTATCTCCCGGTTCGTAATGGCGCCCGCGCCGAAATCGCCGAGGAGACTTTCGATTGCCCACTTCAGGAACTTGGGCTTATCCAGGCATCGCCTGATGGTGAATTCTTTCGCTTTGCCATCGGCCCCAAACCGTCCCTCCCTGCGGCTGTCTTTGTCTTCGCCCTTAATGATTATTTCAACACCACCAAATCAGAACAGAATACGATGAGCGTTCAGGAATGTCTCTACGGCGTTACCAACGGTCCTCAAAGTCCCGGTCAAGCCTTCAAATTAGATGAAAACAGTCTCGTTGAATACGTCGAGGCAATCGGGGACATGACGAAGGGAGCACTCGTTCTTGACGAGACGGCTGGCCTTAAACAAATCTACCGCCGCCAGAAACTCGATTCGATGCGTCTGCTGGAAACATTTTACCGGAGGGGCGAAAGATGAAATCAGCCACCCCACCACCGCTCTCCGATTTTATTCAGGTCGGTGCTCGCTTCCAGCGTTCGATCAATCTCGAACAAGATTACGTCGGCGGCCAGAGGAACGGCGATTACATCGTCACTCCGAACGCCCGGCAGGTCCTGAACCGGGTGGCCGAAGGGCTCCGGAACCAATCTCCCTATAGGGCTTGGACGATCACCGGCCCCTACGG
>Ga0187888_1001897_pt1 | contig 18999 bp, 14 predicted proteins | sample June2016WEW_7_40_FD_132987 | JGI IMG/M metagenome (GOLD analysis project Ga0187888, IMG submission 132987) | Peatland microbial communities from SPRUCE experiment site at the Marcell Experimental Forest, Minnesota, USA - June2016WEW_7_40 | ecosystem: Environmental > Terrestrial > Soil > Wetlands... | reverse complement strand
TGGAAATGATTTTCGAGAAAGTGCCGCGCGGTGCCGGGAAGTTCAACCTGTTCACGGTGAACGGCGCGCCTTATCCGCACGACCGGGAGTTCGTGTTGAAGCAGGGCGCTCGCTACCGGCTGACGTTCCGCAACCGGACGGACGATTCGCATCCGCTGCACCTGCATCGACATCAGTTCGAGATCGCGGAGATCTACGGAAAGGCAACGGCGGGCATCATCAAGGATACGGTGGTGGCTCCCTCGTATGGCCGGGTGAGCGTGGACTTCACCGCCGACCAACCAGGGCCGACGCTGTTTCATTGCCATATCCAGCACCATATGGACTACGGATTCAAGGCGCTGCTGAAGTACGCCTGAGACGGAACGGGCGGGTATTCGAGGAGCGGTTCCAGCACTGTCGATCTTCTGGGCACCGCTCTTTCGAGATCGTCCACTCCGCATTCGACCAGGTCGAAGCGCATGGGAAAGAAGCCCGGCTGGCAGACCACGGAAAACGATGGTCTGCCCCACGGGTCTTAGGCCAAGAGTCGGAATACATCCGCCACGTTGGCCTTGATCCCCTCGGCCAAGGCCTGTGCCGGGGGCGTGATCATAGTGCCGATGCTGAAGCGCTTCATCTGGCCCTGTATGGCCTCCCCGTATCCGCCGCCCAGCGATTTCAGCGTGGCCGGCGTCACGGCGGCCTGGAGGTCTTGCAGGGTTTGGCCGCGCCGTTTGCCGGCATCGACCGCCTCGGTCAACTCTTCGATGTACCCGCCCATTTGTCCGATGACTTGCCGGCCTTGTACGCCGCCATGGCCGCCGGCGGCCCGCTCGAACGGATAGTCGTTTAGCGCCGTCAGCGTGCGCGGCCATTCCCTGGGGTAACCATCCCCGAGGGTAGGAAGCCAGCCGTGCAGCAGGTCGCCGGTGGCAATCACCTTTTTCTGCGGGCAGAAGAGGACGATGTCGCCGGCGGTGTGGCCGCGGCCGCGAAAAGCCAGGTGCAACTCGTGAGCCTTGTCGTGAAGCACCAGGGCGTTGTCGAAAGTGAGGTTGGGAAGCTCCGGCACGTAATCTTTCATCTCCGCGATGAACGCCGTGGAGCCGGAAATCATCAGTTGGTAATACTGCTTCTGCTCGGGAGTTTTGGCGGACGCCAGCTTCTGGCGATAGTTATCGAGAGATGCGGAGGCTTGCTCCACCGCCGCTTTGCACCGCGTGGCGCCGAGCTCCGCAATGAGGTTGCGGGTGGTGGTGCTGGAGACGATGTCGGCGTGGGGAGCGATCTTCCGGTAGGTGGGATTGCCCTGCGTGTGGTCCCAGTGAAAATGCGTATTCACGACGTAGCGTATGGGCTTCGAGGTAATCTCCTTGCGGATCTGAGCGGCCAGCGCCGCCACGGCGGAAGACTTCGAATGCGCGTCCACGATCAGAATGTCATCGGCGTTTTCGAAGATGACGGCATTGCAGTTGACCTGGGGTTGAGGACGCGCCAGCGCGGCGTAGATGCCGTCGGCTAACTTTTCGATATCGAACAAAGTGGGCTGCGGCGAGGACCGCGCCTCGGCACGGACCTGTGCGGCACGGAGCACGGCCTTTTCCATCAGGGATGCTCCGAGCCAGCTCGCACCCAGTGTTTGCGCGAGAAAACCGCGGCGGGACGGGGAGTGCATTCTTACCTCCATCCCTTGTATCGTACTCTGAAGCATTCGAAGCGGGCTAGCGCGCATCGCTGACGGTGAGCCGCCGGAAGTTGAGTGTGCGCCGCATTTCGCCGTATTTCAAAATCAGCATCTCGGAATCCACCGGGGCTTCCAGGAAGGGGCCACCGAATAGCGGCCAGTGCGCGTAGTCGAGGGGAGCGCCATCCACCCGCGCGGCTTCGCCGTAAGTGAATTCGAGGTCTCGGCCGCGCAAGGAGCGGAAGCGAACCGACGGCACGGGGTCGAGCGAAAACTTCAGTGGCAGCGCGAGGATGGCGCGGCGGAATGCCGGCATACCGGCGAACTCGCTGCGCGCGGCTACCTGCACCACGATTCCGTTTTTCAGGTAGGGGCTGAAGAGGCGCCGGCCGCCGCCTTCGATGGGTTTCCAGGTGTACGGCTGCAGAGGGCGGCAGGCAATCAGAGCGTCGCCGCCGCGGGCGAAGATCCAGCCGGAGGGATCTTCACTTACTTCAACCAGGTCCTTCGAGAAGAAGCCGTTGATGTGCGGGAAGCGGGCGCCGGGCGCGATATCGTACAGCGCAATCAAGGTGTCTTGGTCCTGGAAAATCTTCTCGTACGGAGAGCCGCCGACGAACTTGTCGGGAGAATCGTAGCTCTTTTTGGAACTGACCACCCCGGAGATCCCGATATCGGCGGGAAACGTGAAGTAGGTCTCCAGCTCGTGCAAGGACGAATGCGGGTTCAGGGTGAACAGCGTATTCTGGACGCCGCGCGCATCCGGAACCGACCAGGTGACGTCCCAGGAGTGCTCCTGAATGGGCTGCAGCGTGCCGCCCTGATCGGAACCCACGGCATATTCGCGGCGCACGTAGGTGGTCTTATACACGGCGCCATGCAGCTCGTCGAAGAACCGCCAGCGATTGCGGGTGCGCTTGCGTTCATACTCGGTGTAAGGCCGCGAGCGGTCGGTGGCGATGCGCCGCAGGACTTCCGGCGGCTGGTAGGCGCTCGCGACCGCGTAAAACAGGATCGGGTTGGCGGGCGGCGACAGCGGATGGCCGAGGCCGAATAGCACCCAGCCGAAATCGCTCGAGGCCACATTCCACTTTTCGAGCACCTCGCGATCGTAGACGCGGGAATGCGCGCCGACGTAGACGCCGTCCACTTCTTCAGCGGCATAGTCGGCGATGAGGTAGTCCAGCATCATGGTGGCGCGTTGCTTCATGGAGGGATCGCGCGCCCAGGCCGAGAGATAAGACATCGAGAGGAGATACAGCCCCATGTAGTTAGGGCTGTCGTACTCGCCCTGCCCGCGGGTGGTGGTCAGATGCACCCAGGATTCCAGCCAGCCGGCGGCTTCGCGCATATTCTCGGCGGAGGATTTGCCGGTGTACCATTGGCCGCCGTCCCGATCCGGCCAAAGCTGCGCCATCAGGTACAGCGAGGTGTAGTACATGACCCAGTGGTTTTCGGTGTCGCCGCGATAAGGCATGTAAGTGCGGAACGAATTGCGGAGCGCGCGCCGGGCGGACGCGGAGAGTTGGCCGCGGTCCAGATAGGCAATGGCGGTGACGGGATACATCCAGAACATGTCGCCGGTGGGAGCGGCGAGCAGTTCTTCCAGGCGGCGCGAGCACGTGGCCGCGTCTTGGCGCAGCCACAATTTGGCCGCGATGTTGGGGTAGCTCAGTGGGACGGAGCCGGCGGGGTGAGCGTAGGCCTCCACCACGAACCGGACGCGCTCATCGAAGGGCGGCGCCTGCGCGGCTAGCGCGGCCGGCAGCAGCAGGCACAGCCAACAGAGGCGCGTCATTGGAGCGGCGCCTCGGGGATGAATTTCATGCGGAAGATGGAGCTGCCCGCGAGGCCGTCTCTCGACCAGGTTCGGCCATAATCAGTGGAGACGTAAACGGCCTCCTCGTGCACGCTGGTGTAGATGCGGCCGGGCTGGGCGGGATCGAAGGCCACACTCCAAACGTCGGTACCCGGAAGCCCGGCATTGCGGGGCTGCCAGGTCTTGCCGCGGTCTTCGGTGATCGCCACGCCGACTCCCCAGCCCGCCACGGCAATGCGATTCGAGGATGCGGGATCGAAGGCGATGTCATAGAGGTTGCGGCCCACTCCCAGGCTGCCGTTGCTCTCGAAGCTGACGCCGCAATCGCTGGAATCGAACAGGCCTCTGCCCTCGGTGGATGCCAGCCAGTAGCAGGCATCGTGGGGCGATTGTTCGATGTGCAGCACCTGGATGCCGGCGGCGCCGGCGAGCGGCCAGGACTTTCCACCGTCTTCGCTGCGAAAGACGCCTTGCTCGGTGCCGGCCAGCAGAACGCCGGCGCGGCCCGAATCCACACGCAGGGCTGCTGTGTATTTGCGGCGCAGGCCGGAAGCGGCGTCGTGCCAGGTAGCGCCGCCATCCCGGCTCACTTCGATGCCGTGAGTGTGGGCAAAATAGATAGCGTCCGGAGCGTTGCGGTCCACAGTGACGTCGAGCAATTCGGTTACATCGCTGCCGGTGAGGATCTTCCAGCGCTCGCCGTTGCCTGTAACGCGCAGCAAGCCGTTGCCGGCGGCGGCATATACCACCGAAGGGTCGCGCGGATCGAAGTCGAAAGCGGTGATGAACGGGTGATTGAATCCCGTGTGCCGCCATTGGCCGTCCGCCGGCTTGATAAAAATTCCACTTGCCGGGAGCTTGGCGCCGACCACGTACGCTTTAGAGCTCGATCCGCAAGTGTAGAGGGTGTACTGACCCGCGAAAGCCAGCGGCACGACTGTCAGTGCGAGCAAACAGCGGTTCATGGCGCACCAATGTAACATGCCATCGCGTTGCGATCTCGCGGCAGCAATCCGGCACGGCGACTCAGCGGTTCTTTCGCAGTACCCACGTGGTCATCGAGCGTTGATTTTGAACGACGGTGGTTTTCAACGGGTCCAGCAACTGGCCGCCCAGCTCGTTGGTGAGCCCTAGCAGCAGGCCCTCATCGACGAGGTACCGCTCGGAGCGGTCCGGCAAGAGGAAACGCCGGCCGGCGACGCGCGTCACCTGGTCTTCCATGCCAATGGAGGACGCCAGGCGGCAGAAGAACAGTCCGCCGGGTTTCAAGACGCGCCATGTGCCGTGCATCATCGCAGCAAAGTGGGCTTCGTCGCGCGCGAAGTGCAACACGGCGCTACTGATGACCGCATCCGCGAAGGCATCCGGAAAGGACGTGGCCTCGATGGCTTCGACGCGGAAGTTCGTTGCCGGGAGAGCTGGCGCCAGTGAGGCACTGAGGGCGCGGAGGGCGGCAATCGCCTGGGAATCCATGTCGGCGCCGAAGACCTCGTAGCCTTCACGAAGCAGATAAAGGAGGTTGCGGCCGGAGCCGCAGCCCGCATCGTAGACGCGCATGCCGGGGACGATGCGGCCGCGGAGCAGTTGGTCGAAGAGGTAAATGTCGATTTGGCCGAAGAGGGATTGCAGGGTGGACATGAGGTTTCCATGATAGGGCATCCAAAGTGGGAACCCCTGCGCCGACTCCGCACCATCTTTGGGCGTAAACTGAATCGATTGGAGGGCGTCTTGCCAGATTCGCGAAGAACACTGAACCGCGGCTTTAACCGCCGCACCGCGTTCCGCGGGCTGGCGGGGTTTCTCGCCGGTTCGCCTCTGTTCGCCAGCCAGCAGGATACGGTCCGCAATCACAGCCGCGTTCCGGCGCTGGGCGAGATGCTCAACGCCTTCGACTTCGAGCCGGTCGCGTATGCGAAGATCCCACGAGAGGCCTACGACTTCATGTCCTACGGGGCTGACGGGGAGTTCACGCTGCGGCGGAACCGGGAGGCGTTCGACTGGGCCGGGCTGGTTCCGCGCAGGCTCATTGACGGGGGCTCGGTCCAGCCCGCGTCGAACCTTCTCGGGATGAATCTGCCGTTTCCGATGCTCATCGCACCCACCGCGCGGCATGTGTTGTACCATCCCGAGGCCGAGGCGGCCACGCACGCGGGCGCCACGGCCGCGTCCAACACACCGCTGATCGTGAGCAACGTTGCCACTTTGCCGGTGGAAAAGATCGCGGCCGCGGCCAGCGGGCCCTGGTGGTTCCAGCTCTACCCGCAACCCGGGCCCGATTACAACCGCCAGACGCTCGAAAAAGCGCAGATGGCCGGCTGCCGGGCGGTTGTGGTCACGGTGGACCAGCAGGCTTCCTCTTATGAGCGCTCGCTACATGACCGGAACCTGGTCGCCGCCGCGGCGCGCGGACCGGCGCCGCGAGCGGGCGCGCCGCGGGCCCCCGTCAACCCGTACCGCGTCCCGGAAACCAGACTGTGGTACGAATGGAAGCTGTTCGACGAAGTCCGCGGGATGGTCAAGGTTCCGCTGGTTGCCAAAGGCATCGTCACGGCGGAAGATGCGCGCCTGTGCCTGGAACACGGCGTGGATGCCATCTACGTGTCGAATCACGGCGGCCGTTCGCTGGACTATGGCCCTTCCACGCTGGAAGTGTTGCCGGAGATCGCCGATGCCGTCCATGGCCGCGTTCCCATTGTTTTCGACAGCGGCATACGCCGCGGCAGCGACATTCTGAAGGCTTTGGCGCTGGGCGCCAGCGCCGTCGGCCTGGGCCGCGTGCCGCTGTGGGGCCTGGCCGCCTACGGCCCGCAAGGCGTGCAGAAGGTTCTCGAAATCCTGCAAGCCGAGCTGGTTCAGGCCATGGCGGCGACCGGCCGGCCCACCCTGGCTTCCATCGACAAGACCTTGGTAAGAACGGAGTTCCTATGAGTAGCGCGCAGACGTTAATGGGCGAGCCGCCAGGCCGCATCGCCCCGGCCCGCGAGCTGGCGAACACGTTCGAGTTCGAGGCCATGGCGCAGCGCAGCTTGAGTGCCGCGGCGTTCGCCGAGATCGCCGGCAGCGAGCGGAACGCGTTCGAGCGCATCACGTTCCGGCCGCGCATGATGGTCAACACCACGAAGTTGGACCTGACCGCCGAGCTTTTCGGCCAGCGGATGTTCACGCCTATCCTGGTGGGACCCACCTCCGAGCAAAAGCGGTTTCACGCGGAGGGCGAACTGGCCACGGTGCGCGGCGCTTCCTCCGCGAAAACCGCCGTGGTGGTTTCGAGCCGCTCGAGCTACCCGATCGAGGAGATCGCCGCCCAGCCGGCGGCCACGCTGTGGTACCAGGTCTACCCCGAGCCGGACCTGGCGGCGCAACGGAGCCGTATCGACCAAGCGGTCGCTCTCGGGTGCAAGGCGCTATGCATCACCGCGGGCGGCGCGGACTGGAGCGCCATCGACCGTCTGCGGCACGGGCTCCGCGTCCCGGTTGTGCTCAAAGGTATCATGACACCGGAAGAGGCGGCCGCCGCGATCGCCAAGGGCATTGACGGCATCGTGGTTTCCAACTACTCCGGCCGCGCGGCAAACGGGATGGCGGCGCCGATGGAAGTGCTGCCCGCCATTGCCGAGGCGGTTGCCGGCAAAGCGCCTATCCTCATCGACGGCAGCTTCCGCCGCGGCTCGGATATCCTGAAGGCGCTGGCACTCGGCGCGAGCGCCGTCATGCTCGGCCGGCCGGTGCTATGGGCGCTGGCAGCCTACGGCGCCGGCGGCGTGCAAACCCTGCTGGAAATGCTGCAGACGGAACTGGCCCGCGACATGGCTATGTGCGGCAAGCCGAACCTGAAGTCGCTGGGCTCGGACGTGGTCAAGATCCACGCCCGAGGGCCAGCAACAGGGCACTGAGGTTTGGCGCCTGCCGCTGCTTTGGTATTTGTGTGCGCCGGCCCCGCCTTCGCTTGTTGCCGCGGGCGGCAGGGGTCGAGACAGTCTCTCTAGCTTCAGTTCGCTGCTGGCTCGTCCAAATCCATCATCACCTTCATGACCCGCTCACGATTCGCCTCGATAAAGTCATAAGCCTGGGGATACTCGCGGAACGGGAAGCACTTGGTCAATAGCGGCTGGCTGTGAATGTCGCCGGCCGATAGCGCACGGATGGCATCGATATAGTCGTCTCGCCGGTACATCAGGGTGCCGCGCAGTTCCAGCTCACGATCCTGAATCAGGCCGACATCGAGCGGGACCGGTTCGGCGAAAACTCCCACGATCACGATGACGCCGCCTTTGCGCACGCAATCGACTGCCTGGGCGGCGGTCTGCGCGGAACCCACGCATTCGAAGACGACATCGGCCTGTCCGAAGATCTTCCGCGCCTCCGCACCGGGCGGCGCGAGGCGCGCGTTCACCGTGTGGCGGACGCCGCATTGGCGCGCGATTTCGAGCCGATAGTCGCTGATATCGGTGAGCAGCACATCGGCCGCGCCGCGGCATTGCGCGACTTGCGCCACCAGGTTTCCGATCGGACCGGCGCCCAGCACTAGCACGCGCGCGCCGGAAACGCTTCCGGCGCGGCTTACGGCATGCATCGCCACGGCGGCCGGCTCTACCAGCGCTCCCACTTCGGGGCTGGTCCCCGGCGGCAGCTTCAGGACGGAGGTCTCCGGGAAGACGAAATATTCCTGCGCGACACCCCCGGTCTGAAAGCCGATCACCTTAAGGTTGTCGCAGATGTTGTATTTGCCTTCGCGGCAGGGCGGGCAGTTGCCACAGGTGACCTGCGGCGCCGCCGTCACCAAGTCACCGGCAGATACCGCAGTCACGTTGCGGCCGGTTTTCGCCACCTCCGCGCAAAACTCGTGCCCCTGCACCACCGGATACGAGGTATAGGGGTGCTTGCCGTGGAAGACGTGGATGTCGGAGCCGCAGATGCCGATGCGCCGGATGCGCACCAGCACCTCGCCATCTCCCGCGCTTGGTTTGGGCACATCGGAGAACTCGATGCGGCCGGGACTGGTCATGGTGGCGCGCAACATTTATTTATTGCCTCCTCAGCGCTCTTCCGTCGCCGTCGAACAAATGGGCCGCATCGGTGCGAAGACGAAACGCCAGCCGGTCGCCCTCGCGCACGCCGGTGTCGCCGCCGGTCTGAACCACCAGAGGCGTACCGTCGGCAAGGCGCGCGTGCAGGTATGCCCGCGGCCCGAGATGTTCCACCGCGTCGATCTCACCCCGCAATTCGCCGTTCTCATCCAATGCGACGTGCTCGGGACGGATACCCAGCTTGATTCGGCCGCCGCCGTCGATTGGCTCGCGCGGGGCCCTCACCTTCCATACCGCGCCTTGGGAGTAAGCCAGAGCCAGGCATTCATCGGTCTCGGAGGTAACTTCCACCTCCAGGAAATTCATCCTCGGAGCGCCAATGAACCCCGCCACGAAAATACTGGCCGGGTGTTGATACAGCTCGAGCGGAGTTCCCAGTTGCTCCACTCGACCGTCATTGAGCACCACGATCCGATTCGCCATGGTCATGGCTTCCACCTGGTCGTGGGTGACGTAAATCATGGTCGTGTCCAGCTCGCGATGCAGCCGCACTAGCTCCAGCCGCATCTGCGCTTGCAAGGATGCATCCAGATTCGACAACGGTTCGTCGAGCAGAAACGCTTTGGGCTGCCGGACCATGGCCCGCCCCAGCGCCACCCGCTGCAACTGACCGCCCGAGAGCTCACGCGGTTTGCGCTCGAGCAGCAGCTCCATTCCAAGGGTGCGCGCCGCCGCGAGGACTTTGCGGTTCCGCTCTTCGGCCGGGACTCCGGCCAGGCGAAGAGCAAAGCTCATGTTTTCGGCGACGGTCATGTGCGGGTAGAGAGCGTAGCTCTGGAATACCATGGCCAGGCCGCGCCGCGCCGGGGCGACGTCCTGAACGGCCGCTCCGTCGATCAGCACCTCGCCTTCGGAAACGCTTTCGAGCCCCGCAATCATGCGGAGCAGCGTCGACTTACCCGATCCGGACGGTCCCACGAAGGCGACAAATTCACGGTCTTCAATTCGCAGATCGACGCCATGGATTACTTCGTGCGCGCCGAATCGCTTGCGGACGTTCCTCAACTCCACGGTTGCCATGTTCTCGAACTCCCCTTTGCTACTTCACCGCCCCAAACGAAAGGCCGCGCACAAGCTGTCGCTGGCTCATCCAGCCAAAAATCAGGATGGGTGCGATGGCCAACGTGGAAGCCGCCGAAAGCTTGGCCCAGAACAGCCCTTCCGGACTCGAAAACGAGGCGGTGAAGACGGTGAGAGTGGCGGCTCTCACGGTGGTAAGATTCAAGCTCCAGAATGCCTCGTTCCAGCAAAGAATCATGGAGAGCAGCGCGGTGGCGGCGATGCCCGGAGTGCAAAGCGGCAGCAGGATGTGGGTCATCTCCTCGCGCTGGCTGGCGCCATCCATGCGGCTCGCCTCCAGAATCTCAGGCGGTACTTCCCTGAAAAAGGAGAAGAGCATCCACACCACCAGCGGCAAAACGCTGATGCTGTCCATCACAATCAGGCCGGCAATCGTATCGAGCAGGCCGAGGCTCCGCCACAGCAGATAGATGGGCACAAGCACCCCAACGGCCGGCAGCATCTTGGTCGACAACATCCACAGCAGGATATCCTTGGTGCGCCGCGAAGGGAAGAAAGCCATGCTATAAGCGGCGGGAATGGCCAGGGCCAGAGCAAGCAAGGTCGACCCCAGCGAAACGGCCACGCTGTTCCGGGCGAAGGCCAAATAATCGGCCCGCTCCAGCACGGCCCGGTAATTCTCGAGCGTGGGTTTGAAGAACACCACCGGCGGCGTCGCGACCGCGGCAATTTCGGTCTTAAAGCTGGTCAGCACCATCCAGAGGATCGGGAAAAACATTGCCAACGCCGCCAACCAACCAACCATCGCCAGCGCCGCGCGCGCCTGCCATTTCGGTCTCATCGCATATCCTCCAGGCCGCGCCCCACCACGCGCATCAGGAACAACGCGACAATGTTGGCGAGAATGATCGCGAAGACTCCCCCGGCCGACGCCCTTCCCACGTCCCAACCCAACAAGGCGTCACGGAAGATCAGGAACGCCAGGTTGGTGGACGCTAACCCAGGTCCGCCGCCAGTGGTGACGTAGATTTCGGCAAACAGGCTGAGAAAGAAAATCACTTCAATCATGGCGACCACGGCCATGGGGCGCCGTAAGTGCGGCAGCTCGATATGGTAGAACAGCGCGATCGGCCCGGCCCCGTCCAGCCGTGCCGCCTCCTTCTGTTCGCGATTGAGCGATTGCAGTGCCGGCAGCAGAATCAGTACCGCGAAGGGCGTCCATTCCCAGGCCACGATCACGACAATCGCCAACAGCGGCATGCTGGAGAAAAAGTCGATGGTGCCGATCCCGAGCGAGCGCGTAATCCACGCGAACACGCCGAAGACCGGGTTCATGAACATGTTCTTCCAGATCAGAGCGCTCACGGTGGGCATGACGAAGAACGGCGCGACTACCAGCAAACGGCAGATACCGCGGCCAGGAAACTCGCTGTCGAGCAACACGGAAAGAAGCGTGCCGAATACCAGCGTGATCACCAGCACCGCGCCCACCAGGAACAGGGTATTGCCCATCGCTATCCACAGCGCGCGGCTGGTCAACAGATCCCGATAGTTCCCAAGGCCGGCGAAACTGTTCTTCCCGGGACTCAGCAGGTTGTAATTTTCCGCCGAGAACCAGAGGGTCATCGCCAGCGGCACCACCATCCATAGGAACAGCACGAAGATCGAGGGAGCCAGCAGCGGCACGGTTCGAAACGAGCGCTTCTGGCGCGCAGGCTTGGTCCCGGTCATTTCAGATATCCTCCTTGCCGCATGTCGCGCTCCGCTTCCGCCTGAGCCAATGCCAATGCATGCTCTACCGAGGCGCCGCCTGTCAGTGCCGCACTGATCTCCTGCCCAACTTCCGTCCCCAAGGCCTGGAATTCCGGAATGCCCACGTACTGAATGCCGACGTAGGGCACGGGCAGCGCGCTCGGATGCGTCATGTCCGCGCGCAGAATCGCGTCGCGAACCAGGCGGGCAAACGGCGCGGCTTTTTGGTACGCGGGGTTGTCGTAAGTGGATTCGCGCGTTCCCGGCGGCGCCAGAACCCAGCCGTAGCGAGCGCCCACCAGGGCGATATAGTGGCGGCTGGTGGCCCATTTCACGAACTCTCTGGCCAGCTCCACTTTTTGGGTGGAGGCGGGGATTGCCAGTGCCCAACTCCACGCCCACACTCCGTTGGCGACTTTGGCGATGGGAGCTTTGGCGAAACCCGTGGTGGCCGCGACCCGGCTCTGGCTGGGATCGAGAATATAACCGGCGGCCGAAGTCGCATCGATCCACATGGCGCAGTTTCCATTGGCGAAGAGGGCGCGATTTTCGTTATGGCCATCGGTGCTGGCGCCCGGAGGTCCGTAGTTCCTCAACAAATCGACGTAAAGGCGCACGGCCTCCATCCAGGGCTCGGTGGTCAATTGCGGCTTCCATTGCATGTCCATCCACCTGCCGCCGAAGGTGTTCACCAGGGTGCTGATGTAAGCCATGTTCTGTCCCCAGCCGGGTTCGCCGCGCAGGCAGATGCCGTAAACGTGATGTTGCGGGTCGTTGAGGCGGCTGGCGAATTCGCGGATCTGGGCGTAGGTGGGCTGGTCGGGCATTTCGAGACCGGCATTTCGAAACAGGTCCTTGCGGTAATAGGTGAAGGCACTTTCGGCGTAAAACGGCGCCGCATACAGCTTGCCCCGGTAAGAGACGCCCTGGCGGACGACGTCGAAGATGTCGGCGTAGTCGTAATCCGCGCCGAGCCGATCGACGGGAACCAGCCAGCCGCGCTCAGCCCAAATCGGCGTCTCGTAGGAACCGATGGTGATCACGTCGAAGGTGCTGCCCCCGGTCGAAATGTCCACGGTCAGCCGCTGCCGCAGGATATTCTCACCCAGCACCACCCAGTTCAACTTGACGCCATGCTGCCGCTCAAATTCCTCAGACAGCTTTTGCATGAGGATCATGTCGGCGTTGTTGACCGTGGCGATGGTCAACTGCGGCCCGCCGCGCGGAGGATACACAAGCCAAGCGCACAGGATGAACGCGGCAAACACCAGGAACCATCTCCACGTCCGGCTATTTCCGACAAACGGCATATCCGAGTCTCATATCCGATACTACAGCTTTCTGGGGGCCTTCTCGCCCGAGCGAAAGCGGGTAGCGAAAGCGGGTCAGCGAAAGCGAGCGAAAGCGGGTCAGCCTGGAGCGAAAGCGGGTCAGCCTGAACTTGCACCTTTCCGAGTTGCCGAAAAGCTCGTGGTCGGCTCCGTCCCCTTTTCGCGTTTCCGCCAAATGCTTCGCGGGCAGCGTTGCCGGCGCTTCTCGGCGGTGTGGCAAACCCGGTTTCTCCGGCACGTCCTCTGACCGCAGGCGCCCTCGCACGGCACTCGCCGCCCGCGCTATTGGCGCCGCCTGGTTGCATTCATCGTGCTCTTGTGGGGCAAGTCCATATCCGCAATTCTCGGTGTTTCATTAACACCTGACATTCCCGGACGGGCAAATGTGGCGCACCCACCTTTGATCGGTGAGCCATGTTCGGGTGACTGAGAGGTGGGACAGACCCGGACAGACCATCGTTTTTGGTGGTCTGTCAGGCTCTCGCCAGGCCAGCCGCTCGACAGACGACAAAAAACGATCATGGATGTCCCACCAGGTTTCCCGCGCCGATTCCCCGTGTATTGGGTCAGCTAATTTTCGTCGCTGCCTGGCAAATGGCCGGCGAGATCGGGAGTTCGGAGACTCGACGCGGCACGCAAGAGTGCGTGCGCCACGATGGACGGGGCCCCACGCTACTCGTATCGCAGCGCTACCACCGGGGAAACGCGCGTGGCCCGAAGCGCGGGGAGGAACGTGGCCAATAGGACGATGAGCATCAATCCGAGTGCCGCGGCAACGAACGTGGCCGCATCGGTCGCGCCGATGCCGAACAGCATGGTCCTTAACAGGCGCGTCAGGGCGAAGGCTCCAGCCAGGCCGATGGCGATTCCGATGGCCGCGAGCTGCGCGCCTTGGCCGATCACCATGCGCACCACGTCCGCGCGCGCCGCGCCCAAGGCCATGCGCACGCCGATTTCCTGCGTGCGTTGCGCCACCCAGTAGGCGATCAGCCCGTAGATACCCACCGCCGCCAGCAGCAGCGCGATGGCCGCGAATAACCCCAGCAGCATGGTGTCGAAGCGCGGCTGCGACACGGAGAGCGCCAGCGCCTGTTCCATGGTTCCGATCTGCGCCAGCGTGATGCCGGGATCGATCGCTTGAATGTCGCGGCGAAGCCGCTCCGCCAGGGGCGCGGCATCGCCCGGCGCGCGCACCACCAGGAACATCCGCGGCCCGTACGATTGCGCGAACGGCATATAGTAGGCCGGGTCCGTATCCACTGCCAACCCCAGGTATTTCACGTTGCCGACTACGCCCACGATCCGCATCCAGTTATCGCCATATCCCGGTCCGCTCTGCTTGATGCGCGTGCCGAGCGCTTCGCGGTCCGGCAGAAAGCGGCGCACGAATCCTTCGCTGACGAGCGCTACTGGCTCCGATCCCTGCCGGTCGTGTTCGCTGAAGCCCCGGCCGCGGACGAGCGGGATGCCCATAGTGTGAAACAGGTCCGGACTCACGGTAACGTCCGAAATGATGGGGTTGATCACTCCGGGCGGCAGAGCCTGTCCTTCCAGCGCGAAGGTGTCGGCGTCGCCCTGCCGGTCGGGCGGCAGCGCGTCGGTCACGGCGGCGCTTTCCACTCCCGGCGTCTGGCGGGCGCGGCGAATCGCTTCGTCGTAGAAGGCCAGACCCGCGGCCTGGTCGCTGTACTTTCGGTTGCCGGGCGAAATCAGCATGGTCAGGATGTGCCGGGGAGGCGTGGAGAATCCGCCGGTGACTCGCTGCAGGTTCGCGAAGCTGCGCAGCAGCAGGCCCGCGCCCACCAGCAGGATCAGAGAGACCGAGATTTCAGAGACCACCAACACGGCGCGCGCGCGTCCGCGGGTCCGGCCGGCGCCGGCGCGTCCGCCCTCTTTGAGCGAAGAGTTCAAATCCGCGCGCGCGCTTTCGAGAGCGGGCGCGAGGCCAAACAGAACGCCGGTGAGCATCGACACGAGCAGCGTGAAAGCCAGCGCGCGCCCGTCCAGCCGGACCGAATCGATCAGCGGGAGGTTGCCCGGATTCCAGGCGCGGACAAGTTCAATCGACCCCCAGGCCAGCGCCAGCCCCGCCGCGCCGCCCAGCACCGCCAGCAGCACGCTTTCGGTCAGCAACTGACGCACCAGGCGGCCGCGGCCGGCGCCGAGCGAAAGCCGCAGCGCCATCTCACGCTCGCGCACCGTGGCGCGTGCCAGCATCAGGTTGGCCACGTTGACCACGGCGATCAACAGCACCAGCCCCACCGCGCCGGCCAGCACCAGAATCGCGGGCTTCAGCGTGGGCCCCAGCAGGGCGTCGCGCAGACTGAGCACCGGCAGCTCCAAGCGCTTGTAGGAGGGATTCTCCCGCATCATGCGCAACCCAATATGGTCAGTCTCCGCCTGCGCCTGGGCGAGCGTCAGGCCGGGCTTCAGCCGCGCCAAGCCGCGGTAGAACCACGGGCCGTAGCGCGTGGGCGGATTCAGCACCAGGTTGCTCCAGACTTCCGTATCCCGCCGCGGGAATTGGAACGCCGCGGGCATCACGCCGATCACCGCGGAAGGGGCGCCGTTCACCAGGATGGTCTGGCCCAGCACGGCGGAACTGGCGGCGAACCGCCTGCGCCAAAGCGATTCGCCGATCACGGCGACCGAGCTCGACCCCGGCTTGTCTTCGCCTTCCCGAAAGATCCGGCCAATCAGCGGACGCGCTCCCAGCGTGGAAATCAACCCCGCCGTCAACGAGGCGCCTTGCACCTGCTCCGGTACGCCCTCCTTTCCCGCGATGTCCATGCGCAGGCTGCGGAACAGCGACGGGCTTTCAAACGCGCGGTTGTCTTCCTTCCACATCAGGTAATCGCGCATGCACATCGTGCCGAACGCAAAATCGCGCGGGAAGTAGCGCATGAAGACCACCGCCACGCGGCCGGCATTGGCATAGGGCAGAGGCCGGAACAGGATGCCGTAAGCCACGCTGAACATGGCGGTATTGACGCCTATGCCCAGCGCCAGCGCCAATACGGCCACCGCCGTGAACGTGGCGTTCTTGCGCAGCATGCGGGTTCCGTAGCGAAGGTCGTCGAAGAACTCGTGGAGCATTTGCCCGGTCCTCACTTGTCTGACTTCTTCTTTGACTTGTTCGACGCCGCCCAGCTCGATGCGGGCGGCGCGCATGGCTTCGGCCGCGCCGATACCAGCCGCGCGCTTCTCGCCGGCCAATTCGTTCAGATAGGCGCGCACCTCGTCGTCGAGCTCCCGCTCCACGCGCGGCCGCGCGAAAAGGTTGCGATGAAGGCTGGCCAGGCGGGAAAGCAGTGGCATCGTCTTAGCCCGCTTCGAGAGCGCTCGCCATCGCCAGCGCGATGGTTTCCCACTGCCGCGTTTCGGCCTGCAATTGCCGCCGGCCCGCCGCCGTCAGCCGGTAAAACTTGGCGCGCCGGTTGTTTTCCGAATCGCCCCAGCTTGCCGACAGCCAGCCCGCCTCTTCCATGCGGTGCAGCGCTGGGAACAACGAACCCGGCTTCACTTGAAACGTGCCCTTGGTGATCTGCGCGATGCGCCGCGAAATGCCCAGACCGTGCAGTTCGGTAAGCGCCAGCGCTTTCAGGATCAACAGATCGAGGGTGCCTTGCAGAAGGTTTGTGTTCGGCATGCTTATATAGAGATTCTATATGGCAGTCATATAGAATGTCAATAGGAAGTAGGACAGGCCTCCTGGCCGGTCCTTCACAGGCGGAAGCCACCTCGCGTTTGACAAGTTCGCGGCGAGCGCGGTAAAAGAATTCATGCATACCTCTTCCCGGCGTGAATTTCTGGCCGTAAGTCTGTCTGCCGCCGCGGTCCGTTTGGCCACGGCCGATACGTCCGCCGGGTTGACCTCGCTCACACTCAAGCAGGCGTCGGAGCGCATTCGCGCCAAGACCGTGTCGCCTCGTGAGCTCACCCAAGCCTGTCTCGACCGCATCCAAACCTACAATCCCAAGATCGGCGCCTGGATCACGGTGATGCGCGACAAGGCCCTGGCGCAGGCCAAGACCCTCGAGGACGAACAGGCGGCCGGGCACATCCGCGGCCCGCTGCATGGCATTCCGATCGGGATCAAGGATTTGATCGACGTCACCGGCGCCCGCACCACCGCCGCCAGCGCCGTGTACGAGCACCGCTTCCCCAGCGAGGACGCCGAAGTGGTTCGCCGGCTCAAGGCCGCCGGCGCCGTCGTGATCGGCAAATTGAACATGCACGAGTTCGATGCCGGCGCCACTTCCGCCGTCAGCTACTGGGGCCCGGTTCGCAATCCCTGGAATTTGGAGCGCGTTTCGGGCGGCCCATCGGGCGGCTCGGCCGCGGCCGTGGCCATCGAGAACTGCTTCGTGGCGCTGGGCACCGACACCAGCGGCGGCATTCGCATTCCGGCGGCGTACTGCGGCGTGGTCGGGTTGAAACCCACCTATGGCCGGGTGAGCCTGCGCGGCATTGTGCCCATGGCTTGGTCGCTCGATCATTGCGGCCCTATCGCCCGGACGGTGGAAGATGCGGCCATCGTTCTCGGCGAGATCGCGGGCTACGATCCTCTCGATATCGACAGCGTCGACCGGCCGGTTCCCGATTACACCGCCGCCATCGGCGCGCCGGTCTCTGAATTCCGCTTGGGCATTCCCGTCGAGTTCTACGACCATCTGGATGACGAGGTCTCCACGGCTATTGAAGATGCCATCGCGCTGCTGCGTAAGCTGACTAAGGGATCGCAGGAAATCGCCCTTCCTTCATTGCTGCATGCCGGCGTGGGCGCCGAAATCGCCGCCGCTCACGAGAATCTCCATGGCATCAACGGAGGCGGCTTCGAGCCCAGCACCGCGCGCGCATTCCCCGCCACCGGAGCGGATACCGCCAGAGCCGTGGACTACATTCGCGGCTGGCGCGGGCTCGAGCTGGTGCGCCGCACCGTGGACGACGAGGTATTCCGGAAACAACAAGTGGACCTGGTGATTGCGCCGGCCGCCCGCCATTTGCCGCCTATGATCGAAGAGGAGTTGGTTGCGGCTGCCGGCGCTGGGGCCGGAAGCGGACGTGCGGGCGTGGGCGCCGGCGGCGGTGGCGGCCGTGGCGAGGGCGGCGGCAGAGGCTATGCCGGGGCGGAGTCGCGCGCGTCGCTCGATCTGGAATGGAACACCCGCCCGTTCAACGCTTACGGTTTGCCCGCCATTACGGTGCCCTGCGGCTTTTCGAAAAACGGCTTGCCCATCGGTCTCGAGATCGCTGGGCCGCGCTTCGGCGAGACCGAGGTGCTCGCCCTGGCGCACGCCTATCGGCAGGCGACGGACTGGCACAACCGGCGGCCGCCGCTCGAGCCCGACACCAAAGTGCCCGCTTTATCCAAAGCCGCGTCGGAGCAAACCGGAGGCTAGCATGCAGAACCCCGACCTTGCTTCCCTTACTCTCAAGCAAGCTTCCGGCCGCATCCACGCGCGCAAGGTTTCTCCCGTCGAGCTCGCCCAAGCCTGTCTCGATCGCATCGAAATTTCGAACCCGAAAATCGACGCCTGGATCACCGTCATGCGCGAGCAGGCGCTGGCCCAGGCGCGGCTGCTCGAGAACGAGCAGGCCGCCGGCCATTTCCGCGGCCCGTTGCATGGCATTCCCATTGGGTTGAAGGACAATATCGACACTGCCGGAGTGCGCACGACCGCCGGCAGCCGGACGCTGGCGGGCAATGTTCCCGCCGAAGACGCCGAGGTTGCGCGGCGCCTCAAAGCCGCCGGAGCGGTGATCGTGGGCAAGTGCAATATGCACATTTTCGCCACCGGAGCGACCTCGGCCGTCAGCTACTTCGGACCGGTGCGCAATCCCTGGAACCTGGAGCTGATTGCCGGCGGATCGTCCGGCGGGTCCGCCGCCGCGGTCGCCATGGACAACTGCTATGCCGCCCTGGGCACCGATACCGGTGGATCCATCCGCACTCCTTCCGCCATGTGCGGCGTCACCGGCCTCAAGGCCACCTACGGCCGCGTCAGTATTCGCGGCATCGTGCCGCTTACCTGGTCTCTCGATCATTGCGGCCCGATTGCGCGCACGGTGGAAGATACGGCGCTGGTGCTCCAGGCGATTGCCGGCTATGACCGCCTCGACGTCCAGAGCATCGACTATCCGGTGCCGGATTATTCCCAAGCGATCGGCGCGCCCGTATCGCAATTCCGGTTGGGCATTCCGCCTCAGTTCTACGATGGCTTGCAGGACGACGTGGCGCGCGCCATGGACGAGGCCATCGCACTGCTCAACAAGATGACCAAGGGGTCGTGTGAAGTCGAGATGCCTTCCCTTCTGGAAACC
>Ga0187888_1001892_pt1 | contig 19028 bp, 19 predicted proteins | sample June2016WEW_7_40_FD_132987 | JGI IMG/M metagenome (GOLD analysis project Ga0187888, IMG submission 132987) | Peatland microbial communities from SPRUCE experiment site at the Marcell Experimental Forest, Minnesota, USA - June2016WEW_7_40 | ecosystem: Environmental > Terrestrial > Soil > Wetlands... | reverse complement strand
TGAAGTTGGCGTCGGTACCGTCATGGTTGTTTTCTCCGTTTGCTTCATTGTGCTTGTAGCGATAACTCACCATGTCGTTCAGAGTGAAGCCGTCGTGGCAGGTGATGAAATTGATGCTGCCCTCGGGGCCTTTACCCGACTTGGTGTAGATGTCGGCACTGCCGCAAATGCGGCTGGCAAACAAACCGAGCATCCCCTCATCGCCGCGCCAGAAGCGCCGGACATCATCCCGGTAGCGGCCGTTCCACTCCGCCCACCGGCGCTCCGAAAAACTACCCACTTGGTATGCACCGGCGGCATCCCACGCCTCGGCGATGATTTTCACGTCTCTCAAGATCGGGTCCTCGGCGATCCGTTCGAGAAGCGGGGCATTGGCTAGCAACTTGCCGGCGCGGTCCCGGCCGAGAACCGACGCCAGGTCAAACCGGAATCCATCTACATGCATTTCGACCATCCAATAACGGAGCGCGGCTAAGATGTGGTCCCGCACCACGGGATGGTTGGCGTTGATGGTATTGCCAGTCCCGGTATAGTTCTTGTAGTAGCGTTTGTCGCCCGCCAACGTGTAGAAGATCGCGTTATCCATCCCACGGAAGCAGAGCGTCGGTCCCAGCTCGTCTCCCTCCGCCGTATGATTGAACACAACGTCCAGAATCACTTCGATGCCAGCCTTGTGAAAGGCCCGGACCATTTCCTTGAATTCCAGCTTCTGCTGCCCCAAACCTCCCGAACTGCTGTAGGAAGCTTTGGGAGCAAAGAACGCTACGGGATCGTATCCCCAGTAGTTCCTCAACGGTTGACGTGTTTGCGGATTGCTGCGCGTCACAGAAGTTTCATTGAACTCCTGCACGGGCATCAGTTCCACAGCGGTCACTCCCAGAGCTTTGAGATAGGGAATCTTTTCCATCAGGCCGCGGTAGGTTCCCGGATGGTCCACGCCCGACTTGGGGTGAATGGTAAAGCCGCGAACATGCGCTTCGTAAATGACGGTCTTCGACCAGCAACGCCGGAGTGGCTGGTCTCCATCCCACTCGAAGGGCTCGTTGACAAAAACGCATTTCGGCATCGACCTGGAATTGTCCAGCTTCGAGAGAGCCAAGTCTTGCTCCGGCGCCAATGGGTCGTATCCGCGTGCCGATGCAAAATCCCAAGGAGGTAGCCGGGAAATCGCGGTAGCGAAGGGATCGAGAAGAAGCCGGTTGAAATTGAAACGATGTCCTTCGGCGGGTTTGTAAGGGCCATCCACGCGGTAAGCATAGAGTTGACCCGGACCGATCCCCTCCACCCAAACGTGCCATACGTCGCCGGTGCGGTTGCGACCTGAATCGAGATCGATGACCCGGGCGGGCGCAGCGTCTTCGGGATGGTCGAACAACTCCAATCGGACGCGGCTGGCCCAACGGCTGAAAATCGCGAAATTAACTCCTCCTCCCTTTTCCTGGGTTCCCAAAGGCAGAGGAGAGCCCGTCTGAACGTCGGAGTGCTCGGAGGTCTCCGAGATGTAACCGTGCAACTCACGTTGATCCGTTTTCATCATCGTTGCCATAGGATTCGAGCGGATTCCAACGGAACCGCCACCCCGGATCGCTGAGGTACCACTCGCGCCGTGTAGTCCCTCGCTGGACGTGTAGTGGGTACCGTCGCGTGATAGACGCACCGGCGGGATGCGTCAGGTTGCGGTCGCGCGCACTTCATTTCCACCCGTACGGGATCGCCGCCGCCGATTCCGTCCGCATAAAGCTCAACTCGCGCCGCATTCGGGTCGAGATCGTTCAGAAAGATTTCGACTTCAAACACGTGGTGGCCAGCATTGGTTTCGACCCGCAAGTCGCCGAAGCGCAGCGAGCCCCACTTTCCCTCCACCTCGTGCCGCCAATCGACCACCAGCCTGCCCGCTGCGCCTTTATTCGCCGCGCGCTCGCGGTAGGCGGCTGCAGCCGGGAGGTAGTGTTGCTCCAAGTATTCGCGCACCGCGCGGCTTGCGGCAAAGACCGGCGTCAACCGCGCCATGCTTTCCCGCATCCGTGCTACCCAGGCGGCCGGAATACCATTCTCGCCGCGAGTATAGAACTCTGGAATTACCTGCCGTTCCAACAGGTCGTAAAGGGCTTCGGCTTCGGCAGCGTCCCAGGCTGGGTCCTCGCCGTGTTCCTGGCCATCTCCCAATGCCCACCCGACTTCAGGCGCGTAGGCCTCCGCCCACCAGCCATCCAACTCGGATAGATTGATGCCTCCGTTGACCAGCACCTTCATGCCGCTCGTTCCGCAAGCCTCCCAGGGACGCCGCGGCGTGTTGATCCAGACATCCACACCCTGCACCAAGTGCTCGGTCAGAAGCATGTCATAGTCACTGAGAAAGACCGCATGGGGGCGCGTCTCCGGCCGCCGTATGAAATGCATCCATTCCCGAATCAGGGCCTGTCCCGCCTGGTCCGCCGGATGCGCCTTGCCGGCGATGATGAGCTGCACCGGGCGCTGCTTATTGGTCAACAAGCGAAGCAGGCGCTGTGGGTCGTGCAGGAGCAAGTTTGGTCGTTTGTAGGTCGCGAAGCGGCGAGCAAAGCCCAGCGTCAGGGTATTGGGATCGAAAAGATGCTTCGCGGCTTCGACGTCCTCGGACGGCGAGCCTGCTGCGGCCAGGTCCCGGGACAACCGTTCGCGAGCGTACTCGACAAGAGACTTACTGGCCGCGGTGCGAAACTGCCAGAGCTTGGTATCGGAGACCCGGCGAATGTCCTGTTCCAGGGTCTCCGTCGTCCCCAGCCAGCGATCCTTTCCACAAGTCTCGGTCCAAAGATCGTCGGCAGCGGCAGAGTCCCAGGTGGGCGTGTGGACTCCGTTGGTCACATGTCCGATCGGGACTTCGTCCTCCGGCCATCGCGGAAACAGAGGCAGAAATAGGCGCCGGCTCACCTTCCCGTGCAGGCGACTCACCCCATTCACGGCCCCGCTCCCCCGGATTGACAGATAGGCCATGTTGAAAGTCTCCGACGAGTCATCCGGGTTCTGGCGGCCCAGAGCCAGCAAGTCATGGAGCGAAATGCCGAGCTTTTGCTTGGCGTATCCACCGAGGTATTGCTCGATGAGCGCCGGAGCGAAACGGTCAAAACCCGCGGCCACCGCTGTGTGCGTGGTGAAGAGATTGCCGACTCGAGTCGCGGCCAGGGCCACTTCGAAGGGCTGGCCCGTTTCTTCCATAAAGCTCCGGGCACGTTCCAGAACGGCCAACGCCGCGTGTCCTTCATTCAGGTGGCAGACCTCCGGTTGGAGCCCGAGCGCGCGGAGCAGCCGCCATCCGCCGATCCCGAGCAGCATTTCCTGCTTGAGGCGCAATTCCGGCCCGCCCCCATAGAGCTCGCTGGTAATCCCCCGATGAACCGGGAAGTTCGCCGCGTCATTGCTGTCCAGCAGGTAAAGCTTCACCCTGCCAATCTGGGCCTGCCAGGCGCGCAGCCAGACCGAGTATCCAGGCAACGCGACCTCCAGCCGCAACCACTCCCCGTTTGGTTGGCGCAACGGCATGATCGGCAACTGTCCAGGATCGTTATACGGGTAGAGGGCCTACTGCTCTCCGTCTTTGCCGATCACCTGGCGAAAATAGCCCTGCTGGTAGAGCAGTCCCACGCCGACCACAGGTACACCCAGATCGCTGGCGGCCTTGAGCTGATCGCCGGCCACATTCCCGAGCCCGCCCGAGTAGATGGGCAGAGCTTCGCTCAGCATGAATTCCATGCTGAAATACGCGGCGCAAGTCAGTGGAGCCTCCGCATGATTCCGCTGAAACCATGCGGGCGCTTCCGCCGCCTGCCGGCTGGCTTCGACCAAACCATCCACGTTCTTGCGGAAAACGGAATCGCCTAACACGCGTTTGATCCGATCGCGCGAGGCCGTCTGCAGCACAACCCAGGGGTTGTTCGTGATCTCCCAGAGGCCGGGATCAAGCTGCCGCCACACTTCGTCGGTAGCGTGATTCCACGACCAGCGCATATCCAGGGCGAGTTCCGCCAGGGAATCGAACCCCTCGATTTTTGTGGGTAGGAGACTGTATATAGGGTGGCTGGCACGGGCCTGTTTGCTCATGAACTGCCGCTCCGATCCGGCGCCTTCTTATGCTCCCGGTACAGGCAAATGGCCTGACTGATGGCGTGGATATGCCATTCATTGAAAGCCTTGTCGAACGAGGAACCACGATGCCCCGAGGTGCCGAAGGCAACCCGTTGTTCCGGCACGGAAGGGTCAGGCTGCTCCGTATAGTAGGACGTAACGAGTCTGGGTACGTTCACCAGCATCGATGCTTCAGCCGGCTTTCCCGCTTGTGGACTTACTTTCATGCTTGTCTCGTCAAATGCCGTGCTGACCTTTGCGCGACGGTCTCCATCAGTTTGTCGAACGGTTTGATGAATTTCTCGACTCCTTCGTCCTCAAGCTGCCGAGTCACATTGTCGACGCTGATGCCCATTTCCGGTAGTTGCTCCAACACCCAGCGGGCTTCCTTGACATCTTGTTCGAGCCGGGCCTTCGGCTCTCCATGGTCGCGGTAGGCATCCAGGGTTTCCAGCGGTGCCGTGTCGACCGTTTCCGGTCCGATGAGGGCCTCGACGTATTTCACGTCGCTGTAGTCCGGGTTCTTGGTGCTAGTGCTGGCCCAGAGCAACCGCTGGACTCGAGCGCCTTTGGTAGCCAGCTTTGTAAACCGGTCGCCGGCAAAGATCTCTTTGTAGATCTGATACGCCATCTTCGCGCTGGCGATGGCGATCTGCCCGCGCGCCTTCTTTGCGAGGTCTGCCTCCTTGCCGCCTTGTGCAATGAGTTTTTCCAGCAGCGGATCCACCAGCGCATCAATGCGGCTTACAAAGAAGCTAGCCACCGAGGCTAAATGCTTCAAAGGCTTCCCTTGAGCCGCGCGTGCTTCGATGCCGGCGATATATGCTTCCGCCACCTGGCGGTACCGCGGCAATCCAAACAGCAACGTCACATTGACGCTGATTCCTTCGCCGATCAGTTGCTGGATGGCGGGCAGCCCATCGGCCGTCGCAGGGACCTTGATGAGGACGTTCGGCCGGTTCAGCGCGGCCCACAACCGGCGGGCTTCATCAATCGTGCCCTTGGTGTCGTGCGCCAGGTGGGGATTGACCTCCAGGCTGACATATCCATCTTTGCCATCAGTCCGGTCGTAGAGAGCCCGGAACTCGTCGGCGGCGCTCTCCACGTCGCGCTGGCTGAGGGTTTCGTAGGTTGCCTCAGCGCCTTTTCCCTTAAGCGCCATGGCCTGAATGTCCTCGTCGTAATCGTGGCTGTCCGCAATCGCTTTCTCGAAGATGGATGGATTCGAGGTCATTCCCCGCAGTCCATCCTCTTCGATCAAACGCCGTAGCTCGCCGCTCAAAATCAGATCTCGCCGGATGTAGTCCAGCCAGATGGATTGACCCAGCGTTCCCAACTGTTTCAAAGGGTTGTTACTCATGATTCTGTCTCCTTGCTTTCCAGTCTTGCGACCTTAGTCAGACAACGCCGGTGACGCTCGGCGCCACTGAATCGTGCTTAGAGAAATGCTCTGACCAACTCCCAAGCGACCGCATTTCCGACCATGTGGCCACCCAGGCAGATCACGTTCATGTCGTCGTCCCCGACTGCCTGGTGGGCCGAAAAACACTCATGGGTCAGGCACGCCCGCACGCCTGGCACCGAATTGGCGGCAATGCACACAGCCACGCAACTACCCCAGATGGCCACGCCGCGATCCACCTCGCCGCGAGCGACTAGTTCTCCCTCCCCGGCCTGATCCGTCTTCGAGCGCCGCAGCTTTACCCGCAGCAAGCCCTTGTCGAATGTTAAGGTCGCTGCTATGGTACGATAGAGCCGTTCCGGTTGACCCAGCCGCCTTCATGGAAGCGGTGACGCACCATGCTTTGCGCGAGCAGAAAAAAGATGAATGTCAAGACGACTATAAACAGAAACATTCTAATTCCGTACCGGGGGTGACTTTCGTCCTTTAGGGGCCGTCGTATTCGAGTTGTCATCAGTGCTAACTCCCAGCCAAGTCGGGCGCCTGCAATGGGACCGCCATTCATATGCTCCCTCATTTCCCGTGTCGCCGTTCAAACTGTATCCGACGTGCGTTCACTTCCGGAGGCTAACTGGGCGATCCCGCAAATTTTGTACGGCATGAAACCGGACCGTGTTGATCCGCCAATCTCAACTGTGTGCGGGGTACTTGGCAAGGTCCGCCAGCAGTCTCCGCGCCGACTCAGGAACCGCAACTTTGCCGTGGAGGATTTCCTGGTGGGTGACATCGGAGCCGTACATGGCTTTATCTCCGCTGTGGTCGGCCTGGACGACAGCGCCATCCACGCTGGCCCCGGCAAAAACACCTTTGCTGCGCGAATAGCTCAGGATCTCCGCATTGAGCTTCACGTCCGTGTTGGCGGATGCCTGTCTCCCCACCGGCCCTGCTGCCACGGTTACGTCGGCGCCGATCTTGAATTTATCACTCAGCAGGCTTTGCAAAGCATGGTCGTTCATAAACAGCAACACCACGTCGGTGAAAGAGGCACCAATCTGGAAGCCGACGCTCCCGCCTCCGACAGCCACAAACATCGGAGCACTCCAGCCATTCTCAGTGCGGCAGGTAGCCAGTCCCTTGCCGTAGTTGCCGCCGAATATGAAGGCTGCCTTCTCCTCTCCTGGAATGATCGCAACGCATTTCGCCTTTTCCAGCAGATCACGTGGAATGCCCTTGTCGGGTGTTGTCATGATTTCCTGGAAGACCTGGGTCGCTTTTTGAACACGCCCAATGTCGTCATCGCGATCCGACGCCAAAGCGGGCAGGACCAAACCCAGGCCCGCTACCGAAACGATCAACAAGTTGTTCTTCACGATATTTCTCCTAATAGGTTCCACTTTTTCAGGGCTGGTAAAGCTATCTGCTGCTCCCGGCAAGTTGCCCGCGTAGAGGCGCGTGCACTGCAACCTCCATTGCGTGCGTCGTCTGCAGGATGTCCCTGGCCTTGGCCACCTCGTCCGTCGTGCCATGGGCCAGAAGGAGAAACTTGTCGGACTTGAGCGCCGCCTCGTATTTCACGACGCTATCCTTGGGGATGCCGATGCTGTACAGCCCCGCGCCGAGCGCGCTCAATCCGCCCACCACAACGGCGCCTTCCAGTGCGCCGATGATCCAGGCGACCAACGGGCCGGCTACCAATATCGGCCCAAGGCCTGGAATGACGAAGAAAGCGGCTCCGAACAACATCCCCCAAAGACCACCCCAGAAGGCGCCCAGCTTGCCCCAGTACTTCATGCGGTCGCCGGTGTTATAGTATCCGACGACGTGCTCGTCGGTATGATAATCCTTGCCGACGATGGACATTTTCTTCATGTCAAACCCAGACCTCTGCAGTTCCTTCACCGCTTCCTCCGCCTGGGAGTGGGTGTCGTAAATGGCTACAACCGAGTTCGTTTCAAACATGACTTACGTTCCTTTCTTTCCAAATCGATTTCGTTGCATTTCCGTGTGAGATCCGGCGCACTGGCGTCAACCTCGTGAACGGCTTCTGAGAATCTCCGCATCATTGCGGTCGGCGGCTTCCTGGCATCGAATGCACAAAGGAGTCCAGGGTACCGCCCTCAGACGTCTCAGCCCGATCGTCGTTCTGCAGCACAGACAGGCCCCGAAGACGTCGTCCTTAATGCCGACCAGCGCAGCTCGGATGTTGCGGAGTAAGCCGGAGTACCAGCCGAGGTTGGCCATGGGGAGTTCGCGGTCTGCAGTGTGCCAGATTTCTTCCAGCACGTCGGCGATCCTCTCGCTGCCGACGTTCTGCCGGTTTTGCAGCGGCGTCCGGCCGGCACCTGCCTGTTCGACCTCCAGAATCTTCTTGAACTCTGGCAGTTGTTTCCGTTCCACCAGCTACCTCCTTCTTTGCCACTTTCACGCGACAGCGCTGCCTTAGATCCCCTGCTGTCATCCTTGAACCCCTATTGTGCCGGTCCGTTCAGCAAGCGCTTGAGCGCGTCCATCGCCTTGCCGAAGTTTCCCCAATTCCCCTGCTGCATTGCCTTCTGGGCCTCATCGAACTGCGCCCTTGCCTGGCCCAATTCCGGTTGCCCACGCGGCGCCTGCCCGGCATTCTGGGGTTGCTGCGTCCCAAAGACAGCTTGGATTGCCTCATCGAGTGTAGGCTCCATCGCCACTTTGTCCCCCGAAATCACGATTACGCGCTTGAGTTGGGGAAAGTCTGTGCCTTCCGCCGTCAGGTACAGCGGCACTACATAGAGAAAGGAGTTCTCAATCGGCACCGCGATCAGGTTTCCACGAATGACTCTCGACCCTTTTTGGTCCCAGAGGGTCAGTTGTTGGGCGATCGTAGTGTTCTGGTCGATCATCGCCTCGATTTGCATCGGGCCATAGATCAGCTTCTCCTTGGGAAGTTGGTAAAAGAGCATCTTCCCGTATTCGGGGAAATCGCACCTGGCTGCCATCCAGGAGATCATGTTATTTCGCTTCTGGGGAGTGAATGGAGTCATGAGAAGGTACTCAAGCTGGTCGCTTCCGGGGAGCTTCATCAGGATGTAATAGGGTTTCATGGGCGCGACCTTGCCCGCGTAGGTCTCGTTGGGGAGCACCCAGAGGTCCTCGCGGTTGTAGTAGACCTGCGGAACCGTCATGTGGAATGTCGTGTATTGGTCGGCCTGGATAGAAAAGAGGTCCTCCGGATACCGCAGATGCGATTTCAGGTCCGGCGAGAGCTGATTCAGATCTTTGAAAACGCCCGGAAACGCACGCCGGTAGACCGCCAGGACGGGGTCGCTCGGATCCATGATATAAAACCGCACGGTCCCGTCGTACATGTCGACAAGCGCCTTAACGGAGTTTCGAATGTAGTTCAGCCCTTGCTCAAAAGCCGCCCCGTGGGGGGTGGAGTAGGGAAAGTGATCCGAAACGGTGTAGGCGTCCTGGATCCAGTACAATTTGCCCTCGCTCACCACGGCGTAGGGATCCTGGTCGAGCCGTAAGAACGGAGCAACCTGCTGCACGCGCTCCTGAACGCGCCTCCAGATCTGAATCTTGCTTTCCGGCCGAAGATAGGACGTAAACAGTATATTGACATCGGCCTGGGTCCAGGTGAACAAGAGCCGCTTCCACAAGCTGTCCAGCGGGATACCTCCCGTTCCGTCGTAACTCGTGTAGACATTCTGATTCCCCTTCGGGTAGTCGAACTCTTTGACGCCCGTGGCGACGATCCGATATCCGGGCGTTGCCTCGCCGTAATAGATGGCAGGCTGGTTTACAGCTAGGCCGTAGGCGGATTCGGGCGGAATATTCTCAAGCACGTACTGCGGAAAGCCTCCCCCCATGGTCTTCGAGACGAAGCTCATCACCAAGCCAAAGCCATGCGTGAACTGCAACTTCTGGTTAACCCAGGTTTGGGCATCCACGGGAAGCTCCGCCGAGAGCTCGCGCGCCGAAAGCATCACCTGGTGATAACCGTCCGCCAGGTGGTAGCGGTCCACATCAACCCCGTAAAACTGATAATAGAGCCGTATCTCCTGGGCTTGTTGGTACATCTGAAGCAAAGGGCGATAATCCCAGAGACGGATGTTCTGGATCGTGTCTTGATTTCTCGCAATCACCTCGGCTGTAAGATCCGACAGCGCCGGGTAGGAGGTTTCCTGGATTGTGTCGAGGCTGTAAGCCTTTCGGGTGAACTCTATGTTGTGTGTCAGATACGGGGTCTCGCGAGCCAGCTCGTTCGGCTGCACCATGAATCTCTGAAAGAGAGCCGGCGCGAGCCAAACGGCGATGAAGTACAAGCCAAGGTAAAGTCCGCATCCAATAACCACTGCTCTGAATCGCGGCCGGAATATATTTAGAACCAGCAGCGCGCAGAGCGCCGCGGCGGCGCCGGTCATGATCCAGAGCGCGATGCGGGTCACATGATCCGCCGTGTAACCGGCTCCATAAACTACTCCCTGGGTGGAGTAGACAAGTTCGTAGTGATCCAGCCAAAACCCCCATCCCCAACTTGCGGCTAGGACGAAGAACAGGGTGGACAGATGTGGAACGGCCCTCACGCTTCGCCCCTCCACCTCTCCGCTGCTGCTGGACCGCAGGTACCCGAAGTACGCGTAAAAGCCCAGGACGGCCAGGAGCGTGATCAGCGCCAATACGGTCAGGCTGTTCTGCAAGAGTTCATAAAAGGGAAGACGGAACAGATAAAACCCGGCGTCGATCCCAAAGAGAGGATCGGGCAATCCAAAGGAACCGCCATAACGAAAGCGGAGATACGTGTCCCATTGCCCATAGAAGGTAACCGCAAAGATTAGGGCGGCGGCGCCGGCGATCGCGGCCATGGCCACCTTCAAAACCACGGGAGAGATCTGAAGGCCGAGTTTCGCCGCAACCGTAGACTCGCTTGTCAAAGTACCCGCTCGAAAAGTGGCGCCGTTTCTCGCCGCAAGGCGCAGATTGATCCAAAGGTATAGCAGCGCGACAACGAAAGCCGCACCAAACATCCCCCACCGCAGGGAGAACAGCGTCCAGAAGACGCCGGAGTAACCGAGCTGCCCCATCCACAGCCCCTTCTGTACATATCCGGAGATGACGGCCAGGATAACGATCAGTAGGACCGCCGCAACAATGATGAGTTTCAGCGGACGCCATCGCCGGAAGATGCTGTAGCTTCCGACGGCACTGCCGTGGTCGCCTGCAGGCGGCCTTGGCGACTCGATGGGCCTTAGTTTCTCGTTCATTTCATTACCTTTCCGTTAGTCCGAAAATGCGGACATTCTCCTACGGTCCGCTGCCTCCGCTTCTTTAGCGGTGCTCGCCGCAAAGCCGCGTTCCCAGCGGCTCCAGGCAGAGAAAGCGACTCGCAACACCTCCTCCGGCTCAAAAGGCGTCATCAGCACGTCGAAGCCACCCAGATTCAGCACCTTCGCCCATACCGACTCGTCAGCCAGACGAGAGAACACAATGAGGTTCGGCGGAGCCGGCAGGCTCGCCGTGGTGTTCAAAAGGTCTTCCCAGTTGCCGCCGGCGTGATCACGCTCGCAGCGGAGCACCGGAACACTTTCGTCGCACGACAACGCCAGAGCTTCACAGCAGTCTGAGGCCTCATGCAGTTTCCAGCTTCCCTGGGAGAGAATCCTTTGAAGTCGAAGGCCATCAGCGGCCAAAGCACTGACTGCAAGGACCGGTGCGGTTCGCTCCGGCGATGGGACAGACTCCTCTGATCGGCCGCTCATTGATCTCTCAGCGCAGCGCTACTCCGAATATTAGCCTTCGATATCGGCCGGCGGAACTGGGCAAATGTCCAGTTCTGGTGAATGAGCATTGGTTGCGAATGGCCAAAGCCGTCAGCTATGCGCCGTTGCTGCATTTGGAAGCAGCCCCATCGAGCTGGATGCAGGTGGAAGCGCAACGGCAAACCTCGTAGGCCTTTCCTATATAGCACTTCATTTACCACTACTCGGAGACAACGTAGGGAGAAAGTCCAAACGCCGGTTGTTTCGCGCTGGCGGCTGAGCCCGAGAAGAGACTGCCATAGAACCGGTATTCGCAGAGCGCTTTTAGGCAACTGTTGCATTGCAGGTGCAGCATTTGCCTCTCGGCTCCGGTCAATTTCTTCTGCCCCCACGCCCGCTCAGCGGCCTCAGCCTGCGAATAGCGAGGGTTCTGTTCTGGACCATATCGCGCTACGAACCATTGGCGGTACCTGCAAGCGAGCGGGGGTGGGCGTGGCAAGAGTTAGCTTTGAGAGTTTCTCGGCTTCTGGCGCTGTGCCGCATGTCCTCAAGGTGCAGCAAACACGGCTCTGGACGGGATGACAGGCGCGTTCTTCGCGCAGCCGTGTGCCGATGGACCTCGGAATGCCTCTCGTTCGTCGTGTGCGACCAGCCAGTCGGAGGTGTGCAGGCATGGTGCCAGACAGAACGAAGACCGGTGGCACAGATTCGAGCGAAAAGGAGAAGAAGCAGATGAGTATCTTGAGAACCGTAACGACAACCGTGTTTTGCCTGGCGCTTTCGGGCGCGGTATTCTCGCCAACCGCAAAGGCGGACGCGTGGAACAGAAAAACCGTTATGACTTTCAGCGGCCCGGTGGAGATTCCCGGAGTCCACCTCAAGGGGTGGGGAGTGTTGCCAGCAGGCACCTACGTCTTTAAGGTCCTGGACTCGCAGTCTGATCGCCACATTGTCCAGATTTTCAACAAGGATGAAACTCAGTGCATCGCCACCATCCTAGCCATCCCGAACTATCGCCTCAGGGCGACTGGCAAGACCGTAGTTACTTTCCGGGAGCGGCCGGCAGGTGAGCCGGAGGCACTTCGGGCATGGTTCTATCCCGGCAGAAACTGGGGCGAGGAATTCGTCTATCCGAAAGCGAGAGCAGTAGAACTAGCCAAGACGACCAACACGCCCGTTCTCTTCACGTCGGCCGAGATCCCGGTGGAAGTCGCGGAGCCGATCCAGACGGCAGACCACCCAGTGGTGCTGAAACTGAAGCAAGCGCCCGTCATGGCGATTAAACCCACGGGAGAACAGGTGGAACTCGCTGCGGCGGTCACCCCACCGCCCGCCTCGGAACTCACGCCGGACACCGCGCCGACACAAACCGCGGCTGCGACGTTGCCGAAAACGGCGAGTCCGTTGCCGCTCATCGGGCTGCTCGGATTGCTGGCTTTCGGCGGAGCCTGGGGCATTGGACTAGTGCAAAAGCGCATTAAGTAAGTCCCGGTCGAATGGGTGTGCACTGTGCGCCGTGTTTAGAAGGCAAAAAGGAGATTCCGACTATGTACTACTATTGGGGAATGCATGGGTATTGGTGGTTTTTCTGGATCTTCCTCTGGATCTTGTTCTTTTCCTTCATGATGCCGGTGAGGCGGGCTACCTACCGGCAAATGCAATCGCCTTTGCAGCTCCTGCAAAGGCGATATGCCGCCGGGGAGATCACAAGCGAGGAATACGAAGAACGGCGGACCAAACTCCTGCGGGATGCCAATATGAAATAGGGATATCTTACTTGGACTCAACCAGCCACAATCTATAGTGTATGCGGCTATGAAGGATTACCCGTGTACCCTGCAAGAACTGGAGCGACTGCCATTGACAGCGTAAAGAACGCACCCAGCAGACAGTAGAATTCAGTATCCGCGAAGTATGGAGCCGCTTGTTGCTACCAATTGGGTGGCGCATTCGGTCGCGCCTATCGTCGTTCCGACACGAAAGGGAGACCACCCTCTGTTGAGACGTATCCTGGCTCTGCATCCGAGGTCGATGCCTCGAACCGGTTAGCCAGCAATTACAGTTAAGTCGGTTGAAATCCGCCACCACGAAATGAAACGCAGCACGTAATGGGGAGGCGCCCGGAGCGCCGCGCCGGAAGTGGCCGGACGGGCCTTCGCTCAGGTATTCGGAAAGCCAGGCCTCGGGCTCCACTGCTTCGTGCAGAATAGCCAGCGCCGGGTAGTAGGTGCGATGGTCCTTACCGACAGCGTAGATCGCTGTCCGCAGGCGGGTGGGCTACGACGCTTTCAAGGCGCCCGTCTACGCTTGTGCGTGATGCAAATTCACGCGGTGATCGGCCCAGGAAACGGAGTTCACCCAGCGAGTAGGAACCAGAACCGAGCGGTTGTGAAGCCAATCTCCGGCTTTCACATCCAAGTAGCCTAGATGCCAGGAGGCGTCGTCCATGATGAAGCCATCCACGCGCCCGATGTCACCGTCCGTGGCCCACACTTCGTAACCCGCCAAGTCCCAGGCACTGCGGAGATGCGAGTTCCCCTTGGTGTGCACCGGGTATTTCCTGCCAGTTGGAGTTGACGAAGCGCCAAGCTCACCGTCAGCCCAATCAGCCCAATAGATCGGCCAACCAAAGTACTCCTGCATAGCGATTTCTTGTTGACGTGAAACGGGCTTCTCCGTGTCAACATCGGGACTATGACGCACTTGCTCCTTGGTCAAGTGGACGTGGAAGGTCTTCTTCACCCAATCGGGCTGTTCCACCGCCGTGATCGCAAGAACCACAGCTCGCCGCGTAAGCCAACTTCCAACGTCGACTACCAAATAGCGAATCGTCCATGACTGGTCGTCGAAGAGAAAGTTGCAGATACTTCCCATCTCGCCGTCTGTTGCAATAACGGAAGATCCAGTCAAGGTGTTCAGATCGTGAAGCATGTTCCTCCTCCGCGTCGAAGTCTAGCGGGTTACTACTACGTGAGAATTGGAAGTGAGTTCTGTGGAAGCTCGTAGCACTCCTGTCAATCACGCACTCCTCCTGCTCAACCGCGCGGTTTGCTCAGGACGAGCCTCAGTTCTTGCAGGAGCACAGCAGCGGTATATGGCTTTGGGAATACCTCAAACCCTTGCTGCTCCGCTCGATATGCAAGCCGCTCGTCATCAAGAAGCCCCCCGAGCATTAGAACCCTCATTCCCGGGCACTTCGTGCGCAAATACATAGCTGCCTCGTCCCCCGGCAAACTTTCAATATAGGTACGGGTTATCAAGAGATCGGGAATGCACTCCTGCAACCGGTCGACCGCCTGCCCCAGGTCGCCGGTAGCCATCACTGTATATCCCTCGCGCTCCAATGTCTCCTTAAGAATGGAACGTACAACCGAATCAGAGACCAAGAGCAAAATCGTCGTCTTCATCAGGGAGTGGTCCACCACGGTCATTCCTTTCGGCAATTACGTTATGAGCTAAGATTGCGGCGAGTCCTTCAACAGCCGTCGCTGGCTGCCTACTGCTGGCGTTGGGGCTGGACAGACGTCGCCTCCGGGTAGTTGGTCTATTTGCGGTGGAAGACAAGCGTAATCGACTCGTGCTCCGGCCTTAGGACGTTGACCATCATGGTGCCATCCGCGGCGAGGGTGTAACTTTCCAGAGTAGTCGCGCCGGATTGGGTGGTCGTCACCTTCAGGACGTCATGATCCCATCTGGTCTTGCTTTTGAGGTCTTTGCCAGTGTGAATCGTGGCATTGTTCTCGGCGTCAGTGATGTCGCGGTAGAAGTAGGTCTCGGTGGCGCCTGCGTAAACGAAACGGCGAGAGACGATGATGATGCCCTGCCGGTCGGCAATCGTCACCGTGCCGGTTTGAACGACGGACTGGCCGGCAAAATCGCTCCTGGCGGGAACGAGCGTCCAGGTGCCATTCAGGGCGCTGTGGTCGCGCGCGAAGGCGGAGAACGTCAGGAGGAGGGTCGTCAGGGCTGCTAGAGCGATTGGATATGTCTTCATGCTTCTCCTTCCAGGGGCTACCGTTTTAAGCGGAATCGTATGTAGCCCTCTAAACGTAAGAGCACGCGCGGTACCGTTCCCCTTCATGCTCGTCTCCAGTTCAAAAGAACGGAAGTAGTGTTGAACCGGCACCAGCGCGAGCGAAAGGGTGGGCGTTGTGTTTACTGGATGCCCTCGCCCTTAACTTAAACGCCGCTCAGGGAATACGAAGACCTTTGTTCGGCATCGTGCAGCCAATACGGCGGCCGGCCGTAGTGAAAGTAGAGCTGATGTTCGTATTCTCGATTGATCGGCCTGGACTCGACGTACTCCGGGGCGTCCTTGATGGCTTCACGGGAGAGACCGACGTAGACTTTAGAACTCGTCCAGCTCACGCGTTCAATCCACGCGGGTGAAACCAGCACCTTCTTCCCCGGCAACCAACTCCGTGTTGCCACTTCGATGTAGCGGATCGCCCAGGCTTCATCGTCCACGACAAACCCATTCACATGGCCGATTTCACCGTCAGCCGCCTCAATACTATAACCGGTGACGGCCTCGGTGCTCCGCAAGTGCGAATCCGACGACTCCATCCTGATCCTGTTTGCCAACGCTTCCGCGGAAGGAGTTGCGGAAACCGCCACGCCTGTGGGGTAATATGCTGTGCCCCATAGAAATGGACCACCCCAGTAGTAGGGAAACCCGAAGTACCCGAGGTACGCGGCTTCGTGTTGCCGCGAGACGGGCCGGTGTGTGTCGATGTCGGGGCTATTCTCAACCTGCTCTTTGGTCAACGCCACATCCAATCGCTTGGCATCCCAGTCCATCCGGATTATGGAGAACGGCGAGATCAGAACTCGCCGGCCGCCCAGCCAGCCGCCCGTATCTACAATGAGGTAGCGGATGGCCCATGTCTCATCGTCGAAATAAGCCTGATGTACAGATCCAAGCTCGCCATCAGTAGCGTGAATCACAAAATCTCTCAAACGCTTATTCGTTAACATTGTCCATGCCCTCCCGGGCGGTGGTTGACTGCGGTTTCTGTATCAACGATTCACACATCTGTGCCGCTATCTTACGCCCGCGCGTACTTCTTCGGCCGAGTGTAGTGTCACATGGCTCGCTGTTTCGACTGCCGCTGCCGCACCATACACCATTCGATCTCGAGACCGTTGAATCGGCCATTTGTGTTTCTTGCAGAGTGCCTTATCCCACCAGCATTTTCACGCCCCGCATGCGCGGTGATCAACCGCTGTCGGTGCTTCGCGGCTGCTAGTCGCGCGTTCCATCAGCCAGTTCGTTGAAATTGCCGATTGCGTTTCCTGGATGCGCCTTGACGAGCTACCATACAAACATGCAGGCGCCGCCGCCCGGTTGGCGGGTCCGCCCGGTTTGGACGGAACCAGCGTGTACCGCAGCCATGTTCTCGTCAATCATGGTGCCAGTATTAGGTTCGCGGCCGATGAGCTCTTCAACCTCTACCGCACCATGGCGGTTCATGATCGCAGCCGCGCTGTCCACCTGTTCGTTTGATCCCGTCGCGAAAACGAGGACTCCTCCACGCCGCACTCCTTGGACGTAGGCATTCGCCTCTCGTTCACTTGCCCCGATTGTCTTGAGCTCCCGGTCCAAACCCACCTCGAAGTCGGTGTGTGGGGTACCTATACTCCCGGTGTCCCCCATATCCCGGGGCTCTCCTAAAATGCGGATCTCGCTCCGAGGGAAGGCACTGGCATCGAGATCGTGGACGACTTGGTCCGCCACGCCCGGATTCTCAAACAAACCAACTGCGGTTTTCGACATATTGCACCTCCAGCTAAAGTTTGCGTACAGCCAAAATTGTCAAGACTTTTGATCCGTGTATTCTCCTTGCACTCGGAAGCACGTTGTCCGCCCGGCGCGATCGGCGGGCGAAGGACTGACTGCAAGGACCGCTATGGTCCCCTCCGGCGATGGGATAGACTCCTCTGGTCGGCCGCTCATTGATTTCTCCGCGGGATGCGCCACTTCGAATGGTAGCCTTCGATGTCAGCCGGCGGAACTGGGCAAATGTCCAGTCTTGGTTCGCGAAAGGAAACCACGAGCGTCGGAGAGGTGTCCATGGAACATACTGAACAGACAGGGTTTGCCGTTTTTGGTTTCTTGTGGCAGGGCGAATGAGAGACCGGGCGACGACCAAACCCCACTGAGTGGCCGCAACCCGACACAAGGCCGCGTGATCGAAGCTTCAGAGAAGTGATGTACTTACTCGATTGGTACACGGTGAACTTCCCCATTCACGGCCTCTGACATCTCGATGTTGCGCCTTTCCAAGAGGGTTCCCGTCACCTCTTCATATTGAATCAATGCCTTGGCATAGGTGACGTGGGCTCTCACTACATGGCCTTGGGCTATGGCCAGATTCTGTTGTGCCGTGATGACCTCTTCCACCGTGGCCGAAGCCAGGGTGAACTTTTCCTGCTGCATTTGAAGCACCTGGCGCGCGAGCGTCACCAGTTTCTGCGCGGCCTCGAGTTGATCCCGGGACTGCTGCACCCCGCTCCAAGCTTTGTTGACATCCCAAACGGCCTGGTTCTTCGCATCCTGTAGCTTCACTTGCAACCGCCGTTGTTCCAGCAGCGCCCGTTCGGCGTCGGCCTGGGCGGTACGGTTGCGGAGGGGCATGTCAAGCGTCACCCCGAAGGAAAAGTTGGGGAAATCGCCGTGGAGGATATTCGTGAAGGTAGGGCTCAACGCCCCATCCAGCCCCGCGAGGTAATAGGACGCATAGACATCGAGCGAGGGCAACAGCGAATTGTGTATCGCCTGGAGCACGACTTGCTGATTGCGCAAGTTCAACCCGACCTGCTCGATCTCCGGCCGATGGTTGGCGGCTTCCCGCAAGGCCTCGGCCAGAGTGGGCACATCCTCGGGACGCGGCTCAGGCAGCCGGTCAGAGGGGATAATCTCCACTTTCGCCAACTCCTCATTGAAACTCTTGGAGAGTTTAGCCTTCAGGGATTGGCCGTCTTGAGAGAAAGTGTTTTGCGCTGCCAGCAAGACTTGCTGCCGCAAAGCGACTTCCTCCTGGCTCCGCAGCGTATCATACTGGGCCGCAGGCCCACTCTTCGCGGCCCCTTGGTTGTCTGCCAAAAGCTTCTGCGCATACTCCAGTCCTCCTCGTGCCATGCGAATGCTTTCCTGGTCGGCCAGCAGGTCGTAGTAACTGGTCATCACGACCGCCAGCGCGGTGATCACGTTCTGCCGGAAGACACTCGCGGAGTATTTCACATCATTACGGGCGATGAGGATGAATCTGGCGTTGGCGCGGGTCCCAAAGCCGCGTAATAAGTGCTGACTTACACCTATGGAAAAGTCTGAGACAAGCTCCGGATTGAAAATGCTGTTTGTGGTGTTTGAGGACAGACGCGAGCTGCTCTCGGACACGAAAAGGCTTGTACCGGTCATAAAGCCCTGGCTGTACCCGGCGGAAACTGACTCCTGGTGAGTGGTGTCAATCGGCACACCGCATGGCATTGCTCCAGCCGTAGCTGACACGCAGGTTCGGATCACAGCAGGGTGATGAACCAACGCGGTCGATGCCGCCTCCCAGGACGCGTCCCGCGCCACCTGCGCCAACGCCTCCGGCGCTGCCCACACCTCCGCCCAGACTGCCGGGAAAAAGGGTGGTGGATTGATAGGAGCCCGCCACGCCACGTGTCGCGCCGCCCCCCTTCGCGCGCAGCAGGTCCGTTTGGGCAATGGGCAGGTCGTACCGCGTCACGGCGATCTCCAGATTGTTTTCCAGGGCCAGCGCGATGGCGTCATCAAG
>Ga0187888_1001891_pt1 | contig 19045 bp, 16 predicted proteins | sample June2016WEW_7_40_FD_132987 | JGI IMG/M metagenome (GOLD analysis project Ga0187888, IMG submission 132987) | Peatland microbial communities from SPRUCE experiment site at the Marcell Experimental Forest, Minnesota, USA - June2016WEW_7_40 | ecosystem: Environmental > Terrestrial > Soil > Wetlands... | reverse complement strand
CCTGCGCCCAAGGCAGGTGCGCTACCGGGCTGCGCTACGCCCCGACATTTTGCTGGCTCTTTCATTCTAAACTACTTCCAACCTTACGGCCAAATTCCTTCGTTTCTCCTCGGCAAACCGTATCAAGACCGGGTAGACGGAACTCCACTCGAAGCGCGATAAACATTGGCGAAGCGTGACGCCTTTGCATGGGAAAAGAGTCCGGCCAGACCACCAAAAACGATGGTCTACCCCATAGGGGGGCGAAAACGCTTGCTCCACCACGGCCAGGCGAACCACACCACCGCACCAATCCATGAAACCGCGCTGATCAGCGCGCCGGTTCGGAACCAGTTCGACTGGTAGCGGAAAACCAGATCGTGGCTGCCGGCCGGCACGGTTACGCCGGATAGGGCGAGATCGACCGGGTATACCGGAAGAGCGCGTCCATCGACTTCGGCGCGCCAGCCGGGGAAGTACGGCACGGCGATGCGAAGGAACCGAGGGGCGGTAGCCTGATAGGAGAAGCGGTACTCGCTGCCCGTGTAGGAGCGAATCTCAACCCGGATCGCGCCGCTCTGGGGCATGGCGGGACCTTCGACCACCGCTTCGCTGGCCGGGTCGAGCGACGGCAATTTGGCGGCGGCTTCGGCCTGGGAGTGCGCCACCAGCAGGGTCCGCGGCGTCGAGACGCGGGCCATCGCGGTGGGGTTGGGCTCGAGGCGGCCGTTGGATACGTCGACCTTGGTGGTGACGGCCAGCGAATCGAGCAGCCGCGGATTGCTTTTCGCTGCATCTATATAGGCCGAGTAGCGCGCCAGTTCGAGCGGATTGTAGCCGTAGGTGACCTCCATGCGGGTGTCGAGCATGGCGTTGAACGGGCCGAAACTGGGCGAATTGAACGGCGCATAGATACGCCGCAGAGGGTCGTTGTCGGTGGCCGCGGCCACGGATCGAAAGCGCTCCTGGGCATTGCCGTATCGCTCTTCGAAGCTGGCGCGAGCGTAGGCAAGAGCGTTGTTGCCCATATTCCAATACCAAAGATCGGCCGCGAAGACGGCCGCGAGCGCGATGGGAATCCAGCGGTAGGGGAAGCGCCCGATGAGCCACGAAACCCCGGAAGCGGCCAAGAGCGCCAGGGCCAGCGCGACCACAAACCACACGTGCACCGGAGCGCGAACACTGCGAAAGCCTGGGAGACGGGCTACCAGGAGATAGAGCCCGGCGCGCGGTCCGAAGGCGTACCAGAGAGCGGGAACGGCCATCGCGGCGGCGCCAAGTCTCGCCTTGCCTTTGAGGGCTCCGAGCGCGGCGAGCGGAACGAGCAGCAGGCCCGCATACAAATAAAACTGAGTGATATCCTCCGGCCCGGTGTAGTTTTCTACGCTGGGGGCGTGATAGTAGTCCGGATCGACCAGCGTCAACAGGGCGCCCGGCGCCAAGGGTGCGTTGGTGAGGTGGCCGAAATCGGCAGTGGCGCGGTTGGATTCGCGGGTGAGCTCGAGGCCGGGCAGAATCTGGATGGCGGCGAGCCCGATCGCCAGGGCAACGGTGCAGCCCAGCACCGCGGCAATACGCCACGGCGCGAACCGATGCTGGAGCCCATAAGCCACCAGGAACAGGCCGAAGACGGCGAGCGCATAAAGCGCCGTCTGGAAGTGTCCGCTTAGGATCGACGCTGCCGCGATGGCCGCCACCGCGGGCAGCCAGCGCCATCGGCGAAGGGCGGCGATTCCGGCCCATAGCAGCCAGGGAAGCAGCGAGGCACACTGGACCATGTCGGTGTGCGAACTGTGGCCGGTGAAATACCCGGAGAAGGCATAGAGCGCGCCAGCGAAAAGCGCGGCCACCGAATCGCCCGTCAATTCCAAAGCCAATAGCCAGGCCCCCGAAAGCGCGACCAGGCAGTGCAGCGCGATTTCCCATTCCATGGCGCGGGGAGTAATGCCGATCAGGAAGAAGGGCCAGTTCAGCGGATACCAGGCGCCCACTTGAATATCGGCCAGGAACGGAAACCCGGAATAGGGATAGGGCGCCCAATAGGGCAGTTGGCCGGAGCGGATCTGGCCGGCGAAGTACTTTTGAGCGCTGTAGTAGTAGTCGGCGGCGTCCCACTGGATGGTGGCGCGCTCGTCGAATAGCGCTCCCGCGTAGAACAACAGCACGGCGGCAATGAACAGGAGCCACACGGCGCGCCCGGATGCCAGGCGGCGAAGCCAATCGACGCTTTCGACGGCGGCGCGCTGTTTGGCGTGGCGGGCACGCCTGGTTTTCGGTGGCATGGAAGGGCCATTGTATCGAACGCGGCTACCTGGCGCGTTTCTTTTGAGCGATGGCGCTCCATGCGCAGATGCAGCGTTTCGATGCCTAGCAGGAATAGGTAAGCCGCGAACGGACTCATCATGCCGCCCGTGTCGCGCAGCCAATGCGTGCGGATGTGTATGATATAGGCCAGATTGCCGAGCGGCTTCAACGCTTCGGTAAAGATCACACCGTGGTACGATTCTGAGGGCGCGGTAAATTCCGGCCATTTGGCCGGATTGGCCTCCCATAAGAACTTGCCGCTGTCGACAATAGCGCCGCCTGCGTGGACTCGGCTCTGCGAGCACTGGCTACAACTTGCCGCTGTCGCCGTAATACGATCTTCATGACCCGCGAACCGGGTTGGGAGTCGACCCATTGGCGGAATACTCTGGAAGCTACCAGCACCGATCTTGAAATGACGCCTGATCCGCGCATTGCCGAGACGACCGACATACTGCACACTTCGACCGGCGGAGATGCTGCAGCTTTGCAGCGATTAACCTCGCGGGTTTACCGCGAATTGCGCCGCATGGCAAACCACTTTCTTCAGCACGAGCGCGCCGGGCACACGCTTCAGGCGACGGAATTAGTTCACGAGTTATACCTGCGCCTGGTGGACGTGAAGGCATCGACTCGGGATACGCGACCTGGCACAGCGATGGGACGGAAATCATGAACTCCGGCCGAGCTCCCATGACCCAGAGTTTCTGCACGGGAGTCTGGATGCAAACCGGGAAGTACACCTACACGCTCAACCATTTCGCGATGAGTTGGGATCCCACGGGATCGATGTATGTGGGGCCGGCGAATATCAAGGAGAACATCACCATCGATTACAGCGGGACGGCCTACGCCGGGACTTTTACGATCATGCAGTACGACACCAAAGGAAACGTATTGCAGACCGTCAACGGAACCATCACGGCCACTCGTATTAATGTGGACAGCAGCGTGTAGCCGGCCTCACGGAGCCGACTGGATACCGCCTGCAGCGGGTCGGCAGCCCGCTGCAGGTTGCCAACCTGCTCCCGCGGCTAATGAAGTGGTATCCGGAATAGGTTCCCCACGAAGTCGAACTTCACGAATGCGTAGGTTTTCGGGTCGGAGCTGGGCGCGATCGATCCCCGCGGGATCACTCGAACTCCCGGAGCTTTTTGATCCGAGCTTGTGTTTATCCCTCCCGCCGGCAAGTCGGGGAGACCGTCCGGCCGAACCGGCAGGACAAAGGTAATACCCGCGGACGTCACATCCAGCTTGCTGGTGACATACAAATAAGCGCCATTGGGCGACCAATTCACCCAACAAAGGACCGAAGCAAATCGTTCTTCTGCTCCCATCCTTCAGCGTCACCGCCGTTGTGACGACATCGGATCCACGCGGCCCCACCACCACCCACGCGCCATCCGGCGACGCGCCCATCTTGTCGACAATTGGCCGATCCAGAATCCGCTCCAATCCTGTTCCGTTCACTTGGATACGAGCCAGATAGTTGGTCCGCACCCCGAGCTGGCGAAAAACAAGCTCTCCCCGTGGACCGAAACTGACCTTATCTCCCCCCCTGAACAATCTTGCGAGGCGCCGCGCTTCGGTCCAGCGGCGCGAGGAAAATGCTTGGCTCCAATCCGCGGCCTGCCGTGAATACCACCATGCGGCCGTCGGCTGAGAGATCGAACTCCGTCATCGAGACGCCCGGCAGCGCCAGCGTAGATCTTCCCGTGGGCAGTTCCGTCGACCAGAGTTCCGCTGGCGCGGACGCGTTCTTCTTCAGCAGATAATACACGCGCTTCCCGTCGCTCGAGAGCATTGGGTTTGACGCCGATCCCTCCGCCGAGACCGCCCGCTCACCGGCGGCATCGTGGGTCCACACCGAGGCCGTGCGCGCTCCTACCGAAGAAATCAGCGATTTGCCGTCCGCCGTCACGGCTAGCCCTTCCTCCTCGTCCGGGCCCGTCGTGATCTGCTCCGGCGTCCCCTCGGGGAATCGCTCCCGCCATAAATGCGTCGCTCCATCCACGGCCACGTTGAAATACATCCATCGGCCATCCGGCGACCAGCCGGCGGCGGAACAGGCGCCATCTGGTCCAACTTGGCGGCCCTGCGAGGCTCCCGTAATCGGGATCAATCGGCACCGTTGCCAATCCAGGTCAGCCCGGCGGCGTTTTGCATAAGGCGTTTGCGCGTGCCTCCCGTAACCGGAACCGCCGACACGTTCCACGCGCCCTCGTCCGTTGAGATCGCTGTGTAGGCTACTTGCCTGCCGTCTGGCGTGAACACCAAGCCGTACTTCGGACGCGGATCGTCGGTGAGTTGTGTCGATTGCCCATCCGGAAGCGATTTGACGTAAATTGGGCCGGTGGTCAGAAACGGTCGCTCCCCGCGGACGAACGCCAGCATGCGGCCGTCCGGGGAGAGCGCCGGAGCGGCCACCGAATCGCTGAAGTTCGTAAGCCGAACATATTCAGATGGCGAAGTTGGCCGGCGACCGCCTTCGCCCCAATGCCAGACCGCAGTTGCGAAGATGAGCAAAACGGCCATTGCCGTCACGGCGTAGAGGCGCCGGGCGAGATGCGCCCCGGCAAGGCCATGCGTATTGCCTTTCGACTCCAGTGCGTGGCGCGCCCGCAGCAGATCGCCGCGCATGTCTTCAGCGCTTTGCGGGCGCTGGCGCGGGTCTTTTTCCAGAGCCCGACCGATCGCGCGTTCGATTTCCGGCAGCAGGCCGGGCGTGAGCTCCCGCGGTGATCGTGGCACGCGGTGCAGCACGGCGTCTCGAGTGGCCGCCCAGCTTTCGGCCGCGAACGGCAGCGTCCCGGTCGCCATCTCGTAAAGCACGACTCCGCAAGAGAAGAGATCGGAGCGCGCATCCACATCTCCACCTCGCGCCTGCTCGGGCGACATGAACGAGATCGTCCCGATGGGGTTTCCCGTTTCGGTCAAATGGCCGGCTACGTCGCGGTGCGCTCCTGTCTCCGCTCCGGCGGACTTGGCGACGCCGAAATCCAGGATCTTCACCAGCCCCTGCCGGGTCAGGAAAACGTTCGCCGGCTTGATGTCGCGGTGGACGATACCAGCCGCGTGCGCCGCCGCGAGCGCATCCAGAACCGGAATCATAATCGCAAGCAACTCTCCGTCGGAAAACGGGCCCTCCGTGATGCGTTCCCTGAGCGTCTGCCCTTCGAGTAACTCCATCACCAAGTAGGGTTGGCCTGCCGCGTCCCCGATGTCATGAACGGTGCAGACATTTGGATGGTTCAATCGAGAGATGACTTGAGCCTCGTATCCAGCCCCCGATAAACTTCTCCCATGCCGCCCCGTCCCAGCAGCGCCTCGATTCGATAGGCTCCCACCATGGCGCCGGGCTCCAGCGCCGGTCCCGAAACGGTGTCGCCGTCGCCGGATCGCCCGGCGACGGTGGGAAACAACGCTTCCAAATTCCAACTGTCACGATCCGCGAGGTCGAGCAACCCGGTGTTGCGCCGGTGCAATAGCGAGCGCACCTTTGGAATAGCTCGTGGTCGCTCGAACAGCGACCTGCGAGAAAGGCTTCGCACTCGCCTGGAGGCAACTGCGATGCCGCGTGAAACAGCTCCTCGATTTGATCCAGGCGTTGGCGGTCCATGCAGTCCAGCCGGCTATGGGCCCATCCTCGTCCCCCGCGGGGCGGGAAGGCGGACCCGGGTATTTATCGAACCAGTATATGCGCAGGAAGGCGCGGGATTCGCGTGCGGTTCCCGCTTCACTCGCCCGCCGGCGAGCACCGCGAAATCGTCTCTATGCCTGTCAGAGCGCCGGCAGGTCAGGCGGAAGCCAGGCGGCGAAGCCAATCGACTTGTGCGCCTTCAGCGGGCGGCTTCGCCTGGGGTGCGCGCCGCGGTTTGGTGGGCATGGAAGGCTATGGTAGCGAACGTGAAACCCCAGCTTTTCGCGCTACGCCTGGGACGCTTTCAGCGCCTGGTCGAGATCGGCCTTGATGTCTTCGATATCCTCGATGCCTACCGAGATGCGAATGTATTCGGGAGTGACGCCGGTGGCTTGCTGCTCGGCGGGGTCGAGTTGCGAGTGCGTCGTGGAAGCCGGGTGAATCACCAGCGTTTTGGCGTCGCCTATATTTGCCAGGTGGCTCGCAAGCTTCACGTTGTCGATGAACTTCACGCCCGCTTCTTTGCCGCCCCGCACGCCGAAACCGAGGACGGCGCCGGCTCCTTTGGGCAGGTACTTTTTCGCAGCCTGGTAATGGGGATGGCCCGGCAGACCGGGATAGTTCACCCATGTGACCGCCGGATGAACCGATAACCACTCCGCCAGCGCCTGCGCGTTTTGGGTGTGGCGCTCCATGCGCAGATGCAGCGTTTCGATGCCTAGCAGGAATAGGAATGCCGCGAACGGGCTCATCATGCCGCCCGTGTCGCGCAGCCAATGCGTGCGGATGTGTATGATGTAGGCCAGATTGCCGAGCGGCTTCAGGGCTTCGGTGAAGATCATGCCGTGGTAGGATTCCGACGGCGCCGTGAATTCCGGCCATTTGGCCGGATTGGCCTCCCATAGGAATTTGCCGCTATCGACGATCGCCCCGCCTACGTGGACTCCGTGTCCGCCCAGGAATTTGGTGGTGGAATAGACCGCGATATCGATACCGTGATCGAAGGGGCGCAGCAAGACCGGGGTGGTGACCGTATTATCGATGATTACGGGTAGGCCACGGGCGTGCGCGATTGCGGCGATCTGGGCGTAATCCGGCACGTCGTTCTTCGGATTGCCGATGGATTCCAGATAGACCAGCCGGGTGTTTTCGTCCACCAGAGGCCCGATTTCTTCGGGGTGATCGGGGTCGAAAAATCGGACTTCGATCCCCAGTTTCTTGAACGTCTGCGTGAACAGAGTCCAGGTTCCTCCGTAAAGGCTGGTGGAGGAAATCAGGTTCTGTCCGGCATGCGTGATGGTAAGGATTGCCGCCGTGATGGCGGCCTGTCCGGAAGCGAACGCCAGCGCGCCCACGCCGCCATCGAGCGCGGCCAGCCGCTTTTCCAGCACGTCGTTGGTGGGATTCATCAGGCGCGAATAGATGAAGCCGAATTCCTTGAGCGCGAACAGGTTGGCGGCGTGTTCGGAGTCTTTGAAGACGTAGCTGGTAGTGGCGTAGATGGGAACGGCCCGCGCGGTGGTGGCCGGGTCCGGTTCCTGACCGGCATGCAGGGCAAGCGTGCCGAGTCCGGGTTGGCGTTCGGGGTTTGGCATATAGAATCATAGGATACTAGACCGGCGCACCCGGTTGGCGCACCTTTGTTAGCATGATGGCTATGCGAAAAGCCTGGTTGCTCCTCGCCACCGTTTTCACCATCCTGCCCGTTTTGGCACAACCCACGAAGATCGCGGTCATCGGACTCGTGCACGCGCACTATCGTTCCAACCTGCCTCACATGGTCGGCCGCTCCGACGTGCAACTGGTGGGCATAGCCGAAACCCTCCCCGACCTCATCGCCGAAGCCAAGCGGATTGCGCCCGATGCGCCCTTCTTCGACGATTACAAGAAGATGCTGGACCAGACCAAGCCGGACGTCGTCTGGGCCTTCGTCGAGAACAACCGGCATCTGGAAATCGCCCGCGAATGCGCCCCGCGCAAAATCAACCTGATTTTCGAAAAGCCGCTGGCGTCCACGTTCAAGGACGCGCAGGAAATTGCCGCCCTGGCGCGCCGCAATGGCGTCCAGGTGATGTGCAATTACCAGATGGCGTGGTGGCCTTCCAATGTCCAAGCCAAGCAACTGGTGGATAGCGGAGTCATCGGAAAGCCCTGGCGGCTGCACGGCATCGTAGGGCACGGAGGGCCGGGTTCGGACGGCACCGGCAAGCATTTCTTCGACTGGTTGACCGATCCCGTCGCCAATGGCGCCGGAGCGTTGGTCGATTTCGGCTGCTACAACGCGCTCTGGTCCCTGTGGTACATGGGACGCCCGGAGAGCGTGTACGCCGAGGAGATCCACCTGCGGCCCACACGCTTCCCCAAAGTGGAAGATTCCGCCGCGCTGGTGCTGCGCTATCCCACCGGAATCAATGTTTTCGAAGCAAGTTGGGACCTGCCGCGCGGCTTTCAGGATCTGGAGATTTTCGGCTCTTCCGGAACCGAGGATCATCTGACCCGCGGCAGCGTCTACATGACGCACCAGAAGCTCGAGCTCCGCAAGAACGGCGGGAAGCCGGAAGAAATACCGCTGACGCCGCTTCCGGCAGCCGAAAGCGATCCGATCGCCCTGATGGTGAGCGCGCTCCGCAACCACAAGCAGATCGAGGGCGAGACGGCGCTCGACATCAACCTGGGCGTAGTGGAAATTATCGAAGCCGCTAAGGAGTCCGTGAGAACCGGAAGGGCCGTGAAGCTCCGCTGAAGCCGGAGGCAACCGATTTGTAGCAGCGCCGGCGATTTTATTCGCCGGGTGCTTGGTTCAGTCCGCGCGGCGGGCGCCACCCGCGAGCAGGCAGGCGATCACCACCACGCGAGGCGCGACACCGGATGGGCGAGCAGGCATGCGTGCAGGACGAGTGGATTGAAACGCTTGCCATGCCGGCGTTACAATCGCGCTCGTCGCGCCCTGCGCGTGGCTCGTGGATTGAAACGTCGGCACCGGCCACGGCATGGTAGTACCCTACTGTCGACCCCGTGCGGGCGCGACGCCGTCCCCGTTGCGGAACTCCGTGTTTGGAGCCGTTTCAATCCACGCGCCCTGCGCGGGGCGCGACTCGCAGGCTTCACGCTGGATTCGAAAGCAGGCGTCGTTTCAATCCACGCGCCCCGCGAGGGGCGCGACTGTTGTGTGCCGTTCCCTTGCCAAAAGGGGCCTTGTTTCAATCCACGCGCCCCGCGAGGGGCGCGACGATCGTCCTGGCGCGGCAAGGGCTCACAACAGCTAGTTTCAATCCACGCGCCCCGCGAGGGGCGCGACCGGGCGTCGCTAACTTATCCAACTCGGCCGCGTGGTTTCAATCCACGCGCCCCGCGAGGGGCGCGACGCAGTGCATCCGCGGGATGGCTCGCATCGTCGTGTTTCAATCCACGCGCCCCGCGAGGGGCGCGACTTTCGGGGGCCACTTCAAGTACATTACACCAAGTTTCAATCCACGCGCCCCGCGAGGGGCGCGACAGGTTGAGCCTGAGTAGGCGCTTGCTGCCGTCGTGTTTCAATCCACGCGCCCCGCGAGGGGCGCGACCATCGGCCGTTGCGATCAAAGTAGCGAACCGCGAGTTTCAATCCACGCGCCCCGCGAGGGGCGCGACTGAGAACGGGAGTGCAGGTAGTCTGTCCGCTCGCGTTTCAATCCACGCGCCCCGCGAGGGGCGCGACGCCAGGCGCCCGGGGAAGATCGTGCGAGACGCTGCGTTTCAATCCACGCGCCCCGCGAGGGGCGCGACAAATTACTCTTGCTTTTTACCGATAGCAAGCATAGTTTCAATCCACGCGCCCCGCGAGGGGCGCGACGTCGCGCACTTGCCCATGGCGGACCGGATCGCAAGGTTTCAATCCACGCGCCCCGCGAGGGGCGCGACATTCCGGCGTGCGGTAGAAGTGGCGCAGATCAGGTTTCAATCCACGCGCCCCGCGAGGGGCGCGACAAGCTCGCTAACAGATCTGCTTTAAATCTATATTGTTTCAATCCACGCGCCCCGCGAGGGGCGCGACCTGGGTCTACATCATGAACCGGGGCTTTCAGGGTTTCAATCCACGCGCCCCGCGAGGGGCGCGACTACGACAAAGTTCCCTTCGAGCTCGAAAAGTTCGTTTCAATCCACGCGCCCCGCGAGGGGCGCGACCGCGGGCACTAGAAGCCCAACAACCGCACGCACTTACGCGGCCTCAGGCGCGGACCCTCATCTCGCGGCCTCTCGCATCAAGCCATGGCGACCGCGCTCGCTTCCATGCCCCTGCAAATTCAATGGTTTCCGTCCTCCGCGAACCTCCCCGCAAACCGCCGCTCGCTTCCGGTCCGCGCCGCACCGAAAAGAAGCACTCCTCATACCACCAGCGGACCTTCCGGATCGTAGGTTGGCTTTGCGCCCACGTGTTCCAGGCGATGCCGCCAGTTCCCGCCTAGAAAGTAGAATCGCAAGCTGTCCACCGCCGGGTCCGCGATTCCCACCAGCCCGCCGCGCAGGGTCGCCCACTGGGCCGGGTCCACCGCGCACTCGAACACCGACTTCTGCACCCTCTGCCCCCAGTTCTCGCACAGCCGCGCCACCTGCCGGAGCCGCCTGCGCCCCTCCGCCGTCTCCGTGTTCACGTCGTAAGTCACCAGCACCAGCATAGTCCGCCTCCCGCGGTCATTTCCAGAAGAATGGCGGGTACCCGTCCAGATCGCCCCGCAAATGCCGCGCCAGCAGCAGAGCCTGCGCGTACGCCAGCATCCCGACCGGCAGCTTCTCTTCCAGGAACGGATGCGTCATCTCGTCCTGCTTGCGCGTCTGGTATGCCACCAGCACCGTCTTTCTGGTGGCATCGTCCATCGTCACGGCGCCGCTTTCCGTCTTCTGAAAGCCCTCGGCCCTCACCTGCTGCCGGTTCACCAGCGTCAGGGCCAGCCGCTCCCCCAGCAGCGGGCGCAGTTCCTCCATCAGATCCAGCGCCAAGCCCGGCCGCCCCGGCCGGTCGCGATGCAGGAACCCCACCGCCGGATCGAGCCCCACCGTCTCCAGCGCCGCCCTCACGTCATGCACCAGCAGGGTGTAGAGAAACGACAGGAGGGCATTCATGTTGTCCAGCGGCGGGCGCCGGCTCCGTTCGTGAAAGAAGAAGGCGTCTTTCGCCACCTCGATCAAATGGTCGAACGCTCCAAAATACGCCCGCGCCGCGTCTCCTTCCAGCCCGCGCACGCGGTCCACCGAATCGACGCCCGGCAGCTCGCCCAGCGTCTGCCCCAGCCGCGCCGCCGCGGACAGCATCTCCGCCGACCCCGCGCCCTCGCCCCGCTCCCGCGCCCCCCGCAGCAGCACCGCTCGCGAGTTCGCCACCTCCCCCATCACCACCGCGCGCGCCATGGCCGCCGACCCCGCCCCATCGTCCGCCCGCCGGTACTGCGCCCGCCGCAGCAGCACGTTCCCGCTCACCGGCCCCTCCACCCGCGCCAGAAATCGGCCGTGCTCGGTGAGAAACGAAACCGCCACGCCGCTCTCCGCGCAGAGCCCCATCGCCGGCGGACTGACCCCCACGTTCCCGAAGCACACCAGCGACGCCAGGGTGTGAATCGGCACCCGCAAACGGTCCTCTTTCTCCACCCGCACCACCACCGTCTGCCCGTCCTTCGCCACCCACGCGCCCTGGGTGGTGACGTACAGCGTGTTCAGCAGCTTGCGCATTTTATTCCCCCTTGGCGTCTTTCAATTGCCGCTCCACGTACCGCGCCACCTGCCCCGCGCGCCCGGGCATGGCCGGCATGCAAATCCCCATCAGCGAACAGTTCCGGCACTTCTTCTCGTAGACCGCCGCGGGCGTCTTCCCGGAAGCCAGCAGCGCATGCACCCGCCCGGCCAGTTCCTCCGTCTCGCCGCGCAGTCCCGCGTCGAACGCGACCGGCCAACGCCGCCGCGGCTGGCCGTAGAAGATCGCGCCCTCGGCAATCTCCGCGCCCAGCATCTCTTCCAGGCACAACGCCTGCGCGCACAACTGCACCTCGTCCCGCCGGTCCGGCTTGGGCCGCCCGCGCTTGTACTCCACCGGAAACGCGCGCCACCACCCCGGCCGCCCGGCCAGGCGCACCGAGCCGCGCTCCTCCACGCCGCCGCAAACCCGAAACTCCACCACGTCCGCCTGCCCGCTCAGTCCCAACCGCCGCGACTGGATGCGCAACCCACGCGCCACCACGATCCCCGGCCGCCCTTCCGATTCCGCCGAGTGCACGCGCTCGTGCAGCAACTCCCCCTCCACCGTGAGCCGGTTCTCCGCCCACTGCTGCTCGATATGGATCAGCGCGCACTGCCGCTCGCAAAACGCCATATGCTGCAGGGCGGAGAGAGGTACCAACTCGTCTTCGGAGTACATGTGCTACGCCCCCAGGAAACGGCCCGGATCAGTCAGGCCGGCTTCGAACACCCCGGCCATGTATCCAAGCACCTCAGGATCGTATTTCAGGGTCCACTCATAAATCTCGTCCTCGATAATTGGCGTCAGACTGTACTCCCCGACCTTCGAGCGCCGTATCCTCACGCTGCACTTGATCACGTCGAGGGGGTCGACGCGTTCGTGGCGTCGGAGTCTTTCGGCGAGCTCTTTGTCCACGACAGCGGTAACCGTGTCTTCGTCAATGACCTGATACAGCGCGGTGACCTCCGGGAACTCTCGTTTGTCCTCGGCGCTCCGAATCTGCGCCGCCTTTTGCCTGAGCGCCTCCTCTTGCAGTTCCTTCCTCATCGCCAGGGTGCACAGCTCAGCCGGCGGCAGGGCGTTTACGTCGAGGTGCTGGAAACACTGATCCAGAACCTTCGCCGGCGTCTTTATCGCCCCGAGCTCGGTGAACCCTCCCCGCCCGATTTTCAGAGAAACCACAGCCAGTAGCTCGGGAGCCTGTCTTGCGTTCCGGTTCAACCTCCCTCCCAGTTGCACCATGCTCGTAGCCGGGCCTGTTTCCCGGACGGCGGAACGAAAATCGAAATCGAGACCGGCCTCGATGCAACTCGTCCCGATGAGCGCCCATTTTCCATGCGCTTTGTCCTTGAGTTTCTTCTTCACCTTTTCCACAATGGCATCGCGGTCCCGCGGCGCCAGGGCGGTGGAAAGATGGGATACCGCGTGCCCCATCTTCCGGCACGTCTCCGCCAGAACCACTGCCGATTGAACCGTGTTCAGCACCACCACACACGGCCACGGCCGGTCGCCCTCAAAGATGTGCCGATCCAGACCATTCGGATCCATGGGCGCGTCTTCTCGGACGTAGTGTATCCGTTGCCGCTCCGCGCCCTGAGCCGCGCTGCGCACGTGTTCGGGAACCAGCTCCGGCAGGGACTGCGGCGGGTCGACGATTTCTTTCATCGCCCAGAAGCGTGCCAGTGATCCCGACGCCAGCACCACGTGACAGCCCCACTGTTCGGTCAGCTCGCGCAGCCACACCCACGTCTGCGGCCACAGCCACGAGGGGATCGCCGCGTGCGCCTCGTCAATTAAGATCGCCGATCCGGGCAATTCGTGTAGCTTGCGCAAACGCGCCGGATGGTTCGAAGCCAGCGTCTCGAAAAACTGAACCGCCGTCGTCACAGTCACCGGGCAATCCCAGAGCGTGGCAAGCTACCTGGCTTCGACCGATTTGTAATCCGCCTGATGATGATGGGCCGCCACGGCGCGCACCGGGTCCTCGCTTGGAAGCACCAAGGACTTGCGGTAAGTCTCCACCGATTGGTTGATGATGTTCACGTATGGCAGAATCACGAAGACGTGCCGCAACTGCGGACTGGATTCCTTCGCTGCGCGCAGGAGGTGAGCCATCACCGCGGTGGTTTTGCCTGTGCCGACCGGACTGTCGCACGCGTAGAACCGCTGGGCGGGATCGGAACGCTCCCTCAACTCCTCATAAATGCGCCGCCGGATGTCGTTCCGCGCGCCGTCCGGGTCCCCGCCGCCCAGGGCCGCGACGTACCGGTCGAGAGCACCCAGCCGCTCGTCCCATGCAACTCCAGGAGGTTTGACCGCTACCTCGTTTCCATAGTTCGTGGCCGTATTGCCGTGGTCGGCATCCACCAGGCACGACAGCGCCAGCCGCCACGTTAGCCCGGACCATCGCTTTGCGGCCAGCCGCCAGTCGCCCATCTGTCCGTCTCGCTCCTTGACGCACTCGAACAGCGCATGATGCAACTCGGCATATTTGGACAGTCGTTCGTCGACGCGCCCGGTAACCCAGCCCTTCTCGTGTTCCGGCTCCCGCCGCAGGCAGCGGTTTCGCCCAAGAAACTCGCCGACAAGACCCGGCAGACCCCCGTGGTGACTGTAGACGAGCGCCGCCGCCTCTGCTTGCTTGCGGTCGAGCAGATACTTCACGCCAGCATCCTCGTGGGGAACTGCCAGCTTCTCGCGCTTGGACGATCTCAAAACCGCCTGGTTCTTCTCATCCACTTTTCCAAGGTCGTGCGCGCGTCCGGCAAGCGCCACGGCTTCCTCAAAGCTGGGGCGATCACCGCTCCAGAACTGAGCCGCATCGCGGGCGTACGTCCGGGCCAATTCCTCAACGGCCCGGACGTGGTTGCCATATTCCTGTGCCGGAATGCCCTCTTTCGGCCGCGCGCTATGAGCCAACAGCGGCATATGCTTCCGCCATCAGGTCGCGCAAGGGCGCCACCCTGCTCTGAAGCCCTTCGGGCAGAGCCACCGGCACCTCATAGTCCTCCCACCCCTTGGACGGTTCCTCAGGGCGCTCCCGCTTGCGTGGAGCCAGCGCCGCGATTAACTCCAGGTCGCTGGCGGAGCCAAGCGGCGAGCTGTGTTCGATATACCATGCGTGGCGGATCTCCACTGATGTCCGAACATAGGAGGACGTCTGCGAGTAAGCCAGGGGAATCAGGTGCCGCAGCACCTCGATGTCCCGCAAGCTGCACTCCGTTTTCCTGGCGGCCGACGCATTCACGAAGAATGGCATCGCGTACACAGCGTGCTCGACAACGCGATATGCCAGTGGGGCCATGCCCCGATCCTTGCCCGTCTGAACGCCGCTCTTGTTTGTTGTCGTCATTCGCTCTATCGTCACAGGGGCGATGGACAGCCCCAGCCCGAATTGAACCACGCCGGTGGCCAGATGCTGAGAGGCTTTCTTTTCGAGGAATGTGTTACCGAAGACGCGCGCGTCCCAGTACTTCGGCAGAAACGTGCCCTCATCCGCTTCCTTGATTACCTTCTCCCGATCCCGGCCCCTGCTCTCCAGGACCTCGAAAGCACCAGCCTCTAGGGGCGGGGTGAAACGGTCCTTGATAGCCTGCCAAGCCGGGCCTTTCTTGTCCTCCAGCAGGTCCCTTAGCTTCCGCTTGAACGATACTGGCGAAATCTCGCCTTTTCGGTCCGGCCTCGTGCGAGGGTCGCTCTCTCGATCCGGATCGCCATTCGGATTCGAATTCACTGCTTCGATGACGAGCAACCCCGTCGCCCGCCGGATGACCTTCTCGTGAGTCTCGCTCATTCCGTGTCTCCTTTTCCGTCGCTTTCATCGCCTTCGGTCTTCGCTTCCCGCACCAGATAGCCCAATAGCATCTCCGCCTTTTCGGCGTCGGTCAGCGCTCGTTCGGGTAGCCGGCCCTTCAAGCCATCGGACACCTCAGCCATGCGGCTCAACGCCCACTTGGCCAGCCCGGCCTTGCCGCTCCCGTCGGTGTCGGCCCATGCCTTGTAAATTCGCAACCGGTCGGACAGCATGGACAATGCCCCAGCCGGGTTCAGCGCCGCAGTGGCTACGTGCTGGTTTCCCAGCAGTTGCGGTGGCACCTCGTTGTCTCTCTTCACTACGCAATATTGTCGATGCAACACGTCCGCCAGCGATAAGAACCTTCCCAACAGAAATGCGTGGTCTTGCATAAATTCCTCCTTTCGTTCGCCTAACTTGTATAAACAGGTAGCCACGACCGTACAAGCGTCCACGGCTGCCCTGCGCCCTGGCGCCGAGATATCAGCGCCTGAGCCAAACCGCGCCAGCAAAGTGCCCACGCGCTCCAGCATGACGCGCAGTAGTTCCTTGGCAGCTTCCTCCCGTACCTGGCCCTCGCCCAGAAGCAGGTCGTAGACACGACCAAGGCCGCAGCCTGTAATCGCCTGCGCCTCGGTCCCGCCACGAATCCATAACGTCTTTGTTGCCCGCAGCACCTCGCCGGGGAAAAGACTCCGCGGGATGTATGGCACGGCCGGCGCGCCCTTTGTCTTCCCCGGCAGTTTTATCGAGATCGGAGGCGTGTTGGCAGCACCAGCCCGCCACTCCTCCAGTCCCTCCCGGATGCGGCGCACTTTGTACCGGCGGTCGATCTCCACCTGAACCTGCCCTTTGCTGATCCGATGCAGCACTAGCACCCGGCAGGTCCAATCGCGCGTGACCGCTCCTTTGGCATTTAGAGCCTCAACCAGCGACGCCGCGTTCGATTCAAACACCGCTTCCCTCTCGTTCTCGCCGGCCTCGGCAAGCAAGCGCGCGAGCTCCACATTGGCGTCGGCGCTCTGCTCGATATACGAAATGAGCAAGTCGCTCTTGTCTCCACGTGACGCCGGCACGCCCCGCCATGTCTTGTCCCGACGCTCCTCCGAGGTAATCCAAACGGCCGACCGGTAAATGTCGTCCAGCGTCCGCTTGCCCACCGGACAGATGGACGACCCGATCAGACCATAGCGGTCATGGCACCCCGCATCCTCATTCATCGAAAACAGGGGGGTGTTCTCGATCACCGGGAACTTCACGGTGGGAAATGTCCCAGTCTCAATCGTCTGCTCAGTGCCCGTGAGAGCGCACGTACCCTCATTGCCGCCGGTCTCCGGTTGCTGTGATAGCACCCGGTGGTAAACGGCCTCCATTCCCGCGTGCGCCACCCGCTCGAAGTCGTCCTCGAACCTTCGTACCACATCAAGCACCAGAGTGACTTTCTCCTCCTTAACCCTTGAGGCCTTCTTGTCCACATTGCCTATCAGGAGCGCCTCGCCAATCCGCTTCCGCGTCTCGCGTCCCTTGCGGATCTCGGCGATCACCCCGTCCCTGATCTGTTTCAAAAACAGGACCACGTCCAAGTTGGCGCTCAACACGCGCTCAATCAGCAAACAGACAGCCGGCGCCTCGTCCCGGTTCCTGAGGAACAGCGGCTGCAGCTCGCGAGCGAATTCCTGCAGTCGCGCCTTCAGTCTGCGGCCATGGGCCCCGGAAATCCTGGGATCGGCCATCGAGCACAGGCGATCGAGGATGGCGGCTCGCTCCTCGGCGGGAAGATCGGCCTTCTTGAGGGACTCGCGTGCAGGATCGCCCGTGGGAACGTCCCACAATGGAGCCTCCAGTTTCAGCGCGGGGAAGCTGTTCTGATTGTCTTTCTGTACCTTGAAGAGCCGCGAGCCCGCGTCCCAAGTTCGCAATTCGACTTCGGCGGCCTGCCCATCCGTGCCGAGACTGGCAATCAAAAAGTCGCCTTTCTCCTGCGGCTTTACCCAGTCGTGTACCTTCGGCGGCACAAGCCCCACTGCGCCGAGGCTTCGCGCAACCTCCTGCAACTCAGACAGCATACTCAAGCACCCCTCGCCGTATTGGTACGTTCTGGCGGAATGTCGGCGATACCTTGCCGTTTACGGGCTGGTCGAAAACCGCATGAAGCATCGAAGGAATTACGAGATCCACGCCCGTCTCGACCGCGGTATCGGGCCGGAATGGGCCCACATAGGATGGGACGAACTCCTTCCATCCAAGGCATGGACAGCGAAACCACTGACCTTTCGCCAGCCGCCGCAGAAACATCTCTTGCAACGCGTGAAGGTGGTTCGTGCTATTGGGAGGCCCCGTTACCTCCTCCACCACGCCGTAGAGGCGGTAACATACATCCACGAGAATCACGGCTGGAAGTTGGTAGGAATCGCCGCCGCGCACCTGGTTGGACTTGCGCAGCGGCCCGCCATAGTTCGTAACGTAGCGGTCGAATTGGATTGGTTTGCAGATCTCAACACGCGTTGGCCGGATGTAGGCGCTTTTCAAGCGCGCAATCGCTTCAAACATTCCCTTCGCCGCAGAGAAAGTCGGGCCGGGCCCCGAGACTGCCGCCGAACCGGTGTCAGGCCTCGTCCACATCGCCGCCGGGCCTGCAATCTCCATTTCAACTTCGTAGTTCTTGGTAAGTACATCTGTAATTGTGGCCATGCTTGATGCTAACTCCCGCCATCCGCCCGTGTCAACGGGTACAAAGAAAAACGGCTGGGCTTCTTGTCGAGGCCCAGCCGTAAGTTGAACGCCCATGCGACGGACGTGCTGACCAAGTTTCAATCCACCTGCGGAACCGCAGGAACCATCAGATTACCGCAGCGTCACAGCGAGAATGCAATCTGCCACTCCCGGCGGCTATTTCAGGAGATGGAAGGTGTAGATCTGATCGAAGCGCTACTGCGCGGGCGCGGGCAGTTGGGATCCGATTCTGCCCGCGCCCAGATTCGGTAGAATCATCTTTCGGGCGGAATCACATCGCGCGGGGCACAGCTCGGAGTTCTTCTTTCGCCGCCCAAACCGAGTGCTGTCGCCCACACGCACAACACCCTCACGGAGCGCACAGTTCAGCCGCTCCAGTACACGGATTGCGGAAGCGCCGGTGTGTTCCGGCTCTATTGACCGCCCAGGGCGGCTAATTGGGCGTTCAGATCCCGCAGGGACTTTTCCAAAAGCGTCCGGTAACGGGGATTCTGAGCAGCCTCCATTTCTCTGGTAACTCTGGTTCGCGAAAGGAGAAGGCTCTCTCTCTTGCGGATCAATTCAAGCGCTTCCGCCGGGGCGGTCTTGCGAACTCTCACGGCGGCACGACCGGCTTCGGCAGCCTCGGTCTGAGATTCAACCGACTTGCTTTCCCAACCTCGGGCCATACTCTTATTGTAGCGGAAGCGGAGCGAACAGGAGCCGTTGCTCCGAATTGATTACAGGGAATTACCTTAAAACGAATTGACTTGGTAGTAACAGGACCGTACAATGGTTCCAACGGAAAGTGTATGTCAGAGAATAACGGCATCATCGCGGGTCCCGCTTCCGAGACCCCGCCCGTCACCTCGAAAATACGGATCGTAGTCGCCGACGATCATCCTATTTT
>Ga0187888_1001883_pt1 | contig 19088 bp, 15 predicted proteins | sample June2016WEW_7_40_FD_132987 | JGI IMG/M metagenome (GOLD analysis project Ga0187888, IMG submission 132987) | Peatland microbial communities from SPRUCE experiment site at the Marcell Experimental Forest, Minnesota, USA - June2016WEW_7_40 | ecosystem: Environmental > Terrestrial > Soil > Wetlands... | reverse complement strand
TCGCAAGCCTGGCGGATTCTGCGGCAACTGGGCTGGAGTTGCCAGCGTCCGGTAGGACGTGCGCTGGAGCGCGACGAAGATAAAATCCGGCGCTGGAAACGGGAGCGCTGGCCGGAGATTAAAAAAAAGCCCAAAAAGAGGGCCGCACCATCGTCTTCATCGACGAAAGCGGACTGAGCGAACGCCCGCACCGCTGTCGCACCTGGGCGCCGAAGGGACAGACGCCGGTGCTGCAATATCACTTCAACTGGAAGACGCTGTCGGCCATGGCGGGGGTGACGTGGTGGAACTTCTACTTCCGACTGTTTCCTGGGACCATTCGCAGCCCGCAGGTCATTGAGTTCCTGGAGCACTTGCTGCGCCACATTCCGGGCAAGTTGCTGGTCGTCTGGGACGGATTAACTGGCCATCGCAGCCGTATGACCTGGGAGTTCATCCGCCAGCAGCGCGGGCGCTTGTGGGTGGAGTTTCTTCCCGGCTATGCCCCGGAACTGAATCCGGTCGAGTACCTGTGGTCGCACTGGAAGCAACACGAACTGCCCAACTTCTGCCCGCAGAACTTTGGCCAGTTAAGCCATTATGCCCGCAAGGCTCTGCGCCGCATGCGCAAGCGACCCACGCTGGTCATCGCCTTCTGGCGGCAGGCGGAACTGTTTCCATTGTAACTATATTATGCAATGCTCAATAAGACAAGCTCTCATCACATGAGCGCCTTTACGACCAACCGATCATGATTCTGCATTTCATCGACTACGTCATCATCGCCGCCTATTTCCTGCTTATCATCCTTATCGGCCTGATCGCAAAAAGGCGTGTCACTACTAGCGAGGACTTTCTAACTTCCAAGCATTCCGTTCCCTTGTGGGCCACCAGTCTTGCATTTATCGCGGCCAATCTCGGCGCACAAGAGTTGATCGGCATGTGCGCCTCGGGCGCCAAATACGGAATGATGACGTTCCATTTCTACTGGGGTGGCGCGATTCTCGCTATGGTTTTCGTCGGCATCTTCATGATGCCCTTCTATTGCGGAAGCAAGGCCCGCAGCGTCCCCGAGTACTTGCGCCTAAGATTCGACGAAAAGACTCGCGCATTCAATGCTTTGAGTTTTGCCGCGATGACCGTTTTTTCATCGGGTGTTTCGCTCTACGGGCTGGGCATTCTTTTCCAACTCGTGCTGGGATGGAATTTTTCGTCGTCCGTGTGGCTCTCCGCAATCATCGTGTTGCTGTACACCGCTACTGGGGGTTTGCGAGGCGCCGTCTACAACGAGGTCGTTCAATTCTTCCTGATTGTCCTGGGTTGCGCCCCAGTTTCCTTCCTGCTTATGATTCGCGCCGGAGGTTGGCATGCGATGATGCGCCATTTGCCGGAGCCGATGACTCACGTCTGGAAGTATGCGGCGCATCCCTCTGGTAATCCAATGGGAGTCGATGGGTTCGGTCTGGTTGCCGGCCTGGGTTTCGTGCTCGCGTTCGGCTATTGGTGTACCGATTTCCTGGTTTTGCAGAGGGCCATGGCGGCTAAATCGGTGAACGATAGCAGACTTACCCCTCTGTATGCTGCCTTTCCGAAGATGCTGATGCCGTTCATCATCGTAGTCCCAGGCTTGGCGGCAGTTGCGATCAGCCACATGGGTATGCACTACGCGATTCCCGTCCGCGATGGGCGCCCGGACTACGATCAAACGATCATTTCACTTATGGCGCACTACTACCCGCAGGGAATGGTGGGGCTTGGCATTACCGCTCTGTTGGCGTCGTTTATGTCTGGTATGGCCGGCAACATCACGGCGTTCAACACCGTCTGGACCTACGACATTTATCAGAGTTACATCAGGCGCGGGGCGTCCGACAAACATTATTTGATCGTGGCGCGCCTGGCATCCCTGGTCTGTGTCGTTCTTTCCGTGGCAACTGCGTATCTGGCGCGCTCTTATAACAATATTATGGATGTGCTGCAGTTAGCGTTTGGCTTTGTGAACGCCCCGCTTTTCGCCACATTTTTGCTCGGCATGTTCTGGAAGAGGGCGACCGCGAATGGAGCCTTTGCAGGCTTGGTTACGGGGACTGTTGCGTCGGGACTCGTTCACGGCTTGACCGAGGCCGAAGGGAAGGGTGGCTGGCTGTTTCTTCTCCATACCTTTCCGACAGTCATGGCCCAGAATTTCTGGATTGCGATCTTTGCATTTTCGTGCTGTTTTCTAACAACCATAGGAGTCAGTCTCCTCAACAAACCCAGACCGCTGGCGGAACTTCACGGCTTGGTCTATGGCGCAACTTCCGACCGTCTTGAAACCCCAGCCCGGTGGATTCGGAAACCCGTGGCCGTTGCCTGCGTCGCCGTGCTCGTATGGCTGGCCTTGAATGCGATATTTTGGTGATCCTAGTCCAAGCGACATTGGCGACTTGGTTGTTTTTCTAGCAAGCGACGCGGCATCGTTTATCACGGGGCCGAAGTTATTGCTGACGGCGGAATGACGCTAACCCTTTTCAAGGAGCGAGCGAAGCCAAGATCATGGACGCGCCAGTCGTCTTTGGCGACTGGCATTGATCGTTCACCACGGTGATAGGTGTTCCGCAGAACGGTTGGCAAGAACCGTTAGTTTGCATTCGCAACAGACTGCTGGCGAGCTACTCGAAAGCATTTATACCGCCATTATCCAATTTCGGGAACGACTTACTAGCTGACGACCTCACATTAATATTCTTGAAGATGCAAACCACGATTGCCACTAACCACAAGCTGTACGGTTTGAATGATGCCGAGCAATTTCACAAGGCAAAGCCGCGCAGCGAGTGACAGCACCACTGGATTCATTGTCGTCTCACCTTCGCCCAACTCACTGGCAAACTCTGAGCAAGCTATTCGGTAAGCGACCCAATCATCGCTATAGAGAGCAGCACCCGCTTGAACTTGTTCCCGAATCTCAGGCTGAATAGTTTCGCGCTTGCGTGCGAAACGCCCGCTTTCTAACGGTCGCTTGAAGCGCGGGAAGCGGGCGAAGTCTTAGCCCCCTTTTCTCGTATGCGTTTCCGTTTGCGCTGATATTCCTTCTCGCGCTTCACGATCTCTGAGTGTGGGACAGAAAACACCTTCCGCACCAGGGAGTCGAAGTTTTGGAATTCATTTTGTTCTGTCATTTGGCATCTCCGTAGCAAGTCGACGCATAAACGAGCGCGAAGCTATCATAATTTCTTCTGCAATATCGGGGCTAAAATCTTCTGTCATCAAGGTTAGAGAACCTTGTGCGTGACTGATCTTGTTTCTCCATGCTGACTTCAGAGCCTCAGTAGCTCCGTGCATTTGCTCCAAGAATGGAAAGCACCTTTTGAAGTTTCGAGGGAGGCTCTTATAGTTAGTTCTTACTAGAGTCGCGAGTTTAGATGTGACAGCAGTCCACCCCGATCTTGGATCAGGTACTTTGAGAAATACTCCGAGATGCCGCACTGGGAGTTGATACTGGGCCAAGAGTAGGGGGTGGGCTCGCCGCGATAGTCAAAACCGCTCCAGGCAAAACCTGGCCCTTCTATGCAGCTCGCCCCCGGCTCTCGGGTGTGGCGCCGAGCAGAGCCTGGGCGACCGCGAAACGAGGGTTGAGGAGGAAGTTGCCGGCAGAGAGGAGCAGGCCAGAACGAAGCACATCGCGACGATTGCACTTAAACATTGGAATGATCTCCCGTAATGCTCATTCAAGATGCTCTGCGTATCGACAGCGCCGGAAAACGAGTGGATTCAGGTCGCTTGCCGCAAGATTTCCCGGCTTCAGACCCGGCAGCCACCTTATAAGATCGCGCTCCCGGTTGAAGTTGTCGGGCTTTGTCACTCTGGCCCCATCGGCGTACCAAATCACCGTCATCACTTCGCGCGTGCGATCCGTGGCATTGGCGGGCGCACCATGCAGCGTCCAACCATAGTGGAATGTGGCATCGCCTGCCTTCATCGCAACACCAGGGACAATGTTGTAGCCGCGACTTTGGATGTACTGCTCGAACTTTTGCTCTGAGTCGTCGCTGATCGGCATGTCACCAAGGTAGCCATCGAGATGAGATCCTGAGGCAAATCGCATAGTGCCCATTGCGGGCGACACATCTACGAGCGGCATCCACATCGTAATGGTGTTGTCCGTGTCCAGTGGCCAGTAGTGCTGGTCCTGGTGCCACGGCGTGATTCCGCCGCCCGGCTCCTTGATCAACGCCTGATCATGATAGAGGCGGACGCCCTCCACGCCGAGCAGATCGGCTGCGATTTTGGCAAATCGTTCCGCCAGAACAAATCGTCGTACTCCTTCTTCCTTGGGCCACAAATTCATTCCCTTCAAGAAGGCTTTGCCGTATGTGTCGCGCTTCTCCATGGGAGTCCGTTCCGCTCCGAACCGCTCCCGGGCTGCGAGGATGACACTCCGGTAGGCCGCCACTTCTCCCGAAGAGGCGATGCACCGCAGGAGGATGTGACCGTTGTGCTGGAACTCAGCTACCTGCTCTGGCGAGACCTCATAACCAGCAGCAAGATCTGGCAGTGTTGTTATGCTCATTTGCTTATCTCCTTTCTATCGAACAGTTCTGCTCCCGGCGCGGCCTCAACTACGTATATCTCTGGACGCACTTGGGTCAGACCGTGATAGGCGTCCAGAACACCGGCGCGGAAGGCGTTCATACTTGCGCCATCCACTAGAGCGATCATGCAACCTCCGAATCCCGCTCCCGCTTGCCTCGCACCGATCACTCCCGGCGCGGCGAGCATCGCATCCATCATGGCCACCATCCGTGGCGAGCAGATCTCGTAAAGGTCCCTTGCGCCCGCAAATGACTCCGCACAGAGTTGGGCCACGGCAGACCGGTCGCCTGCTGTGAGCGCTGGGGCCAGCGACTCAGCCCGCGTGCTCTCGGCGACGATGAATTCGCATCGCCTCGCAACCCGCTCGGGAAGTTCGTGCCGTCTCGCCGCCAGCATCTCCGGCGTCACATCTCGCAGAGCGCCGACGCCCAACAGGCCCACGCCCTGCTCGCACTCCGCTCTGCGCTGTGCGTATTCGCCACTCGACAGCCGGCGCTGGCTCATCGTGTTGCACACGACGACGCGAATACCGTCGGCAATCCACACCGCGCGCGTCGACAGGTCGCGGCAGTCGAGAAGCAACGCACACCCCTCGCGCCCCAGGCACGATGAATACTGGTCGAGAATTCCGCACTTCACACCAACGAAATCGTTCTCGGCTTTCTGGCACAGCAACGCCTTCCGTTCAGGGGTCAGGCTCCAGCCGCCTAGTCCTTCGAACACCGTGGCCAACGCGCATTCCAACGCCGCCGACGAACTCAACCCAGTCTCTACCGGAACGGTGCTGTGGATTATCGCGTCGCAGCCGGTCAGCGAGAACCCCTCGTTTTGCAGGATCGCGGCGACGCCCCGCGCATAGTTGCACCACCTTGATCCGGAGATCAAATCAATCCGATCCAATCGGAACTCATCCTCGGCGTCGAGGTTCATCGAATGCACGCGCACGATTCCGTCGTTCCTGGGCCGCGCGGCGATCCACGTGTCTCTGTTGATTGGCAGCGTCAGCACGAAGCCTAGGTTGTAGTCCGTGTGGCTGCCCATCAGATCCACGCGGCCGGGTGCGCGTGCCCATAGTTCGGGCTCCCCTGCGAATCTCTCGCGGAAACGAGCGGCCAGGCCCTCCGCGCGCGCTTGCGAATCGATCTCCCAGTCAGCAACCTGTTTCGTTGAAAGCATCAAGCATTGCCTCCACGTTGCGGGGCGGAATGTCGGATTGCATCCGATGCGAAGGTCCAAGCAGCAACCCCGTCCTTTCAGGCGCTAGCGCACGTGCGCAGGCAATGGTCGCGGCGCGCACTTCCTCCACGGTGCCACCGGGCAGCACTCCCTGCGTCGAAACTCCGCCGTAGAAACTCAGCTTTGCCCCATACTCTTTCTGGAGCCACGTGTGGTCCAGCACCTCTGGCTGCACTGGATTCAGCGTCGTCAACCCGATCTCTACAAGATCCGGCAGAATCGCCCGGATATCGCCGTCGGAATGCAGAATCACCGGAAGCCCAGCGTCCCCAAAAACCTTAAACAGCTTCGCAAGTCGCGGTTTGATCAGTCTTCGCCACAGCCGTGGGGAGAACAGCATGGCGCGCTGCGCCCCGTAATCATCACCGAAATACCCGCCGGCGACACCGGCCGCGACGAATCTCTTCGAGAGACTGACCTGGATCTCCGTGATGCGGTCCAGAAGATCCTCGACCCACTCGGTGCGTTCCACCATATCCATTAGCAGGGCATCAAATCCGCGTAGCGACCACGCCCGCTCAAAGAGGCACATTCCGAGATTTGGCACGATGAAGTATTTCGCGCCGTCGCGGAGAATGGTCCGCTCGGCTGCGCTGAGGATCGCTGCATCATTCGGATCGGGCCAGGCATAGTGATCCAGGTCGAGCGAGTCTTTCAGGGGAGCGAAAGCATGCCAGTAACCCTCTGTGCGGGTGTCCCATCCAGCACCCCACCAGTCGAATTCGATGGACCCATCGGCATTCGTGCGGCGAGGGTGATTTATGTCCACTCGCAGTAGGTGATTCCCTAGACGCTCTGGCAGTTCCGGCTCGGCAATTCCGAAATGCTTGGACAGCAATCGCCCCATTGCCCGTGTGTAGTTGGATTGTGTGGGCAGCTGGTCAACCGGCTCACGCCTAAGCGCGCGCAGCACGCGTTCCCTCCTGGATAATCTATCTGGCGTGCTGCCGCGTTCAGAGGCCATAGCTGGATGCGTCAAATTCGGTCCCATGCTGACTCATCATTTCTTCCGTGACTTTCGTTTCCGCAGGAGCTAATGAATCGAGTTCTTTCTCGATTCGATCCAGCCACTGCACTTCCTTGACCCGCAGCGTTAGCTGCTTGCGCTGAATGCCGGCCCGCAGGATCGCGACTGCGGCGAGGCCCGCCGCGATGGTCCGGTTGTAGTAGCCTTTTTCGGAGACAATCGCTCCAGCGATGCTCATCGTCGCCTCCGGTGAGAGCACGGCGGCTTGCGGACTAAGCCACTCGTCGGATTCCGTCAACCAGTCCCGCAAGCGGAGAGCGTCGCCCTTGTCCGACGCGACATTCATAAGACGGCAGTCATACGCGAGTGTCTCCGTAAAGGCCTCCGGCGCGCTGCCCGACAACAGGCGCACATTCTGCACCGATTCGTTGCTCCATAGATCGCACATGGCAGCCGCGATATTGCCGAGCGGGCTGAAATGCGCGCAGGAAGCAGACTTGCCTTCCATGCAAATCGGGTAGCCGGTGATGGCTTTAATGATGGGCCCTTCGTAAGCGCAGTCCTTCGATGGCCCGACCGCACCGTGTTCAAATGCAGCCAGGCTGCGCACAGCACTCATCGCCCGCACTACCGCTGCAAGCACCTCGGGCAACATGTGCTGGTGTGCCAATTGCATCGCCGTGTTGGCAAAACCACAGGCGCTGTCTCCGGCGGGGAACGAACCGCCATTCTGTGCGCACATAGCCGAGATTTGGTCCCACAGCCATGCCGTGTCCCGAGGAGCCAGTACGCCCAGAGCGAAAACTATTGCTCGAATGTCGCCGTACATAAGTCCGGGATCATGCAGTTCTTTTCCGCCGATCGATTCGATCGAAATGAGATGAGCACCAGCTTCCATACATAGTTCGAAGGAGCGCGTCATCGTTTCCCAGGCAGCGCCGCTGCGAAGTAACGGAGGCATGCCCTGGGCGCGCATATCAGTGGGAGTGACGCGCAGAGCACAACGTAGTCCATGCTTCTCATGTGCCCGGCGCAAGTGGCTCTCGAGCAGGCGCGTCAGCTCGGCCCCCCATTCGGGAGTCGAAGTCATTGCGGGCAGCAGTTCAAATTCCAGAACGAGCCCCGGAACCTGCAGGGCAATGGCGCGCTCCAGAATCTTGGTGGCCATCTCTTCGTACTGGGCGACCACCTCGCTCCACGTAGCCTTTTCCACATTGATCGCAGGCAGGGTGAAGTTGACTTCGGGAAAAACATGTCCGGCACCGATGGTCAGGTCAAAGCCGCACCGCAGCGGCTTCTTGGAATGTCCGAACACGAGTTCCGACGCCCCCTCGTATGCTAGATGCGACGTTGGCTCAATGAGAATGGCGCTCCTCTATGAAATTCCGCGCCATCGCAACCACTCCGCTGGCGCTCTCGCAGTATCCGTCAGCCCCGATCGCGTCGGAGTACTGACGCGTGACCGGCGCGCCACCGATCATGACCTTAACCCGATCGCGCATGCCGGCAGCCCGCATGGCATCAACCGTGAGCTTCATCGCTGGCATGGTGACCGTCAAGAGCGCGGATAGAGCGACGATATCGGCGTTGAATGTTTCAACCGCCTCGATGAACCGCTCAGGTTTGACGTCAGTGCCGAGATCGGTCACTTCGAAGCCGCCTCCTTGGAGCATCGAGGCAACGAGGTTCTTCCCGATGTCGTGCAAATCCCCGGCAACCGTGCCGATGACCACACGCCCGATCGGCTGTGCCCCGCTCGCGGCCAGCAGTGGGCGTAACAGATCCATGGCGGCGCGCATGGCCCGTCCGGCGAGCAGTAGCTCGGGGACGAAATACTCTTGTGCTTCGAAGAGCTTCCCGACCTCATCCATGGCAGGAATCATGGCTGTTGTGACCAGTTCCATGGGATGGGCGTTGGCTGCCAACGCTGCGCGCGTCGCTGCGACGGACGCCTTGTCATCACCGTTCAGGATTGCTTCATACAATGGCTTCGAATGGTCCATAGGACTTACCAGAAAATAAGATTCAAACCGACGAAAATTGCGGCGACCAGCGCCGCCGCGAAGATGGGCTGACGATAAAATGGAACGTCTTTTTCGGATGGCAGCGACGCAAAGCCATATACGAGTCCCTGCAGTTCTGAAGCCGGTTTGGGCGTGGTGACAAGGCTGACCAGGATTGTTACGAGAACGCACACCAGCCAGGACCAAATGAACCGGTATAGGTTCTCAGCCATCGGCTTCGCGGCCGAAGAGAAAGCGAGAATCGCCAGCGCCCGAGGATGTAACTTCACCAACAGCCAAAGCAGGACGGACGATACCGTTCCGCAGAACAGTCCCCAGAACCCTCCGGCGGGGCTGGCGCGCCTCCACAGCATCCCTAGAATCACTGTGCCAAACAGGGGAATAATGAAGAAGCCAAACAATGCCTGGACGTAATCCATGATACTGGCGAATTGCATGACTAAATACGCAGCGCCAACGCTCGCCCCGAGTCCGATTACGGTACACCAGCGTCCTATGCTAAGGCACTTCCGGTCATCGGCTATTCGGTTGAACACCGGGCGGTGAATGTCGTAGGTCCATACCGTGGCGAATGCGCTGATGTTTCCCGCCATTCCGGACATGAAGCCGGCGATGAGAGCCGTCACGCCGATACCCAGAAAGCCCGGGCCGAGATACCGTGCCATCATGAGCGGCATCACTTCATTGAAGCTGTGTCCGCCCGTTGCGAGGGCCTCCCTCTCACCCGTCAGCTTCATCGGAAGCACAGCCAGCCCCAGTATGCCGGGCAGAATCACGATCGCCGGCAAGAGCATTTTGAATGCAGCGCCAATCGTGGTGGCAATCCTCGCCGACCTCAAGTCCCGCGCAGCCATAACCCGCTGAACAACCAGAAAGTCGGTGGTCCAATAACCAAAAGCGCCGATCAAACCTAGGCCGAACACGATCCCGGTCCAATGCACCCCCATCGGGTTGTTCGCCGCCGCGCCCATATTTCGCCACATGTGCGTGTAATCCTGTGCCGGCGCCCGTTTGGCGATGCGAGCCAACATGCCTTTCCAGCCCCCAGTTTCGATCAGGCCGAGAATGGGGATGGAAATGGTTCCGGCCCAAATCAAGACGAATTGGACGACTTCGTTAACGATGGCCGAGAGCAAGCCTCCCAGTGCGACATAGACTCCTACGGTTGCGGTGGAAACCAGAATGCTGAAATTGATGTTCCACCCCACAATGACCTTCATCACCACGGCCATGGAGTACATGTTGATCCCACTCATCAGGACCGTCATGATTGCGAAATCGAAGGCCGAAAGCAGCCGCGCTCCCTCACCGTAGCGAAGCTTCAGATATCCGGGTACAGAGTGCGCCTTGGATACGTAATAAAAAGGGATCATAACGATGCCGAGAAAGAGCATCGCCGGAACTGCTCCTATCCAATACCAATGTGCAGCCAGCATGCCGTATTGATACGCCGAGGCCGACCAACCCAGCAGTTCAAGTGTCCCCAGATTCGCCGCAACGAAACTCAGGCCGGCTACCCAGGAACCCACGCCCTTCCCCGCAAAGAAGAAGTCGTTGCTGGCCCGAACCCGGCGCTTCAAGTACAAGCCAATCCCCAATACCAGCGCGAAGTACAGGCAGATGACAACGAAATCGGCTGGAGCCAAGGTCAACATCCGCGATGGCTTGCCCGTTTGACAGACAGGAGCGCTGACGGCGAACAGACGGGCGACCTTCACTGCGATTCCCTGGCTCAGGGTTTGGCCGAGGTTCAAGGCAGCACTCCACCAGCTAGGAAAACCTTTTCCAATAGAAACACTATAGATTATAATGTGATCAGTTACAATAGGGAAAACGGTTTCCAACCCCCTACTTTGTCATGATAAGACGAGGAAGACAGATGGGAATCCGGGAGGTGGCGAGAAAGGCGGGCGTCTCCGCAGCAACTGTATCGCGTACCTTCAACCGTGTGCGATCGGTCAATCCCGACATTGCCGCCAGGGTCTGGAGCGCCATTGATGAGGTCGGCTACGTTCCCAACACGCAGGCTCGCGCATTGGTTTCAGGCCGCAGCCGGATTCTCGGCTTGATCGTCTCCGACATCACAAACCCGTTCTTTCCTGAGTTGATCCAAGGCTTCGAACAGGTCGCTGTTCGATCGGGCTTCGAGGTTCTGCTTGGATCCACCAACTACGATCCCGCCAGAATGGCCTCCACGGTTCGCCGCATGATCGAACGCGAGGTCGAAGGCGTGGCAGTGATGACATCTGAAATGGAAGGCTCTCTGATCGGGCAACTCAGGGACCGACGCATGCCCCTCGCGTTCGTTGACGTTGGCCCGTCGGCGCCCCACATCAGCAACATCTGTGTGAACTATCAGGTGGGCGTGCGTCAGGCGGTCCAACACCTGCGTCGCCTCGGGCATCGCCGCTTAGCCTTCATTAGCGGCCCTCTCACTTTGAAATCCGCCCGTCTCCGGCGCGACGCGTTTCTGCGATGCTTCACCGAAGCGCAACTGGACACTGATCGGCCGGTGATTCTGGAGGGCGATCACACCCTGGATGGTGGGTTTATTGCGGTGCAGGAACTGCTCAGCACTCCTGACAGACCAACGGCGGTGATGTGCTCGAACGATCTGACAGCCATCGGGGTTTTGCGCGGTATCGATGCCGAAGGATTACGCACTCCGCGTGATATGTCCGTTATCGGCTTCGACGATATTTACATGGCGCAGTTCATGCTCCCCTCCCTCACCACGGTTCGTCTCTCACGCTTAGACTTGGCCCACCAAGCCTTTGAAGCGTTGATTGCCGATATCGAGAGGTCCGCAGCATCGGAAGGTGCAACCTACTGGCTGGATACCCGTCTGATAGTTCGCGGGTCCACTTCGCGTGTCGAAACCGCAGATTCCGCGCATGTGGGCGTCGGCAGAGCCTCCTGATCTATATCTATTCGAATAGGCCGCTCGCAGTTTTGGATTCGATCGAAGAAAGATTCGCTCAAGGTCACGCTGGACGGCCCTGATATCGGCCTCAGACCACGTCAAAGTTGTAGACAGCCGCGGTTCGCAGCCCAAACTAACTTCAGAGAATCCCCGTCGGCAGCAAGGCGCACAGAGGATCCGAAGATAGAAGCACCACGAAACCTCCCACGAGGAATACGCTCCCAAAAAGCGGTGAAATCAATGCCGTCCGGCAATTTGCACGTAATTAAAGGGAGAACATCAGCCTAGATTGTAACCTCAGCGGCATTGTATACTAGATACACTTTTGCGCGAGGTTGGTCCAATGAACAAAGTATTCAGCCGTACGCTCCGTTTGAAACGTATGGACGTGCGAACCATTAAGGAGCAGGTTGTAAAGCTCCTTCGTGACGCTATCCTGTCTGGAAAGATCAGTACAGGTGAGCGTCTTAACGAAAGTGTGCTGGCTCGGGATTTGGGGCTAAGTCGCATCCCCGTTCGGGAAGCGCTGCAAAAACTACAGGAGCAAGGTCTCGTCGTGGATGCCCCTCGTCGCGGCAAATTTGTGGTGAATCTAAGTGAGGAAGAGATCCAGAAGATTAACAGCTTGCGTCTAATTTTGGAAGGAGAAGCACTTCGCCTTTGCCGGGCCAGGATGTCCCCCGAAGGGCTGAGTGATCTTGCGAAGATTGTGGACAAGATGGACCACTCACGCGATGTATTGGAGATTGAGGCTTCTGCCTTGGACATTCAGTTTCACCGCACCCTATGGCAGCACAGCGGGAACGAATATCTCGCCAAGATGCTAGAAAGTATCACCATCCCTCTTTTTGCGCACCGAGTGCTGTGGAGACTTAACAAGGAGATGCTCGGCTGGGCTTCAAACCTGCCCAATCCCCACCGTCTGCTGCTTGAATTTGTTGAAGGGAAAATCAACAAGCCCGCAGAAGAAGTGATGCTCGAGCATCTGAGTTATCGTTACGAGCATCCAGAACGTTTTTCCAGCCTTGCTCTGCCGGAAAAGGATTCCCGTGCGGCCGACCCCCGTTAAGAACACTTTTCAACTTATAGCCGCGTTGTATGCCAGTGGGCCGTAACTTTCAGTTCACCGTCAAGCAGTTGCTAATCTGTCAGTGCGTTCAACTGTCCAAGAGCATGACCCTTTCGGATAAAGGCTTAGACGCAGGATGTCCCTGCGGAATCAGAGGGCGAGTCCGTAGTTGAAGCAAGCGTTACTTCGATGGGATAGTTCTGAAGACCTCGGGATTGGCAACATTCTGGGGAATCCGATTTTCTAGTACGTCCGCCATGCCACGGCTGACCATCGCAAAAGTGGCCTGCGCGGCCTTGGCAGTTAGCCCCATTATGTGCGGAGTGCATAACACGTTAGGACGTTGGAAGATGGGATGAGACAGGTCGGGTGGCTCCTCCGGAAACACATCCAGTCCCACCGCGGAGAGCTGACCGGACTCCAACGCCTCGTCCAGCACGTCCAGGCTTTCCAGCAGCCCTCCGCGAGCGAGGTTTACCAACACTGCGCCGCGTTTGACCTGGCTCAATCGTTGCCTGTTGATCATTCCGCGGGTCTGCTGGTTGAGGGGAGCATTCAAGGAAATGAAATCCGATTCTTTCAAGAGTACGTCGAAGTCGACTAGCTCTGCGCCGGCTTGTTCCGCTATGTCTTTTGCGATCAATGGATCATAGCCGAGTATCCGCATATGAAAAGCTTTGGCGAGACAAGCGACCTCACACCCAATTCGGCCCAGTCCAATGATGCCAAGGGACGCCCCTTCGAGGTCGCTTATGGCAAGGGTCTCCCTGACACTCCACTCCCCCCTCCGGGTCTTGCGGTCGAGGTCTTGCAAACGTTTCGCCAGCGCCAGAATCATGCTGAGCGTCCCTTCCGCCACTGCTCGGGTGCCGGCGCCGGGAGCGTAAACCACTGGAATTCCGCGAGTTGTGGCCGCTTCGAGATCGACGGTGTCGTAGCCTGCTCCAGTTCGCCCGATGACGCGGAGATCAGTCCCCGACGCGATCAAGCGCGCCGAAATCTTGGTCATGCCACGTGCAATCACGCCCACGGTACCTTTCATCATCCCAATCAAGCTTTCTTCATCAGTTTGAAGGGCGATTTCGATCCGCCCAAATGGGCCAAGGACTTCTTCCACAATTGGTAAGATCATTCCTGTAACAACGATACGGCGGTTATTATGCATCGCCTTATTCCTACCCATCCTAATGTATACAGTATTCTTCAATGGATGCAAGTCCAAAAATTTCGGACGGCCATAATCTCCCGATGGGGGCTCTCTCGGGCGCTGAACGTTCCCAGAGGGATCTGCCCAATTTGGTATAAAATCAGCGGTTGACAGTGCAACTCAGAATTATATACAGTAGACACTCGAAAGTGTATACAGTAGTCACAACTCGACGGCGCTTCAACAGAACGCCGCGTCAAAAGCGAGGACGTATGACCCTATATCAGAAGTCGTGTCTGGAATTACGGTCTATTCTGGCGGACGCCGACGGTCGGGCCACGAGGAATTGGACTATGAGAAGAGGATGCGCGATCATTACGATTCTGGCGCTCCTGTCTTTGACTCCGATGCTGCAAGGACAAACGACAGACGCCACTGTGCTGGGGACCGTCACCGACTCAAGCCATGCGGTGGTGCGCGGTGCTACTGTTACGGTCACCAATCTGGCTACCGGCATTAGCCGTGTGGCTCAAACGGACGATCTCGGTAATTATCAAATATCCGCTCTTCGGCCGGGCCCCTACAGTATTCTGATTGCCAGCAAAGGGTTCAAAAGTTACCTGCGATCCAGTGTCACCTTCGATGCGCGAGCCACGGTGCGAGCCGACGCACAACTGGTGGTTGGCCAGGCTCAGGAGCGAGTTGAGGTTACCGCAGGTGCACCGACGATAACGACAGAAACTGGGACCATTACCGAAGGGATGGGGACGCAGCTCTTGGATATGCCATTGAACCTCCGGGCCGGTGATACGTCGCCACTCATGCTCGTTACGACGATTCCGGGGGTGCAAATCGATCTTTCCAACGGGATCTCAGTCGCCGGTAGCCATCCTGCTCAGGATGAGGTCTCGGTCGATGGGTTTTCGGCAAAAAACATTAGCAACACCCGCAGCGGGGCGAACACCGAAATGTTCCCATCTACCGAGACAATATCAGAAGTTAAAATATCGGAGCTAGGCATTGCAGAGTACGCAGGGGTTGGCGATGTCTCGTTTGTGACCCATGGAGGCACGAATCAATATCATGGGTCATTGTTCGAGTATTTTGGGAACGACGACCTAAATGCTACCCCGCTCTTCGCTTCCTCCAGGCCGCGCGTGCGGGCAAATGATTTCGGTGGGTCGATTGGCGGCCCGGTTCGGTTCCCGTTCTATAACGGCAAGGACAAGACGTTCTTCTATTTCACATGGGAGAGGAATCACCAGCAGAACAGCACCCCCATCACCCAGGGTGTACCGACGGCGGCCATGAGAACTGGAGATTTCTCGAGCCTTTGCGGCAGTTACAACGCAAACAACACTTGCAATGATCCAACTGGCATCACCCTAACAAATCCCTTCACTGGACAGCCCTACCCAGGAAATCAGTTGCCATCTGTAAATCAGGTGGCTACCAATGTTCTGAACGCGTATTACCCACAGCCGAATCTCAACTCGGGCAATCTCTCTGCCAACTACACAGCCGTTTTGCCTTCGCCGGTGACAACTAATCTGGTTGACGTCCGAATCGATCAGAAGCTTACGGAAAAACAGAGTGTGTGGGGAAGATTCAGTTGGAAGAATATCACCAACATAAGCCCCCTAGGGCTGTTGGAGGGAAATTCCGATTTCGACACGCATCCCAGAACTGTGGGTGTGACTTACACATATGTCATTCGGCCGAACCTACTCAATGAATTTCGTTTCGGCTTCAACCACGAATCGGACACCACGGTTTACAGCGCGTTTCCCAATGCGGCGCAATTTGTTACAAGCACGCTCGGACTGAACCTGGAAGGCGATCTCTTTTCAGGCTCAGCCATCCCGGGGTTTATATTCCAACAATCGGGCGTAACGTCCACGGCCAATGGTCGGCAGAATGCTGTAATCCAAAGAACTTTGCAGTTCACTGACAATGTCAGCTGGACGCATGGGCGTCACACGATGAAATTCGGGACCGATATTCGTAAATACGATTTCCAAAATGATGTGGTGTTCACGGGTGCGGACAGCTTTGGGGTCTTCGATTTCGACGGTGCTTTCACCGGCTTCGATATCGCAGACTTTGAGTTAGGGTTGCCGTACCAGTCTGTAATTGCACTCCCGGGACCCCGTATTAACGGCGTAGGGAGCAATTACGGCTTTTATGCGCAAGATCAATTCCAGGTGACCCCCAAGCTTACGATTAATTACGGCCTGCGTTACGAAATCCACCCTCCGTGGTTCGAAAAGACTCTTCAGTTGACCAATTTCGATCCCACTAACGGGTCCGTCGTGGTTCCGAATGCGGCATCGCAGGCGCTGGCTGCTCCCGGCTTTCTGGAGGGAATCAACGCCTGCCCTGGCTATCCAGGGTTTACGACTCCTTGTACCCCCTTTATCACCGCCAGCCAGGATCATCTGCCCGAGGCTCTTCGGTTCACCCAATGGAAGGACTTCTATCCCCGCTTTAACTTAGCTTACCGTGTGACCCCGAGTTTGGTCGTGCGCAGCGGTTTCGGAATGTATAGTCAAACCTCCACCGGGTTAACCCTCTTTGCGATGGTTGCCGTCCACACCTCAAATGTTAAGAGTTTTCCGAACAGCGTTACCAATGGAGTTCCGGCGTTTCAATTCCCCGAAACAGCTGTGAGCGGAAACGGGGTACTGCCGACTCAGGGGTCCGAGGATTTTTATACGGCCGAAAACACTCACTTGAAGGACCCCTATGCCGAACAGTGGAACCTTACGGTCGAGAAGCAGATCGGCCAAGACACGGGGCTGCGCGTGACTTACACGGGCATGCGATCGGTCAATCTCTCCCTGGAGCCAAATATCAACCAGATAATGCCGCAGGCGGCTCCTTTCAATCCCGCGGAAAATCCATTTCCTAACTGGAATGTCATCTTCCAGCAAAGAAACGGAGGGGAGGCAATCTACCACGGAGTGGAAACCGTCTTTACGCACCGTCTCAAGAAGGGCCTGTCCTTCCAGTCCAGCTATGTTTTCTCCAAGAACCTCTCTGACGCGGAGGGTTCGGGGAGCCTTCTCTGTTGCACTTTCGCGCAGGAAAACGGTCCGTTTCCTGTGAACCGATGGAACCCCCGTTATGATTATGGCGACGTCGGCTTTACCCGGCGTCATCGTTGGCTCACCACTTCTCTCTACGAACTCCCGGTTGGAAGGGGAAAAAGGTTTGGGGGAGATATGCCCCGCGTCCTCAATGCCATAGTTGGCAACTGGCAAACTACGGGTATTCTGCTGATACAATCTGGGCCATACCTTACCCCCAATTATCAGGGTGGCACGGATCCCTCTGGTACGAACGCGAATACTAACGGTAACGCGGGCCAACGTCCAGACCGTGTCTGCAATGGGAATATATCGAATCCCACAGCCAATGGTTACTTCCAGACGAGTTGTTTTGTCATACCTCCGTCCGATATCGGCCGATTTGGCAATGCCGGAGTTGGCATTCTAAAGGGTCCGGGAACAGTGAATCTCGACGCCGGACTCGCGAAGATTTTTCCCCTTACCGACAAATTGCGACTCCGGTTTGAAGCAACCGCTGTCAACGCCCTTAATCATGGCAACCTCGGTATACCGGACCTGAACATAGCTAACCCTTCAGACTTCGGCGTGGTCCATTCCAGCCAATATGTGGAAGGCGAAGGTGCAAGAAGCATTCAACTCGGACTGAGGCTGGCGTTCTAGAGCGCAGGGTTTTCCCCTCGGGCGTCCGCTACACGATAAGCAGCGCCCGATTTATGCTGCCGGAAGAAGACGCACATGACCTAACGTCAGGCGACTTCAATTCAGCGAGTGGGGGAACTTAACAATGTGCAGCGAATCGCGGCGCTCACATCGAAAAATCGACGCGAGAGGCATCCTGTGGACAGACGAGAGTTTGCGAGACTTTCCTTGTTGATGTTGGGGGCCTCCACATTGTCGACAGAAGGGGGGTACTGTTGGCCGTCTGGGCTGAACTCCCCGCTCTCTCCGCGCTTGAAAATCGGATACCCGCGCACGCAGATCCCCCCCTTTGAGATTCCACCCTACCGAGGCCGTAATTATGAAGATAGAATCCCCGACACACTGGACATCGCGAGTCGAGCGGAACTAGCAATTCATGCAATGACTGCGATTGCGGATCCCAGACTGGATGATGAAATTTATTGGTATGCTGACTTTTTCAGAAACCCACCCGCGATGCTTCATGACTTCAACGATTGGGTGTTGGTCGCCGAAGGACTCATGGAAGCGGTCCCACTCCTTCGCGTGGCCACGGGAAGCCGATTAAATGACGATGTGGATCCTGTATGGATGAAAGTGGCACTTCAGAGCATCGGTGCGGACGGCCTCATTTATTGTCCTTTGGAAGGACGCCCCTGGGGCCGCATGAGCCCTTCCTTCAGTCTGCCTGTGTGGAGAGCGGATGGGACGAACACGAGTCTCGACGACCCATCGGTCAAAGAGGTTACTACGTCGTCGGTGTGTGCGCGACTGATAAGAATCATGACGGTCTATTATCTGCGAGATAACAACCCCCTTTGGAAAGAGACGATTGAGCGAATGATCCGGCGTCTCAGAGTACTCGCAGTTGACCGCGAGGATTACTGTTACATCCCAAGCGGCGGTTTCGAAGTCAATGCTAAGTTTAGCTCGAGTGCAGTGATGCCGACCGGGGTAGAAGCGATTGAGGGGGGCAACATTCGTCTGATTCAGGGCTTGGCGAAGTATTACGAGGTTACCGGTTATGAGCCGGCCCGGCGGCTTGCAGCCAAACTCGTGAGATATGCGCGAACGGCTTCTGAATGTTACGACTCGGAAGGACGTTTTCTCTTTTCTCCCTTGGAGAAGCAGTGGATGAAAGAGAGATCTTTTGATGTTGAAGGAGTTCGATTTGGCGGACATTTCCATTCTCGAACCCTGGGATTGTTGAACATTCTCGATTATGGCACGGCTATGAAAGACCGCGAGCAAGTCGAGTTCGCAAAGTCCGGATTCGAATGGGCTCGAACCCAAGGGTCGTCTCTGGTTGGTTTTTTCCCGGAGTTCATCATCGGAGGGGACCGGTACCCAAGCTGTGAAAGCTGCGAGGTCGGGGAGATGATCACCCTTGCTGTGAAGCTGACTGTCGCAGGAGCGGGG
>Ga0187888_1001875_pt1 | contig 19122 bp, 17 predicted proteins | sample June2016WEW_7_40_FD_132987 | JGI IMG/M metagenome (GOLD analysis project Ga0187888, IMG submission 132987) | Peatland microbial communities from SPRUCE experiment site at the Marcell Experimental Forest, Minnesota, USA - June2016WEW_7_40 | ecosystem: Environmental > Terrestrial > Soil > Wetlands... | reverse complement strand
GGAGCCCAAGAAAGGGAGAACTACAAAACAGAAACAGAACTTCGGAAGACCAGACCCCACCGCGCTGAAAATCTTCACCGGCCCCCATCTTCCAACGGCTTCAGGAGTTTTTCAACAGTCTCAGTTCTTTCCGGAACGCTTAAAAGCTGGCACTCTGCGCCCTAAAACAAGGACTTAGGAAATGGCCGCGGACAGGGATTTCGGAACGTGTCTCAGAACGGGGCCGGCCCCCATGAGCGGTCTCCGCTACTTCGGTGGAGTGACGGCTCGCCGCTCACCGACAACATAAAAGCGATTGTCGCGAGATGCAGTGAAGAACAGCCGCAGAGTGCCTCTTGCTGAGAATGCAACGCAATCGACCGGCGCATTATCCAGGACTCTTCGCTCGCCATCATTATTTTGCCTGCATGCGGCAAAACTGGCCTATACTTGGCGCCGCGGAAAGTGAGTAAGCCTCGTTCCAGGCCTTTGGACTTCTTCAAAGGCAATTTCTCATCAAGGATAAGGAGCTCTCATGGCCCCAGAATGGAATACCAATGGGACCTTTCACCTCGGCATAAACATGGCAGGCGCCGTCTCCGCTGGAGCTTACACGGCCGGCGTTCTCGACTTCCTTATGGAGGCTCTGGAGCAGTGGTATGCTGCAAAGGCTTCCCCAAGTCCAGCCGTACCGCTTCACGACATTTCTATTGATGTCTTTACCGGGGCTTCCGCCGGTGGTATGTGTGCGGCCATTGCGGCGGTCATGGTGCAAGGCAGTTTCCAACACATTCGAAATCCAGCTGACCCAGATGTAAGGGACACGACGAATAAGTTTTACGAGAGTTGGGTCAATAAGATCGACATTGAGCCTCTTTTGCAGAGCACGGATCTACAAGATGGAAAACCGGTCATATCCTTACTGGATTCGAACATTATCGACGAGATCGCCGATTACGCGATTGTTCCAGGGACAGCTACAGCGCGCTCATATATATCGGACTCACTCACGCTGTTCCTCACTCTGACCAATGTACGGGGCGTTCCCTTTTCGCTGAACGGTACTGCCGATGGATCCGCCGAAGAAGACATCGCTTACTATGCCGACCGGTTGCAGTTTGAGACCGTCTGCGGTACGAGCACGCCGCCACTATCTGTCTCCGCAAAACCGCTTCCGATTGGATCCAATGCCGGAGCATGGCCCCTCCTCAAAGAAGCAGCAAAGGCCACAGGAGCGTTTCCCATCTTTTTGGCTCCGCGCAAGCTCGATCGCAACGTGAAGGACTACCTGAATTCGCCGTGGCAATCCATTTCAGCCAGCACTCCCGCTGCTGTTCCGCCACACTGGCCTCTCCATGCAGACGACACCTATACCACCCTCAACGTCGATGGGGGCGTCACTGACAATGACCCTTTCCAACTTGCGCACGATTACCTGGCCATCCACAACCCTCTGGCCACGGTGAACGTGCAAACGGGTGACCTGGAAAATCCTCGTCCCGCCGATAAAGCCAACTGCGCAGTCCTTACGGTCGCTCCATTTCCCGCCGATGCTCTCTACGATCCTGGCTACGGCTTCGACAAGAACAGCTCTGTATTCGGCATGTTGCCGAATCTCTTCACTACACTGATCTCGCAATCGCGCTTCCAGGGCGAATCTCTGGCAGCGGTGATGAGTGGCACGTCGTACAGCCGCTTTGTTCTGGCTCCGTCGGACGCGGACAATCCAAATCAAGATGCGTTGCAATGCGGATTGCTCAGCGCCTTTGGTGGCTTCTTCGAGCGTAGTTTCCGTGCACACGACTATCAACTCGGCCGACGTAATTGCCAGAAGTTTCTTCGCGATCACTTTCGCCTTTCGGTCGCCAACCCCATTATCGCTTCTGGTCTAAGCAAACTCGGTGCTGCGGAGCGCACCTCAGTGGTTGGCTTGTTCGATCCACAGCAACAAGATTCGATCCCAATCATCCCGCTCTGCGGAACTGCTCTTCCTGAAGTCCTAGCACCGCCTCGCGCCACGATCACCTCCGCGCGCGTCGGACATATTCTGAACTGGATTGTGGACCGGCTGCACGCGGTGACCAAGGCTCTGCTGGAGAGCGCTATGGGTTCCGGGTTTGAGTGCTGGGCAGCCAGATCGGCTGTCGATACACTCATCTCAACCTGGGGCAAAGCAAAGCTGAGAGACTTGCTCCAGAAAGAGCTAAAGACCGTGATTTCGGGGTGAAGTGAGTCGCGACGTAACGGCCCATTGAGCCTTCAGCGGGCCATTACGTTGTTGTGCTTATCACCCCTCTTTCGACTTCGAGGAGATGAGGCTGGAATCTGGTCGGTCAGGTGGGGGTGGCGTTCATTGATTTCCGCGAACGCGGTTTCGAGATCTAAGTGACCCACGTAGGGACGGGAAGAATCCGCTGGCCAGCAACTCGCATTGCGCCGTCACTAGGGCGCGTAGCCATGTTCTTAGGCTAGTCTTTGGCTAACGCAGTCCGCAGCCTCTTCCATTGAAGCAAGGGCGCTGCGGGGGCGGGGCCGCGAGATGTGCGGCCCCTGAACTGGCACCCGCGTGAGAACTCGGGCTCGTCACGCATCGCCGGACTCTTATCGCATACCCCACAGGCGTACCTCGGGCCGTCGCGAATCCGGATTGGCCCGGCTGTACCATAGTTCCAGGCTCTTTACGAAGCGCTCTCCTCCGGCAAGCCGGATCGGACGAGTTTGATCGCCTTCACGTATGACTTCGCGTATATGCAGTGTCTCTGAAGTCCCGTCTCCGTAGTGCCAACCACACGCTCGAACCGGATCGGGGCGACCCGCACCCGAATCTGCAGAGCGTGATATCGGCCTCTGGCCTTGCCGACTTCAATTTTGTCGTGGTCCACCTGTCCGTCTACGTGCGACTCGCCGAGAAACACCCACTCCTGCACATGCAGCGCGGGCGCAAGAGAACAAAGCAGGAACAGCACAACCATCGACAGAAGAACTTGCTTTCTTAGCATTTGCACTCCTCCACTTTTAAGATCGGTCCCGCCGAGACCCTTCTGGCTTAGCAGCCATGGCCTCTTCCGTTCTCGACGGCTGAAACCCACGAACAATTAGGAAGTTCCTGTGAATACTTCTGCGGCAGCCCCGGTGCGAAATCGCGCCCAAATCCCTGAAGCACGCTCAAGTTGCTGCCGGCCCGCACAAGCGGGCCCCCGAATTTTGGATGCCCATTGCCACGCCTCGGAAGTTCCTCAATTTCCAGGGCAACAGCTCACCTTCCAGAGCATTCTAAGTTACTCGACGGGTGCTTTTCTCTCGATGGTCGTGACTTCGAGCTGCGCAGGCACAGGAATTTATGCAAGCCGCTTGTTATCTTGGAGATGGAATGTCCGCGAACGTTGCAAACGTTGCAGTGGAAGTTGAAGTTACCACGGAAATCGATATTGGCCGGGACGAAGTAATTCACCGCCTTGCGAATCGCTGGCAAAAATTATGCGAAGAGACCAGGAGTGCGCCCTTCCATCGTCCGGAATGGATCGCCGCCTATCTTCGAGCATTTGAACCCAACAGCGAAATTGTTTTGCTGACCGCCAACGCCGGTGAGCGGCTGGTAGCTGTTTTACCGATGGTCCGGAAAAGATGTTGGTATGCCGGCGTTCCGCTGGTAAAACTCACGGGCGCGGCCAACGTGCATTCAGTCCGGTTCGAGATTCTTCGCAGTGCCTGTGCGGCTGGAAAAGCTTCCATTCAAGCCCTGTGGCACTCGTTAAAGGGCATGTCCGGATGGCATGTTCTGGAACTTCCTTACTTTCCCCGAAACGGCGCGTGCGAAGAGTTGTTAGCGCGGGCCAACCAGGATGGCTATCTCACCAGCACGCTTCCCATTCAGGACAGTCCCATCTTGCGGATGCAACCTGACGGCAACGGGCGGCTTACGTGGTTGGGAGGCACAAGCCGGCATTTTCGTCATGAATTGCGTCGCTATGCCCGCGTGCTTGAGGCGGAGACGGGAGCCAAACCCAAAATCACTCGGTGGATGCATCCGGACCCCACGGCTTTGCAACAGTTTTTCGACTTGGAAGCCGCAGGCTGGAAGGGCCGGGAGGGATCGGCCATTAGTTGCGAGCCGGAAACGCGCGCTTTCTACGATCAGATTGCCCGGCAGGGCGCCGACCGCGGTTATTTCTCCTTACACGCGCTCGAAGTGAACGGCACGCTGGCAGCCGGAGCGTTCAGCGTGATGACGCAAGACTGTTTCTTCCCCATGAAAATTGCGTTTAGCGAGGCGTTGCGTCGCGGCGGCCCTGGTCATTTGTTGTTCAACTCGATTCTGGAGGAATGCGCCGGAAACCGGATTCCAGAGCTGTTTTTTGGCGGTTCCAGGGACCACTACAAGGAGTTGTGGACGCAGGAGACGCTGCCGCACCGCAGAGGCTTCGTATTCGCTCCAGGGTTCCGCCCGCAGCTCGCTTGCCAGATCAGAACAAGAGTGTTTCCGATGTTGGGCAAGCTGCGGCGGAGCTTACGAGACCGCTTGGCGCGGCGCAACAAGCGAAGGACTGAACAGACAGCGCAGTCGAACACCCGCAAGAAAGCGGACGGAACAGGTCAATCGAGTTCACAAGAGTGAATCACGCATTCACCCCTGGTTCCCCGGCAGGAAATTCGAAGTAAGAAAAGGAAAAGTTACCATGCGGATGACTATCATTTGTTGCCCATTCAAGACGTCCTTTGGCTCGTATGCCAGTTCGTTGAAAGCGGCGATTGAGAAAAAGACGGGCGACACCGTGCAATGGGTGGGCTCGAACTGCGGCTGCGGGGACCCCATCGAAGTGAGCAGACAGTTCCAGATTCCAAGGGCTCAATGCGACTACTTTGAAATGCCGATTTTCGCGGATACTCTTTCGAAAAAAGCGTGGAAGAGACCGCTGAAATCCGTAGCCTTGAACGTGCTGCTTCCGGTTCGGGGGAAGCGATACGCAAGCATGTCGAAGAATGCGGAAGTGGTCCACTTTCAGCAGATCCTTAACGCTTACGGATCAAAGGTTGTTTTTACTTGGCTGCAACAGCCCTCGAACGCGAGCAGGATCGTTACGGTTCATGAACTGGATGCGGACCAGCTTAGATTCCCGGGAAAAAACGCGGTCTACAATCTGGCCGACGGGATCATCGTGCATTGCGAAGAGATGAGGCAGCATCTCATTCGCCTTGGTGTCCAGCAGGAGAAGATTCATATCGTATTGCACGGCACAAATCTGCCTGCCCCACTGCCGGAGAATTCCAGGGAAGGCATTGTGTTCTATGGCGGGCACAAATTGATGTCAGGCAAAGGCATTGAAACTTTATTTAAGGCCATGTCGATCATTCAAGGAAAAATGGCGGCGAATACGCCTCTCCTGAAGATTCATGGGCACTACGGAACGGCTACCCCGCAGGAAGCGCTCCAACTTGCCGAACAACATGGAGTGGCCGACAAGATTGCGTGGCTGAACCAGCTTCCAGAAGAGGAAACGGTTCGCTTATATCAGCGTTCCCTGCTATGTGTTCTTCCCTATACGGGGAGTTTTGCCGGCTTTGCGGCATCGCTGGCAGCAGCTTGTCAGTTGCCAATCGTGTGTACCCGCAAGGCCGGACTGCCTGACCATCTGGGCGATACGGCAGTCTGGGTTGATGAGAATAGTCCCGAGCATTTGGCAGAGCGGATTATCGAGCTGCTGGACAATGAACCGTGCAGGCGCCAACTGGGAAACCAATTGTTGAAGAGGGCGGAAACTTTCTTGCGGTGGGACGTGATCGCGGATCAGACGCTCAAAATATACGAAGAATCGATGCATAAGAAAATCGGAGAGGACCTGAAACCGACGGCTCTCGCAGTTTGATAACGAAATAGCGGGGTCCCCAACGTGCGCCGTAGTTGCGCATGTTGGGGTTATCGAGCCGCCTTTTGTTCCCTACTGCTGAAATACTCTGCCGCTCCCGACCAGCTCGGGACCTACTTTGTGCTTGCAAAATGGTGCCGCGCCACCAGAACTCCACTGTCGATGTCCGACACCCGCCTGCATCCGGTCACGCTCATGATTCGTTGCAGCTCGGCCGTCAGGATATCGACCATTTCCGCAACCCCCTGGCTGCCGTTTGCGGCCAGGCCCATGACCAAAGCCCACCCGACAAGAACGGCATCCGCACCCAAAGCCAAAGCCTTCATCACATCCGAACCGCGCCGGAATCCGCTGTCGACGAAAATGGGCATCCGGTTGCCAATCACCTTCTTAATCTCCGGCAACACCTCCAGCGGATGCGCCGCATAGTCGATCACCACGCCCGCGTGGTTGGAAACCACAATTCCTCCGGCTCCAATGGCCAAAGCTTTCTCGGCATCCTCGGCACTCAACACGCCTTTCAGGATGAAGGGGAGTTTCGTAACCCTGGCCAACATCTTCAGCTCTTCCGCGCTTTTTGGCCCCATGGTTTTGGGAGCGGCCGGTTTATCTCCCCGCTTGGCCCCATAGAAAAAGTCAATGTCCGTTCCGACAGCAATCGCTCCTGCTTCTTCAGCCTCTTTCAACTCCTTGATCATGGCCTGAGTATCCCGAAAAGGTTTGACGATTCTGACCGTGGGAACGCCGGTTTCAACCACCTCTTTGAATTGCTCTGAAGACACAATTCCAAGCCACATCATCGACCCGCTATCTTTGATTCCTGAAGCAACCTTGATCAAAGGTTTCTCGGCGACATCACCCATTGACGAGAGAGCCCCACTCAAAATTGGAGTCTTAAACTTGTGGTTATACAGGGTGATCTCGGTGGAGGCTTCCGCGGAGTCAATCAGTCTGAATTTGAACGCGAGCCGCTCAAAATACTCCCGACTGGAACAATTAGCGTGATTCGTCTCTGTCCCTTGCCTGAAATGGACCCCTTCGCCCACGGAATAATTCTTAAGAATGCTCTTGGCCATTAAGTTCGCTTCGGCCGCCGCAATGAGTTCCTGATAATCCATCAGCTCCCCCGCTTTCAGATTTACTGAGTCGTTTGAATTTGCAATTTAACCGTGAATCGTACAACTAATGACTGCCGTTTTCAGCTTATGAGATGAACAGCCAAGAATCATCATCGGTTCACGACACCTTGAAGAATGCCGCGAAACGCTCCAACACAAATTCCAGCATGGCATTCGTCAGGCCTGGATAGACGCCGATAAAGAACGAGTCGCGCATGACTCGATCGGTCTGCTCCAGCGTTCCGTGAATCCGGCTGGGCGCGTCCCGGAAGGCGGGCTGTTTCAGAATGTTGCCGCCGAAAATCTGGCGGGTCTCGATGTTGGCGGCCTCCAGAAACTGCACCAGTTCATTGCGACTGGTCCCGTCGCGCACAGTAAGCGGCAGGCCAAACCAAGCTGGGTCGGAACGGGGATCAAGCCGCGGCAGCAGCAAACGATCTTCAAACTCTTGCAGCCCTTTGTACAGCACCTGGAAATTCCGGCAGCGCCGGTCGCAAAATTCCGGCAGCCGATCGAGCTGGGCCACGCCGATGGCGGCCTGCATCTCCGTGGGTTTGAAGTTGTAGCCGAGGTTCGAGTAGATGTACTTGTGGTCGTATCCGCGCGGCAAGTCTCCAAGTTGCCAGCCAAAACGCCGCCCGCAGGTGTTCGATTCCCCGGGAGCGCACCAGCAATCCCGTCCCCAGTCGCGGACAGACCGGACGATACGGGCGAGGCGCGGATCGTTGGTCGCCACTCCTCCGCCTTCTCCCATGGTCATATGGTGCGCGGGAAAGAAGCTGAACGTAGAGAGATCGCCGAAGGTGCCGATGAGACGTCCGCGAAACTTCGAACCCAGGGCGTCACACGCATCTTCGACCAGGAAAAGATTGTGGCGCCGCGCCAGATCGCAAAGCGCGTCCAGGTCACAGGGGTTCCCCAACGTATGCGGCACCATGATGGCGCGCGTCTTCGGGCCAATCGCTTCCTCAATCAGATTGGGATTTATGTTGTACGTGCCGGCTTCGCAATCCACGAAAACCGGGATCATTCCGCTGTGGACAAGGGGCGAAACCGTGGTCGGGAAGGTGACGGCCGGAGTAATGACCTCGTCCCCGGAGCGCAACGGGTTGGGCAGTTGCGCCGACATCAGCGCCATCACCGCGGTGAGGTTGGCGCTCGATCCCGAGTTCACCAGCGCGAAATCGCGCAGCCCCAGCCACTTTTTCATCTTGTGCTCGAACAACTCGCCCCAGGGACCGAGAGTAAGCCAAAAATCCAGGGCGCTGTCGACCAGGTTCACCATCTCCTCTGCGCCGAAGACGCGGCCGGCATAGTTGACCCGGCTTTGGAACGGAACAAACGCCTTCGGAGCATGCACCAGCCGGTAGTATTCAGCGACCTTGGTATTGATTTCGCTCTTCAGGCGAAGAGCCTCCGACGACACCGCGGCCGAACCATGCGTCACATGCGTGTCGGCGCGCCATGCCCGGCGCAACCGCTGCATCGACTCCGCCAAGGTCAGCGGTTCGGTACCAAGCAGACGCCTGAGTTTTTCTGTCTTGAGACCGCCCTGCAACGGATGCCGGGCAGACTGACCCAACTCCGCGGTGGTGACCGAAGTTATCAGATCCTTGTCGAGCGCCATCGTGCGCGCCAGGGCAACCGCCATATCGAAACGCGTTGCGCGCTCGCGGCCGGCCACGTTGACGACTCCGGCCGTGCCCATGTCAATCAACTGCGCCGTGACCTCGGCGAGATAATCGGCCAGCGTGGGGTTGCACCACTGATCGTTGGCCACCCGAATCCGCTTTCCAGCCTGCAATTGCGCCCAGACGAACATGGCAAAGTTCGGCGAGGTACGGTTCCATCCGTACACGGCTGTGGTACGGATAATCAGATGACGGCCGGGCAGTAGTTCCCGCAGCAGTTCCTCGGCCGTCCACTGGCTCTTTCCATACACGCTCAGCGGAGATGGCGGTTCGTCTTCGGAATATGGGCCGAGCATGCCATCGAAGATGTCATCGCTGGAGTAGTACACCAGACGGGCGCCGCAAGCGGCGGCAGCCGATGCCACGTGGCACGTGCCCTCCACGTTTACGGCCTCGGCGAGCCCGGGCTCACACTCGCAACGGTCCATGCCATCCGGCGTGTTCTCCGCCAACACCACCACTTCCGGTAGAACGGCCGAAAAGACCTCCCGCACCACCTCGCCGTTGGCGATGTCGAGCAGGCGAAGTCCAGGTATCTCGGAGCCCCAGGTGGTACCAGTAACCTCGGCGCCATTTCGTCCCAGCACCCGGGAGACAGACGCGCCCACCAGCCCCGAAGCTCCAATAATCAGAGCTCTCACTTGATTGATTTCTCCTTAGATCATGCCCGGATAAACGACCGAGATATATATCTTTCTGAATTTCTCGACCAGGGGTCGACGCGGCGCAGCATGCGCATGATCACGCCGCGCTCGTCCGAAATCCGCCGCTGCGGATGAACTTCAACACCGTCGATCATAGGGCAGCACTGGCCGAACCTCTCAGGTATAGGCGGTACCAGGCCACGGTTTCGGCCAATCCGGATTCAAGGTCGTATTCCGCACGCCACCCCAGTACGTCCCGGGCTTTGGCGGCCGATAGCCACTGGTTCCGAATCTCGCCCGATGCGGAGTTTTCAATGACGGGCTGCAGGTCCTCGCGCCGCATCAGCTTCTGGATTGCCTCCACGATCTGCAGCACGGTGAGCGGCGACTCGGTGCTGAAGTTGAAACCTTCGCCGCGGACCCGCTGGTCGTCGAGGCACTCGGCCAGGCGCAGGTAGCCGCGGGCGGCGTCTTTTACGTAGATGTAGTCCCGGATGTAGGTACCGTCACTGCGCAGCACAATCGGCCGGTTGCGGAGAAACTCGCGGATGGTGCCGGGCACAATGCGGCTCCAATTGAGATCACCGCCTCCGTACACGTTTCCGCAACGCGCAATCGCCACCGGCAATTTGTAGGTGTGGTGGTAAGCCTGTGCAATCAGGTCGGCGCAACTCTTGGAGACATCGTACGGATGCCGGCCGATCAGCGGCGCGGCTTCCGTGTAGGGCAACTGCTCCTGGTCTCCATAAGCCTTGTCGCTGGAAGCTATGACGACACGCTGCACCATCGCGGCATGTACCCGGCAGGCCTCCAGCAGGTTGTAGGTGCCGCGAACATTGGCTTCAAAGGTTGGCAGGGGAGAGCGATTGGCTGTACCCACAATGGTCTGCGCCCCGAGGTGAAAGACAGTGTCCACCTCCTGCTCATTGACCGCGCGCTCCACACTCCAGTAGTCCGCCAGGGAACCGTTCACCACGCTACAAGAGTGGATATCGCCGCTGCGGAACAGCTCCGCTTGCGGATCGGAATCGTGGACCAGCACGGAGATCCGCGCTCCGAGGGCAAGCAGCTCCTTCACCAACCAGGAACCGACCATGCCGGACGCGCCGGTGATCAGGACGCGCTTGCCCACCCAGAATTGTTTGCCCGTCTCTGTCACTTGCGCCATATCTTCCCGCAACGCTGCCTTAAGGTCGACGCCACGCTTCACCAAACCTTCCAAGGCGCCTTGCCGGCGTCCCAAAGAGATTGCAGCAAGCGCACGTCGCGCAGGGTGTCCATGCACTGCCAGAAAGACTCGTGCCGGTAGGCAATGAGCTGGCCTTCCGCGGCCAGACATTCCAGTGGTTCTCGTTCAAAAAGGGTTTCATCGCCCGCAATATAGTCTAGTACCTGCGGCTCCAGGACAAAGAAGCCGCCACTAAACCAGCCTTCCCCCAGTTGTGACTTCTCGGAGAAGGCAGCGACACGGCTCTTATCATCGAATACGAGCCCACCGAAGCGCGCCGGGGGGCGCACAGCGGTTACCGTGGCAAGTTTGCCGTGACTGCGGTGAAAGGCGACAAGTTTCCCTACGTCCACGTCCGCGACCCCGTCTCCATACGTCAGCATGAACGTCTGCTTGCCGATAATGTCCGCCAATCGCTTGATGCGGCCACCCGTCTGGGTTCGCAGGCCGGTGTCGATCAGGTGAACCTGCCAGTCGTCCTGCTCCGCCGGATGGAGGGTCAACTCGCCTGTTCCCAGGTTGATGCTGAAGTCGTTACGCAGAAAATGATAGTTGAGGAAATAGCTCTTGACAACTTCGCCCAGGTAGCCGAGAGCTAGGACGAAATCCTTATAACCATGCTCGGCATAGATGTTCATGATGTGCCACAAGATCGGGCGGCCACCGATCTCGACCATCGGTTTGGGCTTCAGGCTTGTTTCTTCCTGCAACCGGGTACCGTAGCCTCCAGCGAGAATCACAGTTTTCATAAGAGGTTCTAGCGCATGTTCTGCACGAATTCTACTAAGATCCCGCCGGTATGCCGTGGCTTCAGGAAATTTACCACGAAGTCGCCGGCTCCCTGCACCGGCTGTTCGTCAAGCAAAGGCATTCCTTTCGCGGCATATTCGGCCTGCACTGCTCTGATGTCTTCCACCGCAAACGCGAGGTGATGAATGACCGGCTTGCCGGCCTTGTACTCGCTGAGCTTCCCGCCCTGAGGGATGATCAGTTCCACCGGAGTGGCTCCATTGCCTTTGGCGAAAATGCAAAGAGCCTTGTATTCCGGCACGTAGCCGCGGTGGTCCTCCTCGAGGCCGATCAGCTTCATAAACTGCTGAGCGGCCTCTTCGGTCGGCATGAGGAGACCCACGTGATGCAACTGAACGTCACTCATATCAGTCCGGCTAACACAGCTCGAACAGGACGGCCAGACCCTGGCCGCCGCCAATGCAAAGAGTCGCCAGGCCATACTTGCTCTTGCGACGAACCATCTCATTGATCAGCTTGATGGTGATGATGCATCCGCTGGCTCCGATGGGGTGGCCCAGGGCGATGGCTCCGCCATTGACGTTGACGTTGCACGGGTTCAATCCCAGTTCATTGATGCAAGCCACGGACTGCGACGCGAAGGCTTCGTTCAGTTCGATGACGCCGATGTCATCCAGCTTGACGCCGGTTTTCTTAAGCAGCTTTTTCACCGCCGGGACCGGCCCGATGCCCATGATCTCCGGAGGTACGCCGGCGGCAGCCGCGTCCACCAGCCGCACAATAGGCTTTAGCCCGAGCGCAGCCGCTTTTTGGCTAGTCATCACGACGACGGCGGCAGCCGCATCGTTGACTCCCGAAGCGTTGCCGGCGGTTACCGTTCCATCCTTCTTGAAGGCCGGGCGCAGCTTGGCCAGCGATTCAGGGGTGGTTTTGCGCGGATGTTCGTCCGTGTCGAAGCTCTTCTCCTCGGTTTTGCTGACCTTGACCTTGACGGGAACGATCTCGTCCTTGAAGAGACCGGCGGCGATGGCCTTGGCGGCCTTCTGCTGGCTCTCCAGCGCGAACTGATCCTGCTGATCGCGGGTCACGTGGTATTTCTCGGCCACGTTTTCCGCCGTGATGCCCATGTGATTCCGCGTGAACGGATCGCTCAGAGCCGTGACCAGCCCGTCCTCGAGTTCGCCGTGCCCCATGCGGTAACCAAAACGCGCATTGCGGAGGTAATACGGCAGATTGCTCATGCTCTCCGCGCCGCCCGCAACCACGATCTCGGCGAAGTTGGAGGTGATCTCCATGGCCGCGGTCACAATGGATTGCAGTCCCGAGGAGCAGAGGCGATTTATGGTTATGGCCGTCGCTTCAGCCGGAATGCCAGCCTTTACCGAGGCCAAGCGGGAGAGGTAAGCATCTTCCGCTGCCTGGCCTACGCAGCCCATGGCCACTTCGTCAACTTGCTCGGGCGCGATTCCCGCTCTCTTGACGGCCTCGCGAATTGCTATCCCTCCGAGGTCGCTCGCGCTAAAATCTTTCAGCGAACCGCCAAAAGCGCCAATCGCGGTGCGCACACCGGAAACAACTACGATGTCCTTCATGAAGCCTCCTCAATTAGAACCAAGTTATCATTGCGGCGGAGTTTCGGAAGCGGAACCCCGCATTCTCTACCAGGGTAGTGGAACAACCGGCTCAACTTCAGCTAATGGGAATGAACTTGCTATTTTACACTGATCGTCCCTGATCTGAGTGCTGCCCAGGGTAGCATTCACGTTCTACCGAAGCGATAAAAAATCTAATGCCAAGATCTCGTTGCTCCGAAGTCCTCGTCTATTTAACTGTGGTTTTCTGCGTGGCGTCGGCTGCCGTACAAGCCTATCCATTCGCACCGCCCGTTCCGGAGACGCAGGCCGCGACGACCGGCGCGCCTAGCCTGACCGCCGAAGAGATTGTCACCCGTTTGGTTCAGGCCAATGAGCAGCGGGCTCACGCCCTGCGGGGTTTCAGCGGCAAGCGTGTCTATAAGCTGGACTACCAAGGCTTTTCCGGGCACCAGGAAGCCAATATGACCGTAATGGCCCACTATTCGGCTCCGGCCACAAAGAGTTTCGACATCACCTCGCAATCGGGCTCAAAGTTGATCCAGAACCGCGTGCTGAAGAGGCTGCTGGAAAGCGAAAAGGACGCCGCCGACATCGCTAATCAGAGCCGAACTGCCCTGACACCGGATAACTACAAATTTGAGCTGTTGGGAAGGAAGGCCAGCCAATATGGGGTCTGCTACCGTTTGCGGGTAGAACCGGTGCGGGATAATAAGTACTTGTATCGTGGCGAAATATGCGTAAATGAAGCCGACTTTGCGGTGGAATCGATCGACGCCGAGCCGGCGAAGAATCCTTCTATCTGGATCAAAAAAACTCGAATCGAGCACCGCTATGAAAAGGTCGGCGAATTCTGGCTGCCTGCCTCTAACAAGTCGGTCACCAACGTGTTGCTTGGCGGCACGGCTATGCTCACCATTCAATACACTGATTACAAGCTGGACCCAGAGCAGATCGCTCGCTAAGATGGGGCCAGGAGGCTTCTCTGAACCAGCCGGATGGGCCCTAGTTCAAGGTTTCTCGGGCTCAATCTTTTGCAGAGACAGCTTTTCTGCCGTCGGGGACGGCTGCTGAACCTGGCCCGCGCCGGCAAGTCACGAACGTGCCTACGGGCATGAAAAAGTTCCGCTGCCCCCGGCAAAACTACGTACCCCGAGCCGGGTTTGCATTAACGAGTTGGGAATGTGCAGGCGTTTGAGGAGTGAGATTTATGAAATTCGACATAGGTACAAGAAAAGCCGGATGGTTGAAAGAGATGCTGCACGGCATTCTTCAACCTGGTCAGGACGCCGCTGCTGCTGGACAGAGAATCGGACAATTGACTCGGCAGGGGCTGGCAGTCGTGCTTAGCGCGCTGATGATCATGATTCCGATGATGCAGGGTGACGCGTTTGCGCAATCCGTGCCAATGCCTCCAGATGCCGCACCGTCCAGTCCACCGGTAGCGGATGACGGTCAGCCAGTACCGCAGGGACAGCCCTTGTCGGCTGAGCAGTTGAACCAACTGGTAGCGCCAATCGCGCTCTATCCCGACGCGCTGCTGGCGCAGGTTCTTGCAGCCGCAACTTATCCCACTCAAGTGGTGGAGGCAGATCGTTGGAGGCAGGCACAGGGCAGTGCCCCCGCGGAACAGATTGCTGCCGGTGCGGAAAACCAAAACTGGGACCCGAGCGTGAAGGCGCTTACGGCGTTTCCGACCGTGCTCGCGCAGTTGGACAAGAACATTCAGTGGACGACCGACCTGGGCAATGCCTACTACAATCAGCCACAGGACGTGATGGATGCAGTGCAGGCGATGCGCCAGAAGGCACAGACCGCAGGTCAGTTGCGCAGCACGCCGCAGCAGGTGGTGACCACCGATAGCGGCGCGATTACGATTGCGCCAGCCAATCCGACGGTGGTCTACGTTCCGGTGTATGACCCCTGGGCGGTCTATGGAGCGCCGTTCCCACCGTATCCCGGCTTCTACTACTATCCGCCTCCGGGGATTTTCTGGGGTGGATTGGCAATCGGCTTTGGACTCGGGATTGGTATCGGCGTCTTTGCGCACTGGGGCTGGGGATGGGGCCACTGGGGATGCGGATGGGGGCCGAGATGGGGCGGTCGTACCGTCTTCTTTAACCACAACACCTTCAGCACTCGCAGCACGACCGTAGTGAACCGCGGATTCAACCGCCCGGGTGGTCCGCCTCGGAATTTTGGGGCGCGGGGAGCTTACGCGCGGCCCGCTGGAGGATTCAACCGTGCTGGTGTCAACCGTGCTGCCGGCGTGAACAGGCCCGGCGGAGCAGTGAATCGTTCTTCGGCAAGCGTTCCTCGGCCCGGCGGAGCAGTTAACCATTCTTCGGCAAGCGTCCCCCGGCCCGGCCCCGGTGGAGTAGTTAATCGTTCCTCCGCGAGCCCTGCCCGATCCGCAGGCAGCCGGCCTAGCGGCGGTTCGGGAGCAAGCGCTCCCCGGACATCGACGAGCCATGGATCAGGCGCTAAGTCCGGTGGTGGTCACTCGAGTGGTGGTGGTCATGCGAGCGGCAGCGGACATAAAGGTTAGGTGGTTGCGGATTATCAGCGGGGAGGATCCGGCATGAACGTTCTTGGTCGTAAGTATTGGGCAGCGCTGATGCTGTTGCTTTTGGGGGCGGTGTTCGCAACTGCCGCCCCGGCCGCTCCGGGTGGACGTATTGCTGTCTTGCAATACATCAACGGAACGGTCTCGATTCAACCCCACGGAACCGGCAGTTGGGTCGCGGCCGTGTCCAACGATCCGCTGAAAAACGCCGACAACGTATGGACGGACAAGACTGCCCGGGCAGAGCTGAACGTCGGCACCGGCTTGATGCAATTGAACTCGGAGACGAGTCTGACCATCGTCAACGTCGATCGCCGTACGGTCCAGGTGCGCCTCCACCAGGGAACCTTGAATCTGCACGTGCACCATCTCTTTGGCGGCGAAATTTATGAGGTGGATAGCGGCAACGGCTCATTTACCCTCACCAAGTCGGGCGATTACCGCTTTGATGTCGACCCGAAAGCAAACACCACCACGATCACTGTTTGGAAGGGCGAGGGTAGCGTCACCGGCGAGCTGCCGGTAGTGCGCGTGAAGGCGCACGAGCAGGTTCGGCTGGCGGCAGCCGCGGCCGCTTACGAACGCCACAAAGATCCTGCGCCCGACGCCTTCGACGAGTGGTGCCGCGTGCGCAACCAGCGCGCCGATAGCGCCTATCCGCACGTTTATCCGTATCCGTACCCATACCCATACCCGCCGGGCGTGGTCGTCTACGGCAGGCCGTGGTACTACGTGCGGTAACCAATGGACTTCCGTCAGCGGCGGGGATGATGGGTCTGCCGCAAGGCTCCGCGCGGCGCTACTTATCTCCCCGGCCTCGACGGCTTTCCAGGTTGTGAACGTGGACATGCTGGCCCGGTGCGATCTCACGCGTGGCCACGCCGATCACCTCGCCGTACTTGATGATTGAATCGCCGTGCTGGATTGGGCGGATCGCAAACTTGTGTCCGAACGGAATTCTCTCGCTGACCGTGATGCTGATCTGCTCCCCTTTGTCTTGAACGGCAATCACGCTTCCCGCTTCAATACTCTCGACAACCGTGCAGACGTTGTCGGATGACTTCATGACGATTACCTTGATCTTGCCCATGATCCCCTCCATCGCGGCTACATGGTCGGTCCGATACGCTTGATGGCGAAATCGTTGAAGCCCAGCGCCTCCGCTTTGCTCAGCTTGCCGGAAGCCACCTCCAGCATTTCCTGAAAAATGCGTATGCCGACCTCATCGACGCTCTCGTCGCCGCTGATAATGGTGCCGGCGTTGAGATCCATGTTGTCATTCATCTTCTCGAACATCGCGGTATTGGTGGCCACCTTAATGGTTGGAGCAATCGGTGAGCCGCACGGAGTGCCACGGCCGGTGGTAAAGACCACCAGTTGACAACCCCCGGCCACCATACCCGTGATCTGCTCGATGTCGTGGCCTGGAGTATCCATCCATACCAGTCCCTTCTTAGTGACCGGCGCGGCGTATTCGATCACATCCTGCAACGGCCTGGTGCCCGCCTTGTAGATGCAGCCGAGCGACTTCTCCTCGATCGAGGAGAGCCCGCCTTCGATGTTGCCGGGCGTCGGCTGGCCGCCGCGCATGTCCACTTTCATTGCCGTGGCGCCGGCTTCGCAGCGTTCGATTGCTTCGTAGCAACGCCGGGCAACGCTTTCACTCACGGCACGAGCGGCAACCAGATGCTCAGCTCCGATCAGTTCGGTCGTTTCCGCCAGGATGACGCTGCCTCCCGCATCGATGAGCATGTCGCTGGCCGCGCCCAGAGCCGGGTTGGCCGAAATGCCGGAGCACGCATCGGAGCCGCCGCACTCTGTGCCAAGGATGAGGGCGGAAGCATCCACGAATTCGCGCTCCTGGCAGGAAGCCTCCGTCACCATCTGGCGTGCCGCCGTAACCCCGGCAGCGGTCGCCTTTACCGAGCCGCCTTCGTCCTGAATAATGACGAGACTTACCGGCTTGTACGGGCACTTCGCTTGGATCGCGGCGGCGATATCCTGCGCGCGGTTGGTCTCGCACCCCAGGCCAACCACGACCGCGCCAAACACGTTCGGATGGGTGCCGTGCGCAGTCAACACTTGTGCGGTTAGTTCGGCATCGGCCCCCAACTGCGCGCAGCCATGCTGATGCTCTATCCAGGTAGCGCCCGAAACCTGCTGCGCAATGCCGCGAGCTACACGGTTTGCGCACACGACAGAAGGAATAACAAGTACGTGATTACGAATGCCGGTAGCTCCGTCTGGACGGCGATAACCCTTGAACCTGATCATTGTTCACCCTGGCAAAAACCGGAAATCTTCGCTTGCAAGCGCCGCGGATTATGCAGCAAATCCGTCGACCAGTCAACGGAAAGCTTGCGCGCGAAGCTCTCGACGAAGCGCCCGCATTGCGATCATCGATTGCAGTTTTCGCCGTATGCTCCGTTTTTCAATTGTTCGGTCTCCTGACGGTGCCCCACATCTGCCGCAGTTAGCAGATGTGGGAGTTCGTTTAACGAAGTGCTACTCTTTCCGCATGACGGACGGGCTGAAGCGCTATCAGCAATCGAAGCAGACTCATTTCGTGACTTTCAGTTGTTATCAAAGGCTACCGCATTTGCGAGACGTATGGCTCCGCGACATGTTCGTCGAATGCCTGGAGCGAACGCGGCGAAGCTATCGTTTTCTGGTGTACGGGTATGTCGTGATGCCAGAGCATGTGCATCTGCTCGTGTCCGAACCGGAAGTGGAAGTGCTGGCGAAGGCAATTCAGGCTCTGAAGATCTCCGTTGCGCGCCGAGCCATGAGCCGTCGAGCGGAACTCGATGTTCCCTTGTGGCAGAAGCGTTACTACGACCACAACGTGCGTACCCATGAAAGCTTCGTCGAGAAGCTGCACTACATCCATCACAATCCGGTGCAGCGGGGGTTGGCGGAGAAACCCGAGGATTGGAATTGGAGCAGCTTCCGGCACTACGCGGCGGCCGAAATCGGACCGGTGCAAATCGAGTCGCGATGGACGGCGGACCGGCGGAGGGGAGAACCGCCGAGCCTGTTGCAGATTCGGCCCTGGTGAATTGAAATCAAAGTCCCACATCTGCTAACTGCAGCAGATGTGGGGCACCGTCAGGGTTGATATGAGAACTGGGCCACCCGCCAGATGTGGGAGTTGGTTTGACGAAGCGCTACTCTTTCCGGATGGGGGATTGTTCGGGGCGGGTGGCCCATTCAAGCGCCGCAGTTGCGCTTGAGTGGGGTAGTTATCACGGAACATACCGCCCAACTGCCCCACTCAACGAACCACGCGTTGAGTGGGCCACCAGCCAGCCCTATTAGGTACATCGACATCGTATTTGTATGCTACGGACAAGTCAGAAGTGAAGATATTGGGCTTGAACGCGGTGTATGTCTCGGCGACAAGTTCATCCCAAGCTGTGAACTCTGCAAGGTCACGAATGAGTGCCGCTATTATTCCCAGCATCGGAAGGGGTGAGAATATTCGCACGAACAACGGAAACGAAGCTCGGGTGCGCGAGATACTCGCGATGGTCAAGCGCTAGCGGGGGCGGGTGGCCCACATCTCTACTCTCCTGGAGGGTGCCCCATATCTGCTGTAGTTAGCAGATGTGGGAGTTGAGTCGAAAAAGCAAAAGCCCCGCTTTTCAGCAGGGCTTCAAACTCAAAATCTTTGGTGCCGAAGAAGGGACT
>Ga0187888_1001872_pt1 | contig 19151 bp, 14 predicted proteins | sample June2016WEW_7_40_FD_132987 | JGI IMG/M metagenome (GOLD analysis project Ga0187888, IMG submission 132987) | Peatland microbial communities from SPRUCE experiment site at the Marcell Experimental Forest, Minnesota, USA - June2016WEW_7_40 | ecosystem: Environmental > Terrestrial > Soil > Wetlands... | reverse complement strand
CCGAAGTATCCGTCTTCGCCGAACAGCTCCCCGTGATCGGAGGTGATGGTCACGTAAGTGTGCTTCGGCAGCAAGTCAAATAACTCCTCGACGACACGATCCAGATATCGCACGGCGTCTATTTGACGGCTGCGCAGAGCTGTCAGTTTCGCGGCGGTGAAGGTACCACGCCGCGCGCGCGGCAGCTTGCCGCCGACGATGAGCGAGTCGAGATGCCGGAAGACGCCGTGCACGCCGCTGATCCTCGGCCATTCGTCAGGCGGCTCGCCGGGCAGCGCATATGGATAATGAGTCTCGCCGGTGTTGAGCAGCCAGAACGTGGGAGCCTGCTCCGAAAACGTCAGCTTTGGCAGCATGGCGCGCATGTCGTTGTGGCGGTCCATGAGTTCCCAGGAGTCGAAGCCGGTATTGAGGACGGTGGCTGGATTCAAGACCGGCAGCGAAACCATGGCGCGCGTGCGAAGCCCAAGTTTGCGCAGGAGCACGGGCAGGTACAAACGCGGCAGAAAGGACTTGAACTCGAGGTTCTGCAGCCCGAGGCGCTGGTTGAATTTCAGGAATTCGCGCTGGTAGTATTCCGCTGCCAGGATGTTGCGGGGACTGGAATGGGGCATCAGGCCCATCAGCAGGTTGAAGTGCGAAGGAGCCGTCCAGGAGGCGTAGGACCAGCGCTTTTCGAGGCGGCCGAGTCTGCGCATAGTCGCAGGCCGCGCCGCGGTGAACGAATCGTAGCGGCAACTGTCCAAGACGATCAGGACGTAGTTACTTGGCTGACCTGTTATGGAAGTTGCGGGCATTGGCTGGCGATGTTTGGCCCCGTTTGCCGATCAGTATACACCCAATTGTCACCGGCTGCAGGCCGAGTCTAACGGCCCGAGTCAAATCGATCGACACGCGGCGGGCATCGAAATGATATCGTGAAGAGAGCGCAAATGGAACTGGCGAAAGTGCTTTCCGAATTGCGACGGGAGTTGGCGGACTTGGATGCCGCCATCGCGAGTCTGGAGCAACTTCCGCAAGGGAGACCGAGGCGCGGGCATGCACCGAAGCGGCAGGCCGAGACCAGCCGCGAGGCGAGTGAGTCAACGCCGGCGGCCGCCGAGGCGAACGGCCGTAATCGCGACTCCGCGTAAGGCGCGCAGCGGGTACGGCAATCTATCCCTGCATTTCCCAAGGCCGGAAGCGGTGCTGGTGGGCATCCATATCCACGCACTTGCCGCGAAAGCGGACACCTTCCATTTCCAGGCGCATGCGCTGTTCCAGGCCGGCTTCGCCATGGAGCTTGATGGCGCCGCCGGATCCCAACACGCGTTGCCAGGGGAGAGATCCCGCGGGTGAGCTGCGCAGCAACTGCGCCACCTGGCGGTGATAGAGCGGGTAGCCCGCGGCGGCGGCGACTTGCCCGTAAGTGGCTACCTTTCCACGCGGGATCTGGCGGATGGCTCTGCGGAAAGCGGCATCGCGTCGCACATCCCTGGGCGCGTGTAGCAGACAGCGGGCGGCTTCGCGTGGGGTGATGGGCCGGTGCAAACGGCGGAGCATGGCTGCACAAAATCGTAGCAGATTCCCCGCCGCCGGCGTGGGAACGGTCGGAGCCACAAAAATGGGGTACGTCCCTGAAAACAGACAAATCGGCTGCCGTTTTTGGGACCTGCCGGTGGCGGAGAGGGGGGATTCCTCGATCGTTGATGCACTCAGCCAGAAAATGAGCCGACGAACACGGTGATCGCTGTCATGAGCACCCCTCTGACCAGTCCCATATGACTAAACTATGACTGAACATTGTACACTTGCGAGCAGAGCCCTGAGGCAGCATCGCACCTCTTTTCGCCTTTAGTACCACGGGTTCCAAGACTGCAGTTTGAAGAGTGCCACCCGCTTCCTACGACTTCCTGGTTCGCCAGCCGCCTCCTGTTTTGCCCCAGCCAATTGATTCTAAATACCTTGCTTTTAACAGAAAAATGGCCGGAGCCGATTCGCTTCCTTGAACGACGGTACGGAGGAATACGATGCAGTCTGAATGGGCCACCATTGGTACCACGATCAACCCCAAATGAGTCACACAACAGTACTTGACCTCTGATCAGGTTCCCGGCTAAGCTGAAACAGCATCGAAAAGTGGATGGAGTGACAGGTGCGGGTTTATCGATTGATGAGCGGAGGATGAAAATGCGAACGAGTTTTGGCATTGTGCTGTTGGTGGCTCTCTTTGTTGTGACGTCCGGAGCCTGGGCGGGCAGCGTTCCGGTGGCAGACAACGATTTTACTAATCCATCGTGCGGGACCCCAGCCACCCCTCCGACCCCAGGGCCTAGCTGTGCTCCTATAGCTGGAAGCTGGATCGTCGTTGGTACTGCCGGTCAAGTGCTTTATAATTCTGTCCAGTACAACGCCCCTCCCGACGGTAGCACCCAAGTGGGGTGGGTCAACTCTCCAGCGGTCATGGACAACTCCGCCGACGCCCTGGAACAGGATGTAACGACTCTGGCAGCGAACACGACTTATGTGCTGTCGGTGGATGTCGGCGGGCGCACCACAGGGACGAGCTTCGACCCTATCGTTGAACTGTATGCAGGTTCGACTCTCATTGGTACGGCCACAGGTACGCTCCCGGGTGCGGGCACTTGGTCTGACTATACACTGACCGTCAATTCGGCAAGCCTCAGCAGTTCGTTGCTAGGCGATGAAGTGGAAATCTACTTGTCTGCCGGTGTGAGTCAATCCGGTTTCTCCGACGTTACGTTCAATGCAACTTCAGCCGTTCCCGAGCCGGCGATGTTCGCGCTGGTGGGTGCAGGGCTGCTCGGTTTGGTGACCCGCCGCCGTTTCGCGAAGTAAAGTCGCATCGCCACGGTCTTCTGTCATGCCATGGCCCGACCCCTGCGGGGAGTCGGGCCATGTGTTTTATGTGCCCTCCATTTTCCGTCCTCTGCCCGGCGCGAAGCATGAAACAATAGGCAATGCGCCGCTTCCGCGGTTCAAGCCATGAATGTTCGCAAAGCCGTCATCACCGCCGACGGTGTCCACCAGCGTGCGCTGCCGTTGCAAGTGCTGGTCGACCGCGACGGGATCGAGAAACCAATCCTCCGCATTCTGCTGGAAGAAGTATTCGCAGCGCCGATTGAGGAGGCGTGCCTGATCGTCGCCCCCGGCGAGCGAGATCCGTACTCGCGGGCGGCTGGCGACCTGGCTCAGCGGGTCCAGTTCATCGAACAGCCATCGCCGGGCGGTTACGCACAAGCGATCTTCTGCGCCCGCCCATTTACGGGCAACGATCCGTTTCTGCACTTGGTCGGCGACCACGTTTATCTGGGCAGCTCACACGGACGTCCGGCGTGCCGCCTGGTGGCTTTGGCCGAACGGGAAAACTGCGCGGTTTCCTCGGTGCAGCCGACGCGCGAAAACCACATCGGCCACTACGGCGCGGTGGGCGGCCAACCGGTGGCCGGCCGGCCGGGACTCTACCGCGTTGAAGTGGTCAAGGAGAAGCCTACCCCAACCGAGGCCGAAGAGCACTTGATTGTCCCCGGACTTCGCGCCGGGTATTACCTGTGCTTTTTCGGCATGCATGTTTTGACTGCTGGCGTGATGGACCTTATCGAACATGGCTTGCGGGTAGCGAACAGCCGTGTCACGCTGTCCGGCGTGCTGAACCAACTGGCGCACCGTGAGCAGTATCTGGCGTTGGAAGAGAGCAATCGCAGGTATGACGTAGGGGTCCTGTACGGCCTTCTGACCGCCCAGATGGCCCTGGCCCTGACCGGCCGCGATCGCGAGCAAGTGCTCGCCAACTTGCTGGAGCTGTTGGCGACGCGGGCGATGGAAGACCCGGTGGGCGCAAATCCGCAATGAGCGAGCTGATCGGCATCATTACCGCCGCTTCCAGCGAGCGCAGGAACCGGCCGCTGGATGCCTTTTGCCAGCAGGCCAGCGTCGCGCAATTGGTCGAGGAGTCTGCGGCGCTGGACCGGTTCCGCCGCGAAAGCGACAACCTGTACGAGCGGGTGCGGGCGGAGTTTTTTCTGTACTCGATTCACCGCTTCCATTTGCCATATAAAACCGGCGTGCCGGCAGGGAGACCCGCGCCGCCGGCAGCGCTGGCGCACATTCTCCGGCGCCGTTTCCACGAAGCCATCGACACGCTGCTGGCCTGCCCGGCCGCAGGCCCAACCGCCGCTCTGTCGAGCGCCCTATCCGCGGCCTATCAAGGGCTCGCCTTCCAGACTCTGGCAGCCCAGGTTCGCCGCAGTGTACGGGCCGTGCGCGGCAACCAGTGGATGTCCCGCGTCGGGCATCCGGCAGATTACCCGCTGACCATCCGTCCCGAACTGCTCGGCCGTCCCGGCGGGCGGGGCGCATTTCCGGTCCTTCGCGAATCGACCCCGGTCCGCATGGACCTCAGCCACAGCGGTTGGAGCGATATTTTCTTCCTCGGGATGGATTACCCGGAAGGCGCGCGGGTACTCAATGTCTCCATCGATCTGGCCCTGCACGGCTCCGGCTCGCCACGCCCGCAGCCGCCCATCGATGTGTACCTCAGAGCGATTGACGAGCCGGTGCTCCGCCTGACCAGCGTCGATCTGAATGCGAGCTCCGACGTCACTTCGCTAGCCGAGGTTTTCGATTTCGCGCGCGATTACCTGGGACTGCTCAAAGCCGGAATCATCGCCGCCGGCGTCGTTCCTCCAGGATTGGAAGGAGCGCGCCAGCCCCTGTCCGGCGTTCTGGCCGCACTGACCGGAGTGCCGGGCTACGGTCTGGAGATCGTCACCCACGTGAGGGGAATCCCCAGAGGTTCCCGCCTGGCGGTTTCGACCAATCTGTTGGCTTCCATCATCGCGGTCTCCATGCGCGCCACCGGTCAGGTGCGCACGCTCACGGGGACGCTCGAGGAGGATGAGCGTCGCCTGGTGGCTGGACGGGCGATTCTCGGCGAATGGCTGGGCGGTTCGGGCGGAGGCTGGCAGGATTCCGGCGGTGTCTGGCCGGGGATGAAAGTGATCCACGGGGTACTGGCTGAGGAACCCGACCCGGAATTCGGCATCAGCCGCGGTTGTCTGCTGCCGCGCCATCACGTCCTCACCAACGAAGAAGTGCCACGCACCTCCGGAGAGAAGCTCGAAGACAGCCTGGTGCTGGTGCACGGCGGGATGGCGCAGGATGTGGGGCCGATCCTCGAAATGGTTACCGAGAAATACCTGCTTCGCGGGGAAGCCGAATGGCTGGGCCGCCAGCAGGCCATCGCCACCTTCGACGAGATTCTGGCGTGCTTGAAAGCCGGGGACATTCCCGCGCTTGGAGCGGCCACCGAACGCAACTTTTTCGGCCCCATCCAAACCATCATCCCTTGGGCCAGCAATCTCTACACTGAAGCGCTGATCCACGCTGTCCGCACGGAGTTTGGCGATGGTTTCTATGGTTTCTGGATGCTGGGCGGAATGGCCGGTGGCGGGATGGGATTCATGTTCAACCCCGAGGTTCGGTCGCAGGCGCAGGAACGGCTGGGCGCATTGATGCGCGCTACCAAGCGGCGGCTCGAACGAGCCGTGCCATTCGCCATGGAGCCGGTAGTGTACGATTTCGCCATCAACGAACGCGGCACCGAAGCCCGGTTGCTCGAGGAAGACTTGGCGCTCATGCCGGCCGCCTACTATACGCTCTTGATTCCGGCGCTGGTTAAAACCGACACCCGTCTGCTGCCCGACGCACGCAAAGCCGAACTCGCCCTTCTGGCTGCGCAGTGCCGGCAGACGGACGAAATGCGTCCCGTGGTCGAGAACGTGTTCGATGTCTTGCTGCCGCGGAGCGCCGATGCGGCCGAAGACCAGAGCCGCACGCTCAACGATCTGCTCCGCAAATTGGGGTTTGACAGCTCCGAGCACGAGCAGATTCGGGCGGATCTGCGCAGTGGCCGCATCGGCCTGGCGCGGAACAGGCTGCCGGTCAGCGCCGACATCCGCGATGTAGAAGACCCAGATGTGTGGCACGCCGAAGACGGAGCCAGCCGCTACCAGGACATCGGAATGGAGGCGCTGCGGCAAGGGCGGGTAGCCGTGGTTTCGTTGGCCGGCGGTATCGGGACGCGGTGGACGCGCGGCGCCGGCGTGGTCAAGGCGCTCAGCCCGTTCGCACGGTTTGCCAGCCGTCACCGCAACTTCATCGAGGTGCACCTGGCGAAAAGCCGCCGCACCAATTCCATGTGCGGGACGCCGCTGCCGCACGTGATCACGACCAGCTATTTGACGCACGACGCCATCGCCGACTGGGCCGATCGCGAACAACTCGATGGCTCGCACCTGTTTCTGTCGCCCGGGCGATCGGTCGGCCTGCGGCTGGTCCCCATGGCGCGCGATTTGAAGTTCGCCTGGGAGGAAACGCCGCAGCAACTCCTCGATGAGCAGAAGCAAAAAATGCGCGAGAGCCTGCACGCAGCCCTCATTGCGTGGGCACAGCATGCCGGCGAAGGCTCCGACTACACCGACAATCTGCCGCTGCAGTGTCTGCATCCCACAGGGCATTGGTATGAGATTCCCAACATGCTGCGCAATGGCGTGCTGGCGCGCCTGCTCGCGGCCCGGCCGGAATTGCAGTACCTGATGATGCACAACATCGACACGCTCGGCGCGAATGTGAACCCGGGCTTGCTTGGGCGTCACATCGAGCAGGGTGCGGCGCTCACCTTCGAGGTCATCGCCCGCCAGTTCGAAGACCGCGGCGGCGGCTTGGCCCGCGTGGATGGACGCCCACGGCTGGTGGAAGGCTTGGCGCTGCCTTCCGAAGAAGTGGAAGCGGGCCTGTCTTACTACAACACCGCTACCGCATGGATTCACCTGGACCGGCTGCTCGAGGTGTTCGGCCTGGCGCGCCGGGATCTCTCGAATTCCGCTAAAGTCGCCGCCGGCGTCCGGGCCGCAGCCGCCCGTATGCCCACCTACATTACTTTGAAGGACGTCAAAAAGCGCTGGGGCAAAGGGCAGGAAGACGTGTTTCCGGTGGCGCAATTCGAAAAGCTTTGGGGAGATATGACGGGCCTCGCCGCAACCGGCTGCCGCTTCGCGGTGGTTTCCCGCCGCCGCGGGCAGCAGTTGAAGGAGCCCGCGCAGCTTGACGGCTGGCTGCGCGACGGCTCGGCAGCGTATGTCGATTCCTTATGCGAGTGGCAGTAGGGCCGGGCACGCGGGCGGCTTTCGATGATGCACCGGCATCCTTGCGACAGCGGATCAGGGCCACTGCCAAAAGTGCTTCTCAACCGGTAGATCGGTCCGGAACGCCTTAGACGTTGTGTGAGGAAGGCGCTGCATCCGGTCGCAGGTGCGGATTTCCAGCTCCTTCGGCGTCAGGTTGATCCGGTCAAAATGCCAACGTCTCGCCACCTCCTCCTTGGAATACGGCCGGTGGAGATACTTGGCCCGCACATGATCCGAACTGAGGGCGATGTAATGGCGCAAAATGAAAGTCTCGTCGCAAAGCCGCAGATCGCCTCCAGACAACGTGTGCCCCCCACTACTAAAATTTTCGAGGCCGGACTCGCGCCTCCATGCGCGCATCAGCCTCGGGGTTTTAACCGGTAGAAAGAAATAATAAGACAGCAACTCTGAACTGTACTCGCCGTGGCAGTGCGAGCGGCCGTCGACTGGGATGAACACGAACTCGTTGAAGTTGATGCAATTGAAACCGGAGCGATCGGCCTCCGCGATCCCGTCAATGAGTCGCATGCCCTCCGCCGGCGCACTGAGCCATTCATCGGCGTCGGCATGAATGACCCAGTCGTGCCGGACCGAGTGCATGACGGAGTGCTTGGCGCGGAGGATCTCGGTCCACGCGTAAACACCGGTCCACGGAAAGCGCTCGATGGCGAGCAGCCCCTTGCCAAGGAACTCGCTGGCCTTGACCACGGTATCGTCCGTGGAGTCGTTGTCAATTAGGATGACATCAATGCCTTCGGCGATGAAATCGCGCAGGCACCGCCGTATGTGTACGGACTCGTTCCGGACCGCCAAAACGGCGACTGCAGTTGTCATTCCCCCCCACTATGCTCCGTGTAGACAACCGGAAAGCCTGACAGCGAATACTCCGCAATCGCGGGCACCTTATGATAGGTTGTGCCATGATACTCCACGCGTTTGCCAAGCATCGCCGCTGCGATCATCACATGCGCACGATCGGTGGCTACGGTATCGTGGTGGGCTATGGTCCAGAGCCAGTGATCCAGTCCTAAGCACGTCAGGGAGATGTCGGCGTTGTTTGCCGGGACATCGCGACGATTCGACTCGCCATCCGTGCGGTAAGCTACAAGGCAGCCTCTGCCGGGCCTTTGGTACGGACTAAAATCATAGAAAAAGGCACAGTCGTGCCCAATATCGGCCTGGCAGACCTCCCGTATCTGCTCATACGATTGGCGCTCACGCGCGAAAACGAGCGCCTTGGTTTTCCGCAACGCATCGCGCACGACGGGCTCTGCGAGGTCGAACGACGTTGGCAGGATGATGACCCTTTCGAAGCGTTCTTCGATTAGTGGAAGCGCAGCGGGCAACTGATAGTGGAAGGGAACGCACCAGGCGCCACCTCCGGTGAGGATTGCAGTATGGCCGTGCGCGTTCTGCATATCCCACGTGCCGACCTCCCGATGTGGAATGTCAGCCAGCAGGCGCCGTGTGCCAGCGTGGATCAGGTCATCCCCGATATTCCCTCTTCCGCGGAAGAAGGTGACGTCCGGTGCATCCGCGACCAACGCGAGAATCTTCGTCCGCTGAGCCTCAAGGCCTGCGGGCGCGAGGACCGGTAGCGGCCGTGCGAATTGATCGGCAGATTTGTCCCTTTGGCTCGTCCCCGATCCCTGCTCGTTCAAGCCTGCCATCTGCCTGCCTCCCCCGTTAGCTTACCTGCGCAGGAAGGCGCCCGGTCCACAAGGCCTCTAGTCTTGCGGTCGCTTTGTTCAAGAGTTTCCGACTCCCGGCAGGAATGCATGGTCTCGTCGGCATCTAGATGAATACACCGGCCCGTCTTTATCGCGACCACTTCGGGACACGGGTTGCCAATGGAACAGGCACGATCAGACTCAAAAATGAGAATAGCATAACAAGGTTGGGCGGCGGCCCGGCACCGTTTCAGAGGCACAAGGACCAGACGGAAGCGCCTGTTCCACCATTCATTAGTGCGTTCCGGCTGCTTCGGGGACGGGGGCGAAGGGGCTGATGAGGTCGTTCTGGGCGTCGAATTCGAATTCGATCGTGGATTCGATTTCGAGCGCGTGGTCCTTCTCGATTTCCGCGCGCAGGTTTTCACTGAGCGCGAAGCGGCCGAGTTCCATGGTGTTGCGAATCCAGGCGTAGGTCACTGCGCGCAGGTCGATTTTGCCGACGGTGGGCGCGATGCGCTCGATGGCCTCGCGGTCGGTCGGAAAGTGAATCGGCGTGCGGATGGTGGCCGGTGTGTTGGCGGTGAGCGAGTTGATCCAGGTGGGCTCCCAGTCGACGCGGTTGACCAGCCGGTCGGTGACCACGTCGGCCATGCCCATGCCGACGCCGCTGTTATACGTCAGCTCGCTCAGGTCGCGCACGAAGATGCGCTCGAACTTAGGGCCGGGCCAGGGATTGTACTGGCCTTGCACGCCGCGGTTGACCACCTTGGTATCCATGCCCGCGCCGGAAATGTCCTTGCCGATTTCGTCGAGGATGAGGATGTCCGCATCCACGGGGAGGCGCGCCATCCAGGATTTCACCAGCTCCAGGTTGGCCTCTTCGCGGAGCTCCATTTCTTCCACCGGGACGGCGTCGAGTTTGGCGGTGTGGTGATGCGCGTCCTCGAGGATGGCGAGGCCGCCCAAGATCTTGCCGGAAGCCAGCACCTGCCGGCCGACGCTGCGAATCACGCACTCGAGGCCGAGCCGGTACGCGCAAGTGTGGTAGCGCTGCGCGCCGGCAAACTTGCCGAGGCCGATGGCCATCATCTTGAACAGGCCGCTTTCGATCTTGCCCGCGAAATCGGTGTGCCACTTGACGCGGTTCACCAGCATGACGCCACTCGCTTCGTACGCCGAGCGGTCCATGAAGGCTTCCATGCCGTCGGCGGTTTTGCCCAGCGAAACCACCTCCAACTGGCTGACGATGGGGCAGCCCACGCCGGATTCGGTGATGCCGTAGTGGGCCAGCACGTCGGCCTGGCCGGCGGCGGAGGCGGCGCCGTGACTTCCCATGGCCGGGAAGACGAACGGCTCGACGCCAGCTTCCTTCCAGTACTGGACGACGGAGCGCACGATCGTGGCGATGTTGTGAATGCCGCGGCTGCCGACTCCGATGGCGACGCGGTCGCCCGGCTTCGCGCGCGCGGCAAAACCAGAGGCAGCGAGCTGGCGGCGGACTTCGGCCGCGACATCGGGAATCTGGCGATCGGGGAAATTCTGGCGGACTAGTAACAAGCGAGGAAGTTGCATATTCGACTATATTTTAGCGCCGGTGGCGTTGGCGCGTCGGAGACCGCCCCACGGGAGCTAGTATTTTCCAATTACTGATAAACAGGCTTTATTCCCTTAATATGGAGGCACATGGGGAAGCTCGCTGCTACGGTTGGTCTGGCTCTCGCCTTGTTTGGCGCGGTGGCGGACCGTCCCGGCACGCCGGATTACACGTATGTCGCTGCCCCTCAATATGATGGCGCGGCCTGGCGCAACGGGCACGAGCGTTTTCCGGGCGGCGCCACGGTGATGCTGGTCACCGCGCAAGGGCAGCGAAAGCTCGCCGCCGATTTCTACGCTTCCACCGACCCGGCGGTCTCTTTCGATGGATTGCGAATCCTGTTCGCCGGCAAGCGTACCACGGCGGGGCCCTGGCAGATTTGGGAAGTCGCCGTTGCGGGCGGTGCGCCGCGGCAGCTTACCACGGCCGATTCCGATTGCATTCGCCCGCTGTACCTGCCGGATGGCCGCGTGGTCTACACGAGGGTCTTTGAGAAAGGCTCGGAGATCCAGATCGTTCCGCTCTCTGGCACCGCGACGCCCGAGGCGCTGACGTTCGTTCCCGGCTGGTACCTCACCGACGATGTGTTGCACGACGGCCGGATTCTGTTCGAAACCAACGGCGACCTTTACACGGTTTACCCCGACGGCACCGGCGTCGAAACCATCCGCTGCGATCACGGGCCACAGCGCGCCAACGGGCACCAGGTTGCTTCCGGAGACGTGATCTTCAACGTGGGCAAGCGCCTGGCGCGCTTCACGCCCGCGTTGGCCGAGCAGACCGACGTGCCGCAGCCCAATCTGGAAGCGGCGGGACCGGGCGCGGAGCTTTCGGCGGACCGCTGGCTGATCCCGCTGCGCAGCGGTCCCGCGCGCCCATTTCATCTATACGATTGGAACAAGTCGAGCGGCCAGCGCGTGGAACTGAATCCGGGCGCACCCGGCAATGCCGTGGAGCCGGTGGTGGTTTCGAGCCGCGTGCCGCCACGCGATTTTCCCTCGGCCCGCGTGCCCACGCGGACCACCGGGAATCTGCTGTGTCTCAACGCGCACGAATCGAGAACACCGATCACGGGCGACATCGCGACCGTCCGCATCTTCACTCAAGACGCCGCCGGTTCTTCTGTATTGCTAGGCCAGACGGTTGTCGAAGCGGACGGTTCGTTTTACGTGCAAGTGCCGGCGGACCGGCCGCTGCGCATGGAGCTGGTTGGCCGCTCCGGCGCCGTGACGCGGGCGGAAAAGAACTGGTTCTGGATGCGGCCCAGCGAACAACGCATCTGCGTGGGCTGCCACGCCGGCCCGGAACGGTCGCCGGAAAACCGGGTGCCCGAAACTCTCAACCGCACCACAGTGCCGGTCAACATGACGGCCATCCCAGGATCCACTAAATGATCATAAGAACGGCATCATTCGTTTCTGTTTTCTGCCTGACGGCAGGCCTGGCGCTGGCTCAGCCAACCGGCGCCATCCGTTTTGATGACGCGACCGCGCAGTCCGGCATTACCTTCACGCATTCGTTCGGCGCCGAAAAACTCGGCTCGTTGCTCGAAAGCACCGGCGCCGGCTGCCTGTGGTTCGATTTCAATAACGATGGCAAGCCCGACCTGTTCGTGGTCAGCGGCCGCCCCCTGGGGCCGGGCATGCATCCCTACCCGCTGCGGAAACCGCCCGCCGAAGCGCCGCACAATCACCTGTACCGCAACGATGGGAACGGCCACTTCACCGACGTCACCGAACAAGCCGGCCTGGCCGGCGACAGTTTCGGCTTTTCCGCCATCGCCGCCGATTTCGACAATGACGGCTTTACGGACCTGCTGGTCACCAGTTACGGCAAGGTGACGCTCTACCGCAACAAGGGCGACGGAACCTTCGAGGACGTGACGGTCAAGGCGGGGCTCGGAAACGTGAAGGGATGGGCGATCGGCGCCACATGGCTGGATTACGACCGCGATGGTTGCATCGACTTATTCATCGGCCGCTATGTGAAGTTCGATCCCACTTACCGCTCTTACTACGCGGCCGATAACTACCCCGGGCCGCTTGACTACGCAGGCGACACCAACCTGCTGTTCCACAATACGTGCAAGGGAACCTTCGTCGACGTCAGCGAAAAATCCGGAATTGCGGCGTTCAAGGGCCGCACCATGGGCGTCACCGCGGGCGATTTCGATGGCGATGGCTACCCTGACATCTACGTCGCCAACGACAAGACCGAGAACTTCCTGTTCCATAACAAGCACGACGGAACCTTCGAGGAGATCGCGGTCGATGCCGGCGCTGCGTTCGGCCAAAATGGCGAATCCACTTCCGCCATGGGCCCTGTATTCTTCGACGCCGATAACACCGGGAAAGTGGACCTGTGGGTGAGCGATTCCAAGTACAACCGGCTGCTGCGCAACACCGGCAAACTGCCGTTCGAGGATATCACCCAACAGGCCGGCATTTCGCAGCTTGCCGCGCAATATACAAGCTGGGGCACTGGCGCTTACGACTTCGACAACAGCGGGCTGCGCGACATCTTCATTACTCACGGCGGCCTGATTCACCTGATCCCGCAAGAGCATTCGGTTTTCAAGAACCTGGGCGCAAACAAGTTCGAAGATGTGTCCACGGGCGCCGGGCCGTTCTTCGCCACCAAGAGCGTGGGGCGCGGCGCATGCTTTGCCGACTACGATAACGATGGCCGCGTGGATGCCTATCTGGTGAACCTGGGCGCCCCGGGCACACTGCTGCATAATGTCTCGACGCCGGTGGGTCATTGGTTGAAGATCAACCTGGTGGGCACCAAGAGCAATCGCGACGGCATCGGCGCGGTGGTTGAGGTGGAAGCCGGCGGGATCAAGCAGCGGGCCGAGCGCACGGCCGGGTCCGGCTACCTGAGCCAGGACGACTGGCGCTTGCATTTCGGCCTCGGTGCGGCCACCAAGGCGGATAAGATCACCGTCGTGTGGCCGAGCGGCATACACCAGGTAGTGGAGAACATTCCGGCCGGCCAGGTGTTCACGATTACGGAGAAGTAGGGATGCGAATGGGGATGCAAAGGCGAACGTGGCGCACGCACTCGTGCGTGCCACGCCGGCAATCTTGCCGACGCCTGGCGCCCCAGAACGAAGACGCGTCGAGAAGAGTCTCGACGCGGCACGCACGAGTGCGTGCGCCACAGGTCGCCTCGATCCTCGCTTGCCTCATCTTCGCTTCGTTGGCCGCTGCGCAGACCCGCTATCCCAGTCCCGATGACTTGGTCTTATCGCCGGACGGCACGCGTCTGTACGTGGTCTTAAGCGGCACCAACGAGGTGGTCGCCATCGATACTGCCAAGCGCGCCATCGCCGGTCGCGTTTCGGTTGGAAAGGTGCCACGCGGCATCGCCGTGACGCCGGATGGCGCGCGCCTCTATGTCACCAACTCGTGGTCGGACACGGTGAGTGAAATCGATGCCGCGACGCTGCAGCCGCGACGCACCCTGCCGGCCGGCTTTGAGCCGACCGGCATTGCGTTCGGTGGCGGCGCGCTCTACGTCGCCAACCGGCTGGGCGACGACGTGGCCGTGGTGGACTTGGCCAGCGGAGCCATTACGCGCCTCTTGATCGCGGCCCACGGCGCCAGTTACGCCGCTGCCTCGGCCGACGGCTCGCGCATTTACGTTACTCACATCTACCCCTTCGTAGGCCAATTCCGCACGCCGCCGCGTTCGGAGATCGCGGAAATCGACGCGCGCAGTCAGATCGTCATCAATCGCATTACGCTGCCGGACGCTGCGGGCGTTTTTCATGTGACGCTGTCGCGCGACGGGCGGCTCGGCCTGGCAGCGCTGCTGCGTCCACACAACCTGGTGCCACTGGCGCACGTGGAACACGGCTGGGCGATGGGCGACTCGCTGGCGGTGTTCGGCGAGGATATAGGCGGCGCGGTCCAGCTTCCGCTCGATGCCATCGAAGATTACTTCTCGCTGCCGTTCGGCGTGGCCATCGCTCCCGATAAGAAGCGCGCATACGTGTCCGCCAGCGGTTCCAACGAAGTCGCCGTGCTCGATCTGGCGCGCCTGGTGGCAGCCGCGCGCTCGCCCTCCGCCGCGCGTATGGCCAACGATCTTTCGGCGGCCTCGCATTACGTGATCGCGCGCATTCCGGTGGGCCGCAATCCGCGCAACATCGCGCTTTCGGCCGATGGGACGACCCTGTGGGTGGCCAACCGCCTGGACGACAGTATTTCCATTATCGATACCGCGCGCCTGGCGGTGAGCGGCAGTGTCGCGCTCGGCGGCCCGGCCACGCTGACGCCGGAACGCCGCGGGGAACGCTTGTTTTACTCTTCGCTGTTCGCTTTTGGCCATAGCTTTGGTTGCGCGAGCTGCCATCTCGATTCCACTTTCGACGGTCTCAACTGGGACCTGGAGCCGGATGGCTTCGGCATCGATATCGTCGATAACCGCGCGCTCGAGGACATCGCCGACACCTCGCCGTTCAAGTGGAATGGCCAGAACCCCGATCTCGAGACCGAATGCGGCCCGCGCACCGAGCGCTATTTCTTCCGCTCGCAGGGCATCCGCGGCGACGACCTGGAAGACCTGGTTGCCTACATCAAAGCCATTCCGCTGCGTCCCAACCGCTATCGCGCTCCCGATGGCGAGCTGACGCCGGCGCAGGAGCGCGGCAAGGCCATCTTCCTGCGAACCACGCGGAAGGACGGCACTCCGATTCCGGAAACCGACCAGTGCTTCGTCTGCCATTCCGGCAAGTATTACACCAACCAGCTCGTCGCCGATGTCGGCACCGGCAAGCCAACCGACCGCTCGCCCCTGATCGATACGCCCGAGCTGACCAACGTAGTCAACAGCGCGCCGTATCTCCACGATGGCTCGGCACACACGTTCGAAGAAATCTGGACCATCTTCAATCCCAAGGATCAGCACGGCGTCACCAACGATCTCGCCAAGGATGAGTTGAACGATCTCATCGAGTATTTGAAGACCTTATGAGAGCCACCATCATTGCCGCATTTCTGGCCGCCTCGGCGCTGTTCGCGCAGGATCTGCCGCGGTTTCGCTGGGAGAATTTCACCACTGCCAACGGGCTGCCCGACAATCGCGTCTACAGCGTTTGCGTGGATGGCGGCCGTATCTGGGCGGGCACCGACAACGGGTTGGCGCTTTACGAGAACGGCAAATGGCGCGTGTTCACGCCGGCCGATGGCTTGGCGCACCGCGCGGTGCTTTCGCTCGCGCTGGACAAGAAGACGCACACGCTCTGGATCGCCACCATGGGCGGGCTGAGCCGCTACTCGGCCGGCCGCATCGATACCTTCACTCAGCTCAACAGCGGCCTGCCCAACGACGTGGTCTACGGCGTCACCGTACAGGGCGACCTGGTTTGGGCGGCAACCGCCGCCGGCGGCGCGCGCCTCGACACGCGCACCAACCAGTGGAGCATCTTCAATGAGCGCAACACCCCCATGCAGGAGATCTGGACCTACAATGTGACCGCCGCGGAGGACAAGGTATACTACGCAGTATGGGGGGGAGGGGTGCTGGAGTACGACGTCAAAACCGAACGTTGGAAGGATTATAGAGATCCCGACGACGAAAACGAAATCGTGCTCCACAAGGACGAGGGGCTGATTCACGAAATCACCACATCGGTCAGTTATGTCAATAAGATCCTTTGGGCCGCCACTTACTTTGGCGCCAGCCGCTATGACGGCCGTTACTGGCGTAACTTCCTGGACAAGGACAGCGGCCTTCCCAGCAACTTCTTGAACCAGGTGAAAACGGTGGATGGAACGCGAACCTGGTTCTCCACCGACAAGGGGCTGGCGTATTACGATGGCGTCCAGTGGGCCACTTACCGGCCTGCCTTAGATACGCACGCGCCCGAAATGCTGGTGCGCGACGACGCCGGCGCAGTTACCCGCGTGCCTGTCACCACCGCACCAGCCTTTCATTACACGTTTGGCATCGATTTTCAGAACGACGATATTTGGGTGGCCACGGCCAAAGGCCTGAGCCACGGAATCCGCATGAAACCGGGAGACAAGTAAACCATGACAATACTCGACACGTTGGACCGGATCGGCAAGACCACGCAAGTGAAGACGAAGGCCATCACCGAGCACTCCGTTCTCAACGAGGCCTATGATTACGAAAAGCCCAGCTCATTTTCGCGCGGCTTGCGCATTGACCTGGATAACCTGGTGATCCTTTTGATTTCAGGCACCGCCAGCATCGACGAGCAGGGCCAGACTGTCCACATTGGCGACTTTGACGCGCAGCTTCGCCGCACTTATCACAACATCACCGGGTTGCTGGCCGCCGAAGGCGCCACGTGGAAGGACGTGGTCCGCACCACCTGCTACCTGCGCGACATCGAGCGCGACTACGAGGCCTTCAACAGAGGCCGCACGGAGTTCTTCCGCGAGCAGGGTCTCGATCCGCTGCCGGCCTCGACCGGCATCCAGGCCATCCTGTGCCGCCCCGAGCTGCTGGTGGAAATCGAAGCCATCGCAATGTTCATCCCCAAACCGAAGGAGTAAGAAGATGGTTGCGGCAGGAATGTGGTGCGGGCTGACGGCCGGCGCAGATGGCAGCCTTGGCGGCCGCCGCATCCCGGCCGCCATGCTGACGATTATGTTGGTGGCCTCGCTCGGGTGGGCGCAATCGGGTACCTGCTCCTGCGGTGCGAATCCGCCTGGTCCGCCGCAGAGCCGCAGCGTGGAATCTTACGCCAACACCCCCGAGGATCTCAAGCCGTTCTCCAAGTTCACGCAGCCCTATTACCAGAACTACACGAAGACGCCCGAATACAACGGCGCCGCAGCTGACGTGACGACGCTGAAGCCGTCCGACGTTTCCGAAGTCGCGATCGGCTTCCTGGGGCCAATCGAGGCCCACAAGGATATCGCGCTCGGCACGGCCATGTTGCACGGCGCACAAATGGCGATTGACGAGGCCAACGCGCGCGGCGGCTACGGCGGCAAGCCGTTCCATCTCAAGATTCACAACGATGCCGCCACCTGGGGAGCCTCGAGCAATGAGATCGTCAAGATGGTCTATGACGAAAAGGTGTGGGGCATGCTCGGCTCCATCAGCGCCGATTCCACCCATATCGCACTGCGCGTTTCCCTGCGCTCCGAGCTGCCCATCGTCAACAGCGCTTCCACCGACCCGACCATCCCCGAGACGCTCATCCCCTGGATCCTCACCAGCATCCAGGATGACCGTGTGCAGAGCTACACTCTGGCCCGCAGAATCTACACCGATCTCGGCCACAAGCGCGTCGGCCTACTTCGCGTCAACGAGCGTTACGGCCGTCTCGGCGTCGTCAAGTTCCGCGATGCCTCCCGCCGTCTCGGCCATCCCTTGGTGATCGAACAGAAATTCCAGCCTGGCGACCAAAGCTTCACGCGCGAGCTGCAGGTGATCAACGATTCGCGCGTGGACGCCATCGTGCTTTGGGCCGATGCCCCGGCCGCGGGCCTGATCCTTAAACAGATGCAGCAGATGGGTATGAAGCAGCCGGTCTTCGGCGCAGCGCGCGTGTTGGGCGACGGCCTGTTCGCCAACGCCGGCCAAGCGGTGGAGGGGCTGGAAGTGGTCTACCCGTTCGATCCCGACCGCGACGACCCGCTCTGGCTGGATTTTCAGAAGCGCTTCACGGCCCGCTACCAGGCCAAGGTGGACGCGTTCTCCGCCTTGGGCTTCGATACCATGAACATTCTGCTCGATGCGATTTGCCGCGCCGGCTTGAACCGCGGCCGCATCCGCGACGCGCTCTACAGCCTCGAGCGGTACAAAGGCGTCACCGGCGAAATGGTGTTCGATCCCAATGCCAAGAACGTGGCTCCGCTTTACCTGGGCAAGGTGAAGGACGGCAAGCTCGCCTGGCGGCGCTACACGATGGATGCGCCGTACGCCAAGGTCGGCGAGAACGGCGTCGAATACGTGGGACCGAAGGTGGCGGACGCTCCGGCGGGCGAGCGCAAGATCGGCATCTTCGGGCCCGGCGCGGAGGCGCTGGCCGCGCACCTCGGCGCCGCTGGGTTTAGCGTGGTCGGCGTCAACTCCGAACAAGCGTGGGGCAAGGCCTCGGATGAGCTGGTCAAACTGGTTTACGACGCGCACGTGCTCGGCCTGGTTGCGACCGACCGCGCTTCCGCGCACCTGGCCGAGCAGATCGCCGTCAAGACATTCATCCCTGTGATCGGTATTTCCGCCGACCGCACGCTGACGTCCACCAACGTCCCGTGGATTTTCCGGCTGGATGCGGGCACCACACTGGCCGATGCGGTGCGCTGCCTGACCGATGCGGCCAATCGCGCCGGCGCCAACCGCGAAGCCATCCGCGATTACCTCGCCAAAGGCAACCTGGTTGCCGGCCACTACGCATTCCTGTCGACGGGCGAGTTGCAGTAGCATCCCTGCAGACTGTCTACCGCAACGATAGCTTCACATTGTCTGACAGGCAAGGTGGCGCACCCACCTTTGTGTGCGCCATGAGTGCCACTGGGCGAGCGCCGCGTAGCCTGCGTGGAGACCTTGCCGGCGTGCCGTGGGAAGCGCACGAACTGATACACTCAAAGGAAACCCTATGGCGAAGGAAAAGACCGAGGAAAAAGCTGAGAAAGAGCCCGTAAGCATGCGCGTCTTGGCGCCGGCGGTCGCGCTGGGCTGGCTGGTGCCGGGCGGGGGCCATCTGCTGCT
>Ga0187888_1001863_pt1 | contig 19206 bp, 15 predicted proteins | sample June2016WEW_7_40_FD_132987 | JGI IMG/M metagenome (GOLD analysis project Ga0187888, IMG submission 132987) | Peatland microbial communities from SPRUCE experiment site at the Marcell Experimental Forest, Minnesota, USA - June2016WEW_7_40 | ecosystem: Environmental > Terrestrial > Soil > Wetlands... | reverse complement strand
TATCTACCGAATCCCGGTGGAAATATCCAACCCCTAGGGTGGGGTATAACCAATCAGGCAGATCAAACGCTTTTGGTCAGTACGGTTACAGGTTTATCTCTGTATATCCAGAACAATCGAGGCGGAAGCGAAAACACCACAGTTGGAATGATAACGCAAACTGCGTATCAAGATGCCTACCAAGTAGCGATCATAGAACCTGCTGTTTTGTACTCAGTGCGTGTAGCGTGTAGTGCACCATCTGGTCTTACGACTGGCACTCTGACAATTGATCTGTACTCCACGGATCAGGCAAACGCCTACGGTACATTCACACTGCCGCTGTCAAGCATGACCAGCAACATTGCTGTATACGAAGGAACTCTGTTGACTACTGCATTTGCTACAGCGGTACCTACAGGGCTTCTGCTTCGCGTATATCTAGCAAACGCTGGACCCTTGGCAGATTGCGAAATTGACCGCATTGAAGTCTTCGAGACGTTGACTCCGTATTTGGCTGCACAAGTGTACGGTTCATATCCGGGTCAGCCCGAGTCTATTGATGGGTCTGCTACAGGTGGAGTCATAGATACTTCCACAGAGAATGCTCAGGCTTGTATGGGAGCATTTGTGATGCACGATCTTCTCTATCTTTTGAAGACTAACAGTTTCTACTCTACGTCCGATAGTTCGGGTAGCGAGCCGGGAGGCTGGGGTCTCAAAGAAGTATCCAACAAAGTCGGAACCGTAGGCGTCAACTCCTACGATACGGGAGAAGAATGGGCAGTCACTGCGTGTCGCGCTGGAATCTTCGGATTCAACGGCGGGCAACCTGTAAAGATCATGCAGGAACTGTGGAACCTTTGGGAGTGTATCAATTGGGGTGCTGGCAATACGATTGTGCTACGCAACGATATTCTGAGCAAGCGTCTTTATTGTGCAATTCCTCTACCGACAGGCACGAACCCTGCGACGGGTAAACCTCTGCCATCGGTCAAGTGGTTACCAAACGCTCCGTATAATCCAACACCTACTACGCCAAATGTAATGTTGATGCTAAACTACAACGGTTTGGCAACTTTCGAGGAGATGATCATGTCTCCCGGCATTCATACTACCATGTTCGGCACATTGGCCGCACCTGATATGAAGCGTAAGTGGGCAATATGGAACATTGCAACTCCAGACATGGAATTTATCTTGCAGTCGGACATGGAGACGTATGCTCTGTGCATCTGTAACGGTATTGAATCCTCGAAGATTTACCAGTTGAATCAGAATCAGTACTCTGATGACGGCGTAGCCATCAACAGCCTGTACACCACGTACGGCTTCGTGAACGCCGCAAAAGCAGCGACACTGCCAATCTTCGGTTTCCATGCAAAACGCTATACCGTGTTCCAATGTGCAATGACAGGTGGGCAGTTAACACCTAACATTGGAAATGCAACAGTGAGAATGTTACCTAACACGATCTCACCAAAGTACCCGTACACAGTACCAGTAGGAATCCCGCTGGTAGACCCTGTGAACGACGACTATTTCCGCCCAATTAACGTTAGAGGAAATAGAATGTTCGTAGAGGTCAGTACAAATACCGTGGGTAGTTGGTTCAATCTGAGTAAGATGCTTCTCACAGGCAAGGCCGATGCTTGGTCTGCGCTTAACCCAACGGGTGGCGGGAACACAGGCATTGTGTAAGACCCGAGGGAGGGTTTCGACCCTCCCCACACATCTAAGGAGACTGCATGGCACCACGAGTTTCTAATCAACAGCTAGACGGTGGAAGAGAACTTGATTACCTCACATGTAAAGACCCCTATGCAGGCTCCTTGCTTTCGCATATGATAGAAGGCATAAACAATGTGGCTAAGGCAGCGAGTGTAGCAGTCTTTGGAAAGACCGCTCCTCCTCCTCCGATTGATTCAATCAATGTGCAAGGTACGCAAAGTGGAACCAAAATCACTTGCCCATCTGAAATTCTTCATTGGACTTTGACACACAATCAAGCCATATCAAAAGGCGTACGGTATTTTACCGAGATAGATACCGATCCGAATTTTTTAGCACCTCATGTGATCGACCATGGGTGTAGTCGTACAGGATTCACGTCTTTACCTACATACTTGAACGACGGTAACACCAAACAGACGTACTACATGCGCTCCTACGCGCAATACCCCGGTAGTGACCCAGCCAAACCCACAGTGCTTGGCAACCTCGGTGGAGCAATACAGATTCAAATGACAGGAAGCAGCGCAACAACGCTTCTGTCATCGACAGGCAGTGGAACAGCAAGTCCAAGTGGACAACAGGGCGGTCACGGTCTTGGAATAGTAATAGATCGTCCGGCTCCCGGCCCAAAGAGAAATATAGCGTAAAGGATACGACAATGAGTTTACTGAGATTTGTGTTGACCTTGATGTTTCAGGGTGTGATCCCTATGTTCTTAGGGCTAGGTGGCGGTCAGTTTCTTGGACAAGCGCAAGGTCTGGAAAACGCAGCATCACAGACTGCTGGACAATTTGGAACTAATGCGGCTACACAAGGTTCGATGTTACAGCCTTTCTTTGCACAAGAAATGCGTGCGAAACATGCGTATGATCCAACCCAAGTCAACGAAATGCTTACTTCTGCCGAAGGTGGAGCAGGTGGGGCATTTGGCGGGGCAGAAGGCGAAATCAAAGCCAACGCAGCACGCACAGGTAATGCCACGACACTTGCTAAGACACTTGATGAGATGGCACGTAACCGTGGCAAAGCAGCCGCAGGTGCATCTGAAGGCATTGCAGCGCAAGATGTAATGGGCGCAAAGCAACTGAATCAAGAAGGCGCAGCAGGAATGCAAGGTCTCTATGGGACCAATGTAGGCGCACAGTTGGGTGCAATGAAGCAAGCAGCATCTGATGTGCAATTGGAAAATGAAATGAAACCTGCAACTTGGTTGTCACAGCTAGATCAGATGGCTAAGTTTGGTGGTGATATAGCAAAAGACATTACCAACCCACAAGGGTTTACACAAGGTTAAGGAGGAGCCAATGAGCACCCCAGCAATATTGAAGAAATTGGGGGAAGATGCGAGATCGCTTCCTCCTGATGAGAATGAGCAGCAAGCACTAAGAGAGAAACAGGCAAACATTGATGCCGTTGCTCCTCGGGCTGCTGTACCAGTACAAGGTTTACAGCCAGTTATTTCTCCTGCTCCTTTTGAGAAAGTCAACCAAGGTCCATATGGATCGAGACCGGGAGAGCAATTGTACAAAGTAGACAGTGAAGGAAACATCTCTCCTATTCCCATGCAGCATATAATTGAGGACAAAGATTACCCTCAGTATCAAGTGCTACAACCCATTCAGCCCATGGAACAGAAGCGCACAGCAGTGAAGCCTATCATACCGTCGAGTTTATCTACTCCTATGGTTGAAAATGCCACACCTATTTATGACGAAGGTGGAGATGTGACTATTGTTCCTAAGGCAAAGAAACCTACCATGGAAGTACATGGTGATGAGAAGAACTATAGTGACTCTGAGCAAGTTGCTAAGCGTCCCGCAGGGCCGAGTATGCCGAAGATTGAGATGAACACTGTGCCTCTTTATGACGATGGTGGAGATGTTGACGTGAATGATGGTCAGCATCAGGTTGCGATCCTTAAAGAAGGAGAGCGTGTATTGACCCCTGAGGAAGCCGCAGCATATAAGAAAGAGCACCCAGAACAAGGTGCGCCTGTGGATTTTCCCGGTAGAGTACTGCCCAATCCGAAAAGCATTAAGCCTATTCTCGACACAGATGTGAAGCCTAAGGGACCAAAACCAGTGGAACCTGTGGAAGCAACGATGCACGCTGAACTTCCTACATCCAAAGTGACGCCACAACCAAAAGAAGAGGCACCAGCGGATTTTACTGGGCGGAAACTGCCTAACCCAAAAGGCTTGAAGCCTATTTTGGACACAGAGGCACAACCTAAAACAGACGAACCTGTAGGTGCACAGATGGACACTAGCAATGGCCTCAATATAGAGTCCGGTGCAACTGACTTTAGAGAGTCCAGTTTGAAGCCATACAGTCAGGTTCTTCAGGATCGTGCCAATGAGCAAGTTGCAAAGATGCAACCTGCTACGGCAACTGCACAACCTGCACCTGAGGAAAAACCAAAACTTACTGGTGGACACCTACTTGCTGATCAGTGGTTGAAGATGGTTATACCGCCTCCACCTGCGTTACCTGAGCAACCGCTTGGGGAACGTCAAGGACCGGGGCTACAGCCAATTGCCATGCCTACTGCCGCAGCGCCGTTGTCAGGCAAAGAAGCGTTCCATCAGAAGATGCAGGATTACAAAACTGCATATCAAGAAGCGATGGACAAGGCAGCCGCAACCAATGACCCGTCAGATCGAGAGCAGGCAGCACGGATTAAAGAAGCAATGTTGTCCTATGAGAAGGAGCACGGTTGGGGCACACCTGAGTCCGCTCATCCCGGTATCCTTGGAAAATTAGGGCACGTCGGTGAGCGTGTTGCAGCACGTACACCTCTTATGGGCATAAGTCAGATCACTGCATCTATCCCCGGCTCCGAAGCCGCTCGTGGAGCAGAGACAGCCGCCGCACAAGGACAAGTCAAAGAAGCAAATGAAGAAAACACAGCGGAGACTAAGGCTGCTAAGGTACCAAAACCATTCCCCGGTGATAACTTAGTCACTGAGCCAGATGGTACCAGAAAGCATTTATATCAGAACCCAGACGGTTCTACGCAATGGGTTAAGGAAGGGGAAGCACCAAAATGGCCTGTAGTAAGCCCTGCAACTGCACCAGTAGCAGGAGAAGGAGCCACAGCCGCAGGTGTCCCTGTACCTAAGGCACAAATAGGCGAGCAGCCAAATATAGTCGCAGCAGCTAACACTGCTAATGCAGCTAATCAACCTGCTCCCGGCTCTGTGTATGGTAAACCTCCTGTTCCAAAAGAAGGTGACTTACCTGCCACAGATGCACAGTTGAATGACGTTGCTACTCGATTGAAGAATAATCCATATGTTTCCCCTGATGCAGCAAAAAGTTTACAATTTCCAGAAGGCTATAAACCGACACAGAACGATGTGAAGGAACGCCTTGCTAACATAAAGGAAATTGAAGATGCTACTCGTCAAGGCAAACAAGACGATGCTATGAATGCTTTGCGTAAGTTGCAAGAGCAAAATCAAAGCCTTATGACACAGGCTCACTTGTTGGATTTGCAAGACAAGCATCAGCAAGCCGAGGCTAAGGAAGCCATGAATGCCAGCGTGTCATTAGCAGGTCTCTATGCTCAGCAGAATTACAAAGATGAAATGGACAAGTGGTATAAATCCGGCAACTTTGCTAAAGACTCTGGTTTAGTGACTGAAATTGTTAATGCTGAGAAATCAGACAATGGAGCATTTAGCAGCGCAATGGGTGACGCGCTTGTCGGCAGTCTGTTCGGACCAGAAGGCGCAGCAATAGGTGCAGGAGTTGGCGCACTTACAGGACTAGTAGCAGGCCCAGCTAATGGCTACTTGGAAACGCTGAAGAAACAAGGCATATCTGAGGAAGGTTATAAAGCGATGCAGGCGTACTTCAACGCCCTTCCTGCTAGAATGGCTTATGAGATCAGTGTGCAAGGTGTATCTGCATCGGCCATGCGTAACGCCCAGGTCATCCGTAAGGTGTTGAATACAGTTCCTCCTCCGAACACTCCACAAGAATCCTTTGATCCTAATTTTGATCAGTACTACAAACCTATGGACGTTTTGACAAAGAAGAAAGTGGAGCTATCGGCACCGAAGAACTACGTACCTCCTAAGAAGGAAGATTTCTATCCTCCTAAACCAAACGCACCAGAAAAAGCAGTTAGACCATCAGGTATACCTGATGGCGCAACAAAGATTTACCGCGACAAAGAGAAGAAAGTCGTAGGCTACGCGCTCGACGGTAAATACCACGCGTTGACAACAACACCAGCAGCAAAATAAGGAGCCTATCATGGCAGAGCAAATTCAAGGAGTTCCAGCAGATGTTACAGAAGATGAACTCCCAGTTCAAGGAGTCCCTGCTGGCTTGACAGAGGAGACTCTGCCTAAGGCTTCAGTATCAGCTAAATCAAAAGTGGAAGGTGTTCCTGAAGGAGTAACAGAGGAAGACCTTCCTAACCTTCAGCAAAAAGATGCTGAAACTCTGCACAACGCTTGGGAAGGTGCAAAGCATTATGCAGGTGGATTGGCAAGTTCTCTGGGAATACCCACATCTGGAGAAGAACTCAAAGCAGCAGAAGAAGAACACGACATCACTAAACACCCAGTCAAGATGGCTGGGGAAATGCTTGGCGGTCCTGCTGTGCAAGTTGGAGAACAACTGTATGGCATGGGAAAACGTTTCGTGCAAGGTGTAAAGCAGACAGGTAAAGAAGCACTTGAGGCAGGCGCAAATATAGATGAAGGACAGCCGATATTGTCTAACCTAGCAAAACCTGTATCAGAGGCAGTAGAGACAGGAGTTAGAGCAATACCATTCATCGGTGAACCTATGGCGGCGGCTGGAGAAGACGTTGCTGCTAAACAGTACGCTAGAGCCGCAGGAGAACTGACAGGTGTAGTTGGTCAAGTTGCCGTTCCTGAATTGCATGAGGAACTGTTTCCAGATAAGACTTTAGAGTTTCACAAAACCAAGGTACTTGAAGCACAGAAGGAATTAGAAACTGCTAAGAAAGCCGCTGCGCCCTATGCAGATTCTGCCAAACAAGGTGTAGCACCTCCAAAAGATATTCAAGGTCCGATAGATAAAGCACAAGCCAAGTTTGACGAGGCAACTTTCCATCGTGACACATACATAGAAGAAGAGGCCAAGCGTAGAGCGGCGGCTACTGCTAAGAAACAAGCAGCACCTGCACCAGAAATTCCAGCAGAGAAGATTGAAGCAAAACCTCTACCCAAATTGAACAGACTGGGAGAGAACACAGTAAGCCCTGCACACGCTACGACTACAGTTCCCGTGGAACCTACGGAGGCTCCAAAGCCACGCATAGGCGGACGCATCGAGTTAGCAAATGAACAAGGAACTATGGGCAAGCCATTGATGCTACCCGAAAAGGCTACGGCTGGACTTACACCGCTCGAAGAACCGAAACCTGAGGCTTCTAAACCTGCGCCTGTAACAGACGAGGCGGCATTACGTGCATTAGAGGCAAAGGGTGGAAAAGTTGTAACCAATCCTGAGAAGTTAGCAAAACTACGCTTAGAAGAGGCACTGAAGCCTGAAAAGGGTGGTTTGAAACTTGAAGAACCTCCTACGCGAAAGCCTCCGCTTGAACAAACTCCATTTGCTGTAACAGAGCGTGCAAATGAGACCATAGCGCGTGATCAGAATATGCCTAAGCATCCTGCCGAGGGCTACACTCCTAAGAAAGAGGAAGTTGTACCTGTTGGTAATATCGAAGAAACCAAAAACCCTGTAAAGAGCGCAGCAGAGTATCACCCAGCAGTTGAACAAAAAGTCAGTGAGTTGAGCGATGCGAATCTGCGTACGTTAGCAAAAGCACACGGCTTGAATCCTGATGAGTATGACTTCAATGTTCGGGATGACCACCGTCACCGAGTAGAGCGCAATCAACTTGCTAAGGAAATAACAGAGCAGATGGGTGAGGATGAGAAAATCAACATCGGTCGTGCTGCTGAGCGTAGCGAAGGTGAAGGCACCTTTGCGAGCAAGGATACTACCTCTGCCTCAAAAGCAGAGCGTGCAGCTAAGATGTTCCCACGCTTGCGCGGTCCTGTTGATGAGTTTGGTAATCCTACGCAAAGTGGTGGATCGCAAAGTGCTGAAGAAGGTATAGGTGGTTTGGAGAGATGGTCTGGTAAGAATCCTCTTGAAAAACCCAGTGTGCGCCCTCAACAAGAGCGCGTCAACCTTCCCAACGAAGGAAAAGCACAACCATTTGAGAGTACAACTCCCGATTGGCAAGAGGCTGTCCTAGAGGCACGCAAAGCGCTTAACAAAGGAAAAGAAACAGCACCACAAGACACGCCAAAGTACATTGCCAACGAGCACAATGCAAACCGTGGATTTACATACAACCCGCAAGAAGGCTTAGTACGAGATAAAGCAGTGTTCTCCGTTGCTGGAGAACACACTGACCTCGACGCAACCTTCAAAGGACCAAAGATCAAACCAGAAGATGTGAAAGCGTACATGGAGAGACCTGAGGTCAAAGCAGTGTTGGATGCAGACCCACAAAAGAGCATAGGCGGTTGGGTATACAAAGGAAATTCCCACTTGGAAATCTCCAAAATTTTCCATGATAGGGACGCAGCGATTGCCGAGGGAAAACGTCTCAATCAACATGAGATTTATGACCACGCCAAACGCGAGAACATTCCTACAGGTGGAACCGCAGCCGAGGAGTTGCATCAGAAAGCACATCCTGACTTCATTATGATAAAGGATGCCGAAGGAAAACCAGACCGACTGGAGATCACCAACGAAGGTGAACCAGTAGGACACCTCAAAGTCGCAGAGGAAGTACCGGGAACATGGACGGTAAAGGATGCAGTAGTCAAAGACCCACAGAAGGGTATTGGCACGGCTGCTTACTTGCAACTGTTTGACGAAGCCCGCAAAGCAGGAGTCAAAGCAGTTGAGTCCGACATCTCTACGACCAAGGGAGCCGCGAATCTGTGGAAGTCTCTACAGAGAAATTATCCAGAGGCCATCACAGAGGAGAATGGACAGTTCTCAGCAGACCCAAACAAGGTTGCAGGTGAACCTAAGGCACCAGAAGTTGGTGGAGCATCAGGTGCAGCAGGAGTTGGCAAAGCCAAGGTTAAGACCATCGCAGAGATGACACCTGAGGATTTGCAGGCTAAACTACCTGAGTTGGCGCAGAAGCATTTGACCGAAGAAGAAAAAGAAGGTGTCACCACTACAGCGACTGGAAAACCCCGTACGGCTGGAACTAACAAGTTCATTAGCAATATGGAGAAGATACCAGATATACAACAGTATATTGACATCGCGCAACAAGGGGAAGGTGCCCGTAAGTGGTATAGTCGCAGCGCCGCTGCATTCGATGCAATGAGTAAAGAAGCACCAGATTATTTCAAGAAGGGTGATAAGGAAAAGTTCCTAGGAGTGCTTGCGGGAAGTTCCCCGCAGCAAGCCGTAGTGAATAATCTCCGTGAAACTCTTGGTCTGTGGAAAGAATGGGTTGACGCAGGTCGTCCTAAACTTGATATAGATAAGTGGAAGCAGTTTGGTGAAGAAGCAGACAAAGCGTGGAAAGATGATGGCAGTCCTCGTGTACGAGGTTTAGCAAAAGGTGCTTCGATGCATTGGGACTACGCACCTACAGGTCCAAAGTGGAAAACAGAGAATCTTCTTTTGAAGAACCTTACTTTAACTGAAACCAAAGTGCCTAATATCATCAAAGCGATTAACGGTGAAAACATGTGGCCTGATCTCACTAAAAATGAGGCATTCAAGGCTCCTAGTTTTGCCGAGAACCTACGTAAATGGATCAATGGCAAATCAACAGGTACAAATAGAGTCACCAACGATAGTTGGATGGGTCTGTTTGGAGGCATTGATAAGTCCGCATTATCAAAACCTGAAAATTACCATCCGTTATCCGTTGCGACACGTGCTGCTGCTGAAGCCCTTGGGTGGGAACCTGAGGAAGCACAGGCTGCTATATGGTCATTCACTCAATCCTTAACAGAGAAGGGTGTTGAAGACCCAGAGGTAGTTCGTCATTACTCTGAGGATTTCCATGATCTGATGGTGAATGATCTAGAAGTTAGAGACAAACTCAAAGGACTAGGAGTAAACCTTGATGACCTCGACAAACGACTTGATGCAGTCGAATCAAAGCCAAAAGTCTCCGGCAGAAGTACGCCAACTACTGCTCACAGTGTTGGGCAACTTAGAGGCCGCATCGAAGAAGCAAGGGGCAGAGACGCAATCCCCGCTCCAAAGAGCATCCAAGGAAACCTCTTTAGAGAAAACCCCAACTTCGAACACCGCACGAACAGAGAACCCGGAGCGGGTCACGAAACTCAACCCCGTGATGAAGCGACTCGGTTCAACCCAGCCGACTTCGAGAATGAAACCGCTGGTCTAACCAAACTTGGTGAGAAGAAAAAGAAAACACCATTCGGTAAGATCGTACCATAAAGCAACGGGGTGCTCACCCACCCCGTACAACAAATCCTGAAAGTCCGGCCATTGCCGGGGAATGAGTAAACAATGCCGCAGTATATCCAAAGCCCTTTCAAACCGACTCCGCAACTCGCCGTTGCTGGACTACCCTCGTATTTGCTGGGTTCTTATAATGATAAGACAGGCCCAACAATCGGAAATGTAATCAGCAATAGTGCAGTAACTACTACTGCGACGTTGGTATTTCAAATTATATCGGGAAACATCCCGGTTACGGGCTCGTTGATCACAGTTGTAAGTTGTGCAAACAGTGCCAACTTCAACGTGACTAACGTAGCCATCACGTTAGTGTCATGCACAGATGCGGGCATTTGCACAGTGACCTACGCCATCACTTCAACCAGCCAATCGAGTACTAAAGACGCTGGTCAAGTGATTATCCCGCAGCCAGAAGTTGGGGAAACAGTCTCTGGTACGACATACGCCAGTTTCCCAGTTTCAGCACCATACAACAACCCCAATGTTCAAGAAGGAAAGTCCTTTACAGCGACTTTGAATCTTCCCTCGGGCGGAAGTTTATCTGGCATCACAGCGGTTCTGCAAGGTGCGGATTTTGATGTGGAGTCAGAATACAAGACCATCCACACATTTGCCTCTGTAACAGGTGCAAGTACTTCTGAGACATTCCAATCTGGATCAGACTCACCAGCCTCGGCAGGTGCAGTGAATCCCGGTGGGGTCAATATCAGTAACTACCGTTTCTACCGCTTCAAGTTCACAGCCATCACTGGTTCTGGCTTGGCGATTGGTAAAATCGAGTTCTGAAGTTAACCTGCATTCTGATCAAATGTAGGAAGGAAGGAGCATGCTATGAACGTGCTCCTTCTGCTCTTTTCATAGGAGAACAAGGTGAAATACACAGAAGATTTAACAGGAAGAACATTTGGGCGTTGGAAAGTTTTAGGAAAAGAACTGAAGGCGCAAGGAACAAAGTGGCCCAAATGGATGTGGAAGTGTGAGTGTGAATGTGGAAGTAAGCAACTGATTTCTACTGGCAATCTAATGCTGGGCTTAACTCACGGTTGCCACAAATGTGGCATGAAGAGTCAGTTTAGACATTCTGCTCGAACACAAGTTTTGAACATGTACAAATATAATGCTAAGAACAGAGGTAGAGAATGGTCTCTTACTGACAGTCAGTTCTTTGCATTGGTACAAAGTCAGTGCCATTATTGTTCATATCCCGCAAGTAAAGGAAGGCTCATGGTTAAACCTTATGAGACCTTCGTATACAATGGAGTGGACAGGAAAGACAACAGTTTGGGTTATACTCCAGAGAACTGTTTACCTTGTTGTTTTGAATGTAACAACGCCAAAGGGAGAAGAACCTACGAAGAATTTGTTCAATGGTTAAACAGGTTCAAAATTCTGTGAAAACCAGAGCGTGTTGGAGTGAAAGCCCCCATAGATATTACACAGACTTCAGGAGACTCAGTAATGAACAATGAACTCATAGAGATTCAGCAGAGATTAGCAGCAGTGGCTTTGCAACGTGAGCAGGAACGCTTGGCCGCGCACGAAAAAGCAATGAAGGACTTGTCCGAAGCGAAGGCTAAGGAAGAGGCACGACAAGCGGCTGCGAAAGAGGCAGCGCGAGAGGCCGAAGAAAAAGCCACTAAACGCATAGCGGAGAAGAAAGAAGCAGAAGCGGTAGCATTACGCGCAGAAGCAGATGCACGCAGATTGGCAGAGCAAGAAGAAAACAAGAAGCAAGCCGCACTTGATGAACTAATCCAAATGAAAGAGAGAATCAAGCGGCAGATGGATGAAATGGAAAGAGCCGAGGAAAAGGCCAAGCGTGAATTACGCGATGCAATTATGCAGGCCACAAATGTAATCGAGGAAATTCCTACACATCCACTTGCAAGGTTCTTGCAAAAAGAGCCAATGTAAGGAGCACCCATGGCGTTTGTGTTTTCATCAGATGGGCATGAGAAGTACGGAATGCTTGCAAAATGGAATGCTGGGCAAAACCTAGCGACTATTGCGGCGTTCTACGGTTGCACAACTACGTTGGTAGATGCAACGATCAAGTCTTTAGCAGTGGAAGGTTGTTTTGTTCCTGTGGTAGTCACAGGTTTGTAAAATACAAGCTCTTCGAAGGAGTTCTCCATGTCATTGTTTCCATATCCAAACCAACGCTACTCGTCCAACATAGGTTTATCTTTATTTGGCATGGATGAAGTCCTCGCTGAGAATTTTCTACTCATTGATGCAGTGTACGGAGCAGGGTCAAGTATAAATGTGAATGGAGTGCTGGTTACTTCTCCCAATTTCTCTAGCACAACTCCTCCAGCACCCGGTGGAGATGAACTGGTCACGTTCCAAGTAGATGCGAATGGTAACATCTCAGCGTACGTCCCAACACCTGCTCCGGGTGGAGTAACGTCATTGACTGGAGATGGTGTAGTTTATAACAACTCTGCATCTACGGGTGCAGTTACATTATCTTTAATCTCTCAGACTAAGAACACATTCTTAGGGGCACCTAACGGTTCCAACGGTACGCCTACCTTTCGCGCACTTGTTGCGGCAGATTTGCCAACCTCAGGTACATGGGCATTTGCTGGAACTATTTCAGGCAACACCATTTTCAGTGGAACACCTACATCTACAACCAATGTAAATGCAGCCGATGCCAGTGCTCAGATTTCCACAGATGCATTCGTACAGAACGCTTTGAACTTGTCCATGGGAACTGTCCCATTGAGCATCACAGGTGGAACTTATAGTTTCTTCTGTCAAGGCAGCGGAGTAACGGTCGTTGTTTTTGCATCAGGTTCGATCAGTAGCATCCTTACATGGGCAGGTGGGTCAGGGTACAAAGTTGGAGATGTGATTACTCCGCAGGCTGGTAACTATGATGCTTTTATTGTCATCACTGCTATTGGCGGCGTTAGTGGCACTGCTCCAACGGCTGGAACAATCCTCTACGGAGGCACAGGGTACGGCACAGGCGGCGCTGCCGCAGGTTCGGCTGCTGTCGATATTCAGTTTACATTCCTACTCACAGGCGTGTTGACATCTAATGCAACATTCTATATGACGTATGGTACCTACCTTACGACAAGTCAGCAATGGATTTTCTGCAACAATACTACAGGTCCGCACACTGTAACCGTAGGACTGTCCAATTCCACGAATACAGGCGGTTCTGGTGGGCGTACAGTGGTCATCCCACAAGGCACCAACAACTCTCGGTCTCTGCTTTTACAGACCGATGGAGAGGCTAATGTTGATATCGCAGGTGTAGTCAACTATGCAGACCTTGGTGGGACACCAACAATCCCCACGCAATTCACTTGGGATAACCAGGGTAACGCGACGGCCAACCTCACACTCAGCAACGCAAACTACACAACGACGTTCAACCAGACGAGTGCCGTGGCGTGGCTCTGGGCGAATACCACGGTAGCAACAGTGAGCACGACTAACGCATCACCGTTGCTTGAACTTGCAGCGAACTATTGGGGAACAGGACCAGCATCAGCACAGGACTTGTGGACGATTGGCTCAGTGTTAACTGCTGGCTTGAACAAAATCAGCAACCTGACATTTACCCATACAGGAACCACAGGACAAGCCGCTGTTCAGGTACCATTGCTTGACATAGGTGGAACGGACGCTGGCATCTCCCGTCTTGGTGCAGGAGTCCTAGCGATTGGCAATGGAACCGCTGGGGATACGTCTGGCGGTCTCGAATTAACAATTATTTACCCCACGGGAGATAACACAAGAACTACCAATACCGCCATGATGTATGGGTTGGCTGGTAACTACACGGCAATCAATGCGAGTGGAACCATCTACCTCGGAATTAACGGTGGCACCACCATGCGGGTTGTATCTAACTACGTCATATTAGGGTCTGGTATACCACTGCAATTCACTGGTGACACTGGTATCTCCCGCCTCTCTGGTGCATCCTTGGCGATTGGCAATGGTACTGCGAATGATGTAACAGGGCAGATTACCGCCAAGATACATACACTGTCTGACTTCGGCTCTGCACCTACCTCGGCAGGCACAGCAGGTACCGTTGGACAAATTGTGATGCACAACGGGGTGTTATACTTCTGCTCCGTGACAGGTCCGGGCGGTGGAGCAACGCAGTGGAACACAATCACCTTAGTGCCTATTCTGTAAAGGACACCAATGATAAAACTCGATGCAGCATTCATTACAGCGGCAACATCCGTGTTCAACGGTGTTACCACAATCACAACTACGGATACACTGCGCGTGTCCTATGCAGAACTTGACCTCGTTGGTGGAAGTGTAATGGCTATGGTTGAACGCGGCACCATATCAGGCTCACCCGCAGCGTTTACACCCAATATGCCAAAGTTACGTATCCAACTCAACGCGGATGGCACTTTCTCGTCTCAGGACGGGTCATGGCAAGGCAAAGTTGACCCAGCAGTAGTGCAGGCATTTGTCGCAGCATTGACCACGGCACTCCAGACGTTCGTACTCGGCGCAGGAGTTGTGACGGGTACACAAGTGTAAGGCTACAACACGGAGGGGCTTGGCTCCTCCGTGACTTCAAGTTTAGGGAGTACGCCAATGTGTGTAGCCGAACCGCTACTGACGCAACTCACCCCATTTATCATCAAGTCGATTATGGGACTCATTTTCACTGGCCTATTGGGGGTAATCATGTGGCCTATACGTAAGGCTCGAACGGAGTGGATTGCTTTGAAACATGAACAGTCATTGATCCACCAAGAACTGGTACAACAGCGCATAAATTGCCTCACCACGTTGCAAAATCAGGGTGATGAGCAGATAAAACTGCTGGGTAAAATGTCAGGGAGTTTGGAGAACATAGCTCTGTCCCAAGCAGAGGTGGCGGGATACCTAAGTGGACCTAAGATACGCCGCAGAATCGCCAAAAAGTAAAAGTTGACATCGTAAGGTTCGTGTGGTATACTAAACTCATGGTAAATCTCATAGAGGAACCCAATGGGAAATAAGACACAGTTACAACAAGGCGAAGCGCAAAGGACCAGAATCGCTGAGTTGTACTCCCGTTTTGGTGGCAACGTTGCGGCTGTTGCTCAGGAAATGGGCTTGGCACGTGGCACTGTCCATCACCACATAGAAAAGATGGGCGGAATCAAGAGACCGCTCGCGGCTGGCTCAGTCAAAGGTACGATTGAAGAGCCTGCCAAACTTCCAACCAAGGGGCATGTCAAACGGTACATCCTGACTGCCGCTCAGAACAATACATTCGTCAATAAACCATTCTGGGCTAACCTCCTTGCATTAGCCAAGCATTACGATGCAAAGGTTATGGTCGGAACCTTCTCTTATAACCAGAACCACTACGGTAAACTGGCGGTGAAGAAAGACAAAGCAAAGCCTGTGGACAAGGAACTATGGTATGACCCAGCGATTACACCGTACATCAATGATGACCGTGTAGAACTGGGTGAGGGACTCGTATGGTGCGGTGAGATGAATATCATGCCCACTTCCGATGACCCTCTCTCTGGGCTTGAGACTTATTCACACCGCAAATCAGCAATCTTCCCGCACGTCAAACTAGCTATGCGCTCAGTTGCGACGATGCAGGGAGAAGGCACAAAGTTGAACTATACCACAGGTGCGGTTACACTCAAGAACTACATCCAAAAGAAGGCTGGGCTAAAAGCTGAGCATCACCATGCATACGCTTGCCTCATTGTTGAGGTCAACGCGGATGGCAACTGGTGGGTAAGGCAGGTAGGCGCAGCACATGCTGAGTGTGAACTGCAAGACCTTGATGTTCTCGTAAAGAACGGAGAAGTAACAACAGGCAATACAGTAGAGTCCATCACTTGGGGAGACCTCCACGCGACAATCATTGATCCCGTGGTAGAGAAACTGTCCCAAGAAATGTTAGATGAACTGAAGCCTAATACTCAGTTCCTGCACGATGTGATGGAAGGTGCAAGTATCAACCATCACGAAGCTAAGAACTGCCACGCTAAGTTCAAGACGTATCTACGTGGACTGTCCTCAGTTGCCGAAGAAGTCAAGCAAACTGTTGCCAAGGTAGCAGCGTATGACCGTACATGGTGCAAAACCATGGTTGTTGATTCAAACCATGACAACTGGCTAATGCGTTGGCTGCAAGAGCACGACTATCGTAATGACCCGCAGAACGCTCGGTTCTTCTTACAGGCACAAGACGCCACGTATGAGGCAATGGAGCGCGGGGATGACAAGTTTCACGTCCTTGAGTGGGCCATGCAGAAGTTCAACTGTCCGAAGTCAATCCGCTTTTTGAGAACCGATGAATCGTACATTATCTGCAACGGTAAAATAGAGTGTGGAAACCATGGGCATCTGGGTCCAAACGGGGCACGGGGAACACCACAAAACCTGTGCAAAGTAGGTCGTCGCTCAAACACAGCCCATACGCATAGTGCAGGTATTTTCAACGGACTATGGGTAGCAGGCACTAGTACTAAATTACGGTGGTCGTATAACCTTGGTCCGAGTTCGTGGTCGCATTCTCATGTGATTACTTACCCTAGCGGCCAAAGAACAGTTTGTACTATGTGGGCTGGAAAATGGAGAGCTTAAATGCCTCTTTCTAACTCTAAAACACACTTCAACTGTGGGCATCCAAGGACAAAAGAAAACTCTGCAAGTTCAGGACGCAATGGGTTTTTCAAGTGTAAAATCTGTAGAAATAAACAAAGAAAGCTTCGTAGAATGAAAGTAATTGAACCACTTCTAAAAGCGCAAAGTTATCGCTGTGCTATTTGTGGACGCAAACTTGATATACTAAGTAAAGTTTGTCAAGACCATAACCATAAACACAAGCGATGTAACCGTATAGGAGGTGGAAATGGTCCCAGTGGATGCCCAAAGTGTAGGCGTGGTTTGCTCTGTGCTAGTTGCAACGGTTCTTTGACTTTGGTAGAAAACAAAAAGTTGCTAGAAGCAGCAATAAAATACTTAGAATATTGGGAGACTCAGTGGAAACTAAGGAATATACCATTCGTGTCCAAGGAAACGTAGCCAATACGTTTGGCCTTGGCGAGGTTGTGGCTCCGAACTGTGCTTACTTCACAGACGGAAACTACGACTTAACCAAAGAACAACTAGATGCGAAACTCAAGGCGCTCGGCAAAGTGGTGCTGCGATGAAGGCGAAGCGCAAAGGACCAGAATCGCTGAGTTGTACTCCCGTTTGGGAAATAAGACACAGTTACAACATTGATTCACTGGTCATCGGCTTCGGCTATCGCGCTCGCAGTGGTAAGGACGTTGCGGTTGCTGAGATTATCAAACAGCGCGGTCTTCTATCACCAGAGCAATGTGTTGGAGAAGAGTGGCTTTGGGAAGAAAATCGTTACGACATCCGCCGTTATGCCTTTGCAGATGCATTGAAACGCGAGGTAAATGCTGCGGCACTCGCTGTGGGTGGCATGGCGAATCTCTTGACTAATCCTAATAATCGCTTTGCGATGTGCAAAGGTTATTACATGGATTTCCCAGAGTGGGTGCAGTATGACCCAAACGCTCCCATGGATGACCCTATGTGTCCGCTCGGGAAGCAGAGAACCTTGCTTCAGTGGTGGGGTGCGGAGTACCGCAGAGCGCAAGACCCTGATTATTGGGTTCGGCAACTCGCTAACACGATTGAGTTAGAGAAACCTCAGGTCGCGCTGGTAAGCGACCTCAGATTCGAGAATGAGATGCAGTTCGTGTTGCAGTATGGCGAGGCAATCCGCGTAGACCGTGCGGGGCTTCCCGCCGCAACTCACATTAGTGAGACGGCGTTGGATGACTGTACGGACTGGGCGCTGGTGTTGGAGAACAATGGTACGTTGGAAGAGTTTAGGGAAAGTGCGGTTATTGCGTTTGACGAAATCCTAACTGACTTTCCTTTTGGTTACAATCGGTTGTAACAAGGTGAAAGACGTGGTGTCTGCTTAGCATAATGCACCACATAGCGCAGGGTACGCAGAAACCCCTGCGCTTTACTGTTTCTGCACGACATCGAACAGAGGACCGCAGTAAAGCGGGCGATGTAAATATGTGCTCTGTGTAGGGAAATATGAACGGTAGTTGAGGAGCGCAATCCCAGACTTTTAGTCTGGGTTAGCGACGGTCTTAGACCAGAAAGGAGGACACAATGATTCAATACCAACTCAAGTTGCGAATGTGCAAAGCGCAAGAACAACAATGCGAACAGTTTCTCTATCACCTGTCCTCTGTCTGGAACTGGGCAGTGAGGAAGATAGAACTCAGTGCCAAAGACCACATCTATTTCTCTAAGATGGAGTTTCAGAACTTCCTAGCCAATCACAGCGAGAGGATAGGGATTCCAAGCCACACGTTACAGGGTGTCCTCTGCACAGTTCACGATGCGTGGAAGCGTTGTTTCAAAAAGATTGGTGGTAAACCAAGACTCAAGGGAATGCGGAATAGGATGACAAGCATTCCGTTTCCTGACCCCATCAAAGCACCAAAGGGAAATCGTATCACCCTGCCTGCTCTTGGCTCTATCCGATTTCACAAGATGGAACTGCCAGAGGGGAAGATAAAGTGTGGGCGAGTTGTCAAACGTGCATCGGGTTGGTATCTCTGTCTCTTTATAGACGCAGAACCAAAAGCGATTGAGCGTGTTGCCTTCGGCAAGATTGGGATAGATTCTGGGTTCTCTAATCTGCTCACCACTTCTGACGGCGAGATTATCGAGCATCCACGGGAGTTAGAAGCATCAGCAGAACGCCTTGCTCAAGCCCAGCGCGGGCACAACAAGCAACTTGCTGCACGCATTCAGGAACGGATTGCCAATCGCAAACGAGATAGGAACCACAAGTTGTCACACCGATTGGTGTCAGAGAACATTTTCATCGCATTCACCAAAGATAACATCAAGGGAATGGCAAAGAGATTCGGTAAGAGTGTGGCTTCGTCAGCACACTATCAGTTGAGACAAATGCTGTCCTACAAGATGCCCAAAAGCGGTGGGACGTATGTCGAACCTGAGAGCAAGTTT
>Ga0187888_1001853_pt1 | contig 19321 bp, 24 predicted proteins | sample June2016WEW_7_40_FD_132987 | JGI IMG/M metagenome (GOLD analysis project Ga0187888, IMG submission 132987) | Peatland microbial communities from SPRUCE experiment site at the Marcell Experimental Forest, Minnesota, USA - June2016WEW_7_40 | ecosystem: Environmental > Terrestrial > Soil > Wetlands... | reverse complement strand
CGACTCATTGCAGCACCGCTTGAATCCGTCATTGACGCAACGGGTCCGGGTCGCTTAAGGTGCAATCCTCCGAGAGTCGCTGCTTCTGTTTCAGGTTTCAACTAAAGGCGGGACAACTTCCGATTCTGACTATGAGATTGCGATCAGATTGCATATTTGCGCTTCAAATACGAATCACTTCGGAATCATTCCGATCGTCCCCAGCCACGTCTCCACCAACTGAGGCCACCTCGTTATCGGAAGGTCCGTGCGCCGCAGTCCAAACGCATGCCCGCCATACGCATAGAGATGCATCTCCACGGGAACCCCAGCGTTCTTCAGCGCAATGTAATAAACCAGCGATTGGTTTACGCCGTCCACGTTGTCATCCTCCGCCTGCAGCAAAAACGTCGGCGGCGTCTCGTGCGTCACGGGAATCAGCGGATTCAACTCCCATTCCTTTGTCGTGTTCTCCAGCATGTGCCCCGGATAAATCGCCACGGCAAAATCAGGACGGCAACTCGCTTCGTCGGCCGCATCCACCGCCGCATAAGCGCGCTTGTCGAAATGCGTGCTGACGTCAGCCACCAGATGCCCGCCCGCCGAAAATCCCAGCACGCCGATCTTGTGCGGATCCACGCCCCACTCCGCCGCGTGAAAACGCACCAGCCCCACGGTCCTTTGTGCATCCTCCAACGCCGTGGGTGCTTTCGGATGAATGTTGCAATGGCAATCGTCATGCCAGGCCGGACCCGAATCCGGCACGCGGTATTTCAGCAGCACGCACGTGATCCCCTTGGACGTCAGCCAGTCGCAGACCTCCGTGCCTTCCAGATCGATCGCCAGATCAATATAGCCCCCGCCAGGAAACACGACCACCGCAACGCCCGTATTCTTTCCTTTCGGCGAGTACACGGTCATAGTCGGCCGCGACACGTTGCTCACGCCCGTCATCGGCTTCCCGGCGATCAGACCCTTGGACACCTCCACCGTTTCCGGCCCCGCCAGCACGACCGCCGTCGCGTCCGGCGGCGTCCCCGGCCATATTTCCACTTGCGTATGTCCCGGCGATGGCTGCCAGCCAGTCGTCTGCGCGCTCACACCGCCAAACGCAAACACGACACAGAGAGCAAAGATCAAAGGTTTCATCGTAATCCCCACAACTTAATATAACCTGTCACTGCCGGAAGCCGCTGATCGGAAACTGTGAAGAGTAATTAATCGAAAGCCTAAGTCCCGATAAACGGGGTTGTGGGAAGTGAAAGACTAGGTTCCGAGCGGGTAGTCGGCCAACCGGAAGTAATCCATTTCAATAGTCGGTCGGTCGTTTCTGCTGGAAAGCAGCGGTTCCGTTCTCGAAGAACTCCTTCTGCCAGCGATGGAACACCATCGGCTGGCGCCCCACATGTGTTCGCTCCGTTATCTTGACGGAAGAACGCTCTCTCCATTTCCGGCTGAGGCAGGACGCAACACGCGAGGCTAAAACTTCTAATCGGATAGACACCTAGTTAGACCCACCGACTCGATTTGCCTAGGACATTTCGAGCCCCAGTGGGTCTTTCTGCGTTTAGACCTAACGAAAGGAGCGTAGTGCAAATCCAATACAAAGGAGAAGTCTATGCTGTTAACACCTACGTTCGTGGGTTTGTTGCTCGCTGGCGCCGCATTCTGGACGCTGATCTGGGCAGCCATCCACAAACTGGATGAGATTCCTTATGTCAAGGAGTTCACATCGAGGCAAGAAGTCCTCGATTGGATTGAAGACCATAAGGGTCTGACGCTCGTGATCACGGAAGGAGTTAATTTCCTCCTGCACGGGCTGTCGCCCCATGGGGTGATGTTCACTCTAGGAGGAACGATCATCAACTTCCTGATGGTGTTTGGTTACGTATCAGGAAGGCAGGTCCTGACTCTTATCTCCGAGAAGATCCGGAGAAAGCAGCCAGTCCTACCTCAGTAGCAAATCCCAACACAAATAAAGGAGAACAACGATGCGCATGTCTATTGGTGTGCCCGGAGTGGCTCTCTATTTCGAACACGACCAGGTGAAGCCCTTCATCAAAGACCAGTCCGTGAAGTTGAAGGTCGCGATCGACAAGAAGGTCGTCCCTGCAGTGCTGAAAGCTACCTGCAAAGTGCTGGAGCTGGTAGCCAACAACACGGCAGACGCTCATGACTACCTGATTCGGAGGGCCTCGTGAAGATAGGAGTCTTCACGTGGCGTTTCTTCTTGGAGAACGCTGGCTATGCAACTCCACCAGGCAGAGCTGTCTGTGCGTTGGAGCTTGCCAGAGCCGAGCAGTGGGCAGAACAGGAGGGCATTGAGTTCAGGCTCGAAGATGATCCTGATGCAGATGCCTCTTTTGTTGAGACTTGGCCACTGAGGTATCAGAAGGCATGGAAGAAGCAGAGTCACTCCTGCTATTCCGTGATCTGTTATCGGCCGTGTCCGGACCATGGATGGGACTGCAAACACAAGGAGGTATTGGCATCTCTCGGAGGCATCTTTGATCCGACGGATGACTATCTGCGGATAGTTCGTGCAGAGCTGGCGTTGGAAGCCATGCCGAGGGAGGTCAAGGCATGACCAGGAAAGACTACATAGTCATTGCTGAAGCCCTCCGAATCACAGTCAACAGAACACGAATCGATGAGAGAACTGAAGGAGGAACGTATCCACACGCCACGTCTGGAGTGATGGCAGCCAGCGAAGAGATCGCTGACGCTCTTGCCCGGGATAATCACCGATTCAACAAGCAGCACTTTCTTGCCGTAGTCCGCGGCGAGAAAGATCTGCACTCACGTCCAGGTCGGAGGTCCAATGCTTGATATAAAAGCATTGAATCTCAAACTGGAAAAGGAGGTAGTGAATCGTTATGGATGCCGTGAGGAGCAAGTCCCAAAGAAAGCGCCAAGAGGGAAATTGTTCTTCGTCGTCACTCCCAACGCCACAGCAGTCAACAGGAGGTATCTTTACCAGCTAACAAGCGGTAAGGCTCCTATCTGGTTCCATGACCGGGAGAAATCCATGGCCTTCAACCGGATAGAAATTGCTAGCTCATTCTGCAGGTTCATACGTGAGACTTGGATTATGCAAGCTTACGTTGTCCTCGAGCCCGGCAATTCAAGAGTGAGGTAAGCGGATACAGAGGGGAAGGTCATCCTTCCCCTCTGCTTTACCAGGAGGTTTATACAGGACGTTTATAGAGGGTCGGGTAGAAAAGGAGCCAGTAGGGGGGCTAGGAGACGGCTAAAGTGGCTAGAAACGCCTCCTATCGATCCACAGGCGTATCGTAGAGGGCTATTTACTATAGCTTAATACGTGCCCACATGGTAATCTGTAAGAAGTTGCCTTACTTCTCCTCCTTCTTGATCTCCGTAGATATGACCTTCCCCTTGCGAAGGCGATAGAGAGCGTTTGGCGACTCCCGCAAATCAGCTATAATATTTGTAGTTTCAAATTAGCCTCAAATCCGGGGTTGGTCGACCCACGAGATGTAATCCCAGGGTGAGTTAGCCCCTTTTAGCTTCACCTGTTTCACCTGCCAGGGTCAGTTCTCCCCTTAGTTTTACCTCTGCCGTAAACCAGGTGAGTTCAAATGAATTTGTTGGGCACGCTGAGTGCACGCATGCCAGTAGTACAATTGAGTTTGCAGGGAATAATTCTCTGCAATATAGCGAAGTCTGGTCATGGAGAAAGGCGTTCCATGAGCAGACGCGGAGGTCAAAGCGGTACAGTCGTAAGGAAGGGCAATTGGTGGCACGGCCGATATTATATTGACGTTGCGGGTAGCACGGAACGTACCCGTAAGTCGGTAGCGATCGGCCATTGTGATGAGATGACGAAGCCGGAGGCGAGACGTAAGCTGGCAGTGATGCTCAACGAGCTGGGAGTGAACGACAATTCCTATCTCGAAAAAGCACTCACTCCAGTCAAGCTTTTCTCCGAACACGCTGAGTGGTGGGAGGCAAATGTTCTGCCCATGCACAAACCGTCATCTCAAAACTCAAGCCACTACATCCTGAAGAAGCACCTGATTCCGTATTTCGGACAAATGCCGATGGATTCAATATCCGAGGGCACTATCCAGGAATGGATATCAGGATTGCAACGTCAGGGTGAGCTAAAGCCGCATACGATCACCAACATGTGGAAGGTCCTGAAGCTGGTAGTCGGGAAACTTTCTCGTGAATGGTCTGTGCGGCTTCCAGAAGTCCCTGAAACAGAACAGCGGTTCTTCACACCCGAGGAGATGAGAAAGCTGATCGATGAATCCGAAGGCCAGTACAAAGCTCTATTCGCACTCCAGTTTGCTACCGGAATGCGATTCGGAGAGATGGCTGGTCTTCACGTTGAGGATCTGGATTTCAAGGAGCTGGTGGTTTATATCCGAAGGAGCACTTTCATTCACCAGGAAGTGACCCCGAAGAGTAAAGCCGGCCACCGAGAAGTGGACGTAGACGCCGACACAATGGCGATGGTCAAGGAATATCTTGGCAATCGCACATCAGGTCGAGTCTTCCAGAGCCGAAACGGAACTCCATTGGTCAATGGGAATGTGAATCGCTATGTTCTGAAGCCACTCTGCAAGAAGATCGGAATCCCTGTCGGAACGACTCATGCGTTCCGACACGGAAGAGTCTCCGTTCTCCAACAGAATGGTGTTCCTGGTGATTTGATCAAGCGTTGGGTTGGGCATTCATCGCTCAAGACAACGAGTAAATATAGTCACTTCACTCGGGAATTCAGGAAAGAGATCGCTTCGAGACTCGGATAAAATGGAACCGATGATGGTCCCATTTGGACCCAACTTGAAGCATCTAACGTGTTGATGTAAAGTGTTTTAACTTGTTAAATCGGTGGGCGTGTAGCTCAGCTGGGAGAGCACCTGCTTTGCAAGCAGGGGGTCACCGGTTCGATCCCGGTCACGTCCACCAATTTCTTCCTGATTGCAAAAGAGTTAAGAAAATCGCTTCGACCAGAACGCTCGGTAATTCGTGCACTGGAGTGAACCCCTAAAGTGAGACAGTTTCATGATGCACACTTTGCGAAATCGCAAAACGGGCCGGAAAAGTGCCGGGCGGCGTTTCACAGAAGCGCGACGTACGTCCCAGACCGCCGTTTATCCGCATCTCGCAGGCGCGCTCCGGCACTCTAATTCACATTTCCAGGTCTTTGTGGGCTTCAAAACCAGAGTGTGATGCACACATTTGTCTCAACTTGGGGTTCACTTCCCAGAATTTTCGGTTAAGCCAAGTTTCCCTACGTGTGTGCTACTTCCGGTTGTCGTCCTTCCGAATGGACGAAGGGAACCTCCTGCCTAGTGAGCAGGAGGTCGCGGACTAGAGTCACGCCGCTTCCGCCATACCTTTGGGGGAGGCTCGGCGGGTCATCTCCGGCGTCAAATCATAGGAGGCACGCCTTCGAACTTGCCAGTCATTCGCTTTTTGATTTGTTCCAGCATTTCAGGCGGCAACAATACCGCGGGATGGAGTAACGCAAGTTCTCGAATGTCTTGAACCGCCTCTCCGATAGCCTTCAATCGTTCCGGTGAAAAGACTTCCTCCCACTCCCTGAACGCTGCTGCCGCGGCTGCGAGTTTGTCCACCGCATCGTTTTTGGGAAATACAGCAGCCATTGTGAGACACTTCCGGTTTAAGAAAATAAAATTGTTGTAATCCGAAGCTATCGGCTCGCTATATCGATACTCCCCAGAATCTGGTTTATGCACTTTCTGGAAATGCTCAAGTGTGTCGCACATCTCACTTGCACGAAAGTAGAGTTCCAGCCATTTCGATTGCCGCCAGTCGGCCAATTCCCGTTCGGCAACATCCTTCGCCTGCCGCAGTGATTCCGCTGCCAGATCCCTCGCAGTCTTGGCTTCGCTCAACGACTTCTCGGATATCTGGTTCGCGGCTTTCGCCGCCTTGAGCGCCATAAACGAAAGAATGACGGATGCAATACCGGATAGAAACGCTACAGAGAGAGATACTTCCGCTACGTGGAGTGATTTCCAGTCGAAGGCAGAGGGGTCAACCATGCGCGGAATTCTACATCACCTGCATTGCTTCTGTGAGGGCTTGCATGCTGAGACGCACGACGAGAAAGCTCACCACGATGGCCAGTCGTACGCAGTCGCTCTAAGCGGCAAGTGACGTGGCGAGCCGCAGCTAAGAAGATCGATTGGGTCAGCATTGGTGGGGTCGCCAGTGAAATAGAAACATGCCGAATCCCCCTTCTCAGTTGGAGGGTCGTGGCGCAGTTCGAGCGAGTGTACATACACTTTAACCAGTGCTTTATCCTCGATCCAATTCTGAGTTAGCGGTAATTACTGCGTGAACGAGAGAGAAAGAAAAAGGACCTATGCGCGTAGCATCGCATGGAATTCGACACAGAATCCATTCCGACCGTGTATCAAGTATTTCTGTCTCACTCAGAGTTCACCCATGCCGTTCGGGAGAGCGCCAGACGTCTCGTGGATATACTCATCACAGGTTCGCGACTGATCCAATAAGCAGACGGTGCACGCTGTCGTCTCACAGGGAGTTCAACCAATCGCGTGTGGGTCGGGTTCATCGAGCCCTCCAAAACACGCATTATCGATTTGGAGAGTACAATTCTGGAAACATCGAAAAGTCCAGGCTGGGTCTAATTGCAACGAGGAATCTGCAAGTTGTGCCTTCGCGAGAGAGAGCTCCAAGCAAGCCCCCTCATGCCCCGCGCGCTGTACAAGAAGGCGCGTGGGACAGGGAAAACGGGGAATCAAGATCCAACTGTCGTTACTCTAGACGGGCGCTGGCAATCGTCATTTCAGCCAAAAGACTACGTCCTGTGTCGGGAATGCGAAGCCCGCTTCAGCAAGCACGGAGAGCACTACACCATGCGACTGGTCAGCCAGCAGGACGGAACGTTTCCGCTCCTCGAGATGTTAAGGAACGCGCCGAGCCGCATCCCTGGTCCAGCTTGGACGACCTACACGATAAAGGACACCCCCAACATCGATCGCGATAGGCTCGCGTACTTCGCCATGAGCGTGTTTTGGCGCGCTTCGGTTCACACATGGAAAATGGCGAACGGTGAGACGACATCCATTCGCCTCGGAAAGAAATACGATGAGGAAATGCGGCAATACCTGCTCGGCGATATCTCGATTCCTCGTAATACGTCCCTCATCGTTTCGGTCTGCACCGACAAGACCAGCCAGCGAAGTTTCTTCGCTCCCAGCGAGAACGGAAAAACAAAAGACCGGTCCGTGGGGTTCGGGGCCCGCGGAATCATGTTCTATCTGCGCATGACCAACACCCCGCTCCTCTTTCAACGTCGGCTTTCAATGGTGAACAACCCCGACAGCATCATCACCACATACGACTGCCGTCAGCACTCGATGTGGTGGGTTGGGTAGAGGACGGAGAACAAACCGTGGAAACGGGACTCTGTCCGCTGTGCGAGAAAACCAAAAAGATCGCGGATAGCCATTTCATTCCGAAGGCCGTATATCCGTATTGTCGCGACTCAGAGGGGAACACGATTGTCATTAACCCCGAATTTCTAGGATTCAGCGACCGCCAGATTCACACTCCTCTTCTGTGCTTCGATTGCGAGGATATTTTGAATAAGGGCGGGGAGGCGTGGCTCATGCCTCTTCTCGCGGAATACGACGGAAAGTTTCCGCTGCATGAAATGGTGACCCGACTGCCGCCGGAGATTACCGACGGGGACGCGGATTGCTATGCGGCAGTGCGGAACTCTGCTATCCAGTGTGAAAAGCTGACCCACTTTGCGATGGGGATCTTTTGGAAGGCAGCGGTTCATTCCTGGCGGCGCGCCAAAACCGAGCCCGTCATCGAACTCGGCGCCTATCGGGAGCCCATGCGCACCTTTCTTTTGGGCGAGTCCGCCTTCCCGTCGCATATGGCTCTGACAGTTGGCATTTTGCCCGCCCCCACGAAACTCGCCTCCTTTGAGTTGCCTACAAGGGAAGGCCAGACGGACTGGCACGAATTCTCTTTCTACATTCCGGGAATTAAGTTTGTTCTTGCGGTCGGAAAATCGATCTCGCCCGACGTGACCAACAGTTGTTTTACCGGTAACCCCGGGCGTCCAATTCTGGTGATGAATTTCTCCGGACCCATGTATCAAAGAATTCGCGGAGAATTGACGTCACCCAAGAACATCGAGCAGTTTGAAAGATTGGGCAAGCGGATCAAACGACCAACCTGAGCGGCCGCGTCGATCCTAGACGTTCGTGTGCAGGCATGCAGCACCCCTCCGCGCCCACCACAGCGGACCAAGTGAAGAAAGTGATTGCCCGCATGAAGACTGTCGCGGAGAGCCCCTTGGTGCATGCTCAGGTACGGCTGGCTATACATATCGAGGCCGATCATAAGGCAATCTGAAGGGGCAGCTCGCGACTTACGTTTGGCTCGTGGCGGAGGCGGAAGTAGCCGAACTTTGCCAGTTCTCCAATTTCTCTCCCAGATTGCTCGGGACAATGTACGTAGCGCGAGGATCGACACCGTCTGGCACAACAAACCCAAAGTACGCGACTCTCGGGAGAGTCGTCTCAATGATATTTTCTGGTCCCGTTAGCTTGATACACCAAGAATGACAATACCAAGTGCCATTGTCGCTGAGCGCCCACCCATAAACGTTCCGATACTCGCTCGCACCGCTTCCCACGTAGCAGCGCAAATCAACACAATTCCTATGACACTGAACCGAATCTAGAGGCTTACGCCAGCCAGGAAACGGAGTTTCCTTCAAGCATTCCAGGCCCTCGGTAGAAAACTCCCTGCCGTACTCCGAAAGAAAATCGACTACGCGAGAGTCTGTGAAGTTTCCCCACGCTTCGTCGAGCTTCGAACCGCCGATGTTCAACAGGATGTCATTCAGAATGCGGGCGCGACTCAATTCGAACCCCCGTTGGAACGTCGGGTTCCAGTTGCCGGACCATCTCACGGGCCTGCTCACGCGAAATACCGAATGCTTCCGGACAAAGTTCCAGGATTTGCTTGGCGAAGGCCACTTCATCGAGTTCCGCGTGGCCGTCTCTGGTATAAGAAAACTCGTAAGCGCGCAACCATTGCCGCTCGCCATCAAGCGTAGCGAGCCGAACTAGATATGGGTGCGTTCCGTAGAGCAGTACGAGCGCCACGAGATTCGGCGGAGAGCAAAGCAGCAATACTCCGTGGCGCTCGGTAAACTTCAGGCGAAATTCCTGGCCGAGCCGCTGAACGAAGCGGGAGTCGACTGGCACCTCGCCCGGAGCGGCCGCCGGCAATTGCACGTCCCCTCGGATGTACTCGCGAAGAGGGTCAAACGCGGCCTGCAACACGTACGCAGAGCCGCGCAAGAGGGCCAGGGTTTCGAAGGCAATCTTCGCGACTGCCCGATACTCTTCGTTGGGCCACATAGTCATTGAGATAACGATGTTTGGCTTCGCGTGGGTAAGCCGTCGCTCCTCGGTCGTCTGGATTTTCGATTTAATCTCGGGCCACTGTTTTTGCAAATTTCCGAGAAATTCGCGAGCGCACTCGGCACTTGAACAGGAGACGACCGCGTCGTCGCTCCGGTGCATGAGGAACCGTGGCTCTTTTATGTCTTCGGCGATGAGGACGCGGGTGCGTGCCAGGCGACCGCGTTCGATTTGTTTGTCAACGAAGCGGATTAGCTCATTCAACCCATCGCGGTCGCTGGCAAAGACTTGAACACGGTCGCCGGTGGCGAAGAGCTGGGGACGCACCTCGGTAGCGACCTGGTTTCCGATTCGTACTCCGAGTTGACGGTCGCCCTCCGCTTGCATCGAGGCGTAGCTTCCCAGCTGAGTCGGAAACGCGGACGCGGGGGTATGCTGAATCTTGGAGAGGGCAACCGAAGAGTGTTCGGCGAGGGCCTGATCGACTTCGGATAGGTCGACGTTACATTTGACACACACGCAGTTGAGCGTGCAGTTCCCACCTAGAGAGCTTGGCGCGACGTGCTCCTTGGAGGAGCGTTGCTGCTTGCAGTAAATGCACGGTCCGTCGTCTTGAACGGTCATCGGCGATCCTCGACCCGATTCTCATTGTCGCTCGAAAACCTATTATCGCAGTTATCCGATAGGAAAACGGAGACGGGTTTCAGTATCTAGTGAGCATGGGGCGCCCAGCTGCCGACGGTCGTTAGTTCAAATCAGGCCCCCCTGTAATAAAAATTCTCCAAAGCCCAACGCGAAGCGGGTAGGGTGCGACGAAGATAGTGACGCTCCTGGCGCGCTCGCTGTGCTGGACTCAAAAAAGTAGCTCCCGTCGCAATGAACATCGCCTGAGACCTGTTCAGAAAATGGCTCCTATCAGCAGCAAAAATGTCCAGCGACGGACGCCGCCGTTCGGACGACGTGAAAGGTTTCCCATCGATCCCGAAGACGTCGCCAATTGTCGGGTATTGTGGCGACTGTCCACGTTTTGATTCGATTGTCGACGGGAACTTCAACAATGAGGGTGACAAGCAGAGCGACAATAAACAAAAGTCGCTGCGTGAGAAGATCGCGCTGATGGAGAATGGACCCCTCTGGAATCTGGCGCGGGCAAAGCCAATGAACTGATTTCCTTGCGTTTCTGTTTTAGAGTGATAACGTCCTTTATAACACTCTCTTCGAGAGATCTATGGACGCTCAGGTTACGGAAAAAACCGTCTCCACGCCGAGCCTTGACCTAAACGACCCGACCGAAGCGCGGCTTGCCGGTTGCGCCCGCCGCATCACCCAGCTCCTGGCCGCACCGGCCGTCACGGCCAACGCCGACGTTGAAAGCTCGCTCGATGATTTCCTCGGCGCGGTCTACGCGCTCATCCGTGCGAAGAAAAAGAACTTTCAGGACCGCCCAGGCCGGCGCATCAAGATCAAGCCCGTCGCGCAGCGCGCCGCGCGGATCGCGGCCGGCCACGTCAAGACCGATGGCCTCTGGATCGCGGGTTTTTACTTCAACAATGCTTTGTTCCGAACCGCGGCCGTCTACCACCGCATCCTGAAGGTCGCCACCGGCACGGACGGCTGCGTGCCCGCGTTGCAGCTCGACGCTCTCCGCCGCTACGCCGGTTGGAACAGCATCCGGCTTTATAAGATTCACAACCAGGTCAATGAGCTGAAGCACGAGCCGCAAGGCGTTTATCACGGCCGCCTCGTCAGCTACGACGACGCGTTGACCGCGGCTTGCGATCTTTTGGACCTAATCGAAGCCTGGATGGCCGCACAGACCCCGCCCGCACCCACACCATGAACCTAGTCTCATGCCAACCATAAAACGCTGCTGCATGTAATCATGTAAGCTGGCAATCCAGCGCGCCCTACCAGGGCAGCAGCTTCCTCCACCATGGGAGAGCGGCTGCCGGCGTTTCCGGCTTTGGCGGCATCGCTTCCCCCTCGTTGTCGGTGCTGGAATACTTGTCTTTCGCGCGGCGATCATGCGCGCGGTTGGCATCGACGCGCGCGTGCGACCAATCCTCCGCCCATACCGCCCGGTCGTTCCTGACCCAATAGTGTGATCGGCACATGAAGCCCCAATTGCCGATCGACGGATCAAGCGAGACCGTCTTCCCGTCGAAAATGAGCTTCCAGTCCGTGGGGCTCAGCGGCGTCACCACTTCCTTGTCGCAGCCGCAGGCGCATTTGTGAACCGCCGTCGCGTAGTCGATCGACACGTAAATCTTTCCTTCCTCAATCGCGTCGGGGATGAATTCCACGAATTCGTGCCTGAGCGTCTTCGGCGGTTTCACGGTTGGCGTCGGTTTCATGACTGGCTCATAGTCTGGCCCGCCGCCGTGGCCGGCACATCTTCGTTTCGCAGCATATTGCCGCCGATCGTATACGTGCAGTGATGCTCGAGGTCGAGATCCTGGTAGAAGCCCGCCAGCTTTTTCCACTTGATCACTGCCAGCGCCGCGTTCAGCGCGTTCAGCTCAGCGATCTGAATATTGGTGGCGTATTCGTTGCGGTCGGCGTCGCCCGCGAAGGAAACGCGCTTGCGCACATGATCACGTTGCGCCGGTGTGCTTGTCGTCACGCGCAGGATACCGCCGAGGAAACCTTCGCTCAGATAGACACCCATTCCCACGTCGATGAAAGGAAGCCCGAACTCTTCGAGCTTTTCCATGATGAGCCTTTTAGCCGGCCCCTCCAGGCACATAAAGATGAAGCTCATGTCGCGCAGGTCCTCCACGTTTTCCGGGCCCACGTAATTTTCATGGACGAAGATGCCGTTGCGCATCTTGTCGTAAATGCCCTTCAAATACGCGGCCTTTTTCGGCTTCGCGACGAGCTCTTCGAGCGACGGCGCGCCGGGAGACCGAAAGGCATTGTGCTGCAGGAAGTCGTCGCCGTCGAACAGGTGTATCTCGCGCACCGGTGTTTTGGCGACAAGGTCCAGGACGTAAGAGCCCGTGCCGCCCACGCCGACGATAGCGACCTTTTTCACCGTCGCGAGCTTCGCCGTGACCGCGCCGATTTCGGCCCGGGTCGAGGCCGTGTCGATGTACTTGAATACCGTCTCTTCCTCCGCCCTAGCCGCGACCGGCCGGAAGGTCTTGGCCGTCGCGCCCTGCTCGATCTTTTGCGCGTAGGCCGAGAGCAGCGTGACGTATTGCGTCACCTTGTCGTAGTAGTTTTCGTAAGAGCCGCTCGGCATCGGCTTCGCCGAGAACGTGTGATCGATCTCGACGCCCTCCCCGAGCTTAGTGCGCCCGTTGCCTTTCTCCCCGATGGTCGTGATCGGCGTTCCGTCCGCGCGGCAGGGAAATTCGCCGATAAAGTGAGCGACGTGATTCTCCGGTTTAACGGTCGTGTCGCCCGCAAGCTTCAACGGCATCACGAGGATTCCGCGCTTGACGACCCGGCCGGCAGCCACGTATGGCACGTCCTTCACCAGCAAATGGCCCGACCGAATTTCAAGATCGTAACCCTCGTCACGAAGGTGCGTCAGGTCCGCGCTACGACTTATTGGTTTCTGTGACATCGAAGATCATCCCATCCTTGATGCGGACGGTTTCGCCCTCTGTCATCGAGCCTTCGTGGTTCTTCCGCGGGCCCTTCCGATACGTCACCGTAAACTGCACGTTCGGCCCGGACGGCACCGGGTTGAAAGCCAGGGCGACGACCTGATCGAAGGTGAGCGTCTTGGTCGAGATCTCTTTCTGGCGGCCGTTGACGATGATCTTGTAGACCTTCGGCTTCCCGCTGTGAAAGTGCTCGTCCTCTTTCAGGTGGACGATTTCCGGTCCGTTGTCCACCTCCGAGTCTTCCCGGTCGCCGGTCACTTCGCGAAACAGCTCCATGCCCGGCTGCACATTGCCCAAGACGTACAGCGCAGCGCCCGTCGTCGGGTTCGGCGAATGGTAAGAGTTTTGGTCGATGAAAAGTTTCACTTCGTGCGTCTGTTCTTGCTGGGCCATTCTAGATTCTCCTTATTGCGATGTTCGTTACTCCACTGCTTCGCTCGATCACGTGCCGCAGCCCGCACGCTAAAAATGAACCGAGGCCACCATCGCCGTTTAAAGCGGTGGCCCTCGGCGCCGGGTTTCTACAGCAGCCCCTATTGATCTTTCGAATCAGGGCACCCACGTTTCCCTCCAAACGTGAAAGAATTCTGGGGTAAACCGGGGCCGGCTGTTCGTATAGATAATGGAAGCAGCGCCCGACGTGAAACCAGGCCACGAGGGAAAGCGAGCGACGGTGAATCGCTTCCAGAACATAGACTGGACCAGGCTTTATAAAGTGCTCCTGCTCCACGCGGCCGGCATCCTCCGCCGCTACCGCGGGCCGGACACTTTTGACGGCGGACAGGACTGCAAAGACGTTGTCGCAGAGGCTCTGAAGGATTTCTACAGGTCGCCGAACGGCCTCGGCTGGAAGCAAAGCAAGGGAAAGCTCGAAACCTATCTTGGCACCGTCGTTCACAACAAGCTCCTGGATCGTCTGCGCCGTCAGAAGCACGTGAGTGGCTCGCTTGATGACCCGGACTTCTCTCCGCCAGCCCATAAGCGCCCCGGCACGACGGCTCCTGAAAGGGCAAAGACCAACACCAAAAATGCGCTCTACAGCCTGGTCAGCGGCGACGCCGAACTGCAGGATCTCATCACCGCCGCCGAACTGGTAGAGGGTGGACCGAACGTCAACCAGGAATTGGGGCAGATACTGAACAAAACGCCCCGTCAGGTCTCAAAGCTCAAAGAGCGCCTACTGGCGATCGACGGGGTAAAGGAACTCTATGCCGCGCGACAAACAGCCAAATCAACCAGACCCAGAGCGTGACCTGCTGGACAAGCTCTTCGGTACTCCAGATGAGATGGCCGTGGAAGAACTCGACATGCTCTACGAGGCGATAGCTCCCGGGACGGATGCCGCGGCCATCGTTCACCGGCTTGCCGCGGATGCCGCAGTCGAATACCGCATCCAAAACCGCCTGCCGCCCGATCACGTACAGGCCGCGCTGGACGCCACACGGGATGTGAAAAGTCTCGACAATCTGGCACCGTCGAAACTCCGCCAGATCGTGGATGCACTGACCGCTCCGTACACGGGAGCCGTGAAAGACCCCGCATATGCCTATCGCAACCGGGAGGGAGAACTCGACACGCACGATCAGGGCATCATCGACGAGCTGACCGACGAGCTCCGGGAGGACTGGAGTGGCGATGATGGTGAAGGTAAAAAGTGACACCCGCCGCTAATCTCGCCAACTATGTCGCGCAGAAATTTGTTAAGACGGTTCCTCCCGACCTCACGGCGCTTTGCCGGGACCTGGGTCTCAGGATACGAGAGGTTCCCGCGAAAGGATTCGACGGCGCGCTGATCCGGAGTAAGGCCGGCCAGAAAGGCATCGTCGCAGTCAAAGCCAGCGTCCGCGAGAAATCCCGGAAGCGGTTCACGATCGCGCACGAAATCGGCCACTTCGTCATTCCGCACCATCGGAACCTCGGCAATATCTGCGAGGAGCGGAAAATCGAGAGCTTCGATAGTCACCTAAACCGACCGGAGATTGAAGCCAACGAGTTTGCAGCCGAGTTGTTGCTGCCGAGTGCCCTTTTGCGGAGACGTTTTAACCTTGCCGAACTCTCTCTCGCGCAGATCTCGGCCGTTGCAGCTGATTTCGGGACAAGCCTGACCGCTACGACCCGCTCTTTTCTGACGTTGACGGATCTTGCATGCGCGATGGTTTGGAGCGTCAGCAATCGCGCCCGCTGGTTCGTCCGTAGCGATTCATTCCGCTTTTTTCTTCCCCTCCCGGAACTTCCGGCGAACGGTTCCTTCGCAGCCCGGATTTTCAGGGGCGAATCCGCGCCCGCGGAACTTGCACCGGTGCGACCGGATGCTTGGCTCGACCGTCAGGCTGCCGAGCACGTCGATACGTTACTCGAACACTCCATCAGTCTTCCCAATTACAACGCCGTTCTTACTCTGCTCTGGGCCTACAAGGTGGAGCCGCTGCCGACCCGCGACGGCCAGGAGGCCCTCCTTGAAGATCTTGATCCGGAGGATTTCACTCTGAACCGTCGTCGATGGCCGAGATAGCTTGGCAGGATGAAATTCGCTCGACGAAGTCGAACGAATTTCCATTTAGCTTGATAACGTCCGTTCTGAGCACAAGGACCAACCGTCCCCCGTCGCTGTCCCGGCAGAAGTCGCATGGCTAGGCGGCGGTGCGCACCATCGGAAAGTCACCGAGGGCTTCGCTGTGCACATTTTCTCGGAAATAGTGCTGGAGTGAACCCCTAGAGTGAGACAGTTTTGTCGTGCACACCTTGGGAAGCGCGGATTACTTCCGGCTTGCCGACCAACCGGGCATTTCGGTTCGCAACACGCCTGGCTCTGAAACTCGAAAGGAAACTCACCAGCTCAGCGGCGCTTGAACTCCCAACATGCAGGGCCTCGGGATCTGCGTCGCTGCTGCCTTACTTCCCGCCTCGATACACTGAACTATTCGGTTGACAATGAAGACGATCCGCTGTAACTTAACCGTATGGTTCAGCGTTCCCAGAACATCGACCGCGTCCTGTACGCCATCTCCGATGCCACGCGCCGCGCCATCCTTGAACGCCTTGCCCGCGGCCCCGCACGCATATCCGATCTCGCCGAACCATATCCAATGTCCCTCACCGGCTTCTGCAAACACGTCCGCGTCCTCGAACGCGCCCGGCTCGTCCGCCGCACCCGCCGCGGCCGTGACAACACGCTCCAGCTCTCGCCCGGGCCCCTGCGCGACGTTGCCCGCTGGGTCCTGAATTACGAGCACTTCTGGAATGAACATCTCGACCGCCTGGAAAGTTTTCTCGCGAAAGAAAAAGAAAAGGAGAAGCCACGATGAACCTTACCGAAGTGACCGTTTCCCGCACGATTCCGGCATCGGCCGAAAAAGTTTTCGACATGTGGATGAATCCGAAGAGTCCCGGCGGGCCGTGGTTCGGCGTCGAACGCCTGATTTTCAATCCCACCGTGGACGGCCTGTTTTATTCCCTAGTGAAGCACCAGGGCTCCACTCATCCGCACTACGGTCGCTTCATTCGCATCGAGCGTCCCTACCGAATCGAACACACCTGGATGTCGAAAGGCACGAAAGGAGAGGAGTCCGTCGTTAGCATCACCCTGGAGCCGTGCGGAGACGACACCGAAATGACCATCCGCCACTCCGGCGTCCCCGACGACGAATTGGGCCGCCGGCACAAAGACGGCTGGGGCTTCATTCTCGCCGCCCTGGCCCAGGGTCTCGCCGCCCGCCGCTCCGCCTCCTCCGATTAACGTCGTAAGCGAGCACCCCGGTGGCTGAGCGCCGCGGCGTGCGCTCGAACCGGTTTCAGGGAACCGAAATGGAGCCGCCGGCAGCGACGCGTATCTACTATCATTGATTGCTCAGGCTTTGGGCAGAGGAGCAATTCGCGAATATTAAACGGCGTGGGACTCAGTGCGTGGACCGCCAGGCTAGTGGACGTGTAACGGGCAAACCCGAAGTAAACGCTTCTGGGTGCCAGGTGTTCTCCTGAGTGTCGGCTTCGGCGGCCGTGATTAAGTTCGCAGCTCAATGATGGATGGGCATCCGAGGCGAAACGCCACTTCGAACAAGGGTGTGATGCACACTTTTGTCTCACCCGAGGGGTTCACTGTGCACTGGAGTGAACCCCTAGAGTGAGACAGTTTCGTAGTGCACACTTTGCACGAAAGGAGCTGCAAAGTGGAACGGAAAAAGGGAGAGCGGTACAGTCAGGAATTTCGGCAACAAGCCGTCCAACAGATGAAGGTGTGCAATAACGTCCTCAGGCTTTCACGAGAACTGGGTATACACCGCAGACTGCTGTACAACTGGCGCGACCGATTGGACGAGGGCAACCCTGCTCCGGTCCGTTCCCGCGAATTCATCCTGCGGAAGGAAATCACCAAACTGAAGCGACTGCTTGCGAACAAGACGATGGAAGTGGATTTTTTCAGGAGTGCCTTGCAAAAAGTAGGAGCTCGACGCCGTCAGGGGACTGCCTCTGGCGCGAACGCATCTATGGCGAAATAAGGACAAGGATGCCGTTGCAAGGCAGCTTGAGCATCGAGCGAATGTGCCATTTGGCGCAAGTGAGCAGGGCTGGATTCTATCGTTATTTGCGAGGAGGCTGGCCTGCCGAGGAGGAGATGACCCTGAAATCAGCTGTTCAGGAGATTGTTTTGGAACATCGGTGGCGCTACGGCTATAGGCGCGTGACCGCTCAGTTGCGCCTGCGAGGAATGATCACGAATCACAAGCGGGTCGCACGAATCATGCATGAGGACAACCTATTAGCTGTTCGACGGGAAAGATTCTTATCTGTCCAGGGTTCGCTTCGCGCTGTGGGGATTTATCTCAATTTGGCGAGTCGGATGAGACTGTCGGGGCCAAATCAACTGTGGATCGGCGACATCACTTATATCCGGCTCAGCAGAGAGTTTGTCTATCTGGCAGTAATACTGGATGCGTTTTCCCGTAAGGTGATTGGATGGTCGTTGGCGCGGACTTTGCAAACTAAGCTTCCAATTCGAGCGTTAGAAAGAGCGATCGCAAGTCGGCAGCCGCCGCCGGGAGTGGTACACCACTCCGACCAGGGGGTGCAGTATGGTTGTCGGCACTACATGCAGGTACTTCACGAGCATGGGATGCTGCCCAGCATGAGCAGGCCCGGCAATCCGTATGACAACGCTACTTGCGAGAGTTTCATAAAGACGCTAAAGCGAGAAGAGGTCTACGCCAATGCTTACCGCGATTTTGAACATCTCTCAGAATGTTTGGAGCTTTTCATTGAGCAGTACTACAACCGATACCGCTTACATTCGGCTCTAAATTATCGTTCCCCCGAAGAGTTTGAACGGGAGCCAAACAAGCCAGGCCCTGAGGCGAGCCTGCAAGCCGCGATGGTGAGGTTTTTCGGCCCATAGGAACGACATTTTCAGTTTCGCGGACATTCAGGGCGAATGGGGGGAACTTTACGCGTCCCCACGAAGAGTGTGATGTCACACTTTGTCTCAACCAGGGGTTCACTTACACAAATTTGCACCAGATCGGATTTTGCGCGATCTGTGCTAACTCTGACAGCCCGTTTCCAATGCAGATCACCTCGCGATGGTGAGCGCCTACCTCATGAGCAGGAGCGCCGGTTCGCTCGGCGGTTCGCGAACTCTTCACCTGCAGGTTGGTCGGGCACAGCGTGATCTTGCCGACTGGGGAAGTGCCGCGCGCAGGGGTAATGTCCTGTGAGTATTCAAGGGCGATGTGATGCTAAACGACAAAAGGTTCAGTCTCTTTCCCGATTATCCTATTTCACTTTCTTATAGATATCGGGAGCGGCCGGCCCCTCCACGCTGAGGAGGCCCATGGCGCCGCGGTCAATCCGGAAGATAGCGTGGTCCAGAAGCGTATAATCGCCGGGCACTTGTGGCTGAAAATCGAGTACGGAAGCTCCGCCAGGCGGCACCAAGGTGGTCTGGATGTTATGCGCCGGATCGGTGAGACCTCCTTCGCGGTAGACTCGATCGAAGATCACGCCGATGATGTGAAATGAGGAGATCTTGTTCGGCCCGAGATTGCCGAAGTAGATTCGCACCGTCTCGCCGACCCGAGCCTTGAGCGCCCCATGGCCCATTAAGGACGAAACATTGCCGTTGAACACAATATATTCCGGAGTTTCCGCAGCGGCCTTGCGCGAAGAATACGCCTGCAAGCCAGGTTTACCCACGGTGCCTTCGGTGTAGAACTCGCTCTGCATCACGTAGAACTCTCGATCCACTTTTGGCAAGCCGCCCTCGGGTTCGACTAACACGAGACCATAGAGCCCATTGGCCATGTGCGCGGGCATGGGATT
>Ga0187888_1001845_pt1 | contig 19350 bp, 8 predicted proteins | sample June2016WEW_7_40_FD_132987 | JGI IMG/M metagenome (GOLD analysis project Ga0187888, IMG submission 132987) | Peatland microbial communities from SPRUCE experiment site at the Marcell Experimental Forest, Minnesota, USA - June2016WEW_7_40 | ecosystem: Environmental > Terrestrial > Soil > Wetlands... | reverse complement strand
GCGGTTCCAGTTCCAGTGTCATCACCGGGCCCAGCATCACCAGTGAGGAGACCAAGCTGAATAACGACCTCTACGACCTGCGCTTCTTCCCCATCCTCTCCTTCGGTCTCAGCTACAAGATTCACTAATGAGTCGCTGAGCAAGTAGGCGAGTCGAAGGAAACACGAATAGTATGGGGAGAAGCGCTGTGTCTTCTCCTATAAAAAAGACGCGTGGGTTGCATAAGCCGGCCGGGCCTCGCAACGATGAGGCCGAGGACGAGCGGGACCTCGCGGCCGCGCGCAAGCTCCCCAGCCTCCACGACTTCTTCTCGCCCTCGGGGCTGCTCTCGTGCTCCGGCCTCGAGTTCGAGCATCGCAAGGGCCAGTACGAGATGGCGCGCGCCATCGAAAAGGCCTTCGCCGACAAGCGCCATCTGATCGTGGAGGCGGGCACCGGAACCGGCAAGACGCTCGCCTATCTGCTGCCCGCGCTGCGCCTGGCCCGCGACCGCCAGCAGCGCGTCATCATCTCCACCGGAACGAAAAATCTACAGGAGCAGCTCTTCTTCAAGGACGTTCCCTTCCTGGAATCGGTCCTCGGCCCGCTCAAGGTCTGCACCATGAAGGGCCGCGGCAACTACCTGTGCAGGCACAAGCTCTACGCGCTGCGCGATTCGCCGCTGCTCAACGGGCCCGACGAGATCGGCCAGTTCCACGCCATCGCCGCCTGGGAGAAGACCACCGCCAGCGGTGACCGCGCGGAGATCGATGCGCTGCCGGAGAACTCCGCGCTGTGGCCCAGGCTGGACGCGCGCGGCGAGGCCTGCCTCGGCCAAACCTGCCCCGACTGGGAGAACTGCTTCATCACCGCCATGCGCCGCAAGGCGCTGGAGTCCGAGATCGTCATCGTCAATCACCACCTCTTCTTCGCCGACATGGCGATCAAGCTGCAGGCCGGCGCGGCGCCCGACGCAGGCGTGCTTCCCGCTGCGGGCGCGGTCATCTTCGACGAGGCGCACGAGCTGGAGGACGTCGCGAGCAACTTCTTCGGCATAAGCCTCAGCACGCAGCGCTTCGACGAGCTGGCCCGCGATGTGGAGACCATGCTGCGCGCCAGGCAGGCCTGCACCCCCGCCATCGAGGGCGCAACCGCAACCCTGCGCGAGCTCGCCCGCCTCTTCTTCGCCGCGCTTCCGTACGATCCATCGAGGCTGGCCGCAGACTCCACCGCGAACTCCATCGCCGCACTCGACACGCCCGCCAACATCAGTCCCTACGCCGGCCTCGGCCGCATGCCCTTCGACCAGCGCGCCGAGTTCCTGGAAGAGCGCGGCGACGCCTACACCGGAGCGCTCAACGCGCTCGCCCTCCTGGAGGGCGAGCTCGACCGCCTGAAGAACGTCGACGAGGCCCCAGGCCTGCGCAAGCGCACCGCCGACATCGCCACGCATCTCAAGTTCCTGCTCGAATCGCATGACCCCAACACCGTCTTCTGGATCGAGCGCCGCGCCGCCGGCGGAGTCCGCGCGCTTGCGCAAAAGGGGGCGCGCGGCGTCGGCCACATGAGCCATCACACCCACCTCCAGGCCACGCCCATCGACGTCTCCCAGCTCCTTGCCGCCACGCTCTTCGAGGCCTACAACTCGGTCGTGCTCACCTCCGCCACGCTCACCGTGGCCTCGGGAACCGACGAGTCAGGCAGCCCCGTCTCCGGCTTCGAACACATCTCCCGGCGGCTCGGCCTCACCCTGGCGCGCGAGCTGGTCGTCCCCTCGCACTTCGACTATCCGCGCCAGGCGCTGCTCTATCTGCCGCCGGGAATGCCCGACCCGCGCGAGCCCGAGTACTTCCCGCAGGCCGCCGAACGCACCCGCCGCGTGCTGGAGATCACCCACGGCCGCGCCTTCTGCCTCTTCACCAGCCACGCCCAGATGCGCGCCATGCACCAGCGCCTCTCGGCCGAACTGCCCTACACGCTGCTGCTGCAGGGCACCGCACCGCGCACTGTTCTTCTGGAGCAGTTCCGCGACACGCCCGGCGCCATCCTCTTCGGCACCTCCAGCTTCTGGCAGGGCGTGGACGTGCAGGGCGAGCAGCTCAGTTGCGTCATCATCGACAAGCTGCCTTTCGCCGTCCCCTCCGACCCCATCGTCAAGGCCCGCATGGACGCTATCGCCGCCGGCGGCGGCAACGCCTTCTTCGACTACCAGGTGCCCAGCGCGGTCATCACGCTCAAACAAGGCTTCGGCCGCCTCATCCGCTCGCTCAAGGACCGCGGCGTGCTGATGCTGCTCGACCCCCGCATACAGCGCCAGCGCTACGGACGCATTTTCCTCGACTCGCTGCCCCCCTACCGCCAAACCCAATCCATCGAAGACGTCGAAGCCTTCTTCGCGACGGACGCGTGAGAGCCCCCCTCCCCGTTCGCAGGAGCAGTCCATTTCGTACTTGCGCGAGAGACACGCTGCATACAAAAAGAACGGGCCGGACAAGACCCCGAAGGATCTTGCCCGGCCCGTTCATCAGCACTTCCTAGTTGATGGTGATCGGAACCACGAACGAGCGCGTCACCGTAGGTTGTGTGGGGACGGAGGATACATACGTGTACGAGGCGTTGACGGTTACAGTTTGCGGGCCGGTGGGAATCGGGGTGTAGAAGTCCACCGAGTTGCCGCCGCATCCGCTCATTCCAACGCTCACTGCAGCGATGGCAATCAGCATCCACAACGCCTTGCTCAGTCTGCGCCGGCGACGCACGCAGAAGGCAAGGACGCCAAACGGCAGGAACGCCAACACGGTCCTGGTAGCGGTGGTGCGAAGTTGGGCCGTTGTATTGAAGCCGAGCGACAGCGTTGGCGGGGTCGAGACGCTGAAAACGAATGGCACCGTCGAGGTGGTCGTCGCGCACGCGGGCGCCACACATGGCACTGCGATGCTTGTCGCCGGTGACACCTGACCGCTGGCATTCACGGCGAACTGCTCAACTGTACAGAACACCCAGGTCGGGTGCTGGGTCGTACAGGTCAGGCCGATCGAGCCGGCAAATGACAGAACTCCGTTAATCGTGATAATCGTCGACTGCGGATTGGCGGTGTTCTGGTTCGGCGCCGCGGGCAGACCGTTACCGTTCGGGACGTTGCCCGGAATGACGCTGATCGGGCCCGTTGTGGAGGTTAAGGTGAAGTCCGGATTGTCGACAATCAGTGCGAACGGAATCGGATTCGTCGTCGGGCAAGATGGGGATGTGGTTGCCAGTTGCCCAGCCACCGAGCAGGCGAAGTCGCCCTTGCCGTCCCCGTTGGAGCCAGCATCGCCGCTATAGACGAAGCTCAGGTAGTGGGTCCCGGTCGTGGTTGCCTCCGTGGCGGGCAGAGTGAAGCTGCCTGCCCCAGCGGATAACGTCACCACCGTGTTGCAGGGAATGGAGGCAGTGCTGGTTTGTCCTGTCGCACATGGAGGAATTAGAACGGTTTGCACGCCGTAAGTAGCTGTTGTCGGCCAAGTGATAGCGCCATTTATGACTTGGAAGGTCCCTGACGTTGGGGTTGGGACGAAGACAGCCGATGTGATTGGGACAAAGTAATCGTAAACAGAGACCGTACCCGAAGGCGTTCCCTTGCCCGCCGTGACCAGGGAGCTGAGCGTGATCGCGTAGGTGGCAGAGGCCAACCCAGCCGTCGTATTGGCGACAGAGGTCTTGGCTGCCGTGATGGCGATGCCCGCAGGCGCCGGAGTGACCAAATCCAAGCCGTTGTTGTACGTTATCGCATAGTTGTTCGTGGGCTTACCACTAATGGTTGGAACCACCGGGAATGGGTTCACCGCTCCTGTGGGGTTCACATCCAGAACCGATGAGTCAAGCGGCGCAGGAGGAACGGGCACCGGCAACGTCGTGAACGTCGCGCTCAACTTCTTGAGGTCGCTGCCCACGGCCCCGGTGATCACCATATCCGTGGCATAGTTTAAGGACGCAGCTCCGTAGACCGTCGTGTACTCATTTGCAGGACTGGCTCCTGGGACAACAAAAGAAACGGTCAGAGGGGCCTGGTTTTCAATCACGTTAGCTTGACCAGTGGTCACAGTCGGGAAGCCATAGCTGCAGGCGCTGGCACCGGTAAAGACAACCTGAATCGGATAGCTGCCGGTAGCTGTGAATTGACCGGCGCCGCTGGTGCAGGTCGCCCCGGCCACCGTAACACCGCCCGCAGTCACAGTGCAGGCGGGGGTAGGAACCGTTCCCCCATAGGTATAGGTGAGCTGGAGGAGCGTGGACGTCACCGTCACCACAGTTGCTACCGGAGTGGTTTTGAGTATGATCGGAGTTGCGGTCGTTGTGCTGTTGTTCGTGTCGCCGTTGTAGGTTACGTTGACGGTGTACCACAGGCCCGCAGTGAGCGCGGGGAAGGTAGTGGTCGTCGCTACGCCACCGACCAGGCTGACCGTCTGCGAGCCGGGCGCTCCGCAGGAGATTCCGCCAACAGTGGGAGCTATGGTCCAGGAGAAGGTGACCGTACCGGTGGGCGTGGAGCCTCCCGTGGTGAACGGTGCTACGGTCGCGGTAATGGCCTCGCCGCCAACAGCAGTGCTGTAGTTCGTCGTCGTTCCAGTAATTAACGTACCGTTCGAGGGGGCCAGGGTGATGAGGACCTCCGGGTTCGCACCATTCGCCTGCAAGGAGATCGTCTGAGTCGAGTTCACCGTGCTCACGGAGACAGTCGCAGCGTTCGCGACGGTGGTCGTTGGAGTGAACGTCGGCGAGATGGTGCAAGTGGTTCCCACCGGAATCGGACTGGTGCATGTAGTTGTTGCGCTGAATGCGGCATTGGCAGGGGTAGGCGTCCCCAGGAAGGTCGAGGGCAGAACGACAGGCTGGTTGCCGATGTTCGAGACGGTCAACTTGCCAGTGCAGGGTGAGTCGCTTCCGAGAACCGGGCAACCCGCCGGCGTACCGGCCACACCTGAAGTTCCCATGGACTCCGGCACGGTCCCAAACGGAACAATCGGGTTCTGCCGGTTCATTTGCAGGACTTGCTTGTTCCCCGAGTCCGCGACATACAGGTTTCCGTTCGCGTCCAGAGCAAGACCTGCCGGAGCATTCAGCCCAGCAAAGCTGAGCGGGAAAGGTTTGCTGGTGCTCACAGCGGGAGCCTCCCAGACCGCGTTGCCTGTGCTGTCCGAGACATAGACGTTCCCGGCCGCGTCCACCGCAACCCCGTTCGGAGTGTTGATGTTCGTGCCGCCAAACAGCGGAAGCGATGTAAGTACCGACAGCGCAGAGGTGCTGCCGCCGCCCGGCGTGGTCGTCGTCGGCTGCAGGTCGCCGCCGCCCGGCGGTATGCGAACGATCTCACCGGCCGGATTCCCCGTGTCGGCAACGAAGATGTATCCAGGCCAGATTTGTCCGGACGAACCGATCACCGGACCGATCGCAACCGCGACCGGAGTCGTGAATGTGGGCGCGCCAGGATACTGGAAGAGTTGAGTTGCGCCGCCCAGCTTGGTGTCGGAGGGAATCTCCACAATCACGGAATTGCCAGTGTCGGCAACGTAGACGTTACCCCACTGATCGACGGCAAGGCCCTGAGGGTTCTTGAACTTGTATTGCGGAGGGGCCGTGGTGGGCGTTACGGAGGCCCCAGGTTCATTCAGAATCGAAGTAGAGTTATTTGCTTTCCCAGTCAAATCATATGAGGTATAGGTGCAGTTTGCAGCCTGTGAGCCCGGGGTATCGCAGGTTGCGCCCGGAATCCAGAGGTAATTGCCAAGCTGGTTCGCCGTGCCGGTGACCGGGTTGTACTTGAGGATCCGGCTGTTGCCGGTGTCGGCGATGTAGACATTGCCAGCCGCATCGACCGCAACGCCCATCGGGTTGCTCAAGGTTGAACTGGCGGTTGTCGTCTGGCCGTAGAGCGTACTCGATACCGTGATGCTGGGACCAATGACGGTCTGCGTGCCGCCGACAGGAGCGGACTCAACCACGATCCGGTTGTTGGTCGCGTCGGCGATGTAGACGGTGCCCCTTGAGGTCATCGCTATGGACGAGATGGTGCCCAGACCATTGGCCGCAGAAGTCGCAACTGCTTGTTGCTGGCCGCCATCGATCGCCAACTGCCCGCCCGTGCCAGTACCGGTGAGCTGGAAGTTGTAGACGGACCCGTTCGCGGTGGTTGCCACCAACTGGCCAGTCCTCAGCCCCGGCTGCGTCGGATTGAAGGTCACATAGACCAGACAGTCCCAACTGTTGTCGGGCGATGAGAGCCCCAGTTGCGTGCATGTTGGAGATCCGGTGCTTCCAAACACCGGGTACATCGCAAAGTTGGTTGTCTGCGGGTTATATCCAAAAGCCCCATTCGTCTGCCACAGCGAGCCCAGGGGATATTCCGGGTCGGTCGTGTCGATCGAGAAGTCCCCGGAACCTGTAACTGTGAATGCATTCGTCGTGTACCCGAGGGAGGGGCCGTCCGGAATCGATGACGAAATGAACCCTGTCGAGGACTGTGTCCCGCCCCCGGTGAAGGGAGGGTTCGAGACATCAAAGTGCACCTGGATCGGCTGGGTCTCCGACACCATTCTCCAAACGGGTACGCCGGTCGCCACCGGAGTCACGTTAGGTACGTTCCCAGTATTCGACGCAATCAGCGAGATGTAGTACGCATGCGGGGTACCAGTGCAGGTCACCCCGGTCGGGCAGGGCAACGTATAGCTCACTATATTGTTCAGCCCGTAGGTGGTCGTCGCGGACCACGCACCCGCCGTCGCCGGCACCACCGGGGTTGCTGGGAATTGAATGCCCAACGACAGCTCGCGGATAAGATTGTTATAGTTGTTCCCGAAATACAGGTTCCCCAGACCGTCGTTATCGGTAAAGTAATTGCCGTTGGTGGTACCTTTGTAAGAGGTAGCCGCGGCGACCATCCCTGGGCAGCCATCTCCCGGAGGATCATAGCTTTGCGGGCCCCAGGTCCAGGGATGGCCCGCCGTGCCATAGATGCAGTCCCATGGGTTCGAAGAGGGCGATGAAGTGGGCGAAACGCCCAAAGAGGCCGGCTGATTGTAGTTGCTGGTGTTATTGAACGTACCGTCCGCGTTCAAGTTCGTAACGTTGTTGAGGCCAGTGACCGATGACGAGGCTCTCACCGTCCCAGCCCAGTTCGAAATTAGAAGGATTCCATCCGCGGTGTACTGGTCGACTCGACTGATCTCCTGAAAGTGGGCGTCGAAGGCGTAGAGGTTGCCAAAGCTGTCGGGCTTGACCGAAACCGGCCGAATGAGAAACTCGTTGCTGGTCGTGACAATTATATTCAGGAATCCCGAAGGCAGAGCGCTGTTGAGCGACGGGTTGCTTATCTCGACGTATATGTTGCCATAGGTGAGCGGCAACTCATTCGGCGTCTTTGCGTCGGAGCTGGGGACCGGGTAAGCAGTCTCGGTCGCGCTATAGACAGACGATAGCGTCGGCACCTCCACGGTCAGCAGGCTGGTCAGCGGAGCGCCGCCGGCGTACCCCACATTTTCGTAGTATCCGGGAACGGCGATGCTGCCCCCAGTCCCGTTGAGTTGATACACATTGCCGTACGCGTCGGCTCCGCCGTACACATACTGGCTGTTGAAGACAATACCGTTCGCCGGACCATTGATGCCGGTGCCGACCGCAGCGGTGACGGTGGCTGCGCAGGGGGTGGTCAGTAGCGCGTTGCAGTTGGTGATCGACCGCATGTACCCAGGCTGTACCGTGTACTGGAAGAAGGTCTGGGGGGTCGCCTGGGTGTTGATCACCCGCACCGTTGTGTTTCCAACATCAGAGATATAGATATTTCCCGCGCTGTCCAGCGTAATCTGGGTGGGAGCGCTCAGGGTGGCGCCCACGGTGGCGCCCGTGATGGCGGTGTTCTCGAATGCCGGCGCGTTGTCGATGACGACGCCGCCGTTGGATTTCGAGCCCGTGCAAGTGCCCAGGTTGATCTCTCCCGCGATGTGGTACAAGTATCCCACCGTTACCTGGCCGTTGGGGGATGCCGCCACCGCGGCCGGGTTCACCAGCGCGATGAAGTTCGCAACCTGCGTGCCGCCGCGGTAGACCACGGAGACGGTCGAGCTGGTGTTATCGGCGAAGTACACGTTGCCATACGCGTCCACGGCAACGCCTTCGATGCCGCCTCCGATCTTGGCTGTAGACGCTAGAACGCCGTCCGCGCAGCCGAGGTTCGCTGTGCAGGTCCATGAATTGACCGTGCTGCCCACCGCTTTGCAGCTGCTGGGAGTCACCACTCCCGCGACGATGTCAATGAGTCCCGTCGAGTAGTTGACCTCGCGGACGAGGTCGTTGGCTTTGTCGGCGATGTAGATGTCGCCCACCGAGTCGACCGCAAACCCATACGGCCCGTTCAGCGTTGCACCCGGCACCAGAACCCCCGCACTGTTGATGTACGGGACCGCAGGTCCGCCATCCGCGGCGCTTGTAGTGCTGGGGCTGGAACCGAAGCCGCCAACGATGGCGGGGGTGGCTCCGAAAGACCACTGCGGAGTGCCGGCGACCGTGTAGGCCGTATACGGAACCAGCACCGGCGTGTTGCCTGTGTTCGCGGCAACTGCCGCTCCCACTGCGGCCACGAGGAAGAGCACGGCCACTGTCAGTTGGAGGAGAGTTCGCGTCGAGACGATGTGTTTGCGGAAGAGCATCGGGGTCACCTGATCCTTGATAAGTGCATTTGCAATCCGGCAGGCTGAGCAACAATGCTCCCAACCACCGGCAAATTTCCTGGCTGATTTCCCAAGGGAAACGGTTTCCAAAATAAGCGGCATACTACGCGTTCGCTGAAGTCACTTGCAAGAGAAATCTTCAAACGCGCTTGCCTCACGGAGAGAAGGGTCTAATTGCCACCGTTTCCCCCAGACTCGCCGGCTGCGGCAGCCGGTCTTTTCGTCGCCGCCAACGCGGTCCCCGGCGTGCCCGCCTCAGTATTATTATATTGTCAATGGCGGTCTGGTCCACGGGAAGCGGTTGCGAAGCGTCCAGCCAGAGAACACCGGCCGCGCCGGTGGTTGGGGCCGGCTGAAGACCGGGATGGACATCGGACGGCAGCGGTGGCGGAACGCGTTCCGCCCGCGCAGCGGCCGCAGCACCCGCAATCGGAGCGAACGCAGCGAAGATCGTCCTGCGGGGCCGCATGGCCCCATTCCGGGTGGAGCGGCCCGCCGCTCGGACACGCCCGTCCGGTTTGCCTGCCTGCGCAACATCGCGGTGCCGATTGCTTAGGATTCCGCTCTCCAGATTCCCCCCCTGTCCGGTTCCTGTGTCGCAATGGCCGCCAGACATTCGGGAACAAACCGATTGGGCTTTTGCCCACCTGTCGATGAAAACACAGAAAACACAAAATCGGTGTTGAATTGGGGCAAAAACAAAGTAGCATGTTGGGTGAAGCTTTGAAAACTTAAATCTTCCGGGCAGTCCTCCGCCCGGCTCCCAGCCGGGCGCCGCCCCGAACGGGGCCACTCGACCGACTCGTACCGTTTCAACGGGATAACATTTTCTTATTGACAATCGCGCCTGTAAACAAATACTTTTTTCGCGTTCCGGCTCATCGGTATTTTCAGTTTTCTAGTCACCGGCGCAAGGTTTTTTGGGGGATGCTTCAACCGGAAACAACCGGAATCCAAGCCCAACGCCTTCCAGCGCAAAATCAGATGGAGCAAAACTATGTATCGCAACACGACAGTTGGGTCTTTGCCGCTCGGGCTTTCACGCCGTCTTCTCGCACAGTGCTTCGCCACCCTGTTCGCCTGCCTGACGGTTGTCTGCGGGCTAGCGCTCGCCGGCGGCTTGCCGCTCCAGGCGCAGAGTACCAGCGGCGGCGGCATCCAGGGGACCATCACCGATCCCAGCGGCGCTGCGGTTGCCAACGCGCAGGTCACCGCCACAAATACCGATACCGGGGTTGCGACCACTCACACAACCAGCGGCACGGGGACCTATTCCATCCAGCCGTTGCCGGTCGGCACGTACAACGTCGAGGTCGTCGCCAAGGGCTTCCAGAGGCTGCTGCAGGAGAACATCGAGGTTGACAACTCCTCGGTGGTCGGCCTGCCTCTGAAGCTCACCGTCGGCGGGGAGAACACCACCATCACCGTCACGGACGCCCCGGCGTACCTGAACACCACCGACGCCGTGCTCGGCGGAACGATCGAGAACCAGCTCTATTCTTCGCTGCCGCTCTCGATGAACGGCGGCCCGCGCGATCCCACCGCCTTCCAGTATCTGATGCCGGGCGTGCAGGAGAACCCGGGCAACAATACGAACCAGGGAACGACCGCCGGCAGCTCGGGCATCTACGGAGGCAGCGGCCAGACCAACCTGAATGCGAACTACGTTGAAGGCGTGCCCGTATCCAACATCAACTCACAGGGCAGCGGCACTGCCGTCGCTAATGCGGTGTCGGTCGATGCGGTCAACCAGTTCTCCGTGCAGACCAGCGGCGCGTCCACATCGTTCGGCGGCGCCGGAGTCACCAACTACACCATCAACTCCGGCGGAAACCAGTTCCACGGCACCGTCTTCGACTTCGTCCGCAACACCATGTTCGACACCTGGGGCTACTTCTCGAAGGTGCCCTCGGCCACCGGTTATGCGATAAAGCCGGGCGAGCACCAGAACTCCTACGGCGGCTCGATCGGCGGGCCCATTATCAAGGACAAGCTCTTCTTCTTCGGCAGCTACGAAGGCTACCACTACACCAAGATCAGCAATACGCCGCAGTACATCACCGTCCCCACCATGCTAAATCGCGTGGGCAACTTCACCGATAAACTGGGCACCATCTCCCAGAGTATCTCGGACCCCACAGCCGCCTCGAACGGCTCGCGTCCCGCCTTCCAGGGAGCGCTGAACGGCATTCCGACCCTGAACGTCATCCCTCCATGGGAGATCTCCAACATCTCGCTGGCGCTGCAAGCCGCGCTTCCGCCCCCCACCAATAACGCGACCTTCAGCAACTATCTTGCCTCTCTTCCGCTTTCGAACCAGGACTACACCGTCGATGTCAAGATCGACTACACGCTGAATTCGCGCAATAAGTTCTCGCTCACCAGCCTGGGCGGTCTTGTTGGCTACGCCGGCGCGCCCGACTACACCGGAAGCAGTGCGTACAACCAGCTCCCCATTCCCTATGCGGCCGGCCAGTATACCAATCAGAAGACGGCTACCGGAATCATCCGGTACACCTTCATTGCCTCGCAGTCCCTGATCAATTCGCTCAGCTACGGATACACCCGCAACTGGGGCGAAGGGTTCTCCCTGACCAAGGGCACGGCCAATACCGCGACCAAGGCCGGCATCAACAACCTGCCCCCGGGCAACGCCGCGGACAACATGCCCTCCGTCGGCTTCAACACGGACAGCGGCCCCACGGCCCCCGCCAACTGGAACTCCAACTCAAACACTGGCCCCGTAGCGCAGAATACCTACTCCATCATCGACAACCTGACCTGGATCAAAGGCCGCCATAACATCACCTTCGGCGCCCAGGTGCAGTGGCTGGAGAACAACGGCGGAAGCTACGGAGGCTACAGCCAGAGCCTCGGTCTCACCTACCATGCCTACGATACGGCAGGCCCCGGAAACGGCGACACATACGCCAGCTTCCTGGTCGGCGCCGTCTATGGCGACTCCGTCCATACGCAAACGATCCAGGACGTCGGGGCACGATACAGGCCGATGTCGCCCTATGTTCAGGACAACTGGCAGATCAGCCCCAAGCTCACCCTGAACCTCGGCATTCGCTACGATTATCTCCAGCCCTACCACGAAGTCCAAGACCGCATCGCGTTCCTCAACCCCACAATGATCAATCCCATCGTGGGCGTCCCCGGAGTGCTGGAGTATGCCGGCTTCCCCAATATCAACAACTTCACGGCAGAAACGACAGCGCCCTTTTTAACTGCTGCTCAAGAATTGGCCATGTACGCGCCCTACATCTGCCACTGCACCACCCCGGTCCATCCCTATAACAACAACTGGGAGCCGCGCCTGGGCTTTGCCTACGCCTACACCCCGTCTACGGTCTTCAGCGGCGCCTTCAGCCTCTCGCTCACCCACTCCGGCGGCGTAGGCGGCGGAACGGGAGCACTCAACGCCACGGGCAACAACTCTGAGTTCAGCGCCGCCAGCGGCCCCAGCCAGAGCGGAAGCACCGGGAACCCGGCTTTCTTCCTGAATCCAAACTACTTCGCCGCGTCGGCTTCGCCACCAGCCATTGTAATTCCCCCCACACAGGGCACACAGGGCACGCCACCCCTGGGTCAGGTCCTCGGACCTCCGGTTCCATGCGTCGCGGCAGGCACATGCAGCGCCTTTTCCAACATTCCGTCGTGGACTGCGCCCGGAGTCAATGTCAATCCACTGGCAACGACCGGCAGCTACGACTATACGTCCTACAACGCAGACCACCTGAACGATATAGGCTGCTCCACCTCGGGCACCTACTGCAACGCCCAGGGCGTCAACTATGCCGACCCCTACTATGGCGGCCGCGGTCCACAATATATCAGCTATAACCTATCGGTCCAGAAGATGATCAACAAGAAGGCCGTTCTAACCGTCGCCTACTCCGGCTCAGAGACCCACTTCCTGCCGGGAGGCTCCGGGCGCGGTTACGCGTTCAATACCTTCTCCCCGGACTATAGCGAGCAGTTTTCGGGCGCGCTCACAGGCTCAAACTTGGTGGGCGGCGTTACACTTCCCTTCCCCCGCTTCGCCGGTCCGAGCGCTACCTTTGCCCAGGCCCTGAGGCCCTTCCCCCAGTTCTCGAGTTGCAGTACTTCGAACATGGCCAAATCGGGCAACCAATGCGGTAACGACCTCTGGGGACAGACTGGAAACTCAAACTACAACTCGCTTCAGGTGACCCTGGTCCAGCGCCCGTGGCACAACCTCCAAGGTATGATGAATTACACTCGCGCCAAGGAGATCGACAACACCGGCTATCACAGGTCCGAGTTCCCGGTGGGTCCGCAGGATGGAAACTTCGTTCAAAGCATGTCTGCCAACCGTGTCGACCGCAGCCTGGGAACTTCCAACCAGACCAACGGGCTCAACCTGACTTGGAGCTATGCCTTCCCCATCGGCCGCGGCCAGGCCTTCTTCGCCACCAACCGCATCGCCGGTCTCATCGGCGGAGGCTGGGAGTTCTCGGGTATCTACAGGTATCGCGATGGCACTCCGCTGCAGATCACAATGGGCACCAACTGCATGGTCAACGCAGTCGGCGGCCAGGGGGTCTGCATGCCCGACTACACTCCCGGCTTCAACAAGAGGCAGGCGCGCGTCAATGGCAGATGGGGCCGCGGTCCGGGGTCCAATGCCACCAACTTCAACACCATCAACTACCTCAACACGAACGCCTTCGAAAGTCCCGATTCTTCTCCGACTGACCCGTCCTACAGCACCGGTACAACGACGGAACCCTGGACTACCTTCAAGATCGGCAACATCGCAAGTACCGCTCCGGATGGAATCAAGGGACCGGGATGGTGGGACATCGACTTGGGCCTCCGACGCACCTTCAACGTTCGCGAGACCGCCACGCTCCACCTCACCTTCCAGATCGAGGCAGACGTGAGCAACGCCACCAACTCCACCTTCTTCAACGTCGGCAGCCTCAGCCTATCGGCAAACAGTGCCTCTCCCTCTACCAATTGGTCCAGCACCTTCGGCCAGGTCAACGGCCAGAACCAGCAGATTGCTCCGCGCGACTGGCAGTTCGCAGGCCGCTTCCGGTTCTAACCTCCAACCGATCAAGAATGGCGGCCGGCAGACAATCTGCTGGCCGCCATTTTCTTTGCACGCCATTCTCTCTTCTCCTGTTCCTGCTGTAGAAAAGCCGCAAGAGTTTTTGAACTCGTACGGCCCAAGGCGAACAGTTACTTCGGCAGACGGACGACCCGTATATCCCGCGCAACCTCGCGGGAGAGATTGAAGACCTTCGAGGAGCGTCCGGTCCGCACCGAATAGCCCTCCGATGACGCGCTTTTCCTGACCCGCAGCCGCGCCCCCGGAGTGATCCCGCAGGCCTCGATCGACCTCAGGCTGTGCGCGTCCCGGTCGGAGATGCTGTCGATCACAAACGTCCCGTCCTCGACGACGTCCGCCAGCAGAATGGACTCCCGCGCCGGCATCTTCCCCCCCATGGTCGGGATCGAGTGTCCGTGAGGATCGATCCTGGGGTGTCCCAGCTTGGCCGCGATCCGCTGTTCGAAGCGCTCCGAGATGAAGTGCTCCAGCCGCTCCGCCTCCTCATGCAGCTCTTCGATCGGGTAATCGAGCACCTGGTACAGAAACGTCTCGATCAGCCGATGATGGCGCACCACCTCCAGCGCGCGGCGTTTTCCCGCGGACGATAGCTGCACCCCGCCGTGCCGCTCATACTCCACCAGCGGCTCCGGCGAAAGCGCCAGCTTCTGCAGCATGTTCGTCACCGATGCAGGCGCCACCGACAGCCGGCCGGCCAGCGCCTTAATGGTCACGCGGCACTCCTCCGGCCCCCCCAGAGACAGAATGGCCTTCAGGTAGTTGTCCACCGATTCGGTGTTGCCCTTCGCCCGCCGACGCGCCGCCATGCGTTGGTCTCTGCCTCCAACTCCAGTTTGACTCATTTCCTATAGTTAGGTATACCTAATTCGTAGGCGGGCCTAATTATTGTGATGCGCCCCCCCAGTCCCGCTTCCCCGGCGCCCTGCACAGGAGATGAATGCCCGATCGTTCGCCAATGCAAATGGAACCTGCGGCCTCCGGGAGGCCGGAACCGCTCGCGGGCTCTGCTGGCGAAGGTCCGGCGGTTGCCGATGCACTCCCTGCCCGGCGCGGCTTCTTCTCCAACCTGAGCCGCACCGAGATGTGGACCTACTTCGGCCCGGCCTTCGTCGCCTCGGTTGCGTACATCGACCCGGGCAACTTCGCCACCAACATCCTGGGCGGCACGCAGTTCGGCTACCGCCTGCTCTGGGTGTTGCTGTGGTCGAACGTCATGGCGATGCTGATCCAGTATCTCTCGGCGAAGCTGGGCATCGTCACCGGCCTCACCCTGCCGCAGAACTGCCGCAAGCACTTCTCCCGGCCCTCGACTCTCGCCCTGTGGATAGCCGCCGAGATCGCCGCCGTGGCCACCGACCTCGCTGAATTCCTGGGCGCGGCCCTTGGCCTCGATCTCCTCTTCGGCCCGCTGCTTATCATCCACGGCTTCAGTCCCAAGGAAACGATGCTCATCGCCGCGCTTGTCTCCACCGTGCTGGTCTTCGCCTTCCTCGCGCTGGACCTTGCGGGCTTTCGCTGGCTGGAGCGCGGCATCATGGGCTTCGTCGCCATCATCGGCGTCTCCTACGCCTTCGAGATCTTCCTCGTCCATCCCGACTGGAAGCTGGCGGCACTCTACACCCTGCTGCCCACACTCGACCACTCCTCCGCGCAGAACTTCCACGACAGCATCTACGCCGCCGTTGCCATGCTGGGTGCAACCGTGATGCCGCACGTCGTCTATCTGCACTCCGCGCTGGTGCAGCCGCGCCTGAAGGAACTCACCGGCTCCGCGCTGCCTGCCGCTGCAACGCTGGAAAACCTGAAGGCGCGCAACCAGCCGACCCAGCTTCCGCGCCGCGCCATCCTCAGCCGCTTCCTGCGCTACGAGCTGATCGACGTCTTCGTCGCCATGAACGGGGCATGGCTCATCAACTCCGCCATGGTCCTGATGGCCGCCGTGGCCTTCGTTCACACCAGCAACTTTCAGCCCACTATCGAGGAGGCCTACCACACCCTCGGCCCGCTCTTTGGACGCGCCGCCGCGGTCGTTTTCGCCGTGGCGCTGCTCTGCTCCGGCCTGTCGTCATCGACGGTCGGCGTCATGGCCGGCCAGGTCATCATCGAAGGCTTCCTCGACATCAAGTTCCCCATCTTCCTGCGCCGCGCCATCACCGTCATTCCCGCCGTCGTCATCATCGCCACCGGCCTCGACCCGCTGCGTATTCTCGTACTCTCGCAGGTTGTGCTCAGCTTCGCGCTGCCCTTCGCGCTCATCCCGCTGCTTCTGCTCACCAGCCGCACCGCGGTCATGCAGAGCTTCGCCAGTGCGCGCCGCACGCGCATCGCCGGCTGGCTCACCGTCACTGTCATCCTCACCCTGAACGCCATCCTGCTCGGCCAGCTCGCTCTCGGGTTGTAGCCAAGCGCTGCGCTCCTCCTCACGCGCAAAGAAAAGCACGGCAGGACGAGCCTAATTTGCCCGACCTGCCGTGCTGCCGTGCTTCATCGACTAACGAGGCTTCTGCTCGTCCTTCGGCTGCGAACGCGCCGCTGGGGCAGGTCGCGCCTGGGACTGAGGCTGCGGCTGTGCCTGCCTCACCTGGGGCTGAGGCTGCGCCTGCCGCTGCTGAGGTTGAGGCTGAGCAGGTCGCGCTTGTGGCTGAGGCTGGGCCTGCCTGGTTTGTGGTTGAGGCTGTGCCTGCCTGATTTGGGGCTGAGGTGCAGCCTGTTGCGGCTGAGTCTGCCTCATCTGCGATTGGGGCGGAGCCTGCCTCGTCTGCGGTTGTGGCTGCGCCTGCCTGATTTGGGGCTGAGGTGCAGCCTGCTGCGGCTGAGCCTCCCTCATCTGCGGTTGTGCCTGCCTCACCTGCGATTGGGGCGCAGCCTGCCTCGTCTGCGGTTGTGGCTGCGCCTGCTGCGGTTGGGCCTGCCGCAGTTGCGACTGCGGCTCGTCACGATTCTGCTGGACGGGCCCAGGCCGCGACTCGGGAGTTGCCGGAGAGTTTCGCATCTGCTGTCCCGCCTGAGGCTGAGGACGCGCTCCTTGCGCCGGCGCCTGCACTGGCCCCGGCCTCGCGTTGCCGCGAACCCCAGGTTGTGCCGCCGGCGCGGCGACTCGAGGCACTGCCGCAGGCAGCACTCGGTCCTTGGCGATCGGGCGAGCTGCCACAGCCGCGGCGGGCCGCCCCTTGTTCTGGGTGAAGAGCTGCTGCCGGTTCCCGGCCGCTTCATGCTGCGCCTGCACCTGTGTCGCCATCGGCGGAATGCGCTTCTCCTGCAGCACGCGGACCTCCGCCGGCAAGGGGCGTGCCACAATTCCGCCGCGCCCGCCGTTGAAGCTCACCTGGTTGCTGATCCGCCCGGTGATCACCACATTGTTTATCCTCACGGGGTGAACGTACACATTGCGAATCACGTTCACATTCACGCGTGTGATCGTCGTGTTGTAGAAGAAGTGGCCACCGTTCCAGTAGCCGCCGTAGTATCCATGCCCGACGTATCCGTACCCATAGTCCACGCCGCCATAGAACCCGATGTGCAGTCCCCAGTATCCATGGTGGAAGCGGTAGAACCCGCCGAAGAAGCCCCAGTACCCCGGAGTCCACAGCGCGCCCTCATACGGCGCCTCCACCCAGTAACCCGGGACCCAGTAGTATCCCTCCGGCCCCCAAGCCCAGTAGCCCGGCGTCCACAGATAGTCGGGATACGGCGCGGGTGGCTGGTCGTACTCCGGCAGCGGTGGAGGCGGTGTGCTGGCCTGCGCATCGGTCAGATCGTTGGCGTAGTCGTCGGCCGCCTGCTGATCGCTGAGTTGGCCGTTGTCCGCGGCGCCGTTGTCATAGCTCTGCTGGCCTGAATCCGGCGCCTGACGCACAATCGGAGCGGGCGGCTGCTGCGAATAGTCCTCGCCCTGCTGCTGGTTCTGGTTCTGCGCGCTCTCACCCAGCGCCTGCGCCGGCTGCGCCGAGCTGTTTCCGCCATCGCCTGCCTGCGCCATATTCGCATCCGCCGGGTCGCCTGCGTTCTGGTCGACCGCGCTCTGCGAGCCTGCCGCCTGCGCCGACTTATGGCAGCCCGGAATGCTGAGTACCAACGCAATCCCCAGGCCGGCGCCAAGAAGGCCCCGCCCAATCCGGGCCAATCCAACCCTCCGCCGTCCGCGCTCCGCCGGTCCTGTCCGCACCTCGCCTGCCTTCGCCTCTTCGATCACGTCGTCCTCCGTTCGCGCCCTGCTGCTCTGGTTCATTGTCTTCTCCGTTTCTGTCCTCAATCGGTTTCCGCGGCCTTCGTCACTCTGTCGAATGGCCGCGAGTTCCCTGCTTAGGTATGATGCAATCCGTCGTGCAAGATCATCCCGCCCGGTCAATCAATCTACGGCGCGGGATACTCAACTGTCTCGCCGGTGCGCCCGTTGGTCACCGCGATGCTGCCGTCCATCCTGCCCGTCAGCTTCAGGGTGTTCCCCGCATCCGGTCCCGGCAGGTTGGCGATGCGCGACTCCGTGACGTTGTGCCTGGCATCGCTTCCCTCGGCTGTGTGCAACTGCCACAGGTCTTTCAGTCTGGATGAACCCTCGATCGTCTCGAAGGTTGCGGGCGAGCCGCCCTTGCGCGGGCCGTTGTCCTCGATTGCCACCCGCGGCGCAATCGCATCCACCAGCGCCGGGCTGCCGCTGTTGGTCAGCCCGTGGTGCGAGACGATGTATACATCCACCTTGCCCAGCTTGTCCACCGGACACATCAGCCCCCGCTCCTTGTTCCACGTCAGGTCGCCCAGGTCGAGTATCCGCAGCTTGCCAAACGTAATCGCCAACCCCAGCGAGCGGTCGTTTTCGGTGTTCTCCGCCTCCTTCAGCGGAGAGGCCGCGCAGAACGGATTCTGCTCGCCGGTAGCTGCCAGAGGCGTCTTCAGTGGCTGCGCAATTACCTCGCCGTCTCCGCTCACCACCTCCACATGCATCGCCTTCACCGGCAGCACGTCGCCCGGCTTCACTGTCAGATGTTCGGCGTGGCTGTCCGTCAGCACCTTCTGGTACGCGTTGTATCCCGCGATCGTCGATGCACCGCCCTGCACATCGGCAGTCTCGCGGTTCACCCCATGATCGATGAACCGTCCCACCGGAACCATCCCCACAAGTTGCGGCAGACCGCCCACGTGGTCGGAGTGGTAGTGCGTCACCACCAGGTTGTCGATCTTGGTCACGCCAGCCAGCTCGCACAGCGCCGCAATCCGAGAGGCGTCTCTGGGCGCCGTCGCGTTTCTGGAATCCGGCGAGCCCGTATCCACCAGCAGGCTCTCGCCCCCAGGCGCAACGAATAGCGTCGACTGACCGCCCTCAACATCGACAAAATAAACCTGCAACTCGCCCTTGCCGCTCACCGGTCCGCTGGTCGGGCCCCTGCGACCCCCACCCCCCTGGGCGATTGCAACCCCACCTAGCGCAACCAATACCACCAACCCCGCACTCCACAACTTTGCTATGCGCATAATATCCTCGATTTTTACAAGATCGCCGCCCTGGATCGCGAAGATCGGCCAGCTTTGGCATCATCGCACAAAATACACGGAACTTTCTTCCCCCCT
>Ga0187888_1001839_pt1 | contig 19401 bp, 30 predicted proteins | sample June2016WEW_7_40_FD_132987 | JGI IMG/M metagenome (GOLD analysis project Ga0187888, IMG submission 132987) | Peatland microbial communities from SPRUCE experiment site at the Marcell Experimental Forest, Minnesota, USA - June2016WEW_7_40 | ecosystem: Environmental > Terrestrial > Soil > Wetlands... | reverse complement strand
CTTCGCGTTCCGCTTCCGCGCCTCTCGACGTGCTTGCAAAGCCTCGTTTGCGCATTGACGGCACTCTTTGATTACATCTACGTGGTTAGTCTTCAAGTTCATGCGGTTGCGCAGGATCAAGTTCTTTCCGCTTTTCCTGTGGCCTCGTTTGCAATATAATGATGGCTTCTTTGGTTTCCTAATCATGGAATAATTATGCGCCTTGATTCCAGACATTGCAAGCAGAAAAGCGCAGGAAATTACGCGGCGATCTCGTCAAAGTCGAAGCCGAGTTGGGATACACGGAAGCCTTCGTCAAGGATGAGCATATCAAGATCGTGGTGGGTAGGATGGCCAAGGTCAAGATCATACCACTCGACTACTGCTTTGCCTTTGCGGTCAAAGCCGATAACGCACCCAGGATCGCCAGCTACGGCAATCTTTAGATACACTCTGGAGCCGATTTGGATGCTTGCCGCCATGCTTAGATATTGGCAAGCATTTTCTAATTTGTCAAGTTTTATTTTCGTAAATACTTGCAGAAAAGGCAAGGATGGCTATTGCTTACAGCCGCACTCCCGGCAGACTTTCAGGTGTTCGCGCCGCCTCTGTAGGAGCATCTGAGCCGTTCTTTCCCATTCCTCAGCGCACTGGGTGCCTTCGTTGCAGCTTTTGGCGATGCGGCGACAGGTGATTTCCTCTAGTTCGAGGTATTGGCAGTGATTACATTTCAATTCACTATCCTCCCGTTCATGGGCATCTTCAATGGCCTTGTCTCGTAGCAGTCGGGATTGACAGCGCCCTTTTTCCCGAAGCCGTCAGGAGGAGAAATGCCTTTGTTGCAAAACGGGCAAGTAGGTACAAGGTGATGCTTTCTCCACGCATCCTGTACGGCTAAGGCGGCTCTGTGGGTGACAAGACGTGCCTCATCATCCTTGATTTGCTTCTTGACGTACTCTAGGCGTTCCTTTTCGAGTTGGTATTGTGTGAAAAAATACTTGAGCGCCCAGACAGCCGAAACCTGATCGTCGCAATCGAGACATTTCAGGAGTTCGCCATGATTCATGTACTGCAAGCGAAGGTGTTTGCATTGGCCTTTGTTGGCAAAGGTCAAATGACGCTGGAGGTCATGCCACTCGACTTCGCCGATCTTGATTATCATGCGGATTTCTCTCTATTGTTAGAACTTCTCTCCCAATCTCTTGATGTTTCCTTTTCGCACATACAAATAGTGCAATCGCATACGGCGCAGTAACAGTCGCCTTTGTGAGGACAGATGCAACTGCAAAATTCATCGTCATAACTACGTTTACACTTGTCACAGTATCGACGCATAGGACTCCTTTAGGCGGATGGCCTTTTGCAACCCATGTGCCGCATTCGATTTTCGTGATCGGACCACGAACTGACAGGACTGCAACAATTCATGCAGTACTCCAGCGGCGGATAGGAGATGTGCTTTACTCGTGCTTCCCTGACCACCAGAGGTTTTCTAAGCGCGACAGGACGTTCTACAGGCTTGTGAGGCTTCATACCTCCTACAGGCGTCCTAGAGGCCACAGGACGCGGTTTAGGAGGGGTTGAGACGAAGCTCTTGAGTCCTAGTTTCTTGATTTGCTTCCTGACGCCCTCTACAGACCTTCCGATCTGGGCGCTGATGTAGACAGCAGAGAACTGACCGGCGAGTTCCTTGAGTTGGTTGAGTTCCATATCGGACCACGGACTGAATTGATTTCCCATGATTAAAATAACCCCTTAGATTCTTTAGTGTCTGTATTTCCTGTCGGATTTTTGCAGTCCCGATGTCTAATTCTACCATCACTTCCGATATGCCACTTGTGTCTTTTACGCACCGATAGGCCGCATAGCGAACAAACCCTCTTACCGGCCTGCTGTATGCCGACATGGAGAGGGTTTTGACAGTAAGGACAAATATCGGGTGTCATTTAGAACTCCGTATATACTTCTGGGATGTCTTCCGAAACAGAAACAAATTCATCGGCGATAGACTCTTCTCCCGCGTCCTCAATTTCAAACAGTTTTTCTTGGTCACTTGAATCTGGCCAACCATGCGCAAGAGTGTAGGCGATGTTCCTCTGTGCTTGATTCCAGTAGCTAGGCTTTAATTCCACGCCTAACCCGCGACGGCTATTCATCAACGCTCCACATACCGTCGAGCCTACACCCATAAATGGGTCAAGAATCGTTTCGCCTGGATTAGACCAGAGTGTAAGGCATCTTTCGATTACGTCAAGTTGAAGGGCATGAACATGTTTCTCGTCTTCCGAATCTCTAGCCTCCCGAAAAGGCAATACTCTACCTAAGCGAATATCATCCCAGAAAGCAGAGGCATATTGCCGCCAAATCCAATGAGAGAAACGATTCTCGATCTGATTCCCTTTCCAGTTTTTATACTTTAACAGTTCTGCTGGCATATCACGCGCACCAGCATAAGACGTAAGGCCGTGAGGATGCGCGATAGGAATTGGATTCTCACCCTTACGTCTGAATACCAGAAGCCAGTCTGCGGAGGCTACAGAGCATCGTGATGAGTCTTCTACTATGGTTTTGTGGGCAAGATTCTTTGCCATCGTCCTGTTGCGTACAGCGAGAGGTTTTTTCCATATCGCGTACCGTGCGATATAGTTGAATCCTTCTTTAGCATGGAGGCGAATAATATCACCTGGGAAGTCAATCAAATGATCTGTTCCACAGTTCCCAGTAGGTACATCCATGCAATGCACAGCGGTCATTCTCCCCGGCACTGTCACGCGAAACAATTCTTTAATCACAAAAGCGTAATGTTCAAAGAATTGATCGTAGTCTTTACAGTTTGACAGGTCTCGATCAGACGAGCTGTATGTGTATAGCGCCCCTGAACTAGTCGCAAATGGTGGAGAGTAAATAGATAACCCTACTCGCTCGTTTGGGAAATTACGTAAAGTTTCAACACAATCTCCATTCCAGATTGCGTACTTATCAGAAATCTCTTGATTGACTACAGCCATGTCGGCAACTCCTCTCCCGTTTCAAACTTGATTCCACGTTCAATTCTCTGTGCTTCGTTCATGTGTGCGATAAGAGCGTCGAACATTTTATCCGCTGCTTTCGCTTTGCGTTGCAAGTTCTCAAGGACAGAAAGTTCTCCTTCTGTCGTCACTATATCATCTATAACTTGCTTTTCCTGGCCAAACCTCCAAAACCTACGGACAGATTGGTAGTGCTGTTCAAAAGAATGGCTGACAAATTCTACGGTATGGTTGCAATGCTGCCAGTTCATACCCCAACCGCATAGTCTGCTTTTTGTTGCTAAACGCTTTACTTGACCATTAGAAAAAGCCATCAACTTTTCTTCTTTTGAATCGTCAGAGTCCTTCCCAGAAATCTGTACTGCATCGTTAAGTAATTTCTCTAGTAAATCTCCTTCTGGATTGAGATGGCACCACGCTACAGATACAGGATGAGAGTTCGCCAACTCCGCTGCTTTTTCACATCGCTCAGTAAGAGTCCTACGACGCTCCTCTCGTTGCTCTGTAAGCCCAACTGCCGGTAACGAGAAAAGCATTCCGTTAGGTAGGATATTAGTCTTAACAACATGCTGTTGTTGAACCAAGGGCGGTAATATAAATCCATTATCATCAAATCCGTAATCTGATGGTTGTCGAATCGCTCTCGCCCAAAAGCAGACCCATTGCCAAAAAGGAATTTCAGCGTGGCCCTTGAATCTCCATTTAGCACCTTCATCTAATTGCGCAAAATTATTCCCTTTGTTCCGATATACCATCGGCCTGATCGTATTCTGATCGTTCTTAAAGAATCTCATTAGCATGTCCATGTAACCGAGTTCACCTAGAGCCTCCGAGGATGTGCCAAGTTCTATGTATGAGTTCGGTGCTGCCATAGCTGTGCATAATAGACGATATTGGAGTTTCTTCATAAACTCGGTAATCTGCCCACGCAAAACACCGTCGAAATTCTTAAGTATTCCGCTTTCGTCGCATACACATCCAACAAAATCATTAGGGTTAAACAAATGAAGTTTTTCGTAATTAGTGAGGATGATATTCTTCCCCATAGGCAACGTTCCGTCGCGGGAAACGTAAGTGTCTATGCCAAACTTATCACCCTCCCTGGAAGTCTGGAATGAAACGGCGAGTGGAGATAAGACTAATACTCTTCCGTTTTTATGCCGCACCACATTTTCTGCCCATACTAACAACATCGGAGTTTTACCTAGTCCGCAATCGGCAAAGATAGCACCGCGTCCCTTAAGTATCTGCCAAGTAATCAGATATTTCTGAAATGGAAATAAGAATTCTGGCATCCATATAGGATTAAAACCGGACATTGTAGTCAGTTGAGATTTGCGCTCAAGAAACCTCTCGTAAGAAAACTCTTCACGGTTTGTCATTCTTTAACCTCCATATACTCTACTGGAACACCTAATTGATTGGCGATAGATATTTCCGCTTGAACCCCTTTTGATTCTTTCCATCCATCCATCATAGCGACAATCACTTTCTCCGATCCGCGAATGAATTCGTTATCGAACTTGCTCCAATAGTCCCATCCGCGAGGCAATGCGGAGCGCACGGCAATAGGATGAGTGTGTGCGATAGGGCTAAAGACAATAAACCCTTGAGCCATCAACCTACCAGTTATGCGGCAAACTTCATCGAACCTTCGTTCCATCACCGCGTTATCATCATGGGTGTATGGGCTTGCTATGTATATCATGTTATTTTCTTCCCCTCATTATGTGCGTATCCTAAATGGCACTGGAAGCAACCAAACCTTCCATTCTCAACCGTGAACGCTCCTCCCGCACCTTTTGACTTGATGTGGACAAAATGACCGTGATCCCAAGGCGTTGAACCTTCAAACGCAAGAATACCTTTAATACACTTAGGACCAAGGTTTAACTCACATCGTCCTCCTGCCCGCTCATAGACAGCCAATCTAACAGCAGCTTTCTCCTCTGTCGTAGGCTCTCCTCTGCGCGGCTTAGCCCGTTTGCGAATAGGAGTAGTAGACCGCTTTAATGGAGTTCGCTTCATGGATTCTCTTTTCTGTCTTTCTGCCCATACACTCTAATCTCAGCATGATGGACATATTTGATAGCCTGTTCGATGGATTGAACCGCCATATCGTAATCGCATTTGGCAGGGATATTATGAAATATGTATTCCTCGCCGTGTGCTTGCGCCGATGCTTCCTTGTGCGCTCGAAGGAGTAGACCTAAAAGACTTTCATCGCTCATACCGCGACCTCCACTCTCTCAACACTCGTCTCTGACTGTACTGGCTTCTTTCTGTTGTGTCCGCACCGCATCGCCGCAGGAGAACTTTTCCTTGGACCTTTATGATGCGTAGCATCCTTAATCTTAGCAAGCAGTGTTCTCATTCTAGGTTTGTAGAGGATGTGATCTGCGTATCTCATTCCTTCGGGCGGCGGTTTTTCTGTTAAGATCAGGACAGGAACCCATGCGAAAACTTCCTTCATATCACTTAGGAGTGCGTGGATGGAAGCGATAGGACTCTGACATAGTATGACATGGTAATCACGCTTGTAAAGAGCGTCTAACACTTCCTGTGCGCTATGGACTGTCGTAACCTGATAGCACGGAATGTAATTCTTATCAGAGTCTGATGAGTTACGTAGGACATAGCGGAGAGGACCGAGTGTGTCCTCGTTCTCACCTACGAGCAAAATCGTTCGTGCAGGTCTCATATTTTAACCTTCGGGAACTCGTGATAAACCTTACCGTAGAGCGTGTCCGCTGCTGCTTGACGGCCTATACGTACAACGGTGTTAACGTCCGCATCTTCGTTCTCAAGTTCGGAAGCTCCTAGCGGCCACTCTGTCCCATCGGAACGCAGGAACTTATGTGGAACCGAAGGATGTTTTCCGAACTCCTTATGACCAGCGTCAACCCACTCTCCGTTTTGCTTGAAGAAAAATGCGACTCCAGCCTTCTCACACTGCTGGCGGATAGAATCAGCCCAAGAGCTAATCATTGGACGTGCATTAGAGCCACTTTCACCCCCAACAATCACCCAAAAATCCGACAAATCAAGACCTATACGGTTGAATGTTGGAACTTTTCGGAAGTCAATCGGTCCAAGCAAAGGCTCTGCGCTGATTCCATGCACCACCGCAGGAATCTTTATGAGAATAGGAATTCTCAAGTCTGCCGCCGCCTGATTCTCTGTTGAAGTGAGCAACCAGACGTTAGGGTATCCGTCGCCCCAATCAGGCGGTAAGCACTGTGCAATGCGCTCAGGACGCTTAGTGCAAAGCTGGTAGATGAATTGCGGCGTCTTCCGCATAATCTCCCACGCTTCGTCTCTCCAAGGGTCTGCCTCTTCAATAAAGAAATCAGACCATGAATCCACAAACACCCGCTTAATATGACCATACTTCGCAGGATTCTTAGCCCATTTTAGCGGTGCATTGAAAGTCGCATCGGAGGAACGTATTACCACGTTAGGATTCTGTCCGTAGCGCGTCTTCTCTGAAAACATATAACAATTTTTACAACCGGCGCTTACTTTGTGGCAACCTTGCCAGCAATTCCACGTTGCGTCACACCACGCTATCCCCGTCTTTTCGCCCATAATGAATCTCCTTGTGACAATCTTTACAAACTGTTATTCCGTTCGGAATATAGAAACGAAGTGCAGGAAACTCGGCGTAATCAAGAATGTGGTGAGCGCATAAGTTTCCACCTCTGCTGTCACCGCATAGTTGACAAGTAAAACGATCCCTAGTGTACACGTCATAACGCCAACGTTTATATTCTGCGGTAAGGCGTTCGCCACGCCGCTCGGCACATTTACCATCCTTAAACGAATGGCAATCCTTTCCCTTAAGAGACCGTTCGCGCCCAATCACGCTCATCTTTATCCGTGTTTCTAAGGAATGTTTAATTCCTAAACGTGGCGGCGGGAATCCTTCCTCTTTTCTCTTGGAGAGCATCGCTTTCATCTGTAACCCAAGTTTCTGCGCAGCTAAAGAACCCGGCGCTGGACCCATAGGTTTTCTCAACTCTTGGGTTACTGGAACATAAAGTACTTTCTGTCGTTGATTTCTCGACTTGGTGCATCTAGCGGTTAGCCCATCGTAGCGACTTGAATCCTTCCCAAATTCTACAATTGGATGAAAGGTTTTGCATTGATAACACCACTTCAAACCCATGGAGATGTGTTCTAGAAAAACAGATAAGGGAATGCCAGCCTTATTTGCGAGAGCTTTTATTGCACCTTCTGAAGTGTTGCCCATTCCTTATTATCTCATGGACGTAAAATTGTGTCCAAGAAATTTTAGTCTCTTTACCCATTTTGTTTCCTCACCATCCAAAGTCTCCTGGCATGACGTATTCTGCGTATCCCCGAATCCGTGCAGCAATGCTCCCCTACCTCAGCGCCGCAGGATTCGAGAGGACATTTCACTTGCATAGCTTCTATATCCTCTCGGTCCATCCGTGCGTTGAACTCGTTAATTCCTTCTTCATCTGTGCATAGTGCGGAATGTTTCAATGTACTCTCCTAGTCGTTATTGTACGGCATACGTGGTTGAACCTCAGTTGATGGTTTAACACGCCCGTTACCATTTCCATTCCCATTATTATGCCTCTCGATCTTCTCTACCAATAGAATCCGTGATTGATTTTTGTCATCCGATTGCCAATACTTCACCGAACGCGGCGCTATTAACCCCTGAGCCTTGGTTTTAATGGTCACTGTCTTCAAAGATTCATCAATGGGGTCTTGTTCGAGTTTGCAGATGAAATCCGCCCAACCCTCAATCGTTGTAGAACCACGCGAGTTCCCTGTACGCCCAAGGTGATGAATAACACATATCTGAGAACCTGATAGTGCTGCCAGTTCATCAAATTTTATCATCACTTTGGTCATGTCGTCAGTAGAATTTTCATTCTGAAAGTGTAGCCTATTCAATACATCGACTACACAGAATTCTACTCTGCCCGCCTTCAACCATTGAGCCATCTCCTCAAGCTCTTTTTGTGAGTCGATATGGAAACTAGAAGACTGCTTTACGGTATTCACAAGGATATACTGGTTCACTTGTTCAAGACTCAAACCTCTACCTGCTGCGAGCTGTGTAAGTCTTCTTTTGACTAACTCTGGACCATCCTCTCTGCTAATAATAGCGGTCCTGATTGGATGATTAGATGGTTCTACACCAAGGAATCTAGTTTGTGATGCAAGGGATACACACATATCGAGGAATAGAAGCGACTTCCCAACCTTCGGCGGAGCAACAACCAAGCCGCGTTGCCCACGCTCAATCAACCCATCTACTAGCCAATCAACCTGTGGTTTTGTTTCTCTTCCTGTTAACTCGACAGGATGAACCAACACAACACGAGGTTCGTTCCTGTCTCCTACTTTTGTTTCCTTTGGTTTCGCCACCTCCCACTTTTTTAGGCTAGTCTCCATCAGCTTAATCAAATCTTCTATCGTGTGATCTTTAAGATAATCTGAAATATCCTCTTTCTCTCCAACGGGTAATTCTAGCGTGTAGAGTTGCAGAGCATACTTGGCAACATCTTTGCATACAGCGGCGTCATGCAGGCGACCAGGAGCGTCGTTATCGCCTAACTTAACTACCACTTTTCCAGTGAAGTATTTTCCGTATTCATATTCAGGCTTCCATCCTGACGAGCCGCCCATGTTCGTTGTAACTCCTACGCGGTCAAGCAAGAGATTCGCAATCTTGAATCCGTTTGTGCGGGAGATGTAGAGCGCCAACGCACGGCTCAAGTTGTTTACGTCTTTCTCACCTTCTACCACAAAGCAGAAACTAGACTGGATAATATCTTGTAGCCGGTACAAGACACGTCTAACATCCTTGGCACCCCATACCCTACCATCCACGCAACCTGGCTCGCATTCGGCATCAGGATTCCTTTGGCATACACAGGCGTGATCTGGCGGCGTTACCTTATTCCCGCTGCGGTCTACGAACCTCCAGACGCGGTATAGTTCTCTGCCAAGTTCATCTTGATAAACGTAGTAATCCTGCGCTTGCTTGCGATCCCATCCGGTTCCTTTCGCTTTGGTCGGAATATCCTCTTGGTAAACCCTGCTGACGAATGGCGTCCCAAGAACCGCGTGGATTGACTCTGTGACCTTCCCAGTCTCCGGCGCTTGCCCTGAACTGCTTTCATGGCGAAGAAGTACCTGTTCAAAAGAATAAATTCCTCCGCCTTTTTCTTGGCATGAAAAACAACAAAACCCGCCAGTCGCAATATCCACCCAAAGAGAATTAGGATTATCCCCCCCATGCAGGATACACCGAGACCTCCACTCGTTTCCCTTGACGTGGTGGAAACCTGCGCGGTCTAGCCGGATGCGATAGTACTGCTCGATTTCGGATTGAGTAAACTGACTAAGAGACATGAATCCCTGTGTCTTTCCAGAATTCCTGTGGCGAAACTTCCACAATGTCGTATTGCGGCGGCGGCTTCAAATCGTCGTCTTCATAGCGCCCTTGATTAAACCAAGTAGCCGGGTGAGGAATAAATTCCTTTTCTAGTTTTCCATCAGCAATTCTCTTTGCCGTCTGAGCAGCGTAAGCCTGTACGATGGGAAGGAGTACATCAAAAGGTTTTTCTTTTAATGCTTTTTCGATTGCCTTGCGCGCTGCTTTTGGAGCGGTGTGACGGGGATAGGCTTTATAAAGAGCATCAATTTCTTCGCCTGCAGATGCTGTTTGTTTTTTTGTATTTGTTAATGTACCTGTTATTGTGTTGGCAGAGCGTGACGGTGAGCCATTGGTCACCGTATGGTCACCGTCTTGATTGTCTTCGGTGACTGTAGAAAATAAACGCGGTGACCGTATTTCTGTGGTTTTTATTGCCGCAGCCTTTCTTGCTTCAAATATTCTTTTTGCTTCTCTCCATTCTTCATAGCAGACGCTATTCCGCAATCTTCCATTGCCGCTTACAGGAAAAAATTTACGCAAAATACGAGCGCCGCATTTTTCCCAAAGATCATCGCCAAGTCCGCTAGTTTCTGCTAAATCGAGAGGATCGGAAGAAATTGTACAATCTTCGCTTTGCCATGAAGCCATCAAAAGGCGAAGGTATCCCATCTGGGCGGCTGGAGACATGGCTTGAACAGCAGGACTACCTAAGAAGCGGTCAATATGGAGCGGCATCCATTGTTGCCATTTTGCGGACAAAATACTCCCCCTTTTCCCTAATGACAGGGAAATCCTCATAGCCAAAATTCCGCAGCCGTTGAAAAGGTATCCGAACAGCGCCGTTCTATCTTGAAGGTGGTTGGGGCCAGTCTGGGCAACCGGCCCCCAGACCTGTTCGGATAGAGGGCATCCAAGGGAGCTACCCCGGACATCACTCACCCTATCGAATCCTCTGCTGTTTGTCAAGCACTTTTTTTGCGCAAGTTCTTTAGAATGATATTCCTGCGCCTTTCTGCCTTCCGTAAGCGCCGCTAGGAATATCGTTTTTGTAGGTGTAACGAAAAATAGGAAACACTGTAAAATCAACAAGTTGCGATTTTCTTGATTCCATGCAAAATAATGCTTGACAGGCTCACTGAAAGGGTATACCGTGGGAACAATCGAGCGAAAGGAGTGAATGAAATGGGCTGGTGGAGAGACAGATGGCTTGAAGGCAAAGGAACTCTAGTACCAGTATTTCAGCCTCATGCTCCGATTCACTTGGATACCCGTGTTGGCATATATCCCGTAGGATTCCTCAGCGGGAGAGGCCCACAAGAACTGCAACTCGAAGACAAGAGAAACGAGGGCATATGCCAGAATACCTGAAAGCGTTCCTATCGAGCCTGACCGACGAGCAAGCCGATGAACTGTGGCTTTACTTCGACGGCTGCGACGTTGGCGACGTAATTGAACTGATCGCTGATTCTCACCCTTCGGTCAAAGCGAAAAACCAGGCCGATGTGGACAAGGAGTGGGGTCACGAATACGAACTTGCGCCTGGACCGATGCTATAGAGAGGTGGAACGAGGATGCCAAGGAAAGAGAAGACGGATTCGGAGTCGGATCATTCACTCCGATTCAAAGATGTACCGATAGGCGAGTTCTTTGCGGAAGCCTATATTGGTTCCTGCGCTCGCGTATTTCAAAAGAAGTCTCGTTCCACGGCCTATTGCTGGAGGGTCAGGAAAGGTAGCCTTGTCGAATTGTGGGCTTTGAATAGGACGCCGAATGTTGCTAAGTTTGGCGGGAACGTCAAAGTGTTGCTTATCGACTGAGAAAGAGGTTGACGGCATGAAGTTTTTTGAGATCGAAGACGCGCTAGATGAGATGGAATTCCACGATTGGAGCCTAAAAGCGACAGTTGCGCATGAATGTGCTTGGTCTGTGGAATTGAGAATTACTCCTGAAACCAATCCTAGTGGCTGTGATGAAGGCATAGTCTTTTATGCCACAGGAGCCGTCGATCCACTAGCGGGCGCTGAGAGAGTATTTGAAGCGTGTAGGGAGTGGAAACACCTGAAAGACTTTGAGGGAACGAGAGACGAATAGGCGGTGACGGCATGATTACCTGCACTGAGACTTTTGAGCGTTGGGCGAACGGTGATCGCTTAGAAGACTTGGAACTCATTTGGCTTTTCGATGCTTACCAAAAGGTCCATGAGGCTACTCTGGTGTTTGGAGATCGGTATTTTCTCGTTTGCGACGATGCACGAAAGAACGCACAAGCCGCGAAGGAGTTTTTAGAGGCGAGAGGATACGGAAAGAAAAAGGTGACGGCATGAACTTTCTCAACTGGATAGTCATCCATCCGTTTTGGGGAGTTGTCATATTGATTCTCCTATTTCTTCTCGCAGACGAAATCCAAGGCAACTTTTTCAACACCGTCGAGGCGTTCGCCAAGTGCAAACGAGAAAAAGCCGATGCCGAACCATCCTCAAAGGTAAAATGAATACATGGGATTAGAATCCTCAGTAACGTGCGATTATCCCGGTTGCGGCGCTGTACGGCGTGAGGTCAACCGATGGTATGTCGTTTACAAAGACGCTGGGGTTCACGTTTATCCCTGGGACGAATGCCCATCGAAGGCCATGAAAGAGGGAAAACACCTATGCGGAATAGGACACACCATCCAAACGGTGAGCAACCTGCTGACGCCTGACACTACGAAAAGTGACAGGGAATCGACACTTGAGTTGAAGCCGCCGCTGAAGAGGGACGGGACGGCATCGGCAGAGTCAAAAGAGATCACAGAAACATTACCGGGAGAACCGGAAAAGGAGCAGCATGGCGAACGAGTTGACAATTAACCCGAAGACGATCTACAGCGAACTCCAGAAGTTTAAGGTTCAAATGGAGGCAGCACTACCGAGGCACATGACGCCAGATAGGATGGCTCGGATCGCCTTGACCCAACTTCGCATTAACAAGAAACTGTTTAACTGTACCGCAGAATCTTTCTACGCATCACTCATGGCGGCATCTCAGTTGGGGTTGGAACCAGGAGTTCAGGGTCAATGCTATCTGATTCCTTACGGCAGCACTTGCACACTTGTACCTGGCTGGCGCGGGTACATGGACCTCGTAGGTCGCACAGAACGAGCCGCTGCATGGACGGACGCCGTTTACGATGGTGACGAGTTCGACTACGAAAAAGGCGATAAGCCGTTCATCCACCACAAACCGGGGAAGTGGGCAGGAAAAGAAGCGGCCTTGATTTTTACCTATGCGGTTGGACGGATCAAAGGCGCTGAATGGCCTGTGATCGAAGTGTGGGACATTGACAAGGTATGGGCACATAGGAACAAGCAGAACAAGGTGGGAGATAAGCACTACTCCTACGCCCATCCTGAGATGTATGCGCGGAAGATTCCGCTGCTCCAAGTCATCAAATACCTTCCATCATCCATCGAACTTGCCAATGCCTCTGCGCTGGATATTACAGCCTCAGAGGGTCGCCAGAATCTCACTATTGACATGGCGCTCAAGGGTGATCTGGAATCTGGTGGAGATGCCTCAGAGTTTGACCCGAACGACCCTAACGAGCAGGAACTTGAGGAGTTGTTTGATAAGCTCGGCAAGAACGCGACTGAGCGGAAGATGCTGCGTGAGTCCTATATCCCGCAAGGACGGAGGAAAGAACTCGTTGAGTATCTGCGCGGACGCCTAGCGCCGACAGGACAGACAGTAGCTAAGACGGAGCAAAAGGCAACCGAGAAGCCAGCGGATACGCAAGCAACACAGCAAGCAACGCAAGCAGAGGTCAAGACAGAGCAAGCAAATACCGATACTCAACAGGAAACTCCTGCGAAGCGGCGCGGACGGCCTTCAAGGGAAGAAGTAGCGGCAAGAGAAGCGGCGGCAAAGGCACAGCAAGGTCAAGGTGATTCACAAGCGGAGAATCATGCTCAACCTGACCAGTCAGAGCAGGATGAAAAACCGGCACAGCAAGCGGAACCAGGGCGACCGAAGACGTTGAACCTAGAGTTCTAACAGGAGAGAAACGCATGTTCATTGACGGAACGCAGGTGGCGGATAAGGCGGTTGACGGCATCCTTCAACGGATTGATGCTTTGGCCGCGAAGATTGGGACCACTGCGCAGCATATATGGGATGTATATGTTGCTCAAGCAAAAGTGGAAGGTGTGCGCGACGTGATGATTGTCGGAATTATGTTAACTATGGCAATTGTCACAGGCATAGGATTCAAGTGGTTCTGGTTCAAAGCTAAGGAAGCGGATAGTGATGTTGAGGACTTCTTCGGATTTATGGCTGGAGTCTGCGTTATTGTTTTCATCGTCAGCGTTGTCTTGACCTTTTCTTTCGCGTACAGTGCGGTTGGAGAATTTCTCAATCCACAATACTGGGCATTTCAGCATCTCACAGCCGATTTGAAGAATGTGTTTTAGACCTTTCGGCAGCTAGGGGAGTTGTCGAGAGTGCGCGGCGTGTCCCTCTAAGGCACATCGGGTCGCGTCCGGGCGAAGTCTCAGCATCCGATCGCCGCGCATCAACACCAAAGGGAGAGGGAAATGAAAATCATCGGAACTATAGGAGACGGGAATTTTTTCGTTGAGGCGACTTTTCGAGAGATTGACTACCTTGCAGGTAGAACGGTAGGTTCAAAGCAAGGGTACTACTCAAACGACCGTAAGATTCAAACCGGAACGACCTTCAATATCGTCAAAGCCTTCGATCAGATTCACCGTAATAACCAGCGCAAGAGTGAGGTTGAGAGTCTTCGTGCCACGCTCAAGGCTATTCTGGTAGGACTCGACATGATCGAGACTCTGATTGAGGAGCCGAAAACAGAGGAGAAGACAGCGGAGGTTTCGGAATGAAAGTTGATAAAGGTTTCAATCTCTATGTGGACATAACGGCTGCTTGTAATGCGTCATGCCCATTTTGTATTGCTCCCACAATAGGCAGGAGTGATGGTCCAAGGTTCATGGACGGACTGAAATACGGTCTGGACTTCACACAGAAACACGGCGGTTCGGTACAGGTGACAGGTGGAGAGCCTAGCCTGAGTAGGCGTTTACCTGCTGTACTTGCTGAGGTTGGCAAGCGGTCGTTTCATCGTAAAGTTGTCAACAGCAACGGTTCTGGATTCTCAATTACAGGCGTGGATGAGATGGTGAAGGCTGGCATAACTCACGTCAACCTGAGCCGTCACCATTACGATGAACATAAGAATCAAGAAATCATGCGAATCAAGCCCGACAAATGGGCAACCAATGAACGGTTTATGGAAGCCGTCAAGATGATTCATGCCGCAGGAATCCTTGTGCGCGTCAACTGCAACCTACTTGCTGGTTACATCGACTCCGTACCTGAGATGGAACGATTTGTTAAATGGTGCGAGTCATTTGGTGTCTACAGTGTTTCGTTTTCTGAAACCTTTCCGCTTGGCGTATTCGACCATAACCTTCCAATCGAGGCTGGGTATGCTGAGAGGATGGCTGTCAATCTTCGCCCGATAGTTGGCAGATTAGATAGCGAGTTCGCTCCTGTCTATGTGGCTACCACGGGTCGCATGTCTATGTGGGGTCAATCCCAATGGATAAGTTCTTTTGAAGGCGGAGGTCATCGGCGTTACTGGAATACTCAGAGTGGAGGACAGTTCTCCGTAAAAACTATGGCAGGATGGAACTCTGATGGCACACCAAGGAATCCATTGTACTCCAAAGAAAACGATCCAGAACTTCGCAAGGATGAGTTATACTTTGCGGTAGTTCATCCTGACGGAACGGTATCTGCATCTTGGGATAAGCGCGAAAGGATACTATTCACACCGCAGGAAGTATCTTCAATACAATTATTTTGGCCCAAAACACCGTCGTTAGTGGAGGTAACTGCATGACATACGTCAAGAAGCGGCGCGTAATCCACAAGCCGAAGGATATACTAACTCCTGCTCTCAAGAACCTATGGCCGGGAGAGGAATTGCTTTGCACCCGCAGGTGTTATACGAACATTGCGGAGCGCCTGAATGTATTCTCCAACGCGCACAAGGACCGGAGACTGGCTACGATCTCATGGGGAGAGATAAAGAAGATCAGGAGGGTTGCGTGACTATAGCAGTCGAGCAGGAATTCAAAAATGTAACTAGTGTGCAGCACATGGGTGGCTATGCGATTCGTATTCAGATACAAGGCATAGAGCGGGAGTTTACCGAAGATGAAAAGTTTGCGATTGATAGAGCGCGAGATTCGATTGACGACGCTCTCCTGAAGGGAGAGACAGGAGCCAACCCAAAGACGCATGAGAAAGCCGCTTGCGACAAGGCGAAGATTCTTGAATGTTTTGGTCGTTACGCTCTATATGTGGAAGAGATTCCTAACGGCTATTGTAGTCGTGGATGCTGCGCTTTTTACCCTTGGTTTATCGTGACAACTCCGAAGGGAAGGATTAAGATTGGATGGAGAAAGAGTGTCATCCATCTTGAGTGGACGGATTCCGAAATAAAAGCTGATGCATCTGAAATCTTTCCGAAGGAAGAAGCGTGGCCGGGATACGAGACAACGCAGTACGATCATGTAATTCATGCTCACGGATACGAGGCGGCAAAGAGTTACATCGACAGGTTAATGGTTTTTGACTGTATACGGAAAGGACTGAATGCCTAAGAGAAAATCGACAGACTTGGTTCAAATCCAGAAGAGTGAGATTCCACCCTGGCACCAAAGCACAGAAGCTCTAACAAGTTGCCCTAAATTCTACGCTACTTCCGTCATTCAAGGCAAGCGTCAACCGGGAGGAATGGAGAGCGCACGAGGAAATCAGGTACACAAGACAGGAGCGGCCTACGCTGCATGGTGCGCTCACAAAAGCGTAGCGATGGACCTTGACGCCTTTGATCGGCTATCTCAAGGCGCAGGACCAGCAGCCGCTAAGATTCTTGTGGGTATGAGAGAGTCATATCAGGTGGACCACGCTCATCTGCTTGCGACAGAACTAGGAATGTCTCTTGACGAAAACTTCCAACCTACGGACGTGGTAGACACTTTAGGTGGAGTATCTGTAGACACTGGACTTCCAACTGCCTACAGCGGAACGCTTGACGCGCTTTACATGTTTCGTGAGGAAGCAAGGGCGCAGGTGGACGACCTTAAAACACATCCGAGACCATTTCAGCCTGATGATACCTTACAGGCCAAGATGTATGCGTTGCTAGTCTTTCAGCACTTTCCTTGGGTAATGGAGGTCAAGTTCCGGCTTGTCTTTGTCAGATTCAAGAACCTTGTCAGGGAGGCCGTGTACACGCGGGAAGAAGTACCTGTGTTAATTGAGGCGGTTAAGGCAGCACGAGCAAGGCAGATGATGATTCATGCCGACTATGACGCCGGTAAGGAGATCGAAGCAATCCCAGGTGCGCACTGTACATACTGCCCTCTCCTCTCTAACCGTCAATGTCCGATCAGCGAGTTCAACCCACAGATGCAGTTCGAGCCGGTGGATAGGTTGAAATTCCTTCTTTGGTATAGTGCTTTCTCGAAGGTCAACAGCAAGACGCTGCGCGATTACGTTAACGGGACAGGAAAGAGAGTAGTTCTCAAAGACTACAATGGGAAAATTTATGTTTTTGGTCCAGTTGAAAGCGATAGCAAAATTTATCCGTTATTCAAACCTTCCGGCAAGGGTATCGAGATGGACAACCAAGGCAGACCTATTCTTCCTATTGTGGAACTTCTAACCGATTACGCCTACGCCACGCCTGATGATACCGAGTGGATGACCAAACTCGTCATATCATCCACGAAGTTGAACAGCTACCTTGGAGCCAAGAAACGTGCGATGTTAGACATAGCCGTTGGCGATACAGCAGATCACATCACGAAAGCGACCCTGAAAGTCTCGAAACCACTCGATGTCCTCGATGAAGAAGAGGACGAACAGGAAGAGAATGAAACAGAATGGGGAGGGGAAGACGAATTTTAAGCGAAACATTATAAGCTGCGGTATACTAGAGGGGTCAGGTGTGTTCAGCACCGGCAAGCCCAATCGTCATAGGAGGACGACCGTGACCCCACACATATTGTACCGCGATTCTATTCAGCAGTTGACAGTAGAGGTTGTAGATAACTTTTGGGAGAAGGTTGATACAACCCCTGGCTATGGACCTAAAGGAGATTGTTGGGCTTGGACTGGATGTGCAGACAGGCTGGGATATGGACGACTAACAATGAGGCCATACAGGTTCCTAGCACACAGATTCTCATGGCTTCTTGAGCACGGTGTTCTTTGGGATGATCTTGAAATACTTCATAAGTGTGATTTTCCTCCTTGTATTCGTCCTGACCATTTACAGGAAGGAACCCATAAGGAAAATATGCATGATTGCCACCGTAAGGGAAGACACGGCTATGGTCATCTTCACGGAGAACTTATTGGCAATCATAAACTGACAGCGGCACAGGTGAGAGAAATTAGAGAAACATATAAGGGTGTCCGCAAGGGATACATTGAAATTGGGAACAAGTATGGAGTGAGCGCCACTCAGATAGGATATATTATGCGAAACCAAGTGTGGGCAGACGACAACGATGTTGTGCTAGAATCTCGTCCGATTAAAGTATTAGGAAAAGGGAACATAGCAAAGCGTCCAGTTATCGATCAGCCCCTTGACCAATCTTATCGCATTATTCCGCTCACAAGAGGTAAAGTTACTTTTGTTGATACTAATATCTATGAATGGTTTATGCAATGGAGTTGGTATGCAAAAAGGAATCAGAAGAGCGGCTCATTTTATGCGGTACGCAATAGCCGCAGCGAAGAGGGCGATCCTCATATAATCTGGATGCACCGTGAAGTTATGCAGATTGCGTATGGCGACGAAAGGACTGTCGATCACGTTAAATCCAAAATGACACTAGATAACCGTAGGTCGAATTTGCGCATTGCTACAAAGAGAGAACAAGCGTTTAATAGAGCTATGCCAATAACAAATACCACAGGATTCAAAGGCGTAACGAGATATAAAGATAGAAATCTGTATATGTCTCAAATCGGCGTGGATGGTAAGAAAGTTCATTTAATACAATCCGACGATCCAAAAGTTGCGTATGCTGCTTATTGTGAAGCGGCGAAGGAACTGCATGGAGACTTTGCAAGATACGAGTAAGATGAAGAGGAGCCGGAAGAGGACGGCGAAGAGGGAGAGTGGAGCGATGACAGCGAGTTCTGATGTAGACGAAGGCGATCCCTGCCCTATAGAGGGATGCGACGGGAAGATGTACTATCCTCCATCGGAGAACTGCTCATGCTTTCTGAGTGCGCCGTGCGGATCGTGCATGGACGTGGTACTAACCTGCAACACTTGCGGATGGGAGAGGGAAGAAGAAAATGAGGCTTAAATCACTGCGCTTGCAATCGTACAGAACACATCAGGATTCGACACTCAATATCGGAGATGCCACCTTTGTTGTTGTCCGTGGTCCTAATGGTGGAGGAAAAACATCGTTCGCCGATGGACTTTCAATGAATGTAACTTCCACTACCGTATCTCTTCCTAGCGACGGGAAGGGATTCTTAGATAAACTGTATCAGGTTGATGGAAAGAGTGCGGATAAGGCTATCGTAACCGCAGAAATACAGGGCGTTCATCTATTGCGAAACACGATGACGTTAAATTCAAATTCCAGCGGTAGGACAAGCAAAACAGAGTGCTTGGACGATCCAGATAACAAGAAAATCATTAACGGCTTTGAGAACTTTCTCAAGGACCGTAAAGCGGCGCTGCTGATTGCCATAAACACGACTTATTATGCGCGTCTGGAACCTAAAGAGCAGGCAAATCTTTTGGCGAAACTGGTGCTTCCTGCACATTACGACTTTCCCAAAGACAAGATGGACGCCGTGGAGGACATGCTAGGCGAGGGTAAGGTGGACTTCGACGCAGAGCCTTTCACTGTGATTACAGGTGCGTATAAG
>Ga0187888_1001837_pt1 | contig 19419 bp, 17 predicted proteins | sample June2016WEW_7_40_FD_132987 | JGI IMG/M metagenome (GOLD analysis project Ga0187888, IMG submission 132987) | Peatland microbial communities from SPRUCE experiment site at the Marcell Experimental Forest, Minnesota, USA - June2016WEW_7_40 | ecosystem: Environmental > Terrestrial > Soil > Wetlands... | reverse complement strand
TGCGCTGCATCCACAGCAGCCGACGCTTGGACGAGTTCTGGAAACACCGGCTCAATCAACACGCCAAACGCAATGACACCCTCAGCCTGTCTGCTTAACGAAGAATTTTGTCCTGCACCCTTGTTCATAAAAGCCGTCGGCGGGACGCCGACGGAAGCGGGCGAGAAGGCAGAACAACAGAATGCTGGCCCGCAGCAATGCGGGCTGCCCGCGCTCCCCGAATTAAGAGACACTACCGGGGGCTTTGACTGCTTATTGTTAAGTTAGGCTAATGGTCTTGATTATATTTCCATATTTGTCAAAAAACTTCACAAAGTCTCTTGCCTACGCGACGCCAAGTTTTGTAAAAGAACACGGCTCGTAAGGTCGCGCGGGGCGGAGGTCGTGGGTTGGGGGCGGACGCCTCGGCGAGGCGTCCCTACCAATGGCCGGAAAGAAGTTGACGGAAGAGGCAGAGAGGGAAGAATCTGTGCCGCGATAGGATAGCCGATTTTTTGACGACTAAAAAGCGCTGAAATGTCTGATATTTTTCCAAAGTGGACGAACCGCCTGCCGCGGAACATCATCATCGGCGCGCTGCTGGTCGGGTCCGGGGTAATGGCCGGGGTGACCTATTATTTTACGCCCAAGTACACGCGAGTGGGCTATGAGCCGCTGCAGCCGGTGGCCTTCCCGCACAGCGTGCATGTGGAGCAATTGGGACTGGACTGCCGTTACTGCCACAACACGGTGGAGAAATCGTGGTATTCGAACATCCCGGCGACTTCGACGTGCATGAATTGCCACAGCCAGGTGCTCAAGGATGACGCGCGGCTGGCGCTGGTGCGGGAAAGCGCGGCGAGCGGCAAGCCGATCCCCTGGGTGCAAATCCACAAGATGCCCGATTACGTCTATTTCAACCATTCGGTGCATGTCAACCGCGGGATCAGTTGCGTGGAATGCCACGGGAGAATAGATGAAATGGACGAGGTGCATCACGACAAGCCATTGAGCATGTCGTATTGCCTGGACTGCCATCGGGACCCCGTCCCGCGAGTCCGCGAGCTGGAGAAAATCACGCAACTGGACTGGAAAGCGGCCTCGGCGGAAGCGCAAATGGAGTTGGGCACCAACCTGGTGCATAAATGGGGGGTGCAATCGCTGCAAAACTGCTCGACATGTCACCGATGAAAACACCTTTGACCCCCGGGCAAATCGGCCCGAAGTACTGGCGGAGCCTGGACGAACTGGCCGGGACGGCGGAATTCCAGCAATGGGTGGCGCGCGAATTCCCGTCCGGGGCGAGCGAATTGCTTGACCCGGTGTCGCGGCGAAAATTCGTCAAGCTCATGTCCGCGTCGTTCCTGCTGGCGGGCCTGGGCGCCACCGGGTGCCGCCGGCCGGTGGAGAAGATCCATCCCTTCGCCAGGATGCCCGAGGACTACGTCCACGGCCAGGCGCAATACTTCGCCACGGCCATGCCGGCGCGACGGGGAGCGATTCCGCTGGTTGTCAAGTCGAGCGACGGGCGGCCGACGAAAATCGAAGGCAATTCGGATCATCCCGACAGCAACGGGAGCGCCGACGCCGCGGCGCAGGCGGCGGTGCTGAGCCTATACGATCCGGATCGGGCCACGCGCTACGCGCGGAACGGGGAAATTTGCACGCGGGCCGCCGCGTTGGACGGGCTGACGGCGCTGGCCGCGACACTTGGCAGCGGGGAGGGCGCGGCTTTTCTTCTGGAGCAAAGCAGCTCGCCGTCGCGCGCGCGAATGCAGCAGGCCGTGGGGGCGAGATTTCCCAAGGCGCGCTGGCATGTCTATGAGCCGGTTGACCTGGATATGCCGCGGACGGCGGCAACAATGGCCTACGGCAAACCCGTGGCGCCCTATTACAATTTGGACAAGGCGCAGACGATTCTGGCGCTGGATTGCGATTTCATCGGCAGCGAACAAAACGCGACGGTCAACATCGCCCGATTCGCGCAGGGCCGCGGGCTTGCGTCCAAGGAGGACGCGATGAGCCGGCTCTACGCGGTGGAGAGCCTTTACACGCTGACGGGGATGAATGCCGATCACCGCCTGCGCGTGGCGCCGGGGATGATCGTGCCGGTGGTGGCGCGGCTGGCGCTGAATATCATGGGCGACAAGGCCGACGGGAAGCTGGCGGCATTGTCCAGGCCCGCCGAGGCGCACGATGAATGGATTTTGCCGTGCGTGAAAGATTTGAAGGCGACGGGGGGAAAGAGCCTGGTGATGGGGGGCTACCGGCTGCCGTTGCCGGCGCATTTGCTGGTTCTGGCGATGAACGAGGCGCTTGGGGCCAAGGATCAGACCATCGAATTTCACGCCGTCCCCGAAGCGGTGGAAGAGGACATTTCCGCGCTGGCAAAGGATCTGCACGCCGGAAAAGTGCAGACGCTGGTGATCCTCGGGGGAAATCCCGCCTATAACGCGCCGGCGGATTTGGGGTGGGCCTCGGCGCAGGCGAAAGCCAAAACAGTCGTGCGCCTGGGGTATCATGAAGACGAGACATCGTGGAATCCGTCGCTGCAGGGGGTCACGCAGTGGGATTTGCCGGCGGCGCATTTTCTGGAATCGTGGGGCGACGCGCGGACGGCCAACGGAACGCTTTCGCCGATCCAGCCGTTGATTGAACCGATGTTCGACGGGCTGACGGAGCTGGAAGTGCTGGCAATTTTGGCTGGGGCGGAAAAGACCAAACCTTACGACATTACGCGGGAAACATTCCGGGCGATTGGCGGCCCGTCGGAAAACGACTGGCGGAAGTATCTGCACGACGGCTACTTGGCCGGAAGCGCGTCGGAACCGGCGAGCGCGCAGTATAAGGCGGAATTGCTGCCGCCGATCCTGGCTTTGGTGAAAGAGCCGGCCAGCGCGCCCGGCCCGGAGAAGCTGGAGGTGGTTTTCCATCGGGACTCGAAGATGGACGACGGGCGGCATAACAACAACGGGTGGTTGCAGGAATTGCCCGATCCGGTGACCAAGCTGACGTGGGACAACGCGATATTGGTGAGTCCGAAGACGGCCCGCGAAATGGGGCTGGCGCCCCGGGAGCAGAAGCAGGACCAGACCCAGCGATTTTACGACCAAGTGGTGGAGATACAATTAGGCCCGCGCACGGTGCGCGGGGCCATCTGGGTGCAGCCGGGGATGGCGGATTACACGGTGGGGCTGGCGCTGGGCTACGGGCGGGAAAGGACGGGCCGGATCGGGCGCAATGCGGGCTACAACGCCGGCAAGATACGGACGAGCGAGGGGATGAATTACGCCTCCGGGGCCACGCTCAAAAAAACCGGCGAGACGTTCCAACTCTCGACGACGCAAAGCCACTGGAACATGGAAGGGCGCGCCCCGGTGCGGGAGGGGAATTTGGAGGATTTTCGCAAGCAGCCGGATTTCGCGGGGAAAATGACGCTGGAAAGGCCGCCGGTGGTGGCGCCGCTTTATCCCAACCCGCTGGACCGAATGAAGACCAAAGCATTGCACCAGTGGGGCATGGCGATAGATTTGAACAAATGCGTGGGGTGCTCGGCGTGCATGGTGGCGTGCCAGAGCGAGAACAACATACCCATCGTGGGCAAGGAAATGGTCGGCAAGAGCCGGGAGATGCACTGGATTCGGATTGACCGGTATTATGCCGGCATCGGGCCGGAGCCGGAAGCGGAGCCGCAGGCTGCGTTGCAGCCGATGCTCTGCCAGCATTGCGAAGCGGCGCCCTGCGAGAATGTTTGCCCGGTCAACGCGACATCGCACGATGACGAGGGCCTGAACGTGATGACTTACAACCGGTGCGTGGGCACCCGGTATTGTTCCAACAACTGCCCCTACAAGGTGCGGCGCTTCAATTTCTTCGATTACAACCGCCGGCCGCTGGACAACCTTTACCAAAGCCCGCTGGATCCGCGCGACCGGAGCGGGGGCAAGTGGGAGTTGCTCAGATGGTGGGAGAATCCCGACCGCGGCAACCGGCCGGAGGACGAATGGCAAATGGCGCGTCTGGTTCATAATCCAGACGTGTCGGTGCGGATGCGGGGCGTGATGGAAAAATGCACCTTCTGCCTGCAACGGATAGAGCAGGCGAAGATCGCGCAGAAAGTCAAAGCGCGGGCCTCGAACCACATTCGCCTTTCGGAGAAGGAAGGGACCATCCCCAAGACCGCCTGCCAGCAGGCGTGCCCCGCCCAGGCGATTGCTTTCGGGGATGTTTCCGACCCTGAAAGCACGGTGTCCAAGTGGAAGGCCCAGCCGCGAAATTACACGGCGCTGGATTTTCTGAATACCAAACCGCGGCTGACCTATCTGGCAAAAATTCGCAATCCCAATCCTGAGATGCCTGATTACAAGCGCCACCAGGAGCCTTACAGCTACGACCAGTTCAAAGAAACCATAGGGCGCGCGGCCATCGAAGAGGCTGAACCGGCCGGGAAAGGAGCCCGGTAATGGCCGAGGCGGATCCAAGGCCCATCGGGACCTCGTTGCCCGGCTTCCAGGCGGCGCCGCTGGTGGTACATGCCCCGCCGGTGGAGCTGGAGCGCGAACCGCTGGTGGCGCACGGGCGCGGGATCGGCTGGCTTTCGGACACCATCGCCGGCGTGGCGGAAGGCAAACCGGCGGCATGGTGGAAAATCTGTTTTGGCATCAGCTTCACGATGATGTTGGTGTGCTTCGGGTGCGTTCTCTACCTGATGTCCACGGGAGTGGGGGTGTGGGGATTGAATCATCCGATCATGTGGGGGTACGCGATAGTGAACTTCGTGTGGTGGATCGGGATCGGGCACGCGGGAACCCTGATTTCGGCGATTCTGTTTTTGCTGCGGCAGAAGTGGCGGACTTCGATCAACCGCGCGGCCGAGGCGATGACAATTTTTGCGGTGATGTGCGCGGGGGTGTTTCCGCTGATACATATTGGGCGCATCTGGTTGGGGTGGTGGCTCTTCCCGATCCCCAATTCCAACGGCATCTGGCCGCAATTCCGCTCGCCGCTGATGTGGGACGTTTTCGCCGTGTCCACCTACTTCACCGTATCGGTGCTGTTTTGGTATATGGGCTTGATCCCCGACCTGGCGGTGATGCGGGACCGGGCAAGAACGAGAATCCGGAAAATAGGCTATGGGCTGTTCGCGCTGGGCTGGACCGGGTCGAACCGGCACTGGAGCAATTATGAAAAGGCCTACCTGATATTGGCCGGACTATCCACGCCGCTGGTGCTCTCGGTGCATTCCATCGTCTCGCTGGACTTCTCGGTCTCGCAGTTGCCCGGCTGGCATACGACTATTTTCCCGCCTTACTTCGTGGCCGGGGCGGTTTACTCCGGGTTCGGCATGGTGCTGACACTGCTGGTGCCGCTGAGGCGGATGCTCAAGCTGGAAGACATCATCACGGTGCGGCATGTGGAATTGATGTGCAAAGTGACGCTGCTGACGGGCTCGATAGTGGGCTACGCCTACGCGATGGAATTCTTCATCGCGTGGTATAGCGGAAATCCTTACGAGAAGTACCTGTTTATCCACAATCGGGCGGCCGATCCGTATATCATCGGACCGCTGATGGGGATCAAGGCCGCCCCTTACTGGTGGGCCTACTGGACGATGATCATCTGCAACGTGGTGGTGCCGCAGTTGTTCTGGTTCAAGAAAGTGCGGACGTGTATGATCGTGGTGTTCGTCCTTTCAATCCTGGTAAATATCGGAATGTGGTTTGAACGGTTTGTCATAGTGGTGACATCGCTGAGCCGGGAATTCATTCCGTCGAACTGGGGCTATTATAGCCCAAGCCCGGTGGATATACTCCAGTTTCTGGGCACGTTCGGATTGTTCTTCACGTTTTTCCTTTTGTTTCTGCGTTACGTTCCATTGATAGCGATCGCCGAGGTCAAGGGGGTGACGCCCCAAGCCGACCCGCATCACCCGCTGGGAGGGGCGAAAACCGGAGGACACCACTGATGAGCAGCGCGAAAGCCTATGCCATGATGGCGGAGTTTGACAACGCGGCCGCGATCCTGCACGCGGCGGAAAAAGTGCGGGAACAAGGCTACCACAATTGGGATGTGTTCACCCCATTCCCCATCCACGGGATGGACCGGGCGATGGGCATCAGGAATTCCAAAGTGGGGTGGTTTTCCTTCCTGGGCGGCTGCACGGGCTACCTGACCGGGATGTTGATGATCTGGTTTATGAACGCGGTGGATTACCGGATCCCCATTGGGGGCAAGCCGATGTTCAGCCCCTTTGCCGCCTTCCCGCCCTCCTACGAACTGACGATACTCTTCGGCGCGTTCGGCGCGCTGCTGGGAATGCTATTTCTCAACCGGCTCCCGCGCCTGCACCACCCGCTGCTGAAGAACCCGCGGTTCGCGCTGGCCAGCCATGACCGTTTTTTTGTGGTCATAGAAACCGGGGACCAAAAATACTCGGAAACAGGAACGCGCGCGCTGCTGGAGTCGCTGGGCAGCAAACACATAGAACTGGTCGAGGAATAATGCGCTATTTTTACCTGATTTTTTTACTGATGATCGTGACCGTGCTCGGTATGGCCGGTTTTCGCGGGAGCAAGTCGCGCCAGCCTCCCATCGAGCTATTCAACGACATGGTGCGGCAAAACAAGGTCCGCCCGCAGTCGCCGAGCGATTTTTTCGACGACCAGATCAGTTCGCGGGTGCGTCCCGAAGGCACCGTTGCTGCCGCCCCGCCTTACGAACTGAACGGGGAAGTAGTGAAGATAAACGGCAACCCGGTTTATCCCTACCAGGACGCGCCCGTGAACACGGGGCGGGTTTTCGGCTCGACGAACTTCGTGGAGGTGAATCCGCTGGCGATAACGCGGCAATTGCTGGATCGGGGCCAGGATCGCTATCAAATCTATTGCATGCCCTGCCATGGCCCGGCCGGGGACGGGAAGGGGATCACCGGCAAATTCGGGATGAGCGGGATGGCCAATTTCCACGATCAGCGGCTGGTGAACATGGGGGATGGGGAGATATTCAACAGCATGTCCGCCGGCAAGAACCTGATGCCCGCCTACGGCGCGATCATTCCCGTGCCGGACCGCTGGGCGATCATCTCCTACATCCGCGCGCTGCAAAGGAGCCAGTTGGCCACGGTGGAGGAGGTCCCCGAGGCGCAGCGCGGGAACTTTAAGAAATAAAATATGCCCCAGAACACCCAATCCTCGTCGGTGGCTCCGCTGGATTTGTCGAAGTGGCGCAACGCGCCGTGGATCATGATCGGCGTTGGGGGGATCGTGGCGGCGCTGGCCGGGTGGAAAATGCCCGAACAATTTGCCTTCTCCTGGCTGCTGGCGTTCATGTTTTATCTCAGCCTTTGCCTGGGGGGGCTGTTTTTGGTGATGGTGCATCATCTCTTTGACGCAAGCTGGTCGGTGCCGACGCGTCGTTTTTGCGAGCATCTGGCGTGTCTGGCCGGGTGGCCGATGCTGGTCTTGTTTGTGCCCATCGCGGCGCTGGCGCCACGGCTTTACGAATGGATGAGGACGCTGGCCCATCCCAACCTCTCGCTGCAAGCCAAATACCCGCTGTTCACCATGGCCGGTTATTACATCGGCGTGGCGGTATGTTTTGGCGTGTGGTGGCTCTTTTCCAACCGGCTGCGCTACTGGTCGCTGAGACAGGACCGAACGGGCGAGGTCCTTTGCACGAGGAAGATGCGGTTTTATTCGGCCACCGGCATAATACTCTTTGCCCTGACGCTGACGCTGGCGGCGATCGTGTGGATACAAGGGCTGATGTATGAATGGTATTCGACGATGTACGGCGTCTGGTATTTCGCCTCCAGCGTGTGGACCACGCTGGCCACGGTCTATGTGATCACGGTGATATTGCACCGCACGACGCCCTTGCGCGATGTGGTGCGGGAAAAGACCTATTACATGATCGGATCGCTGCTGTTCGCCTTCACGGTTTTCTACGCCTATATCAGCTTTGCGCAGTATTTCATCGTTTGGAACGCGAACATGCCGGAGGAGACGTTCTGGTACGTGGTGCGGGAAAAAGGGACTTGGTGGTTTACCGGGGCGATCGTGATCATCTTCGGGCACTTTTTCATTCCGTTTCTGGCGCTGCTGCGGATAGACGTGAAGTTGAAACTGACGACGATGCTGCCGATCTGCGCGTGGGCCTGGCTGATGCACGTGGTGGATTTGGAATTCCAAATCATGCCGCGATTGCACCCAGATGGGGTCTGGACATCCAGCTTCCCATTCCTGACAGGCGGACTGATTGTGGATGGGGCCTGCTTATTGTTGATCGGGGGCGTGCTGGCCATACTTTTCCTCTATTCCCTCGGGCGACACCCGATTTATCCCGTCAAAGACCCGCGGATGGCCGAGGCGCTGGATGTGTATGTGGCGCCGGCCAGCTCGATTTCCGCCAAATCCGAACACGCCAAATGAACGCTCCAACCTGCGAACCTTGCCGCCGAAAGACCAGCGCCGGCGTTTATGTCCTCGGCGTGGCGGGGACATTTTTGGTGATGGCCTGGCTGGTCTGGCTGATGCGCAGCTACACGCAGCCGCCCGCGCTGGCGGCAGTGCGGGCCGCCGAGCGGCTCAAGATCAAGGCCGATTTTCTCGCCGCCAACGCGCCGCTGCTGGAGAGCTACGCGTGGCAGGACCCGACCCATGACGTGGTGCGCATCCCGGTGGCGCGGGCGAAGGAATTGATATTGCAGGAGTGGCAGAATCCTGTGGCGGGCCACAGCCTGCTGACCAATCGGGCCGCGAAGGCCTTTGCCCCCGTTGCGGAAGCCAAGAACCAATACGAGTAGCTTTGGATGAATGCCATTGACGCACCAGAGCAAAGGGCGGCGCAGGTATCCAGCGCTGAACTTAAAGCTTCCGGCTCCGTCCCGATCCTGCTGCTTTTCGCCAGCGCGGCAGTCTGGCTGCTGCCGGCCTGGCTGCTGGCGCTGGTTTGTTCCCTCAAATTCCATATTCCCGGCCTGCTGGCGGCGGAGCCGATGCTCAGTTATGGACGGCTTCGCGCGGCGTCGGACACGGCGTTGCTGTACGGTTTCGGCGTTCCCGCCGCCCTGGCCACCTGCCTGTGGCTGCTCTGCCGCCAGGGCCGCGCCCGCCTGGCTGCGCCGGCGGTGGCGGCGGTCGGGGCGGTGTTTTGGAATTTCGCGGTGGCAGGCGGCCTGTGGGGGATTTTGCGCGGCGCGGGCACAGGATACGAGGCGTTTGAAATACCGCGCGCCCTTGCGCCCATCCTGCTGTTGTCCTACATCCTGATCGGGCTTTGCGGGATCATCACCTTTCATCATCGCCAGGCGGGACCGCTCTATCCGGCGCAATGGTTCGTGCTCGGAGCGATTTTTTGGTTTGCGTGGATTTTCTCCACAGCGGCGATGCTGCTGCTCTGGGAGCCGGCGCGGGGTGTGCTGCAGGCGTCGGTAAATTGGTGGTATGAGAACAACCTGGGCACCGTTTTCCTGGGTTTTGCAGGACTGGCCCCCATATTCTATTTCATTCCCAAACTGACGGGACGGCCGCTGCACAGCCGGTATCTGGCGGCCTTTGCGTTCTGGCTGCTGGCCTTGTTCGGTTCCAGCGGCGGAATGCCGGACGGCGCGCCGCTGCCAAGCTGGATGATCGGCGTCTCGGTGGCGGGGACAGTGTTGACCCTGATTCCGATCCTGGCGGTGGGTTTGAATCTATATTTGACGGCGCGGGACACCCCGTCGACGGTGGACGCCAGCCCCTCACTTGGCTTCTTTTGGGCGGGGCTGATTTTTTGGATTATCGCAGGCGCGCAACAGGTGGCGGGGGCCTTGCCCGGCGTCGGCAGCCTGACCAATTTCACCTGGTTTGGCGTCGCGCAGCGCGATTTGTTCCGCTGCGGTTTTTTTGCCATGACGATGTTCGGCGCGGCCTATTACATCGTGCCGAGGCTGGCGGACCCGAGATGCAATTGGCCCGAAGGGCTGTGGCGGGCGGGTTTGATCAAACTGCATTTTTGGCTGACGCTGGCGGGAACGTTGATCGGGTACGTATCGCTGCTCGCCGCGGGTGTCTGGCAGGGAGTGGCGCTGGACAATGCGGCCAATCCGTTTGGCTCGGTGATGAGAAGCACATTGATGGCCATCCGCATGAGCACGTTGGCTCCCCTGCTGCTGTTTATTGGCGCGGCAGTTTTCCTGGTTAATTTTGCCCTGCTTTTGAAGAGCCGCGGCTGCGGTTGCCGCCGGGAAAAATCCAGCACTTGTGAATCGCCAAAGGAGGCTGCATGAATTCCGGCCCGATGTTGTTCCTGGGATTGTTCGCGTCAATGGCTGTCTCATGGGCGACGTTCATACTCGCCCCGCAATTGCAGTTGGGGAATCTGGCGCCGGCCAAGACGGTTTCCGTGTCGTCGGTGCCTGTGGATTATCCTAACAACCTGCCCGGCATGGCGCGGCTGGGGGCGGAGGTCTATCGCGCCAGCGGATGCGCGTATTGCCACACCATGCAAGTCCGCCCGGCCACCCTCGGCTCGGACCTGGCGCGTGGTTGGGGCATTCGCCGCAGTGTCGCCCAAGACTACATCTTCGATCAACCCGTCTTGCTGGGCACGCAGAGAATCGGCCCCGACCTGGCCAATGCCGGGATGCGGATGGATGCCACCGCGATGCTCACGCGCCTGTGGGACCCGCGCATCCTCCAAGACGATTCGGTGATGCCGTCCTACCGCTATCTGTTTGACGTGCGCAGAATTGGCCGCGCGCCATCGAGCAACGCGCTGGTGACGCCGCGACAATTTGCCGCGCCCGAGGGATGGGAGATCATTCCCCGGACACCGGCGCTGGCGCTGGCGGCGTGGATGTCCAATTCGCGCCAGGACAAATATCTCTTTGAAGCGCCGCCGCCCGCGCCTGCCGCCGGGACCAATGCCCCAGGCACCAATGCCGCGCCCGCCGGCGCGATCCACGCTCCCGCAAAATGAGCCAGAACCAACCATCCCACAGCGCCAGTGTTGAAGGCCCTGAGCCGTCGGCCGGTTCCGCGACCGTTCCGATCTGGCTGATCATGGCGATGGGGGCGCTCTTGTTCTGGGGGGCCGTCTATTTGGATGATCACGCGGGAAGCTTCGACCGGCAGGTATTTGAGCCATTCACTTCGCACGCAGAAATAGAGAGCCTGCAGCCCTACGATCCCAACCGGGCGTTTCTGGCGGAAGGGGAGGATGTGTTCAACAAGACCTGCGCGGCGTGCCATCAAAGCAGCGGGTTGGGCAAGGAAGGCCAGTTCCCGCCGCTGGCGGGATCGGACTGGCTGCTGGCGCCCTCGGCCACGCGGATTGGGCGCATTGTGCTGCGGGGTCTCAACGGGTCGCTGCGAGTGGAAGCCAATGGCAAACTGGTGAATCTGAACGCGGCGATGGCTCCGTTGGGGGACTCATATGATGATGAGCACCTGGCCGCCGCGCTAACCTACGTGCGGCAGCAATGGGGCAACAACGCCGCAAAAATCACGCCGGAGGAGATCAAGGCCATTCGCGCGGCGGTGGGGTCGCATCCCGGCCCATTTACGCCCGACGAACTGCTGCAGATTCCGCTGCAGCCGCCGAAGTAAGGCGGGGCCAAATTTAACGTCCTGCCGATGTTAAATCCAAGACTTTGACTTCTTTGACGGCGTGGTCGGCCCAGTACCAAAGAGCAACCCGGCCGAGAATCAACACTTGGATTGGCCTTCCGATTTCATCCCTCTCAACATAGTCGCCCATTCTGTAAGGGTCATCTGCGAGTTCGTCAAAGAGCCGGGTGAGCCGCAATTTCTCACGGCGCGAAAAGTTGCTGAGGGATGCAATAACTTCCTTGGCGATCAGAACCCGGTACGGTGGCATTACTGCGCCTCATTCGCCTCGGAAGCCTTCTTCCAATCTGGCAGGGAAACCCAATTGGCAGGATTCTTGTCGTCAATGCGCCGGGTCATTTCTGACCGCCAAGCGCTGTCTTTCTCAAGGCGAAGATGCAACAGAAAGGCCGCCAATTGGTTTTGGCGTTCCGAGGGCCAATCGGCCACTTCCCGCATTATCTCCGCCATACTCATGTTCGAAGCATGCCACAATTGACCCCTTGGCGCAATGCCGATTATTTGGTTAGGCCGGTAAGAGAGGTCAGACGAAACGTTCGCCCCATCTTAATTGCTACTGATTACACTGCAATGGCATAGTTAATATGCGGTGGTGCCGCCATGACGGCCTCAAAGCTTTGCGATCTTTGCTTTGGCGGCTAAAGCAGATTCCGCTGCAGCCGCCGAAGAAAGGCGGGGCCAAAGCAGCGCGCCCATGCGCGCCCCTTTCTCGTAACAATCGAGGCTGAATTTCTCATTGGGCGAATGGGCGTTGTCATCCGGCAGGGCGAGTCCCAGGAGGAGGGAATCCACGCCAAGCAGCTTCTTGAATTGAGTGACAATGGGGATGGCCCCGCCCTCGCGCATGAGAATCGGCTCATGGCCAAAAGCTTCCTTCAAGGTGCTTGCGCCGGCTTTGGCGAGCCAGCCGGTGGGAGAGACCCAATACGGCTCCGCGCCATGGCCGGCGGCAATCTCCAGGCGGACGGTTGGCGGGCAGATTTTTTTAAGATGTTTTGCGATGAGCCTGCCGATGCGCTCCGGCTTCTGATTGGGCACCAGGCGGAAAGTCAACTTGGCCCTGGCCCAAGCCGGAATGATGGTCTTGCTCCCCTCGCCCTGATAACCGCTGGTCAGGCCGTTGATCTCAATGGTGGGACGGGCGCCGCGCTGCTCGGTGAAATTGTAGCTGCGTTCGCCAAAAAGGCGTGGGACGCCCAGGAGTTGGCGATAGGCGGAAGAGGTCATGGGGAAACGGGCCATTTGTTTTCTTTCGTAGGCGGAAAGGGCCTCCACGTCGTCGTAAAAACCTGGAATGGCGACCCGGGCATTGTGGTCGCGCAGGCGGGCGAGCAACTGGCTCAGGGCCAGGGCCGGATTTTCCACCGTGCCGCCGAAAATGCCGGAATGCAAATCACGGGACGGCCCATGGACGGTGATTTCCACGGCGCATATACCGCGCAAGGCGTAGGTAAGGGCGGGATAATTCAGCCCCGGCATTCCGGTGTCGGAAATGACGACGGCGCGGCATTGGAGTTCATGGCGATTGGCGAGCAAAAAGGCGTCGAGGCTTTTGCTGCCAACCTCTTCCTCGCCCTCGATGATGAAGGTGAGGTCGCAAGGCAGTGGAGTGTTGGTGGCCAGGCAGGCTTCGACGGCGTTGAGGTGGGCGAGGTTTTGGCCTTTGTTGTCGCTGGCGCCGCGCGCGAAAAGGGAACGGCCTTGGAGACGCGGCTCGAAGGGAGGACTATTCCAAAGCTCGAAGGGTTCGGCGGGCTGGACATCGTAATGGCCGTAAATAAGAAAGGCCGGTTTTTGAGAAGACTTGCGGCGCGGCGTTTTGGCGAGCACGACGGGGTGGCCGGAGGTCGGACAGAGGCGGGCGTCCAAGCCGATTTTCTTGCAATGGGCCACCAGCCACCGGGCGCAGGCGGCCAGATCGCTGCGATGGATGGGTTGGGCGGAGACGCTGGGAAAGCGGAGGTAATCACAAAGCTCGGTGAGGAAACGCGCTTTGTTTTGTTCGAGATAATCGAAGACGGCTTGCACAAGTAACTCCCAAACTAGGCGGGACGGACGCGGATGTCGAAGCCAAAGTTCGCATTGGGCGCATTCGATCTTTTGGGTTCCCCTGGCAATGTTCATCTTAATTCTAATCCCCGCCCCACCCTCTGAGATTAGGATTAGGATTAGGAAAAGACCAAGGATGCAAGATGCGCCCAGTTCAGGGCGGGGGCCGGCGGTGCGACCAGTAAAACGGGCGGCGGCGCAAGTGCATCACAGCTTTGATGTAAATGGCGTCGCCCCGAACGCTGTAAACAATGGCGTAAGGAAAACGGTGAAAGTTGAGTTTACGGTTGACTCCTTGAAAGATGCGCAAACGTTCCGGCTCCGCCGTGATGCGACGCAACGTGCGCACAAATTCGTTCAGAAAATCGTCGCCAAGTCCGGCTTGCCGTTCGTCGTACCAGAAGGCGGCCCGCTCCAGTTCCTGGTCGGCTTCAGGATGGCTTTCGACCCGCATGGAGCTTGGAGCGAATCTCCTGGAGCGCCTCCGCCACGGGGCGGCAAACCACCTGGCCTTCGTCAATCTCACGGGAACGCCGGTCAATGACATCGCGCCACTGGGCCTCGGCGTCAACGTCCGCGACATCGTCAAGACTGGCGATAAGTTGATGGGCCAGGAAGGCCCGGTCCTGAACCGGCAACGCCAGCACCTGGGCGACTTTTTCCGCGGTAACGCTCATTCCTTGAATGCTACCGCACAGCCCGTTGAAATTCAACTTTTCATTTCCAGGGTGGCAAACGCGGGGTGGCTGGGGCAAGATGGGCGGGAGTGAAAATTTCGGTTGTCATCCCGGCTTTCAATGAGGAGAAGCTGATCGGGGCGACCTTGCGCAGCATCCAGGCGGCGGGAGCGGCGTTCGAGAAGATGGGCTGGGCGAGGGAAATGGTGGTGTGCGACAATAATTCCACCGACGCGACGGCGGCGCTGGCCCGCGCGGCGGGAGCGCAGGTGGTCTTCGAGCCCATCAACCAGATTGGCCGGGCGCGCAATACCGGCGCGGCGGCCGCGAGCGGAGAATGGCTGGTTTTTGTGGACGCGGATTCGCGCCCCAGCCGGGAACTTTTCGCGGATGCGGCGGCGGAGATTCAGTCGGGCCGGTGTCTGGCCGGGGGTTGCACGGTGCGGATGGATGCGCGGAGTCTGGCCGGGGACTTGGGCACGGGTCTCTGGAACCAAATCAGCCGGATTGCGAGATGGACGGCCGGATCGTTTATTTTTTGCGAGAAGGCGGCGTTTGAGAAGATCGGCGGGTTCAATGAGGAGTTGTTTGCCTCGGAGGAAATTGACCTGAGCAGGCGGCTGAAAAAACTGGCGCGGCAGGAGGGGAAAAAGATTGTGATACTGCATCGCCATCCGCTGGAGACGTCGGCGCGAAAATTGTCGCTCTACACGCGGCTGGAATACCTGCGTTTTCTCCGGAAAGCCATTTTCAATCCGCGCCAGACGGTCACGAGCAGGGAAGCGTGCAAGCCGTGGTATGACGGGAGAAGGTGAGTTATTGCAAATGAAGATTGGCCAGGACCGGATCAAGGGCCTGTTTCCACACGGCATAACCCGCGGCATTGAGATGCAGATGGTCGGGACGGAAGTCTTCGGGGTTGGGATTGCCTTTTTCGTCGGCGAAAATTCCCCAGGTGTCGCAGATGGCGAAGTTAGGCTGGGTGTTGACGAACTGTTCCACCAGGGAATTGGCCTTCTGTATTTTCCCGGCGTAAATCTGCGCGTTGCCGTCGGATCTGGGCATGACTTTGCAGACAATGACTTTGAGCTTGGGATTGTAATTCTGGATTGCCAGGAGAATCAGGCGGATGTTGGCGGCCACGTCTTCGCCATCCGCGCCATCGCCGACATCATTGGTGCCGATGAGCAGGACGATGGCGGCGGGGTTGAGGCTCAAGACATCCGCCTTGAGGCGGTAAAGCACTCCGCTGGTGATGTCGCCGCCGATGCCGCGATTGGCGACCTTTAATTTCGGGAAATCAGCGGCGAGCGTGCTCCACCCCTCGGTGATGGAGTCACCCAAGAACACGACGGCGCCGACATCGTTGCTGGCGGTGGCCCGCCATTGCGCGTGGTCGCGCGCCCACACTTCCGCGAGCCTGTTCCACAGATGTGGCGGCACTTTTCCAGGCAGGCGGTCGAGGCCTGGGAATTGCGACGCGTCGGTGGCGGTGTCCGGCGCCAGGGCCGGGGTGTTGGTGACTTGGGCGCGGGCGGGGATGGCCGCGGCGCCTGCCAGCGTGAGCGCGGCGCACAAAAACGCGCGGGGCGCGAAAATTTCGCGGAGGACAAGTGTGGTCTTCATTCGGTGAGTAATTATTGATTATTTGGTTTGTTGGAAAAATCGGAGAAATCGGAGAAATCGGAGGTTAATCGGTTGAGCAGGGGGCGAGGATGGCGGCGCTCATGCCGTGGATGATTTTTTTGTCGGCGGGACAAATCGTGGCCAGGACGCCGCACAAAAGCGCCCGCGCGGCGTCCCCGTCGCCGGTGACAAAATAGTATGGACAGAGACGCACCCGTCCGGGCATGGCGACCGGTTGCTCCTTTTCGAAATCATACCAGTGCGACTCCACCAGACGGGGTTTGAGGTAGCGCTGCAACACATAGGGGGAAAGCGGGAAGGCGCGGAGGGCCTCGTCCACGGCGGCGCTCCAGTCGGCGGTGGAAAGATCGGCGCCCAGATGGACGCCGCGGGCGCCCCAGGCCTTATCGGAGAAGCCGGAGATTTTGAGGATCAATTCGCGCTCGCGCTGGGAAAGGAGTTTGAGCTGGTTCCAGTCTGTCAAGTCTAATTGTGGGATGGCGCCCTGGGGCGGGAGCGGGGCGGGATCCACCATCCAGGTGTAGGGGACGAGCCGCTGAAGGCGATCCAGGAAGCCCTCGCCCAATTCCTGGCGCCAAAAGGGCCGGAGATTGCGGTTCCACAAGAGGGCGAAGAGCATTTTTTCCTCGAAGACGGGCTTGGGCGGCGGGGTGAGGCGGATTTTTTTATCCAGCGCCAGGTCCATCAAGGTTTTTGCGGCGGGGATGTTGGGGAGGTCGAACAATTCAAAGAAGCGATAAACGGCGTCGCCGCTTTGATAGGCGGTGAAGCCCGGTTCGCGGATTTGGAATTTTTCGCCCAATTGGGCGGCGAGCCAGGCCATTTCGGGGCGGTAGGTTTGGGCCTCGTGGGAAACGACGATGTGAACGGATTTGGCCGGGCCGAAAATGCCGGCGAAGCCGCGGAGCATGCCGTCGGGGCCGCCGATGACGTTTGGGGCGGCGATGGGGGGGGCGGAATAGGTTTGGTTGAGCCAGGCGGTGAGACCGATGCCGCCGGGGACGCTGTCCAATTCGGCGATGCACGGCCCGGCTTCGTGGAGGATGATGTCGGGACGGATGACGCGCGGGAGTTCGCCTTTCAAGGCGGCGGCGCGCTGGACTTGGAGCAATTCCGGCGGCTTGCCCTGATCGAGCCATTGGGCGACCCAGGAGGGCTGACTGCCTTCGAGGCTTTTGCGATAGAGGAGATTGACGGCGCGGTTGAATTGAAGGAGGACGCGGCCCAAGCTTTCCAACGAGCGGGCCAGTTCGGGGCCAAGGGGAAACGGGGAGAGGGAAATGCGCCAATCCTGCCCGGCGAAAAAACCGCCGGGGGGGATGGAGTCGCGGAGGAAATGGGCGCGGGCGGCGAGATCGGTGATGGTGGTCATTCAGAGATGTGGGATTGGAAAACTAGTGTAGTGTCCCTGAGATGGCTATACATAAACGTGGCAGCGGCGTCTCGCCGCTGTTTGCCCGCTCAACCGCCAGCCACAGCGGCGGGACGCCGCTGCCACACCATAAATGGTTATGTCTAGTCATTTCAGGGACATTAGACTAGGTTCTGAGCTGGCCGTTGCCGGTGCCGATCCATTTGTAGGTGGTCAACTCCTCCAGGCCCATGGGGCCGCGCGCGCCGATTTTGTCGGTGCTGATGCCGATTTCAGCGCCCATGCCGAATTGGGCGCCATCGGTGAAACGAGTGGAGGCGTTCCAATAGACCGCCGCGGAATCCACCTGGGCCAAAAACTCCGCCGCGCGGCCCTCGTCGCGAGTGACGATGCTGTCGGAATGGGCGGAGCCAAAGCGGTTGATGTGCTCAACGGCCTGGCGCACGCCGTCCACGACGCGGATGTTGAGGATGTAATCGTTGTATTCGGTGTAGAAATCCTGCTCGGTCGCGGGCCGGATGGGATGGGCGGGATGAGGGAGGGAGGATTCCAAGATTTTGCGCGAGGCCTCGTCGGCGCGCAGCTCGACTTTTTTGGCGTTGAGCCGGGCGGCAATGAGGGGAAGAAACTCCGTGGCGATGGAGGCATCAACGAGCAAGGTTTCCATGGCGTTGCAGACTGCGGGGCGCTGGCATTTGGCGTTGAAGGCGATGTCGGCGGCCATGTTCAAATCGGCGGCGGCGTCCACATAGACATGGCAAACGCCTTTGAAATGTTTGATGACCGGAACCTTGGAACAGTCGGTGACGGCGCGGATGAGGCTTTCGCCGCCGCGGGGCATGCACAAATCAATGTATTGGGTGAGGGCGAGCAATTCGTTGACGGCTTGACGGTCGGTGGTGGGGACGACCTGAATGGCGTGGGCGGGGAACGCGGGCAGGACCTGGGCGGCGGCCTGGGTGAGCAGACCGGCAATGGCTTGATTGGAATGAAGGGCCTCCCTGCCGCCGCGCAGGATGACCGCGTTGCCCGATTTGAAACAAAGGCTGGCGGCGTCGGCGGTGACGTTGGGGCGGGATTCGTAAATGATGACCACAACGCCAATGGGGGTGGAAATTTTGCGCAGACGCAACCCATTGGGACGGGTCCGGTCGTCGAGGATTCTGCCGACGGGATCGGGCAAAGCGGCGACATCGCGCAGGCCGGCGGCCATGGCGGAGATGCGTTTGTCGTCGAGCTGGAGACGGTCGAGCATGGCATTGGAAAGGCCGCTTTCGGCGGCTGCTTCCATGTCGAGGACATTGGCGTCCAGGAGTGGGGAGCGGTTTTGCTCGATAGCGGCGGCCATGGCGAGCAGGCAAGAGTTCTTCTGCGCGGCGGTCAACTGGGCCAGTTGCCAGGAGGCCGATTTGGCCTGGCGGGCCAGTTGGGTCATTTCATCTGTCAAACTCATGGAGGCAAGTTAATTCAAAATGGCGCGGTGGAAAGGGAAAATCTTGCTTTACATTGGGCCGCGCAACGGAGAGGGTTGCGCAAGTTGATATGCAAGACACGGATTTAGCACTTTGGGGATTATGGGTCGTGCCGCTGGGCTTGGCGATTTGTTTCGGCCCCGCGCTGATCGTCTGGCTGCGGGAGGAGTTGCGCGCCGGCGACAAGAGGAAATAGAGCGGTTTAGGAAATACTGCAGCCGGGGCTCGATGGGGATTGTGTTCGGCGAGGCGCCGAACACGGCAGGCGAGGGCGCCCGCGCTCCCATGATTTGCTTTGGCCCCGCGCTGATCGTCTGGCTGCGGGAAGAGATGCGCGCCGGCGACAAGAGGAAATAGAGCGGTTTAAGAAATACTGCAGCCGAGGCTTGATGGGAATTGTGTTCGGCGAGGCGCCGAACACGGCAGGCGAGGGCGCCCGCGCTCCCATGATTTGCTTCGCCCCCGTTTTTCGCGCAGGTTCGCGCTCCCCGATTCGTTCAGGGCGCCATCAGGCGGAAGAATTGCGCCGCGGAGTTGGTGGCTGGCAGAGTCAATAATAATGTTCCATCGCCGCCGGCGGCGGCGTTTGTCACCAGGCTCCAAGTGACGGGCGG
>Ga0187888_1001835_pt1 | contig 19441 bp, 13 predicted proteins | sample June2016WEW_7_40_FD_132987 | JGI IMG/M metagenome (GOLD analysis project Ga0187888, IMG submission 132987) | Peatland microbial communities from SPRUCE experiment site at the Marcell Experimental Forest, Minnesota, USA - June2016WEW_7_40 | ecosystem: Environmental > Terrestrial > Soil > Wetlands... | reverse complement strand
GGATCGGCGAGCGCCTGCCCGGGACGACAGAGGTGCTGGAATCTTGCTTCGGAAAGCTCAAGGGGTTAGAGGATGGACAATCCAAGAGCGGCTTTACCGGGCTGGTGCTCAGCCTCGGGGCGAATACGCTATCAATAGCACCAGCGCGCATGACCGATTTCAATAAGAAAAAGGAAGCCGATCTTCATGGTTTCTTCATGGTCCGATCCGGGGCCCGGACGTGCCCCGAGGCCCCAGTTGAGTACAATAGGCGTGCCGGGGACCTGGCGACTTGAGACGTCAGCATGATCTCGCACCCTCGAGAGGATCCCATAATGAATTCCGAAGGGTTGACCACGATCCGGGTGGGGCACAGCCCGGATTCGGATGATGCGTTCATGTTCTATGCACTCACTCACGATCGGCTCGACACGGGGGGGTTGCGATTTGTCCACCAGCTCGAGGACATCGAGTCGCTCAACCGCCGGGCCCTCAGTGGCGAGCTGGAGGTCTCGGCGGTGAGTATCCATGCGTTTGCCTACCTGGCCGACCGCTATGCGCTCCTGGCCTCGGGCGCGAGCATGGGCGACCGTTATGGGCCGACCCTTGTGACCCGTGAGCCGATGACCCTTGAGGACTTGGGGGGGCGGACCATCGCGATACCAGGCAAGCTGACTTCGGCCTACTTGACGCTCCAGCTTTGCATGGGCAAGGACGTGCCGGTCACGTTGCTGCCGTTCGATCAGATTCTGCCGGCGGTCGCGGCCGGGGACGTGCCGGCGGGGCTCCTGATCCACGAGGGACAGCTCTTCTACGGCGACAAGGGCTTGCACAAGGTGCTCGATCTGGGCCAGTGGTGGTATGAGCAAACGTCTCTACCGCTGCCGCTGGGGGGGAACGTGGTCCGCAAGGACCTGGGCGAGGCGCTGGTCCTGAAGATTGCCGGGCTCTTGAAGCAGAGCATTCACTATGCCCTCGAGCATCGCGAGGAGGCTTTGGCCTATGCGCTTGCGTATGCGCGCGACCTTGACCCGAAACTGGCGGACCGGTTCGTCGGCATGTACGTGAACCACTGGACGGTGGATTACGGTCCCCGCGGGCGGGAAGCAGTCCGGCAGCTTCTGGGCCGAGCGGCGGAAGCGGGTTTAGTCCCGGGGCCGATTGAGATACAATTTGTGGGATGATCCCGACTGAGGCCGAGCCGGTTGTTCCTGGAAGACGCCACCGGCGCGAGGACCTCATGCTCGCAGAGACCTGGGGGTTGACCCAGCCTGGATCGGCTTGAGACCCCGACCACCTGCTCGAAGGGACAAGCCATGACCCAGTCGTACGAAGCGCTGACGCCCCTCACCGTCGATGGGCGGACCTACCACTATTACCGGCTCGACGCCCTGCGCGCGCGGGGGCTTGACGTGGAGGCTCTGCCGTTCTCCCTCAAGGTGCTGCTGGAGAACCTGCTGCGCCACGAAGATGGATCGACGGTCACGGCCGACGACATCCGCGGTCTGGCCACATGGAACCCGCATGCGGAGCCCGATCGTGAGATCGCCTTCCGCCCCAGCCGCGTCCTGCTGCAAGACTTCACTGGGGTGCCCGCGCTGGTCGACCTGGCCGCGATGCGGGATGCGATTTGGCAGATGGGGGGGGAGCCCAGAAAGATCAATCCCTTGCAACCGGTCGAGCTTGTGGTTGACCATTCGGTGCAGGTGGACGAGGCGGGGAGTATCTCGGCATTCGCGGTCAACGCCGACCTCGAGTTCCGTCGCAACCGGGAGCGGTACGCGTTTCTCCGCTGGGGCCAAAATGCCTTCGAGAACTTCAAGGTCGTTCCTCCCGATACCGGAATCGTCCACCAGGTCAACCTGGAGTATCTGGCCCGGGTTGTGTTCACCGCGCCCAGTGCGTCTGGCAAGGAGACGCTGGCGTATCCCGATACGCTGGTCGGGACCGATTCCCACACCACGATGATCAACGGGCTGGGTGTTCTGGGCTGGGGCGTCGGCGGCATCGAGGCCGAGGCGGCGATGCTCGGTCAGCCGGTGTCGATGCTGGTTCCCCAGGTCATCGGCTTCAAGCTGACGGGTTCCCTTCCCGAAGGCGCAACGGCCACCGACTTGGTCCTGACGGTGACCCAGATGCTGCGCAAGAAGGGCGTGGTGGGCAAGTTCGTCGAATACTACGGCGCCGGCCTGGCCTCGCTTCCGCTGGCTGATCGGGCCACGATCGCCAACATGGCACCCGAGTACGGGGCAACCTGCGGTATCTTCCCGATTGACGCCGAGACCCTGCGCTACCTCGAGCTCTCGGGACGGCCCAAGGCGACGATCCGCTTGGTCGAGGCATACTACCGGGCTCAGGGCATGTTCCATCAGCCCGGGACCCCCGAGGCCGCCTATACCGATACGCTGGAGCTCGATCTGTCGACCGTGCAGCCGAGCCTGGCCGGACCCCGTCGGCCCCAGGACCGGGTCACGCTGGGCGATGCCAAGACTTCGTTCCATAAGGCCCTCAAGGAGATGCTCGCGTCGCGCCCGGAAAAGGCCAAGCAGGAGGCCATCGACCGCGGCAACCTCAAGGCCGACGAGGAGATGCTCGCGTCGCGCCCGGAAGAGGCCAGGAAGACCACGGTCGCGGAGGTTGCTGCGCCTCACGCCGTGGGCAACGGGCACTCGGCCGGTAGCCTCACTCACGGCTCGGTCGTGATCGCGGCGATCACCAGTTGCACCAACACGTCCAATCCCTCGGTGATGCTGGCCGCCGGGCTGCTGGCCAAGAAGGCCGTGGAGCGCGGGCTCTCGACCCGGCCCTGGGTGAAGGCGAGCCTGGCGCCGGGGTCGAAGGTGGTGACCGACTACCTGCGGCAGGCCGGGCTCGACACCTACCTCGATGCGCTCCGGTTCAACCTGGTGGGCTACGGCTGCACCACCTGCATCGGCAACTCGGGCCCGCTTGCCGCGTCGATCTCCGAGGCCATCCATGAGAACGACCTGGTGGCCGTCGCCGTGCTCAGCGGCAACCGCAATTTCGAAGGCCGGATCAACGCCGACGTCCGGGCCAATTACCTGGCCTCGCCGCCTCTGGTCGTCGCCTATGCCCTGGCCGGCACGATGGATATCGACCTCGCCGCCGAACCGCTCGGCACCGACCGCGGCGGCCAGCCGGTCTATCTCAAGGACATCTGGCCAAGCCAGCAAGAGATCCAGGAAGCAATTCTCAAATCCGTTCATACCGAGATGTTCCAGAACGAATATAGTGAAGTCTTCAAGGGCGATGAGCACTGGAGCAGCCTGCCCGTTCCCGAGGGCGACCTGTACCAGTGGGACGAGGCTTCGACCTACGTCAAGAACCCTCCCTATTTCGTGGGGATGCCGGCAAGGCCGGCGCCGGTGGCGCCGGTGACCAGGGCCCGGGTCCTGGCCGTGCTGGGAGACAGCATCACGACCGACCACATCTCACCGGCGGGCTCGATCGAGCCGGATGGTCCGGCGGGCCGCTACCTGATCGCTCACGGCGTGCCGGTCTCCGAGTTCAACTCCTACGGCGCGCGGCGGGGAAATCATGAGGTCATGGCACGCGGCACGTTTGCCAACGTCCGCCTGCGCAATCGACTCGCTCCCGGAACCGAGGGAGGGTGGACCCGTCACCTTCCCGACGGCGCGGTGATGAGTATCTTCGAGGCGTCCGAGAAGTATCAAAAAGATGGAATTCCCTTGCTGGTCCTGGCCGGCAAGGAGTACGGCTCCGGGTCATCGCGGGACTGGGCGGCCAAGGGGCCAAAGCTGCTCGGCATCCGGGCCGTGATCGCCGAAAGCTACGAGCGGATCCACCGTTCGAACCTCGTCGGCATGGGCATCCTCCCCTTGCAGTTCGAGCCCGGCCAGAATGTCGAGAGCCTCGGCCTCACCGGCGAAGAGCTGTACACCGTCGAGAGCCCGACCGAGGGCCTGGCCCTGCGGCTGTCGGCCGGTCGCCGCCTGATCGTGATTGTCGAAGGCGCGGACGGCTCTGCGCTGCGGTTCCCGGTCATCATCCGGATCGACACGCCCCAGGAAGTTCTCTATTACGAGAATGGCGGAATTCTGCCGTACGTCTTGCGGCAATTGTTGAAAGTCTAAGGCAGCGACGATTTCAGAATTGCAGATTCCAGAGATTCCCTGTACCTGGAATCCCCGTCCCGGAATCTGCAATGGATTCCGTCAGTCTGTCAGCCAATCCCCGCGACCGCCGAGACGCCGTGAATGAATACTGCTGGCACTTCATCCTCTCGGGACCCGCGAGCGGGAAGGCCAGGTTTTCGACTCCATCGAGATCGCCGATCCGGCTCGTCTGCTGCGAGCATTCCCCTGCCCAGCAATGCGCATGGCAAGTCGGTCGCACCGCTCGGGTCTTGAGCACGCGGGTCCGAAGATGTTAGTATAAATGTTCGGCGAGATTCTCGGAGAAGTGGCGGATCGGCGGCATGAATCTTGCGTCAGTTCTCATCACCAACGGCGACCGGGCGTGGGCCTCGGGCGAGGTCGCGGGTCGCTGCAAACAGCAGGACAAAGGAAGACCATGAAGAAGCTCATCACCGCTCTGGCTGGCACCAGCCTTTTGACGCTGACCTTGGGACTTGTGGGCTGCGGCGACACGTCCACGGTCACGGACAAGAAAGAGGTCAGCACCCCTGGGGGCACGACCACATCGACCGACAAGAAGGAAGTCAAGCAGACGGGCAATAATCCACCGGCCGCCGGCACGACAACCCCCGCCGTACCCAAGTAGTTGGCTCCAGCCATTGCCATTTGCGTCCGCGTCAGCAGCCAGAGCGTTGTTGACGCGGACGTCCACATTCCGCTCTCGATATCCACGTCTTCTGACTTGATTGCCTCATCCGACAGACCGTTTCCCCATCCGGACGATTTGAATCACTCCGGTTTGCGACCGAAGACGTCCCGGATTGCCTCCAGATATTTCAACCCGTGAGCCGTGTCCGGCTCGATGTAGCTTCCCTCGGTCCACTCATTCCACGAGTTGACGGTCAGGACCCGCCGACGGCTCTTCTGGGCAAGCAATCGCTTGTGAGCGATCTCGAGGGCCTCGCGGAACCGCTCGGGCGTGTTGCCGCTGATGGTGTTGGTGAACGGATATCCGAAGTTGCCGAACTCGTCCGCCTGGTTCGCGCGTGGGCTCGAGTCCCAGCCCATGGACACTGTCGATCAACCGAGCGCAGACCGCTTCGCATTCTATTAAACCATCGACAGAACCAGGAGTATCGCCAGAACGATCTGAAACAATCTTATGCCAAGGCCGTTGGTGCGGGCCGACGAGGTTGGAATTCAGCAAATTCTCGGCAATTCCTCGCCGGCGGGGATGTCGAGCACGTGCGTACTGTCGAGCGGGGTGCGGATGAGCACGCAGCCCTGCTCTTCGGCCTGGACCCGACCGATCGTCACCGCTCCACTGCCCAGCGGGTGCGACCGCAGCGCCTGGAGTGTCGCCTCCTCGTCTCCGGGTGCGACCAGGAGCAGCATCTTCCCCTCGTTGGCCACCAGCAGCGGGTCCAGCCCAAGGATCTCGCAGGCCCCCTTGACCAGTTCGGGAACCGGGACGGCCGCTTCTTCGAGCAGGATGCCGGTACGGGACGCCTCGGCGATCTCGCTGAGAGCCGCGGCCACACCGCCGCGGGTCGGGTCGCGCAGGCAACGGGGACGCACCCCTGCGCGATAGACGGTGGCGACCAGCTCTCCCAGGGGTGCCGAGTCGCTCTTCAACTCCGATTCGAATGCCAGTCCCTGGCGCAGCGACATGATGGCCATCCCGTGGAGGCCGATCGGGCCGGACAGGATCACGACATCGCCGGGTTGGACGGTCCGTGGGTCGGGGGGCGGGTCGGCGAGCAGCAGTCCCACTCCGGTCGCGGCGATGTAGATGCCGTCTCCCTTGCCATGCTCCACCACCTTCGTGTCGCCGGCGACCACCTCGACCCCCGCTTCCTCCGCCGCACGGGCCATCGACTCGACGATCCGCTCCAGCTCAGCAAGGAGAAAGCCCTCCTCAAGGATGAAGGCAGCCGACATCCAGCGTGCGCGAGCGCCACAAGCCGCCAGGTCATTGACCGTGCCGTGCACGGCCAAAGAGCCGATGTTTCCCCCTGGAAAGAAAGGCGGGCTGACGACGAAGCCGTCGGTCGTGAATGCGAGCTTCTGCGCTCCCAGGTCGAGGTAGGCGCCGTCGTGCTCGCGGGCCAGTTCAGGGCTGAGCAAATGCTTGCGAAAGACATCTTGAATGAGCCGCCGCGACATCCGCCCGCCGCCTCCGTGCGAGAGCAAAATGCGATTGCCTGTCGCCGGAGCAAGGGGGCACGCAAAGGTGAGCAGTGAATCGGTGGAATCTGACATCAGATCGATCACACCTCGAGAGATTGCGGGCGGCGATATCGGAAGAACGCCGCACAGGCGCCTTCCGCAGAGACCATCGTCGCTCCCAGGGGATGATCGGGATCGCAACGCGTCCCGAAGGCCGGGCACTCGCTGGGCTTCAGCCGGCCGGTCAGGACCTCGCCGTTGCGGCATTCCTCGGGCTCGAGAGCGGGTGCGGCCGTTTCGGGATAACGCTCGCGGGCGTCGAAGCGGCGATAACGAGACTTCAGGGCCATACCGGAGGCCGGAATCGGCCCGATCCCTCGCCAGGGGTAATCGACGACCTCAAAGACGGTCTCGATCGCTGCCCGGGCTGCCGGGTTGCCGTGCGGGCGAACCAGTCGGGAATACTGGTTCTCGACCTCGGCCCGACCGTTCTCGAGCTGCCGGACGGCCCGCCAGATCCCTTCCAGAAGATCGACCGGCTCGAAACCCGTCACGACGATCGGTACATGGTATCGCTCGGCGATCGGATTGTACTCCTGGTAACCCATGACCGTGCAGACATGCCCGGCAGCCAGAAAAGCCTGGACCCGGTTGCCCGGCGAGCCCAGGATGGCCTCCATCGCCGGCGGCACGCGAACGTGCGAGACCAGGAGCGAAAAGTTATGCAAACCCTGCCGGTCGGCCTCGAGCACAGCGCCCGCCGCCGTCGGAGCGGTGGTCTCGAAGCCGACGGCAAGGAACACCACCTGCCGGTCAGGGTTGGCGCGGGCCAGACTCACGGCGTCCAGCGGCGAGTAGACGATCCGGACGTCGCCGCCCCGGCTCCGCACCTGGAGCAGGTTTTCATGGCTGCCGGGCACGCGCAGCATGTCGCCGAACGTGGCGAAGATCAGACCCGCTCGGGCCGCGATCGCCATCGCCCGGTCGAGCGTCTCCAGCGGGGTGACGCACACCGGACAGCCCGGCCCGTGAACGAGCTCTACCTCTGCCGGCAAGGCGCGGTCGATACCGAACTTCATCAGGTTGTGGGTCTGCCCGCCGCAGACCTCCATCAGCGTCCACGGCCTCGTGACCGTCCGCCGGATCTGCTCCAGGAGCGCGCGGGCAGGCCCCGCGGAGCGGTATTCATCCAGGTATTTCACAGAGCAACCCTCCCTGGCCGACATCCGTCACGGCCGTCTGCCGCGGTTGCTCCGCGTCCAGCGATTGATCCAGCTCCGCGAGCGTCGCGAAGATCTCGCGCGCCCGTTCCTCGTCGATCAAGTCGAGAGCGAACCCGGCGTGGACGATCGCGTGATCGCCAACCTTCGCCTGCGGAACGAACGCCAGGCAAACCCGCTTCCGGACTCCGCCGAAGGAGACGACGCCCTGCAGCAAGGCCCCCTCCTCCGCGGGCTGCTCGATCGCCACGATCTCACCGGGAATTCCCAGGCACATGGCTTCCCTCCGACCTCATACTGAAGCAAGGCGCAACGTCGCCGCCCAGATCTGGCCGACGGCCAAGCCGCCGTCGCCGGGAGGCACGCGGCGATGTGTGAGAACCCGAAAACCATCGCGCACCAGCAAGTCGGTCACGCGCTCCGCCAGCAACCGATTCTGAAAGCAGCCGCCGCCAAGCACGATCGTTTCCAGGCCGGCCCGCCGGGCTATATTCAGACTACCCACCGCCAGCGCGTTGTGAAAGCAGGCCGCCAGAATCGAGGGGCTGTGCCCCTGAGCAAGCCGCCGCCTGGTCTCGGCCACCCAGGGTCGCCAGTCCAGGCGATGCAGCGGGGCTCCGCCGGCCCCTGAATGCTCGACGATCGAGACATGAAAGGCACCCTGCTCCGACCGGTCAGCCACGTCCTCCAGCCGCATGGCCGCCTCGGCTTCGTAGGCCGAGTGTTGCGCGATACCCAGCAGCGCCGCCCAGGCGTCGAACAGCCGGCCCGCGCTGGTTGTGACCATCGCTGCCCGTGGCGATCGCAGCGCCGAGAGCAGCAGCGTATGCTCGGCCGCCGAGAAACCCAGCTCGCCCGGAATCATCTCCCCCGCCGCGAAGCAGACACCCGCGGCCGAGCGCCGCGGCTCGCGGGCGGCGCGATCGCCGCCAACAAGAGGGAACGGCCAGAGCGATCCGATCCTGCGGTAATTCGGTCCATCCACCTTGAGGAACTCGCCGCCCCAGATCGTGCCATCATCACCGTAGCCCGTGCCGTCCCACGCAATCCCCAGCGCGGGGCCGTGCTCGCCGTGCTCGGCAAGGCAGGCCATGATGTGGGCGTGATGATGCTGCACAACAAGACAGGGCAATCCCCGTTCCTCCGCGTAGCGCGTCGTGAAGTAGTCGGGATGGGCGTCGTGTACGATTCTTGTGGGCTCAACTCCGAACAGCCTGGACAGGTCGGCAACATTTTCGACATAGCGCCCGCGCGCACCCGGCGTGTCGAGATCGCCGATGTGCTGCCCCAGGAAGAGCTCGCGGCCCCGGGTGAATGCGACCGCCGCTTTCAGATGCCCGCCAGTCGCCAGCAGCGCGGGCGGCTCGATCGGCAGCTCGATCCGGACCGGGGCCAACCCGCGGCCGATCCGGATCGGCACCGGTCTGCCACCGATGGTCCGGACCAGACTGTCATCGGCATGCCGGAGAATCCGGCGATTGTGGACCAGGAAAGCATCGGCGATCTGGCCGAGCTCGGCGCGGGCCGCGTCGTTGTCGATGGGCATCGGCTCGTCGCTTGGATTACCGCTCGTGGCAACCAGGGGACGGTGCACCATCCGCACCAGGGCCCGATGGAGCGGCGTGTAGGCGAGAAAGGCTCCCACCGTGGAGAGCCCGGGTGCAATCTCATCGGCCAGAGTCGAGCCGGCCCTGCGCCTGAGCAACACAATCGGCGAGTCGGCACCAAGAAGCACCTTCCGTGCCGCTTCATCGACTTCGGCGTGGCCCGAGACCTGCTCCACATCCAGGAACAGAACGGCCAGCGGCTTGCGATCACGGTGTTTGCGCTCGCGAAGTTTCCGAACGGCCCGCGCCGAGGTTGCGTCGCAAAGCAGATGAAAGCCGCCCACTCCCTTCACAGCCAGGATCTTGCGCTCCCGCAGCAAGCTGGACGCCTGTTCGAGGACCGGCAAATCCGTGGCGTTTGCACTGGGGTATCCCGAATGCGGCATGGCACCGGAGTCGCCGCTCAGCTCCAGACGGATCCGCGGTCCGCACCGGGGGCAAGCGATGTTCTGGGCGTGAAAGCGGCGGTCGGACGGGTCGGTATATTCGCGCAGGCACTCCGGGCAGGGAGGGAAATCGACCATCGTGGTTCGCTCGCGGTCGAACGGTGCCGAAGTCTGGAAGCTGAACCTCGGCCCGCAGTCCGTGCAGCCCAAGAGCGCGAAGCCGTGGCGGCGGTCGTCGTCCGAATCAAACTCGGCGAGACATGCCGGACAGACCGCCAGGTCAGGCGTGATCACCACACGAACATGCGGAATCGCGCCGGCTCCCCCCGCATCATCCACCCGCTCGCTCGGCCGGATGGTGAACCCGACACAGCCATTTCCTTGCTCTTCTTCGACCATGATCGCGTGAATCTCGGCCGCCGGGGGAATCTCGCAAACCACGCGTTCGCGAAAAACGGCGAGCCGATCCACGGGCCCCTCGAGGTGGATGACCACCCCGTCGGGCGTGTTCTTGACCCAGCCGGCCAACTCGAGGCCCGCGGCCAGCCGAACCACGAACGGCCGGAAGCCGACGCCCTGCACCCGACCCAGCAGCCGCAATCGCACCGCGGCAAACCCCGCGGAGGCGGCTGGACAGCCAGTCGATTCCGGGCCGTCAATCCCGCCCCCGCCAACCATGTTCCGGTCCTCCCCGATGGAACCTGAGGCGACAGCCCGTAAGATGGTCGCCGCAGACAAATCCAGCCCTCTTGCGGAGACAACGACCATGGTACGACGTTTTTCCACTTTCTGCCTATGCTTCTGTGCGTTCTTGCAGGCAGCTCAGGCTCACGCCGAGATCCAGGTCGGCGCGGCGTCGAGGGTCATCACACCCGATCCGCTGCTGCCGATCTCGGGCGGGATGGGAGTGCCGAAGCCGGCGAGCGAGAAACGCGGGGACCTGACGGCCCGGGCCATTGTCCTTCGCAAGGCCGATGTTTCCGTGGCCATCGTGTCGCTCGATCTGCTCGGGTTCCCCTCGGTCCTGGGCGACCGGGTACGCGCCAGGGTCAACCGGATCCCCGCCGCGAACATCCTGATCGGCTCGACCCACACCCATAGCGCTCCGGAATGCTACGCCTTCCCCGATGGCAAGGGGGGACACACCGGCGACCTCAAGTACATGGATCTCGTCTCCGACCAGACCGCTCTGGCGATCAACGAGGCCATCGACCGCCTCCAGCCCGCGTGGATCAAGATCGCCACCGGCGAGGCCCATGGCAGGATCGCCTACAACTACTATGCGCCCGACCTTTACGACCGGCGCATGAACGTGATCCAGGCGAAGAGTCCGCAAGGCAAAACCATCGCCACGCTGGTCAACTACGCCGTCCATCCGGAAGTGCTCGGGAACGATATCGGGATCTGTAGCCCCGACCTGGTCGGCCCGCTGTACGAGCAGCTCGAGGCACAAACCGGCGGCATGGGCCTGTTCATGAACAGCGCCCAGGGGGGCATGGTCACGGCCGATAACCGCAGCCTCGACCAGCCCAAGGACACCCAGCCCGGCTACTGGCACGATGCCCGAAGCTGGGAGGAGTGCGTGCGCATCGGCAAGCTGATGGCGGGCGAGGCCCTGCGGATCGTCAACGACGCGCCCGAACAGAAGGACCCGACCCTCTTCTGCGATTCGCTGGCCGTGCGGTTTCCCGTCGAATCAGACCAAATGTGGGCCGTGGTCACGGCCTCGCCCCTGAAGTACCCGCACAACGATGATCGATCGATCACGGCGCGAATCAACCTGGTGAACCTGGGCACCGCGCAGATCTTGACCATCCCCGGCGAGGCCCTGCCCAACATCGGCTTCTACCTCAAGCGCAAGATGCACGGGACGCAGAACCTCCTCTTCGGCCTGACCAACGACGCGTTCGGCTACATCCTCACGAAGGTCGATTTCCGGAGCTTTCCACGTTACGACTACGTCTCGCGGACCTCGCTGGGCGAATTGACCGGCGAGATCCTCATCGACCAGGCACTCGAGCTGGTCAAGAAGTCGCCAATGCCGGATCACTGAGATCCCGGACTGCTGGGAAACAAAACTCTTCCGGGGTCGGTCCCTTGACCCGGATCGCGAGGCAGGGTACATAAGATCAGGAAGCCGCGGCAATGAGTCGAAAGGCGGTGGGAAGTGAAGATCGACGAACTCAAGAAAGCCAAGGATCAACGGCCGTTCCAACCGTTCCACGTTCGCATGGCGGACGGCCGCGAAATTCAGGTTACCCACCCCGACGCGGTGGCCTGGCATCCAGACACCCCGCGTATCGCCGTGTTTATTGTGCCTGGTGGCGGGTGGGAAATCGTGGACGTCGCTTTGATCACTTCCCTCGGTGGGCAAGCTCGCGTTGAGCCTATCGAGGAAAATGGCCAGAATCCCAACGGCGGGGAGTGAGCCCCACTCGACCAGGGCGGCGGGGCCAGCTGGGCGCATAAAGAAACTCCGCGGCCTCAGTGGCCAGACCAGGCGGCGGGGTTGGTCCGAATCGCAACCGGCTCGGGGGCCATCTCGACCGTTACATCGGGCAATTCCTTCGGATCGCGAAGGCCGAAGGACTGATAACCGCCCAAAGGGCCGCAGTGGATGGCACCTTCGAGCCCTCACGAGCCTCGCGGCATACTCTGATCGACGACCGGACCCTGGAGCTCAAGACCAACTTCTCGGAAGCCCACCCCGGGCACCCCGCCGATTGGGGGGGCGATAGGAAGCAGAGTCACCGTGGTCGGAAGGCGATGCAGTGTCATCGTCATGTCCTCGCGTCACGCGATCCGGAGGGTGATTCCTGGGTGATTCACGACTCGCGAGCCGTCTGGCGGCCAGCCGCTCGCCCCGGCCCGGGCCATGTTCCCCTGAGCTCGAGGACGCCAGGCAAGAAGTATACTTGGGAGTGAAGGTAGCGAAACGTAGCAACTTACTGTACACGATCCGTCCCCGGCGCGGAACAGTTTTTCGGGCGCCGGCCGGCGAGAACTCGCCGTCGTAGGAGCGCTGAGGTTGTTCTTGCAGATTCCTTCGCGTACAGTAAGTGTGCCTTTCTGCCATTGACCCAAGGTATTCCAGATCGTTGAGTTACAGTATCGATACCGGAGTCGCGGCGCGATGAGCTCGAGCGTGCAGCATGCCACCGGACAACAATCCTCGTCCTTCTTAGCCCAGCCAGGTTTCCGGCCTCTTTCCCCCTTGCCCGCGGAGTGGCGTTCGCTAGCTCACGCCTTTGTCGGCCAGGTTCGACGGCACTGGTCCGACGAGGCGATGTGCGATGGGACCGGCGCCAGGCTGACCTACGGAGACACCCTGCTGCGCGCCCTCGTGCTGGGACGTTGCCTTTCACGAACGGTCGCGGCCGATTCCTATGTGGGCGTGCTGCTTCCACCCATTGTTCCCGCCGCTGTGGTCAACCTGGCGCTCGTGCTTCAGGGAAAGATCCCGGTCAACCTGAACTACACGGCCGGTCAAGGCATTATCGACTCGTCGATCAAGCAGTGCGGCATCCGCCACGTCATCACCTCGCCCCGAGTGCTCGATCGGTTCCAGATCGCTCCGGATGCCGGCTTGCTGATGCTGGAAGAGGTAGCCAGTCAGGCTCGATGGAGCGACAAGCTGTCGGGACTGACCCGATCGCGTCTGCTCCGGCTTGGCATGCTGGAGCGGCTGATTCCCGGGTTGGCGGGGCCAGACCTGGACTCGATCGCCACGGTGATCTTCACCTCGGGATCGACGGGGGATCCCAAGGGAGTGGTCCTCTCGCACCGCAACATCCTTTCCAACGTGCTTCAAATCGAAGAGCAGGTGCATCTGCAGCCCGATGAGGTCCTGCTGGGAATTCTGCCTTTCTTCCATTCGTTCGGCAACTGCGTCACCATCTGGACGGCTTTGTCGCTGGGCAAGAAAGTGGTCTACCATCAGAACCCGCTGGACGCGCGAACGATTGGCAAATTATGCCAGCAGCACAAGGTGACGCTGATTGCGGGCACTCCCTCGTTCTGCCGGTTCTACATCAAAAGCTGTCCGGCAGAGCAGTTCAAGACACTCACTCACCTGGTTCTGGGGGCTGAAAAGCTCAAGCCGGAACTGTACCGTGACATCAACAACTGGCTTGGCATCGAGCCGATGGAGGGCTACGGCACGACCGAGCTTTCCCCGGTCGTCGCGGTCAACGTCCCGCGCGCGATGCATCTGGCGGACGGACGCGCGGTGCACGGCAACCGGCCGGGCACCGTGGGGCTTCCCGTTCCCGGAACCATCCTCAAGACCGTCGATCCCGACACCGGCCTTGATCTTCCGTTCGGAGCCGAAGGGGTGGTCGCGGTGCAGGGACCCCAGGTGATGGTCGGCTACCTCAACCAGCCGGAGGCGACGGCCCGGGTGGTCAAGGACGGCTGGTACCTGACAGGCGACCTGGGTTACGTCGACGCGGACGGGTTTCTCAAGATCACCGATCGGCTCAGCCGCTTCTCCAAGATTGCCGGCGAGATGGTTCCTCATCTGGGCGTCGAGTCGGCGATCATGCAGATCACACAGGTCGACGAGCACCATGTGGCCGTCACTGCCGTCCCCGATCCCAAGCATGGCGAGCGGCTCTGCGTGATTTACACCGAGCTGGGCATGTCGGCCGATGAGATCCACAAGGCGCTGATGACCAGTCGCATTCCCAGGCTCTGGATCCCTTCCGTGCGCGATTTTATCCAGGTACCCGAGATTCCCATCACCGGCACAGGAAAGGTTGACCTCCGCCGCCTGCGTGATCTGGCCCAGCGGGAACCCGTTGCTTGAACCCGCCTTGTTCAGGCCCCAACCTTCTAGCCGAGACGATCCGCCACGCCGTCTGTCCGGCGATTGTCCTTGCTCTTGGGGTGCCGGCTCCACGCGAAGGCAGGTCCGTTTCCGTGATGTCAGGGTTTAATTCCTGGGACGATTTCTTAAAATATAGAGTAGTCTTCGAGTTCCGTCAGGGGGTAGGGAAGGATGAATATCGTCCTTCGTGTCATCTCAGGTCCGCACGAGGGCCAGGAACACCAGATCAATCGAAGCGGCAGTTTCATCGTGGGGCGAGCGTCTCGAGCGGCGTTCCCGATGACCGGGGATCTTGCTCTGTCCCGCGAGCACTTCCAGCTCGAAAACTTTCCACCCCTGTGCCACCTGGTCGACCTTGGAAGCACCAATGGCACCAAAGTCAACGGACTGAGGGTCGAACGGGTCCTGCTCCGCGAGGGTGACCTGGTCGCCGCCGGCGACAGCTCTTTTGCTGTCCACTACACCGGCAGCGGGGACGACGCCAGCTTGCCGGACACCTGCGCCGGCTGTGGGGTCCAGCTCGAGAACGGTGTGCCCTTCACCTCGACAAAGCCGGAGGAAGTGACGTCGGTGCTGACGGCTCCGCGGCCGTTGATCTCCTCCCTGCTCTGCGCGGATTGCGAGGCCAGGCGGAAGCAGTTCCCCGAGACCAATCCCGACTACCTCATCGAGGAAGTGATCGGCGAGGGGGGCATGGGAACCGTCTACCGGGCATGGCAGATCTCCCGCAACCGGCGGGTTGCGATCAAGATGATCATCGCCAACAGCACGGCCGGCGAGAAAGCCCTGAACTACTTCCACCGTGAGATCCGCGCCCTGCGCGACATGCTCATGCCCGGCGGCAAGTGCCACCCGAGCATCGTCAAGTTCTACGAGCTGTTCCAGATCGAGGGCCACTTCCAGCTTGTGATGGAGTACGTGGACGGCAAGAACGCGCTCGATTGGGTCCGGGCGCTCAAGCAGCCCATGCCGATTGCTACCGCCGCGCTGATCGGCCAGGACTTGCTCTCAGCCTTGCACTTCGCGCATGGCAAGGGTTACGTCCATCGCGACATCAAGCCTTCGAACTTGCTGGTGATGGGCCCGGTCCACCGACCGCGTGTCAAGCTTTCCGATTTCGGCCTGGCCAAGAGCATGGTGAACAGCAGCGTCTTCACGAACCTGACCCGTCAGGGCGAGGTCGGCGGCTCGATCGGCTTCCTCTCCCCCGAGCACATCCGCCAGTTCGGCGAGGTCAGGGAACCGGCCGACATTTACTGCGCGGGAGCCACGCTGTTCTACCTGCTTACCGAGAAATACCCCTATCTTGGCTTTGATCCCGGGCGGCCTGACTCTTACGAGATGATCCTCGATCATCCTCCGGTCCCGCTGCGGGCCTACCGGCCCGATGCACCGGAAGGACTGGAGCAGATCTTGCTCAAAGCTCTCAGGAAGCGGCCGCACTCCCGCTGGAAGTCGGCCGAGTCCATGTGGCAAGCCCTCCGCGCGTTCCTGGTGCCAGGCCAGTCCTGATCCGCGGGTCCCCACCGGATGACTGCCCGAATCGGATGTTCGGTCTCGTTTTGGCGACGGGGGACTTGTAAGATAAAGATTCCATGAGGGTTCGGGTCGTGATGGAAAAGCTGGACTCCGTCGAGAGGGAGCCGTCTTGCAGCGCCTGGAAACGGTGGCGATCGTGGGCGTGGGGTTGATCGGGGGCTCCATCGGGCTGTCGCTCCGTTCGCGTGGTCTGGCCGCGCGAGTCGTCGGCGTGGGCCGCGATCTGAAGACGCTCCAGGAGGCGCAGGATCGAGGGATTATCGACCAGGCCACGACCGACCTGGAAGCAGGTGTTGCCGAGGCCGAGGTCGTGGTGGTCTGTACCCCGGTCAGCCGGATACCGCACGACGTGCGCCGGGTCGCCCAGGCCGTACCGGCAGGGGCCCTTGTGACCGACGCCGGCAGCACCAAGCGGCAGATCGTCGAGGCGATCGAATCGCAGCTTGCCGCGTCCGAAGTCTTCGTCGGAGCGCATCCGATCGCCGGTTCCGAACGCGCGGGGGCGGCCCATGCCCGCGCTGGGCTCTTGCACGACCGCGTCTGTGTGCTGACACCCACCCCGCGGACGTCGGCCGCTCGTCTGCAACGGGCCCGCGACTTCTGGGGTGGACTGGGCTGTCGCATGCTCGAGATGAGCCCGGCCGAGCATGACGAGGTACTGGCCTACACGAGCCATCTCCCACACGCGTTGGCCGCGGCGCTCGCCTTGTCCGTGCCCGCCGAATGGCTGGCCCTGGCAGCCGGGGCATACCGCGACGGCACCCGCGTCGCGGCTGCCGACGGCGGCCTCTGGACCGCCATCTTCCGCGACAATCGAGGCCCGCTCCTCAAGGCCCTGGGTACGCTGGAGGAACGGGTGGCCGCCTTCAAGTATGCTGTGATGACCGATGACGAGGACGCGATTCGCCAATGGTGGGACCAGGCGCGACACCGCCGCCGTCTCTTCGAAGCCCGACAACCCAGCGTAAACCAGGACGATTGATTGACTGACACCGTTTTCCAACGACCCTTGACGGCCCGCCCAACTGCTCTGCTACGCCTTGGAAATCCATCCCCCTGGCGGGTCATTGAAAATTCTTGATGAATCTGAACATTATTACCCCGGCAAGGAAGTAGGTCAGGCTTTCCAGCCTGACCTACAATGCGTTTCTTTCGTGCCGTGGTAATAATCCTTGAACCATGATGGCTAAGCATGCTTTGGCACCTTGAAATTCATCCTGCCCCGGGTTATCCCGACCTGGTTGGAAAGCGATTGTCGGTCGAGGCGGCCGAGTCCGGGATTGCGGGCCCCTGGACGATCGCGGCCAGTCGCGGCTTTCTGGTCGAAGGGACGCTCCGCCAGGAAGACATCGATCGCGCGGCCCGGCAGGTGCTGGCCGATCCGGTGGTCGAGTCGTTCCAGATCCATCCCGTTCCGTCGCCCGCCGTGGCGGACCGGTCGGTCGTCCACGTACTGCCCAGGCCCGGTGTGACCGATCCCGAAGCCGAAAGCGCGCATGCGCTGCTGTGCGAGCTTGGCTTCGCCGTGGAGGGAGTGCGAACCATCCGCAGCTACAGGATCGACGGACCGGCCGAACAATTGCCGCGCTTGATCCAGCGCGTGCTGGCCAATGAGGCGGTCGAGCAGTCCGCCCTTGGCTCCTTGCCGTTCGATCATCTGGGCCAGGGGCAGCATTACGAGTTTCGGCTGATCACCGTGCCGCTCCGCGCGATGGATGACCAGGCACTCCTGAAGGTGAGCAGATCGGGACAGCTCTCGCTCAACCTGGCCGAGATGCGGACCATCCAGCGGCACTTCACCGGGCTCGACCGCGACCCGACCGACTGTGAGCTGGAAACCCTGGCCCAGACCTGGAGCGAGCACTGCTCGCACAAGACGTTGAAGGGCAAGATCGAGTTCGAGGGGCGGACGATCGACAACCTCCTCAAGCAGACCATCTTCGCCGCGACCAAGGAGCTGGGGCTCGACTGGCTGGTCAGCGTCTTCACCGACAACGCTGGTGTCGTTCGCTTCGACGACGAGCACGACGTCTGCTTCAAGGTCGAGACGCATAACCACCCCTCGGCGATCGACCCCTATGGTGGGTCAAACACGGGAATCGGCGGAGTGATTCGCGACGCCCTGGGCACGGGCCTGGGGTCCAAGCCCATCTGCAACACCGACGTCTTCTGCGTGGCCCCTCCCGACCTGCCGGCCGACCGGCTTCCCGCTGGCGTGCTCCATCCCAAGCGCGTGCTCAAGGGGGTCGTGGCCGGTGTTCGCGACTACGGCAACCGGATGGGCATTCCCACGGTGAACGGGGCGCTCGCGGTCGACCCGGGCTACCTGGCCAACCCCCTGGTATTCTGCGGCACCGTGGGCGTGCTGCCCCGGGGCAAGTCTTTCAAGAAAGTTGAGCCGGGCGACCGGATCATCGCCATCGGTGGACGGACCGGGCGCGACGGAATCCACGGGGCCACCTTCAGCTCGGCCGAGCTGACCGGCCAGAGCGAGTCGATCTCCGGCGGCGCCGTGCAGATCGGCAACGCGCTCACCGATAAGATGGTCCTGGACGTCATCCTCCAGGCGCGTGACCGCGGGCTCTTGCACGCGATCACCGACTGCGGCGCGGGCGGGTTCAGCTCGGCCGTCGGCGAGATGGGCGCCGAACTCGGCGCCGTCGTGGACCTCGAGCGCGCTCCGCTCAAGTACCAGGGGCTCTCTTACACCGAGATCTGGATCTCCGAGGCCCAGGAGCGGATGGTGCTGGCGGTGCCCCCGGAGTCCTGGCCCGCACTCGGCGCGCTCTGCGCGGCGGAGCAGGTCGAGGCGACCGAGCTGGGCGAGTTCGTGGCAACCGGCAGGCTCATCCTGCGCTATCACGGCCAGGTCGTGGCCGATCTGGCGATGGAGTTCTTGCACGCAGGGCAGCCCTCGGTCGTCCGGCAGGCCAGCTTCACACCCCCGCCTCAGGAGGCCCTGGAACTGCCCCCTCGAGGCGATCTGACGGCCGACCTGCTGGCCCTGCTGGGACACTGGGACGTTTGCAGCAAGGAGTGGATCGTCCGCCAGTATGACCATGAGGTCCAGGGCCGGACCGTCATCAAGCCGCTGGTCGGCCGGTACGACGACGGGCCGGGAGACGCCGCCGTCATCTTGCCGGTCCGCGGCTCGTTCCGCGGCCTGGCCGTCGCGTGCGGCATCAACCCGCGGTATGGCCGGCTCGACCCCTTCGCCATGGCGGCCTGCGTCATCGACGAGGCCGTCCGCAACTGTGTCGCCGTGGGAGCCCATCCCCGGCGAATCGCTCTTCTGGACAACTTCTGCTGGGGCAGCACCGAGCGCCCGGAAACTCTCGGATCGCTCGTGCTCGCCGCCCAGGCCTGCCACGACCTGGCGCTCGCCTACCGGACGCCGTTCATCTCGGGCAAGGACAGTCTCAACAACGAATACGCCCACGAGGGAAAGAGCCTGGCCATACCTGCAACGCTGCTGATCAGCGCGCTCGGCCAGGTGCCCGACGTCCGCCGTTGCGTCACCATGGACTTCAAGGAGCCGGGAAATCTCGTGGTGCTGGTCGGCATTACCCGTCACGAGCTGGGAGGCTCGCTCTGG
>Ga0187888_1001826_pt1 | contig 19496 bp, 15 predicted proteins | sample June2016WEW_7_40_FD_132987 | JGI IMG/M metagenome (GOLD analysis project Ga0187888, IMG submission 132987) | Peatland microbial communities from SPRUCE experiment site at the Marcell Experimental Forest, Minnesota, USA - June2016WEW_7_40 | ecosystem: Environmental > Terrestrial > Soil > Wetlands... | reverse complement strand
TTGCGGTGGTTTGGGATCCCCGCCTGCACGGCGAACCCGGAGGGCCACCCTCCATCACTGATACAGCACGGTTCGTGCTGGTGGCTTCTACCTCACCCTCACTCTCCTTTCAGGACACACCACATATCGCCGATTATCTGGCGCGTCGTTCCCGTCGACCGACGCGGCTGCAAGGGCGTTGTTCTGTACTCTGGCGCGCCTCACTACCGGCAGCTCTGTGGGCTCGTGCAACGGCCACGCGAGACGGGTGCTGTCATCGCCTCACATCGGGCGCTGTTGGAGTGGGGACAAGGCCAATTCCGGGCACTGTCTGCGACCCGGAGTTGTTCCGTCGGGAGATCCTGCCGAGGCTTGCAAGCGTGAAGCTCTCTGAGATCGTCAACGCGATCGGCTGCTCGAAGGCGTCCGCATCGGACATCCGGTGTGGGAAACGGACACCGCACGTGTCGACGTGGGCGGCGCTCGCGCGAGTCGAGGTGGTTACGGTTGGCCCTTCTGGCGTCGACAGTTCTCATGGAGAAGGCGCCGTGCGTGGACTAAGGAGAAAGGGTGGAGCACGCTGATCCGATGCCGATCCGGTTGTCTGGTCGGCTAATCCCCATCATCTCGCAGCTCATCGGTGACAACGAGCCGCGAGATGGGGTCCGCTTCGAGACCCCACCGTCGTCGGGCAACAGTGCGAGGGTCCACTCCGGGACGGTAACCGAGGCCCGCTCGAGGGCGCTGCCGGTGCCTCCTACCCGCCAGGGAGTCAGCCCTTGAGGTACTCGACGTACTCGTCGAAACTGCACGGGCGCGCGAACAAATACCCTTGCGCATACTGGCATCCGAGGTCACGCAGCGCCGCGAGTTCCTCTGTGGTCTCAACGCCCTCCGCGACTACGCGGAGGCCGAGCGCGTCACCGATCGCGATCACAGCCGCCACGAGGGTGGCGTCGTAGGGGTCAGAGTCCAGGTTGGCAATGAAGGACCGATCGATCTTGAGCTCGTCGACCGGGAATCGACGCAGGTAGGCGAGCGACGAATACCCGGTGCCAAAGTCGTCGATTGAAAGGCGTGTCCCTGTGGCCTGCAGTTGGTGGAGCACCTTGGAGAAAAAGTCGACGTCTTCCATCAGCACGGACTCGGTGATCTCGAGGCAGAGCAGCGTTGGTTCGATGCTCGTCGCTGCAATCAGTTCCTCTAAAGCGTGAGTGAACACGCGAGACCGGAGTTGCATGGCGGAGACGTTGACCGACATGGTGCACGCCGCCTGTCGGGACCCAGTCAGGCGCGCGAGTGATCTGCAGGCCTGTTCGAGTACCCATTCGCCGATCGGGACGATCAGCCCGCACTCCTCTGCAACTGGGATGAAATCGGCTGGGCTGATTATCCCCCGATCCGGGTCGTGCCACCGCAGGAGCGCTTCGGCGCCGACGAAACGCTCCTCGGTCATCGACCACACGGGCTGGAAGACGAGAGCAAATTCGTAGTTGTCAAGTGCGCGACGCAGGCCCGCCTCGGCGGTGGAGCGCCGTTCGGCTTCGGCCCGCAGAGTGTCGTCGAACACCTCGTAGCGTGCCCTGCCAAGTTCCTTGGCGCGGTACATCGCGAGGTCGGCATCGCGCAGCAGCTTTTCGGCGCTCTCGCCCGCTGCGCCCGTGGCGATCCCGATCGACGCCGTCACGTGCACCTCTTCACCATGGATATCGAACGGGGCGTTGAACGCGTTCAACATGTGGGCGGCGATCTTGATCGCGTCGGTCGCGAAGCGGAGCTTTTCGCACACGATGACGAACTCGTCGCCGCTGAAGCGGCCCACGGTGTCCGCGGCGCGCGAGCACTCCACCAATCTGTTGGCGACGGCTATCAGCACGGCATCGCCCCAACCGTGGCCTCGCGTGTCGTTGAAAACCTTGAACCGGTCCAGGTCCACGAAGAGCACCGCAACCAGCCCATGTTCACGGGCAACGCGCGACAACCCGTGCTCGATCCGGTCCATCAGCAGCACCCTGTTAGGCAGACCGGTGAGGGGATCATGGAGCACCTCGTGCTCGAGTTGCAGTTCCGCCGCCTTCCGTTCGCTGATGTCACGAGTGATTCCGTTAATGCCGGCGACCTCTCCCGTCGCGCCACGCACGGCGTCGAGGCTCTGGCTGACCCAGATCTTGGAGCCGTCCTTGCGCACCAACTCGACATCGACGGCCGCCTTGACACGGTCCGAGAGCACCCGCGCCAGCCAGAGATCACGAGCGGCGGGGTCGATGAGGCGGTCGATGAGCTCAGGCTGCGCGTAGAACTCGTCCGGCGCGTACCCGGTGATCGCGAGGGAGGCCGGGCTCACGAACTCGAAGCCGGGACCGGGGAAGATTCGATAGCGGAATATGAGGTCCCGCGAGTTCTCGGCGAGCAGGCGGAGCTGGCTCTCGACGCCCTGTGCCTTTTCTTCGGCCTCATGGCGGTCCGTGATGTCCTGCATGAAGCCGGCCATCTTGACTGGCACCCCGCTCGCGTCAGCGACGACGTCCGCCGCCTCGAAGACCCACCGCTGCGTGCCGTCTGGTCGCACGATGCGGTGCTCGAGCTCGTAGTGGCCCTCGTGGGCGATCGCTAAGAGCACCGCCGCTCGCACGCGCGGAAGATCGTCTGGGTGGACCCGCTCGAAGAAGTCAGCCGAAGTCAAGTTGGGACGCTCGACGGTTCCAAAAATCCGGAACGTCTCGCTCGTGCAGATCAGCGGTGCGTTCGGGGTAACACCGGAGATCCACCCACCGATGTGCCCTACGCGCTGGGCTTGCTCGAGCAGCGCCCGGCTCTCCGCGAGGTCGCGCTCGCGCTGCTTGTGCTCGGTGATGTCGTGCAAGATCGCGGACACCCCGACTATCGAGCCGTCTGAGGCGAAGATTGGCGACACGCTCACCGATACCTCGATCGTCGTGCCGTCGAGCCGTGGCCGCGACGTCTCGTGGTGGCGCAAGTACTCTCCGGACGCCGCCCTGGTGAACAACAGCCTGAAGTCCTCGAGAGCTTCGCCCTCGAGGATCTCGCCATAGAGGCGACCTACCATCTCGGCGTCGCTGTAGCCGTAGAGGCGCTCGGCGCCCCGGTTCCAGCACGTCACGTACCCGGCCAGGTCAACGCTGATGATGGCGTCCTCAGCGCTCTCGACGATCGCGGCGAGCTGCGCTCGAGCCTGCTCCGAGCGTTGCCGACCGGAGATGTCGTGAGCGATGCAGGAAGCCCCGACGGCGAGCCCGTCGGAGGAGTAAATCGGTGAGACTGTCACCGATACCAGCACCTCGGAGCCGTCCTTGCGAGTCCGTATCGTCTCGAGGTGGTCGACACGCTCGCCCCGGGCGAGTTGGGTCATGACCGTCGAGAACTCCTCCCGCCGGGCCTCGGGCACGATCATCTCGCTCTGACCGATCGCCTCGGCCGCTGTCCAGCCATACAAGCGTTCGGCTGCGGGGTTCCAGCTCATGATCGTGCCGTCGAAGCGCTGCGAGACGATCGCGTCTTCACTCGAGTCAACGACCCCGGCGGCGAGTAGAAGGGCCGCCGAGAACTCCGCTGGCAAGCCGTCGAACTCCGCTGATCGGTCAAGGGTCATATCGCACCCCACAGATTCCGATGTTCAGGCGCAATGAGCCATTCCAGCTTTCCCCACGACAGCTTTCGACGCTACGCCCCGAGACGTCTCGCCCCATTCCGAGCAAGAGGAGGGCCGGCGGCGGGCACCAATGCCAACCTCCGCCCCAAGCGACGCGACTTCCGGCCAAGCATGGCCGTTACCTCGCCAGCCGGTACGGCAGGTGAGAACAAGTAGCCCTGGCCAACCTCGCAGCCGAGGGCGCGGAGGTGCTTGAGCTGTCCTTGGGTCTCGATCCCCTCGGCGAGCACGGTCATGTTGAGCTTTTGGCCGAGCGAGACTATCGCCTCGAGGAGCGTGTCGTTGTAGGCGCTCTCCAGTGATGGGCTGACGAAGGCCCGGTCAATCTTGATGATCTTCGGGCGCAAGAGCGCGAGGTACGAGAGCGAGGAATACCCGGTCCCGAAATCGTCGAGCGCGATGGCCACCCCGAGGCGGTCGAGGTGCTCGATCACGCTCGTCGTCCCGACGACGTCGACTAGCGCCACGCTCTCTGTGATCTCGAGGAGAAGGCGCTTTGGCTCAAGTCCGCTCGCCGTGAGCGCTCCCTCGATCATCGACACCAGGTCCGGGTCGTGGAACTGGCGCGCGGAGAGGTTGACCGTGACGAAAAGCCGGCTGGCCTGAGCACCGGTTTCCCAGGAGCTTGCCTCAGCAACGGCCTCGCGCAACGCGAAGGAACCAAGCTCGAAGATGAGATCGCTCTGCTCTGCTAGAGGGATGAACACGCCTGGGGGTACCTGTCCTCGTTTGGGGTGCTCCCAGCGCATCAGCGCCTCGAAGCCGACCACCTCGCTCGTGGCGAGATTGACCAGGGGTTGGTAGTGCATCGAGATCTCGCCGGACTGCAGAGCGTGTCCAAGCTCACGGGTGAGCCCGAAGCGATTGTCCGCGTCCTCGTACATAGCGGGGGTGAAGACGACATGGCGGCCCTCGCTCTGGCGCTTGGCCTCGTACATGGCGACGTCGGCGTTCTGGAGGAGCTCGGCGCAGTCCCTGTTCGTCCCCTCCCAGACCACGACCCCGATGCTCGCGTGTTGTTCGACCTGCGTCCCAGCGAGGGAGAACGGCTCGGCGACAACGCCGAGAAGACGTTCGGCCACATCTTCGGCCTGAGCCGGGGAAGTCAGTCCTTCGGCCAAGTAGAGGAACTCGTCGCCCCCCAGGCGACACAGTGTGTCCGAGGAGCGAGTCACCTCCTCGAGGCGACGCGCGAGCGCTACGAGCAGCAGGTCGCCGACATGGTGGCCGAGGGTGTCGTTCACTGCCTTGAAGTTGTCGAGGTCCAACATCAATACAGCGTTCCACCCGCCTCGGCGAGCGGTTCTCGCGTTCGTCTGGGAGAGCCGGTCCTCGAAGAGCACCCGGTTGGCGAGCCCCGTCAGCGCGTCGTGAAGTGCCTGGTGGGACAGTTGGGCACTGAGAGCCCGCTCCTGGGTGATGTCCCGCACCGAGATGAGGAAGTAGAGCGTCGCTCCGGCCGCGTCGCACGCACGGGACTTCGACACCTCGACAAGGATTGTCCGCCCGTCCTTGTGCATGTAGCGGTCGACGTAGCTCACCTGATCAGCCTCGCCGGAGGCCAGGCGGCCGTGGACCTCCTTCGTGGTGCGGTGGCCCTTGGGATGGGTGAATGGTGCCGCGCCCTTGTCGACGATCTCCTCCCTGCTGCGTCCGACCATCTTGCAGAACGAGTCGTTGACTGCCAGGACCCTGTCTTCACCGTCGACGAAGATCATGCCCGCCATGTTGTTCTCGAACGCGAGGCGGAAGCGCTGCTCGCTATTCGCGAGCGCCTCGGCACCAGCAAGCTCGGTGGCGATCGCACGCAGCTCGGCCCTGGTGGGGACGTGCTCTGCTGGCTTCTGGGCGCTGTCGTCACGGATCGCCACGACGCTCCACGGCTTTCCGTCAAGTGCGAACGGCGCGCGGGCGACGTCGACTGTCAGCTCGCGGTCGTCTTGGCGCAAAAGCGAGTAGCCCAATTCGCCAGCCATCGCCTGCGCTCGCGAGGGCGGGTCCCGGGCTAGTTCACGACGACGCGCGGCGTGAGCATCTTGGTACCGGGACTGTAAGAGCACGTCGACGGCCTTGCCGACGAGGAAGTCGCGCCCGTAGCCGGTCAGGGACTCCAGGCGTTCGTTGACGTGACAGATCACGCCGTACTCGTCGACGAAGGCGATCCCGTCGGGCAACACCTCAAGCAGGCTGTTCAGGGGAAGGGGACCCAGGCCCGTCGCTTGTTGCATCGGCCACCACCCCCCGCATCTCAACAGCGACACTATTTATTGCTTAATCATCGGCAGGTCGGTGAGGTCGCTTGAGCACTTATCAACAGGTCGGTGACGTCGCTTTAGCACCAACAACGCTGTGCCGGGCCGGGCCCCGACGGAGTGACCGCTCCGCTCCGCCCCCGGCTGGGCTGGCGGGCCGGGCGGTTGGGGCAGAGGCCCGCCGCCCGCCTCTTGCGGGTTCTCCCTGGTCCGGGTGCTGCGGTCCCGTTCCTGTCCCCGGTTTCTGGCCCGTTTTCGGCCGCGTCTCCCTCTCTCCCGACATCAGAAGGTGGCGCTAGGTGGACAAGGGCCGCCTCGTGGCCGGGAACCGCTCGCCCGAGATCCTGGGTGGGTCCTGCCGGCGGGTGGGGCTGGGGTGAGTGGAGGCAGGTCGCTTGCTGCGTGCCGCCTGGCGCCCACGTGCCGGCACACAGGCGCCCACGTTCGCCCACGTGGCGGCGTAGGGGCCGGGTGGTAGTTAACCCCGGCCCGGCCATGACGCCGGGTAGGCACACGGGCGAAACGGGTGGGGCGTCGTTGGCTGGGTGGGCTAGGTGATCCGACGTAGGCGTCGAGATGCCCGTCCAGCCAGGTGGCCCGGTGTCGGGAACTCGCGGCGTCTGTCTGCGTTTTCCCGTAGTTCGTCAAGCATCGTTTCTCGGTACTCGGCGAGGTTGCGCCAGTACTCGAGCTGACTGAGAAGCGTCCCGAAGCTCGACGCGTAGGTGGTCCCTTTCGGCTTGTGTCTCTCCAAGCTTCGTCCGGTGCCGGTCTAGTTCGTTTCGGAGAAAGGTCAACTCGTCTCGCTCAGGCACCGAGCACCCACCAGTCAGTGGAAACCGGAAGACGCGAACAGGTAAAGGTCGAATACCGCGATGCCGCTGGTTCCTACCATAAGGGCGAGCACGATCGTGTGGTACGTCCGCCTCAGTGTCACCTGGCGGCGCTTGAGCGCTCCCGAAGTGTCGAGGGAGTAGCTCACGGGGTTCTCCTGACAAACTGGGCCCACGGAGCAGCTTCCAGCTCGCTCTCGTGCGACGGCGGCGAGCCAGTGCTCTTCGGCGGGCCCGACTCGTGCGGCCCGTCTGAAACCGCGAACAGCTCATGGCGATGGTCGAGCAGCACGAGCGCCTGGCGCGCGATCACCAGCAAGGCAAGGCCGAGGCCGGTTAGCCACGAGAAGCGGTCCACATGGTGGTGGAGCTCCATCTCGAAAGTGATAACCGACAGGGCCAAGAGGACGGGAACGTACGGCGTGACTAGCGAGGCGAGAGACGCCTCGGCCGGCTCTTCGGAGGTGGCACGCACCGTCTGGCCGGCATCGCCCGACGCGCCAACGGCGATGGCCAGGTAACCCACCACCCAGCCGATGTCGACGAGGTTGCCCGTCGAGTACCGGCCGACTTCGACGAGGTAGGCGTAGGTGCTGTCTGAGACCGCCATTGCGAACAGTCCCACGAGGACCCACAGCAACGGTCGGCGTCCCGTGGCCGTCATCGAACGGACGGACAGGACGATGAGGAAGATGATGACAATGTCGCCGAAGGGGTAAGCGAGCGCCACGATGCCCCCGGCGGTCGTGAGGTCTGTATGACGCCACAGCGACCCGAGCACGAAGGTCCAGCTCAGCAACAGCACCGCGGTACCGATCGCCAGGCCGTCGAGTGACGCTCGCGTCCTGTGGCTCCCGGCGGCGCGCATGCCGGGATGGCACAATAGCGCCGCTGCCGCGAGCGGGATCGCGCCGAGGTATCCGACATCGGCCCACGACGGCACGGGCACCGCCACGCGAAGGACGAGGTCGTAGACCCCCCAGATCACTTCGGCGAACGTCCAGGCCCCAAGCGCCAAGCCGAGCAGCACCCAGAAGCGCCGCTCCGAGCCACTCCGGCGCCTTCCCGCCAAGAGACACGTCACACAGGCGCTCAGTGCTGCCAGTGCCGTGACGATGTCGTCGAAGTACCGAACCCCGTTGTCGCCTCCGACGTGCAGGACTAGCCACAAGAAGAACACGAAGGTGACCGACAGAGCGCTCGCTGCTGCTGCGAGTTCCGCACGGCGCCGGGCAACTGCTTTCACCTCGCATTTATCGTCAAACTCGGCCAGTTCCTTGAGCAAAATCCGGTCATTCGATCGCGACATGAATGACCGATTCTCGATAAGGCGCAAGCGGGCGCCACTCAACGGTCGGCGGGAAACTGGAGGAGACGCCGAACAGAGCGGAAGGCTTCGGCACACAGGCGCCCACGTTCGCCCACGTGGCGGCGTGAGGGGCGGGTGGTAGGTCAGGTGGCGGTCAGCGGGCTACGGGGACGAGGTCCCAAAGCGTAGCGTCGTTATTCACGGCGATCGAGGGCGAGGCTGAGACCGATGCCCAGCATCCACACATCCTTGCTGATCCCGATCCCGGCTGGCGTGGGCCAGAAACTGCCAGGCTTGTGCATCTCCGGAGTGCGCAGGTACATGACCGTGAGGGCGCCGGCAAAGCTCGTAAGACCGGCACCGGCCAAGCGGTTGGAGACCACGGGCGCGCACAGGGCAGCGCCGAGCGTCATCTCTCCCAGGGCGAGGGCGCTGAGAAACATCATGGGCGGGACGGGCTTGAAGACCGGGTAGGCGCCAGCCGCCATGCCATGTACGCCTTTGGCGTGCTCCTCGTCCCGGTTGCGCCACTTGTCCCAACCAGCATGGGCAATGTAGGCCCCAGTGATCAAGCGAGCCGGAAGGTCACGGCTGAACATTGACAACTCAAGCTCCTTTCCTATTGACCATCTTCCACTTTGGATCGGTGAGCTGCTCCTCGCACCCAGCAAAAAAGCAGATGTTGCGAGAGTACGCAAAGAGCGTCTTGACGGCCGTGAGCGATGGTTCGCTCATCTAGGAAGTCAATCTCTTGGTCACTTTTGAGCCGCTCATGGAGCGCGCGGAGAACTCCCGATGATGTCCACGGTGACAGGGTAGGTCAGCACCCGGCCGTCGGCGTTTCGCCGCCACGTGGGCGGGCGGTCTGGCGAGGAGCGCACCCGAGGTGCAAGATGACTGCGCGGAGGCCCTTGTTAAGTGAGCCCATGATCGGAGGGGTCACATGCGCACGTCCCGCATAGCCAGCCTCGTCGCAGTGGGAGCGATCTCGCTGCCACTCCTGGTGAGCACCGCCTCAGCGGTCGCCGCAAGTCCGCGGGCCACGCCGCCGGTCGGAACACAACTCGCCGAGCTTGAGGGCTCAGACACAGTCGCCGGCGATGGATTCGGAGTCTCCGTTGCCATCTCGGGCACCACCGCCGTGGTGGGAGCATGGCGGCACGCCAGCGTTGCCGGCCGGGCGTACGTGTTCGCGAAGACGGGGGACGGCTGGAAGCAGTCCGCCGAGCTGGAAGGCTCCGACACCGTGGCTGGCGACGAGTTCGGCAAATCGGTGGCCATCTCGGGAACGACGATCGTCGTGGGTGCCTGGGGGGCCAACGACGGAGCTGGCCGGGCGTACGTGTTCGCGAAGCTGGGGGCCGGCTGGAAACAGACGGCCGAGCTGGAAGCTTCCGACAGCAGCGGGCTCGACGACTACTTCGGCTGGTCGGTGGCCATCTCGGGGACGACGATCGTCGTGGGTGCCTGGGATCACGCCCGGCGTACGTGTTCACCAAGACGGGGAGCGGCTGGCAGCAGGTCGCCGAGCTGAAGGGCTCGGACACCGTCTCGGGTGATGACTTCGGTTGGTCGGTGGCCATCTCGGGTAGGACCGTGGTTGTGGGTGCCTCAGACCACGCCAACTTCGCCGGCCGCACGTACTTGTTCGCAAAGCTGGGGGCCGGCTGGAACCAGGTCGCCGAGCTGAAGGGCTTCGACACCGTCGGATCCACAATGACCAACACTGGCGACGACTTCGGCTCCTCGGTTGCGATCTCGGGCACGACAGTCGTCGTGGGTGCACCCGCCCACGCCTATCTTGACGGCCAGGCCTACGTCTTCAGTAGGACGCCAGCCGGCTGGGAACAGACGGCCGAGCTGAACCGCTCCGACTCGTGGCCCGTCGGGTTGTTTGGCAACTCGGTGGCTATTTCAGGCACGACGATCGTCGTGGGGGATCTCGGCAACGCCTTTGTGTTAGCGAAGGCGGGGGCCGTTTGGGAGCAGGTCGCCGAGCTTCAGGGCTCAAACACAGTCGCCAACGATTACTTCGGCAACTCGGTGGCTATCTCGGGCACGACGGTCGTCGTAGGTGCACCAGGCAAGCCCAAGCTTCCCGGGTATCCTGGCCGGGCCTACGTGTTCGCAGCTTGAACCGTCAAGCAGGCTCAACTCGGAGGGTGCTCGCGATCCTCGGCCAGCTCGTGTGGGTGCTGGAAGAGCTGGGCGCGTTCGTTAAGGGTGCCCGGACCGGTCCTCGGCAAGGGAGTAGTAAGCCTCGGTTTCGGCGGCCAGCGCCAGTAATGAGGGCGACGGTCCCACGCCGGCCAGGTAGAGCTTGAGCAGCCGTGCGTACTCGTCCCAGCTCGACACCGTGGTGACCCGCCGAGCCGGTCGGGCACTTCCTGCCGGGCGGATGACGGGCTGCCTGCCGTCGATCCCGAGGATGCCGCCGGTCAGGAGAAGCGGAGCTGTGCTCTCTGGTCTTGCGGGCACCTGGCTGACGGTTGGGAGGAGGCTGCCTCCTCGGTCCTCAGACACTGCGCGAGTGGGCTCATGGACGAGCCTGGCGGACAGAGGCTTACGGTCCTGCTGGCCTCTAGAGCGAGCTGCTCGACCCTGGCGACGCTCCCTCGATGCAGCCGTGTTCGCCTCCGTGCACGCGGCACAGCGACAGCCCCAGTTGTAACCGCTGCGTATGCCATGCGTCATGGCTCCGATGGTACGCACCATCGTTGTGATTGCTGCGCAGGGCGGGTGGTGCACCGTACGAACCCGCAGGTCATCGTGGTAGTCATGGTGATGCGTACGACGTCGACTTCTCGCTCGGCACCCGTTATGACATCGCGCAGCAGCTTCGAGGCAGTGACCGTGCAGGTTGGTCCGGCAAGCATGGTCTTCAGCAGCTCAATAATCTGCTGACGCTCGTTCGTCCGTTTTGGCACTCTTACAGCTTGCCTGACCCGAAGATCCCTTGCTTTCCTCGCTTTGGAGCGATGATCGGAGCTGTGACCACTATTACCTGCAAGCGCTGCGGATGCAGCTTCGAGACCGAAGCGACCACGAATACTCGCTGTCGCAGCTGTCGAACCGTCGTGCGTGTGCCAGCTGCTGCGAGGGATGGCTCCGGAGGTTCCGGCTCTTCGCGAGAGCACACCTTCGGCGTCGTCCTGCTGAGCTGTGGCCATCCTGCCGTCGTGGTCGTTCATCCGGGCAAGTCGATTGCCGCCACCCTCAAGCGGTACGAGTGGGAGTGCCCGGACACTGGAGCCACCGTCACCCTGGCAAGGGTGCTGACAGTGCTCTCGGAGGCGGAGTACGAGAACATGACCGACGAGGATGTTGACCTGCTCGTCTCTACGGCAGCCGTGAGCTAGCGGGCCATTACCGAAGTTCGCCCGGAAACCGAAGCGCCTGAGGAGAAATAGCCGTCGATATGGATGGATTGTAGTTGTGAATACAGGGTTCTTTGGTACGCCATAACAGGACATTAGGAGCGGCTGCGCCAAAAGGACGACACCACGCTGGTCGTGGTCGCCGGTGGCGGTCGAAGGCAATGGCAGCAAATGCGAACCTTCACCCAACTGACGGATGATGGTGCTACCTTGTCGCATCCAGTAGGTGTTCGGCGAGCTGGCGGGGCGCTTCGATCATGATGTCGTGCCCTGCGTCGACGGTGACAACGTGGCACCCATCAGCGCCCGCCCGCTCCGCAAGTGGGGCAAATACGGCGCCACCTGGGTAACGCTCGGCGTGGCCTGCCACATAAATCCGAGGCACCACCGAGCGACGCATATCGGGGGCGCGCAACGGCGACGTAAAACAATTGAGCGACCAGTCGGTAATACGGTCGCGGACCCACATGCGGTCGGCCCCGTCGCGCAAACCCCACACGTCGAGGAGGCCGTCGTTCGCAGGCAGTCGCCAACCGTCGCCGTGCTGCTCCGCTTCCGCACGGAACCGCTCCTGGAACTGCACAGGCATTTGGTCGAGGGCGGACTCGCCGTCGCTGGGATAGAAGGCGTCGACGAATATAACGGAGGCTATGCGATCAGCGGCGCGTTCGGTCACGCCGCTGATCACCATGCCGGCGTAGCTGTGGCCTACCAGGACGACGTCGTCCCTTTCTGCCTCCAAGATGGCCGCAACCACATCGCTGATGTGCGTCTCCAGCGTCACACTCGGCGTCAGCTCCCCGGCCCGCGTGCCACTCCCGGTCAACGTCGGAGTCAGGACCTGGTGCCCGTCGTCCTCCAGGAGGGGTGTCACCCGTTCCCAGCACCACGCCCCTTGCCACGCGCCGTGCACAAGTACGACCGTCGCCATTAGCGCCCGCTCCGTCTCGAGGTCACCAGTCTCGTCGTGCCAGGTACTACCAAGCGGTCCGTGGGCCTGTTCCTTTCGGGGCTACAAGGTTTCGGCTGGGAGAGGCGCCGTGCCGGCGCCTGGGTTGGCTCTTTGCATCCCTGACGTGCGCCGGAGGCTACAGCACACCCGCTGGGCACGCAAGCGCCATCACGCGTGACGAACCGACCCCGTCACCAAGGGCTTGGCGAGGGTCGTGGCCAGTGCGATAGGGGCGGAGGCGACCAATGGCACCGCGCAGCGATGGGTTCGATGGTGCGTGTATGTCGGGGTGCTCAGATCTGGGAAATATGGTCGTTCCCCGAAGAGATGGGCCCAACCGGCTTGACAAATAGATAATCGGCGATCTGCTCGACTGGAGACACCGGGCCATTGACCGATGGACCCATTAGGCGAAGCGTTGGCAGCACGGACGACCGCTCGATCGGAGCTGAGACCAAGCGGTACGTTGGTCCTTGACACATGGGTGTCCCCGGCGCCGCTCGAACGGCCCGGGGACTGGCACAGGAGACGCAACTCCCATGCAGACCCGAGGCTACCTAGCCAAGTCGGCCGGCACCACCACCCCGCAGCCGACGCTCGTCCTCACACCCGAGGACGTCGCCGACTCCACGGCGGCGCTCACCGAGACCTACAACCGATCCGACTCGGGAGGTGTCTGCGTCGTTGACGGCTTCGGCGTGCGGGTTGTTGTCGAGCGCGGCGCCCTCGAAGTCCACGACGGTGTCGGCCCGCACCGGCGCTCCCGCCGCTACGACCGAGCTACCCATGGTCTTCGCCGCCTCGTGATCCTGAACGCTGCGGGAGTCGTCTCCCTGGACGCCGTTCGGTGGTGCGATGCCCTCGGAGTCGGAGTGCTGGTGCTCGGGTCGGACGGCACGGCCCAGCTTGCCTCGACGCCTCGCATGACCGACGATGCCCGGCTCCGCCGCGCCCAGGCGCTCGCGCCTTCAAGCCATACGGCTTCGATGTCGCACGCTGGCTCATGTCCCGCAAGATAACGGGCCAAGGAAAGCTCGTGCTCCGTCGCTTCGGCGACGCCGTGACTGCCGAGACGATCGGCGACCTCGCTCTCGCCAGTGAAGGTGTCGAAACGATCGACGAGCTGCGCCAGCTCGAAGCGAGCGCCGCTGCCCTCTACTTCGGCGCCTGGTCGGGCCGCACCGAGTGTGCCCCGACCTTTGCGACCAAGGACCGGCGACGGATCCCGCCGCACTGGTCACGCTACGAAGGGCGCCGCTCGGTGCTCGCTTCAGCGGCCTCGAACCGCAAGGCCGAGCGACCGGTGAACGCGATCCTGAACTACCTCTACGCCCTCGTCGAGACCGAGGCGATTTTCGCCTGCCAGGCGGTCGGGCTTGACCCCGGGCTCGGGATCGTCCACGCGGACGCCAGGGGGCGCCAGTCCCTGGCACTCGATCTCATGGAGCCAGTACGGCCCGAGGTCGACGGCTTCGTCCTCGACATGGTCGAGCGCCGCACGTTCCGCAAGGCGGAGTTCACCGAGATCTCCGACGGGCACGTTCGCCTGCTCGCGCCGCTCACCCACGAGCTGGCAGAAACCATGCCCCAGTGGGCCAAGTCGCTCGGCCCGATCGCCGAGCACGTCGCCCACGTCCTCGGTAAGGCGATGGACGGCACCTATTCGGCAGCCACCCCCTTGACGAGGAGCCGCACCCGGACGGCACAGGCGGTCGTGAAGGCGCGCAAGGCATCGGCCCAGGCCGCAGCGACGTCGTCAACGACGTTGCAGAAGCCGATGATCACCAACGCGCTCCCCTTGTGGACCTGTCCCGATTGCGGGGGCGCCGTCACGAACCCTCGCCACGTCCGCTGCGAGGCATGCATCGCCGCCGACCCTGCGACGACGGCAGAGATCAGAGGCCGCCGTGGCGCGGCCATCGCGGCCCGCAAGCGAGCGCTGTCGGAGTGGGACAAGGCCAACCCAGGCGCTGTCTACGACCCGGAGCTGTTCCGGCGTGAGATCCTGCCAAGGCTTCAGACCGTGAAGCCCTCCGACATTGCCGAGGCGGCCGGTTGCTGCAAGGCGTCCGCTTCGGACATCAGGCGTGGGAAGTGGACGCCGCACGTATCGACCTGGGCGACGCTCACCGCGCTGGTCGGAGTGATGCAGCCGGCACGGTACGCTCGATGACAGAGAGGTCGCCCATGGCCTGAGTGCCCAAGGCTCGTCGTCGTTCGTACGAGCCCTTACCGGCGCCTCGCCGGGGCGGTGGCCCTGGTCGGCACCCCCCTGGGGCAAGACGGTGGCCCAGGCCCAGAAGGACTACGAAAAGGCGAAGAGAAGATGAGCACCGACCAGCCCACTGAGGCCCGGAATGCCTACCGCAAGACGGTGGACCAGGCCCAGAAGACCTACGACGAGGCGCTGGACCAGGCCAAGAAGGCCTACGACGAGGCGCTGGCCCTGGCCAAAAAGGCCTACGACGAGGCGATGGCCCCGGCCAAAAAGGCCTACGAACAGGCGCTGGCCCCGGCCGAGAAGGCCTACGAACAGGCGCTGGCCCCGGCCAAAAAGGCCTACGACGAGGCGGTGGCGCCGGCCAGCAAGGCCTACGACGAGGCGCTGGCCTCGGCCAGCAAGGCATACAACGAGGCGATGGCCCCGGCCCAGAAGACCTACGACGAGGCGGGATCCGCGGCCGGCAAGGCCTACGACGAGGCGGTGGCCCCAGGCCCACAAGGCCTACCGTGATCCCGTTCCGACCGTCTCCCCGGACTGAACCTCGCCATCCCACCTCGTCCTGACAGGCCGCACCCTCGGCGACCAATCCCAGCACTCCCGACCGGTCACGTCCTCACGATGCGTCCGCTCGCAGAATGGGAGCAGGCGAACCCGGGGACTATGCACGACCCGGAATGGTTCCGCACTGATGTGCTGCCCCGGCTGGAGTGCGTGAAGCTCTCCTAGATCGCCGAGGCGACCGGCTGCTGCAAGGTGTCCGCTTCGGACATCAGGCGTGGGAAGCGGACACCGCACGTATCGACGTGTCGAGCGCTCACCGATCTCGTAGGAGTCGCCGCCGATTGAGTTCGTCGCTCAAGATGTCGATACAGGTACCGTGGAGCCGAGATAACGAGCCGTCGCCCAGATTCAGGAGGCCACCACGATGAGGCTCCGTCACGTCATGATCGCTCTCGTCGTTGTGGCAGTAGCACTTGGGGCCTTTATCGGCGGACGCGCCAGCGTTTCGCACACGGCGGCGTCAGTGCCGCGGCCGTCGAGAACCACGACCGAGGTGTTTGCCCCGTGGACCGAGGGGGACACGCTCTCGCCAGGCATGAAGGTGACCGGCCACCTGACACGAGGGTCATGCTGGACCTCATCCATCGCTGACAGCGCCGACAACGACGCGTGGCGGTGTATGTCGGCAAACTACATTTACGATCCGTGCTTCGCTCCACCAGATGAGTCCGACGTCATCAAAGTCGCTTGCGCCGAAAACCCATGGTCCGGAATCGAGATGCTGGACCTGACGAAGCCGCTCGCTTTTAGCGCATGGGGTACGCCGAGCGGCGGAAAGAGCCTGCCGTGGATCATGCAGCTTGCCAACGGCGACAGCTGCGGACTGATCACGGGAGCGGCCGGCGGAACCGCTGGGATGACGCTGAACTACGGCTGTCGTTCAGGTAACGCCAGCACGCCGGACAAGAGCACCGAGCCATGGACGGTTGAGTACCTGCCGAATGAATCCCACGTCATTAGCGAAGTGGACGTGCTGACCGCCTGGAATTAAGGAGCTTCGGAGCGGGAATCGATCGACTTCCTGGTTGACCTGCTCGACGCTGCGGAGCGATTCGCGGCACGGGCGCCACGAACGTCGACTGCGAGTGCCTCACGTCGGCAGTGCCCGCCGTGGAACCCATCTCGCCGGGTGTCTCATAAGTAACGGTGAAAGAGGCTGATGCGCCGGAGCCTTGTATCGGACTAGGCAACGCCTCGACGGATCCGTCCGTGGCCACCATCTCGATTGCATCGGAATAAGGGGGCACCATCCAAGAGCCGGACGGCACTATCAAGCCCAGGTCGGTAAAGGTCACCGACCCGAAGTCCGCGAGAGGATAGAGCCCTTGGGTGGTCGGGTCGTCGGTATCCTCTGCTATCCACTCGGCGGTCGTCCCAGGACCGGAGAACGGCTCGACGGCTGATGAAACCGATCCACTGGTGAGATCCTTGATGTAATAGGCCCAGAAGCCTGACGTTTCCTGCCAAACCTCAGCGTCGATGTCATCGCCGGATGCGACCGCAAAAAGGGACGGAGAAGAGTAGTTTTCAGCCTCGTCCGTCCACCAGGCATAGTCGATCTGCTGCCCGCTTACGCACTTCGACGTCGTTCCGTCCTGGAAGAGACCAGGGCTCTCGTTGACACCTACCCAGTCCGATGTGGCGCTATCTGGTACTGAGGAGGCGCAGTCGATCGTTGGCACCGTCCAGTCGGCACTTATCGCTTGATACCCGCCGCTTCCTCCTGTAAGGACATACCCAGACCAGTTATTAGAGGTCGAGCCGGGGAATCGTGCTGGGGGCAGCGTTGTCGTCGTTGTCGTGCTGGTCGTTGTCGTGCTGGTCGTCGTCGTGGTAGTCGTCGTCGTGGTAGTCGTTGTCGTCGTGGTCGATGTCGTCGTGGTCGTGGGCTTTCCGGCGGCCTCAACGACCTTGAGGTAATCGACCACCGGGGACTTGGCGACCAGTTTCAAGCTGAGCGTGTAGTGCTTCGCCTTGGCCGACAGGTTGGCACCGATCTTCGCCAAGCGGGTGACCTTGCCGGCGTTGCACCTTTCGCTCTTGTTGAACTTGGGAACCTTCGGCGACGACGACCAGACGCACCACCCAGCCGACTTGACCGTGGCGGACATCGTGACCTTGCCGCCCTCGGCGGTGAGGTGGCGAGTCGGGACAGTCGCGGTACTCGCAGCATCTGCCAGCGAGGGAACGGCGAAAACGGCGAGAACCGCCATTGCTACGAGAGAGCGGAGCACTCTTCGCATGTCGGACCTCCCCCGGGTCACTTCTGCATCGAGGCTATGCCTTCCACGGGGACTTCACCCCGTACTGACATCCTCGCCGGCGGTTTCGGGGCCTTCCTAGACGGACTGCGTCCTGCGCGCCGACTCCCGGCTGAGCCCGCTCGGCACCTCAGGCCTCGAACACGTACGCCCGGCCGGCGGCATTGTTGTCGTTCGGCGCACCCACCATGACGGTCGTGCCCGAGATCGCCACGGAGTTGCCGAACATGCCCATGTGGGGGCCCTTCAGCTCAGCGATCTGTTTCCAGCCGGTCGCCGTCTTGGTGAAAAGGTAAGCCCTGCCGATGGTGTTGGGGCTGTAGCTCTCTAAGGGAGTTGAGCTCTCTAAGGGGGTTAAGATCTGGAAGGCGGTTGCACTCACGACGGCGGTCGTGCCGGATATGGCCACCGGCAAGCCGAAGTTGTCGCCAGCGACGGTGTCGGAGCCCTTCAGCTCAGCGACCTGTTTCCAGCCTGACGGCGTCCTAATGAAGACGTAGGCCCGGCCGGCATGGTTGGCGTGGTCATATGCGCCCACTATTGCGGTCGTGCCCGAGATGGCCACCGAGGAGCCGAACCAGTCGCCGGCGACGGTGTCGGGGCCCTCGAGCTCGGCGACCTGTTTCCAGCCTGCCCCCGTCTTGGTGAACACGTAAGCCCGCCCGGGCTCCTTGGCGGTGCCACTGGCACCCACTATGGCGGTCGTGCCGGAGATGGCCGCCGAGCCGCCGAACTCGTCGTAGGAGACGGTGTCAGTGCCCTTCAGCTCAGCGGTCTGCGTCCAGCCGGTCGCCGTCTCGGTGAACACGTACGCCCGGCCGACAAGCTTTGCGTGGAATGGTGCGCCCACGACGGCGGTAGTGCCCGAGATGGCCACCGAGTAGCCGAACTGGTCACTCGGGACTGTGTCGGAGCCTTTCAGCTCAGCGACCTGAGTCCAGCCGAACGCGGTCTTGGTGAACACGCATGCCCTACTTGCAACTACTGCACCCACGACGATGGTCGTACCGGATATGGCCACCGAGTAGCCGAACTGATCTTCGTCGATGGCGTCGGGGCCCTTCAGCGCAGCGACCTGCTTCCAGCCTGACCCCGTCCTAGTGAAGACGTACGCCCGGCCGATGGTATTCATATTGTCGGGGTGGATACGTGCGCTCACGACGGCGGTGCTTCCTGAGATGGCCACGCTGCTGGCGAAGTTGTCGCCGGCGACGGTGTCGGAGCCCTTCAGTATCGCCAGTCGTGTTCCGACCGCCGGTGTCGCCCGCGGACTTGCGGTCACTGCTGAGGCGGTGCTCGCCATAAGTGGCACGGAGATCGCTCCAGCGGCAACGAGACTGGCTAAGCGGAACCTACGCACGTGACGCCTCCGATCGGGACTCAATCACTAAGGGTCTCCGAGCAGCCATCCTGTACCTTGGGCAAGCTCCTCGCCAGAGCGACGACATCTCGGCCGCGGCACCGCCCGCCACGTGACCTACCACCCCGCCCCGACGCCGCCACATGGGCGAACGTGGGCGCCTGTCGTGGCGAACCAAGGCCCCGAGCCGGGCGCGAAAACCGCCGGCACCCACTCACCCCAGCCCACCCGCCGGCAGGACCCACCCAGGATCTCGGGCGAGCGGTTCCCGGCCACGAGGCGGCCCTTGTCCACCTAGCGCGACATCAGAAGGTGGGCGCTGGGGGACCCGAACACCGAACCATCCCCCACGGAGAAGCTCTGACGAGTTCAGAGACGGCAATCGGCTGGAGATTAAACACACGGCGACGAGATGAACATCTCAGCTCCGCAAGAGAGAGATTGCCCTCCAAGCAGACAGCCAAGTTCGTGGGTCACCCTTGTAAGCGCTGCGCTGGGGCAATGGCGTACAGAACGCCGCCCCGAACGACCAGGCGAGTCGTCAGGTGGGGCCGCACCTAACGACGGATACGGAGCGCGCACGAGATCCCTGCCATTCCTGAAGAAGCGCCTTATGTCAAGGGCCTTCGACGGAGTCGAAGTCGACTTTGGTGTGCTGGTCGCCGGTAGCGGTTGAAGTTGGGGCGCGACTAAGCGACCGGCGATGGACGGTTGCCGG
>Ga0187888_1001825_pt1 | contig 19508 bp, 17 predicted proteins | sample June2016WEW_7_40_FD_132987 | JGI IMG/M metagenome (GOLD analysis project Ga0187888, IMG submission 132987) | Peatland microbial communities from SPRUCE experiment site at the Marcell Experimental Forest, Minnesota, USA - June2016WEW_7_40 | ecosystem: Environmental > Terrestrial > Soil > Wetlands... | reverse complement strand
GGACCCGCAAAGTGAGAGGCAAAACGGTGAGCGTGGCGTTATCGCGCCCACAGTATGAATGGATGCGGGAAGCGATCGCCAATTGGCGTCGACTGCAAGACACCTTGAAGGAAATGTAACGGTTAAGCCGACAAGTGTTGTTTGAAACCATGCCTCATCCGAAGCGACGCAAATGCCTGGGCAAGAAAGTCTTAGGTCTTATCTAAGGGCCATTCGGGTCAGACCATAGCTTCGTCCATTTTGCAGCCCTCTCCGTCCGAGACTCAGTCGAAACGGGAAAGGGGTCACCCATTAGGGCGGGTGTCAACAGGCAAAACGCTTTTGTCCCCAATTTTCTTTATTGAGTTCTTCCTGGGTCGCCAAAGTTTTCTTTACAGGCCGCTCCGCGCGGGCAAGATCAAAACTCATCCCTGCCATCCTCCTGCCTCGTCCTCCATAGCCCGGAGGGCGGAGGAGGATAATCCTCTCAAAATACCACAATGCCCACGGTGGGAAGAGATCAAAACCGTTTCGTAACATATTGTTAATCAATAGTTTAGATACCACAATGCCCCGCGGAGGCAAGGTCAAAAACCTCCGATTTCTCCGATTTCTCCGATTTTTTAGAACCCCACAATGTCCCGTGGGGCGACCGCCCCAAAACAGGCTGCCATCGCTGAGTGGGTTCGCCAGGACGCTAATCGCTCCCCCAAAGCTATTGTCTGGGCGGGGGGTGGGATTGGATGAATTGGGTGACGGCCTGGGAGAGGGTGACGTGCTGCTGGTTGATGATTTCCGCGATGGAAGCGGTGGCCAGCGCGGTGGCCGTGGAGGTGCCTTGGACCTGCCAGCCCTGCCCGTTGAGATACACGATGGAGGTGCCCGGTTCCATCGCCTGCACGAAGGAGCCGTCGTCGGCGTAAGGGGCCAATTGCCCATTGGGACTCGAGGCGGTGATGGCCAGCACTCCAGGATATGCCGCCGGGTAGGTGGTCGCCGTGCCGGGCGTGTTGCCGGAGGCGGCGACAAAGAGAATGCCCTTTTGCGTCCCTTCGGCGATCAAGTCGGCCAGCATGCTGCTGTTGCCGGTGCTCCCCAGGCTGAGGTTGATCGGGTTGGCCCCGGCGTTGACAGCGGCAATGATGCCTTCGGCCACTTCATAGGTGGTGGTGCTGTCGCCGCCGGGATAAACATCCACGGGCAGAATCTTGCTCGGCGCGTCGGCCATGCCCTGGATCATGGTCTCGAACATGCTGGTGCCGTGGGTAATTTGGTCGGCGGAAGGATCGGGCTGCCCCACCACGCTCAGCGGCGTCAGGGAATAGGGCTTCATTTGGTCCTGCATTTGCACCGCCGTGTCAATGAGGCCGACGACCAGCCCATTGACGGGTGTTTTGGGATTGAGCAGCGAGCCTGGGCCAACCGGGCCGGCCAGCGGATCGGATCGCGCGGGGGCGGGAGGATCCACCACGTAGTTGGAATCAACGCGCGCGACCGACGTGTCGCCCGCCAGTTGAGTGGCGGCGGCCGCGGCGGCGGCTTCGTCGGCGAACTGCAACCGATAAAGCCGCAGACCTTCGTCGCGCTCCAGGATTTTTGCGCCCAGCGCTCTGGCGATGTCGTCAATGGACTCCCTGGAATTGCGCTTGAGACGGACGATCAATTCGTTGAGGATGCGATAATCTTTTACCAGATCTGGCTTGGGCGGTTCGATCACCTCGGTGGCCGCAGCCAGGACCGTGCGATAGACCAGCAACTGGGGGACGCCATTGGAGGAAACGTTCCGGGTGTAGTTGATGCCGTTGAGCAGGTGGCTCAAGGCCTCGTCCACAGTCGCGTTTTTGAATGTGGCCGTGATGGTGGCGGAGGTTCCACGCTCCATAACGACTCGCCATCCGGTGGCGGCGGAGATTTTTTGGAGGAGTTTGGGCAGGCTCCAGTCCTTGATGTCCACGCTCAAACCGTTCTGATTGGTGTGCCAAAGCACGGCGTCTTCCGCGGGCGCCTGCCACGCAAACAGCAAAACCGCCAGGAAACCGCCCTGGGCAACAAATCGCAAAATCCTCGCCATTTCAGCGAGCAATATAGCAGAAAAGAAGCGGGGACGAAAGGAAAACTCGGAGGATGGGAGGGCATCGCCCAATTTCACATTTCTTTATTGAAGATAAACAGGTGGTCTCCGCGAGGGAGGCGAAGAGTGCCGTCGTTGCCGAGGGTGGCCTCAACGGTTTCGGGCTTGCTGTTGGGCAGGGTGATCTGGCAGGAGTCGCCGGCATTTTTCCAGGTTCCCTGGGCCACGACGGTGGCGGATTGGTTGGCGGCATTGCGCCGCAGCAGGATCAACTGGTTGTCGGTGGTGGCCGTGAGACAAAGATCGCGAATCAGCGGGATGAAAGTGTAGCGCATCCCGGCGATCTGCCGGGCGGTGGAGTTGGGATTAGCCGCCCGCTCGGCCGCCCAGGTGGCACGCAGATTGATGTTCCAAACGCCCAGGATTTTTTCGGGGTCGTATTTGGTGGATTTGCCCGTGTTGAGGAATTGCCGCAAATCGGGCAAATCCTGTCCGATCAGGCCGCGAATCCGCGCCAGCAGGACGACATTGGTGACGACCGCTTGAATCTTGCCGTTGCCCAGGAGGTCGCGGACGCTCGCCTGGCTTTGGATCATTTGTTGAAGTTGGGGGTCGGCGGCGATGTCCTGGAATTCCTTTTGGCGGCCCAGGGTCAGGAGCGGGGGATAATGGGCCAGCCGTGCCTGCAAAGGCGGATTGTGCAGCACCAGGTCAATAATATCGCCCGCCTGGTAGAATTCCGGCGGAACCGGGTCGTAGGGGGCCAGCACACGGTCTAGGTTCGACTCATGCAATTGGGCGCGGAGGCTCACGAGCAGGCGCAGGCCCGCCGGGGCATCGGCAGGGGCGGCTTCGGCGAGGAAGTAGCCGCCGATATAAACGGGCAGCATGAGGATGAAAAAATAAATGGCGCCATTGAGCAGGCCGACGCAGAAGCCCAGGCGGGCGTAAAGCCGTTCCCACCGGAAGAGGAGGCGCTCGTCCTTTTGCTTGTACCGGTAATGGAAGGTGATCTTTTGATGAAGGAAGTTGCCCACGATTTTGAAGAGGAAGAGGACAGCGAGAAACGCAATGACGCCGGGCAAAAAAAACCGCCAAAGCGGATTCTGCGCTCCCAGAAGCGGCAGGAGAAACTGGGTCAGCGGAGAGAGCGGCTGGGCCAGGAGCAAGCCCGCCAGCAGGCCGATCAGGGAAAACCCGGCGCAGATGGGGCCGCGATGATAACCGCCCAGCCCCGCCAGCCCCAAGCACAAGAGCAGGATGATCCAGACCATGGGCAAAAAGTTAGCCCGCGCCGGGGAAAAAGCACGCATAAATTTCTCCCCTTGCGGGAGCGCGCTTGATTATTTGCCGGGGCTGGGGCAAATTGCCGGGAAACAGAAAGGAAAAATTGATTTATGCCAATACAAGCAATTGATTTGACGCAACGGCCGCCGCGCAGCCCGCGCATACGGCTGGGCGGTTACGCCATCCTCCCGCGCGCGCTGGACAAGGGGCGGGCCACCCTGAACAACAAAGCCGGCGAATACCATTTCAATTGCCCGCTGGACCAGAGGTTCCTGAGCTTCGCCGGAATCGAGGCGGAGCAGTTGAAGGAACAGTTGGCGCAGGGCAAAGGGGATGGGGAAATCCTGGAATGGATCGAGGCGCACGCCAAATTCAAGAGGTCGCCGGCTGAAATCGCGGCGTGGTCGGCTTGTGTCGAGCAAGGGGTGCCCGCGGACGTGGAAGCGCGGAGTCATTTCAATGAGATGCAGAGCCAATGCGCGCCCAAGCGCAAGGATGTGGCCAGTTGGTTTGAGTTGCTGGACGTGGATGATTTTGTGACGTTCGGCGGGAAGGCTTAAGCCGGCGGGGGCGGTTGGGTGGCCAGGCGCCAGAGGTAGTCGAAGGAAAAGAGACCGGTGGCGTGGCCGTCGGCCCAGATGGGCTGGATGGCATAGCCGCCCACGTTGACGACGCGTCTAAGTTGGAAGGCGGCGGGGGTCAGGGGTTGATCCGGCCCCTTGTATAGATTTCCCAGGATGTCCCTCTCGCCCTGGCAGCCGGCGCATGGACAGTGGCGGCGCAAGGATTCAAGCGGGATGAAGCTCTCGCGACCATCGTCCCATTTGATGGCCAGTTCGCCGCCGATTTGCTGGATGTCCGCTGGTTGCACTCCGGCAGATTAGGGCAGGAGGCGTGTTTGGTCATCAGGGAAAAATGGCGGCGATGGTGGTTTGAATTTCCTCCGCCTTGGCCCTGGGGTCGGGGGCGTTTTTGATGGGACGGCCCACCACGATGTAGTCCGCGCCGTTGCGGAAGGCCTGGTCCACATCCACGGTGCGCTTCTGGTCGTCCACGGGTTTGTTTTCCACGGGCCGGATGCCGGGACAGACCACAAGGAAATTGCCGCCCAGATGGCCGCGCAGTTTGGGGGCCTCCAAGCCGGAGGAGATGACGCCGTCGCAGCCGATTTGCAGGGCGCGCCTGGCGCGGGAAAGGACGAGTTGTTCAACGTCGCAGGCAAAACCCAAGTCGTTGAGATCGCCGCGGTCCAGGCTGGTCAGGACGGTGACGGCGAGGATTTTCACGGCTTGCTTTTCCCGGACGGCGGCTTGGAGAATGCTGTCGTTGCCATGGACGGTGGCGAACTCGACGTTTTTGCCGCGCAATTGGGCGACGGCGGAGCGGACGGTTTCGGGGACGTCGAAGAATTTGAGGTCCACAAAAACTTTTTTGCCGCGGGCGCGCAGCCAGTCAATCAGCTCGTAATAACCGCCGGCCATGAAGATTTGGAGGCCCAGCTTGTAAAAGAGCACCGAGTCGCCGAGTTGATCCACCCATTGGCGGGCTTCCACCACGGTGGGAACGTCCAGGGCGAAGATGAGGCGCTCGCGCGCGGGGATGGACTTTGGCGTTGGCATCAGTTTTGTCGGGTCATTTTCACGTTTTCAAGCGGGCGCGCAAGGACTAAAGTGGTGCTTGCTTTGAATCTGAAAGGATCGAAACCCAAATGGGCAAGGTGGCTGGCGGCGCTGGCGGTAATCGCGGCGCTGGCCGGGCCGATGCGGTCGCAGGCGGACAGCCGGCAGGAACGCAGGGACTACACGTTTGCCACCAATCTGTTCGCGGACGGGAATTACCGGCAGGCGGAAATGGAGTTCAACAAGTTTGTGGCCAGTTACACCAACTCCACGCGCCTGACCGACGCGCTGCTATTCCTGGCGCGCTCGCGGATGGGCCAGTCGAATTACGTCGGCGCGCTGGATTTGCTGAGGCAAAAGCTGCCGAGGGAGGACGCCACGGTGCTCCATTACACGGCGCTGGCGTACTATGGGGCTGGGGAATACACCAATGCGGTGGCCAGTTGCGCCAGGCTGCTGGGGGAACTTCCGGCCGATTCCCCGTCGCGCGTGGGGGTCGTGCGCCTGGAGGCGCAGGCGCTCTCGCAGTTGCAGGACTGGCCGCGGGTGATCGAACTTTTGTCCAATCCGGAAGGAGTGTTCCAGAGGGCGTCGCGCGACGCGCCCGGCGACCCGGAGGCAGTGAATGGTTTTTTTTTGTTGGGGGAGGCTTATTTGAAGGAAAGGCGTTATGAGGAGGGAGAGCCGGCCGTCCGGCAGGCGGATACGAACTTGCTGACGCGAGAGTTGAAATGGAAGCGGGATTATTTGCTCTGCCGCATCATGCTGGAGGCGGGCCGGACGGAGGAGGCCTTGAGCCAGAGCGTCGAAATGGCCGCGCTCCAGGCCAGCCAGAGCGAGAGAATCGCCACCGCTTTTTTGCAGGGGGAGATTTTGGAGCGGCTGAACCGGACGGCAGACGCGGTGGATGCGTACACCAAAAATCTGGCGCAAGGTCTGCCAGCGGAAACAAACCGGAAAGCCCTGAGCAAAACGGTGGAACTGACGGAGCGGGAGGAGGCAATCCAACGACTGGAGGATTTTATCGGGCGGCGGCCCAAGGACCCGAATCTGGACCTGGCGCGATGGTATCTGGGTGATCTTTGTCTCCAGGCGTATTTTGCGCCGCCGGAAGCCGGCACCAACGGCCCTGGACCGGGGGACACGAATTATTTGCGGATGGCGGTGACCAACCTGGCGCGGCTAATTGAGGATTATCCCGAAAGCGAGTTGCTGGGAAAGGCGCGTCTGGACCTGGGCTGGAGCGACTGGGCGCAGGGAAGGTTTGCGGAAGCGAAAACCAATTTTCTCCAAGCTGTGATGCACCTGGCGTATTGCGAGGACCGGGCGGTGGCGATCCTCAAGCTGGCCGACGCCCAATTCAAGGAAGGGGATTACCAAGACGCGGCGCGGCATTACAACCAACTGCTCGCGGACTACGCGACCATGGGCAGCGTAACCAACGGTTTGTTCGACCGGGCGCTGTATCAACTGGCGCAGGCGGACATCAAGCTGGGCGATGAAAAGGGGGCGGAGGAGGCGGCGGAGCACATTGTGGATTGGTACCGGGACAGCGGCTTTGGCGGGCGCAGCCGGTTGCTGCTGGGGGAAAACTCTAGCCGGCAGGGCGAATACAGCATGGCGCGGGCGAAATTCACCAACTTCCTGCAAGCGTATCCGAATTCGGCGCTACAGCCGAAAATCCAGATCGCCATTGCGCGGACTTACGAGCAGGAAGGGGACTGGAGCAACGCGGTCAGCGTGTGCGAGGACTGGCTGGCGAACAGCAATTTCGCCGGCAACCCGCTGCGGCCGCAAGTGGAGTTTGCGCGGGCGCTGGATTGCGGGAAGGCGGGCATGGAAACCAACGCCCTGGCGCTGATGACCAATTTTGTGAGTCAATATCAGAGCAACAGCGCGGCCAGCAACAGCCTGGCGCCGCTGGCGCAGAATTGGATCGGGGATTATTACCGGAACCACGGCGACAACGCGAACGCCCATTACGCCTACCAGAACTTGTGGTTGAAGTTTCCCAACGCGGAGGACCTGATCTATCAAGCGCGGCTGATGGCCGGGCGGGCGGCCGAGGTGTATGATCTGCCGCAGGCGAGCAACGATTTTTTGGTGTTGACGGAGAACACCAACACGCCCGCCGCGATCCTGGGAGAAGCCTGGTTCCAGTTGGGCTACACGGATTTTCTGCAATTTCAAGCCAACCGCACCAACAAGGCGCTGCTGTCCGACGCGCTGACGGCTTTGGGCCATGTGACCAATGCCAGCCCGTCCAACGCGCTGGCGCCACAGGCCCTGGGCCAAATGGGCAATTGCTGGCTGGCCTGGGCGCCGTTGGACCCGGTTGCCTCGGAGAAAACAAACGACTTGACCACCGCCGCCCGGATGTTTCAAGCGGAGTTGGAGCTGCCGCAGGCGGATGTCACGGCGCGAAGCCAGGGGGAGTACGGTTTGGGGATGGTGGCGCAGGCTCTGAACCGCCCGCCGGAGGAAGCCTTGAACCATTACTTGAGGGTGGTTTACAATGAGGTGATCCATGACGAATCCGCGGAGAAGCCCGACCCGGTCTGGGTGAAGGAGGCCGGGGTGGCGGCGTGGCAGTTGTGCGAGGAGATCAAGGATTGGAAAGACGCCACCAATATCTACGCACGGGTCAAGGCGGCGGTTCCAACGCTGGGGGCGGAGATGGAACGGAAAATCATCAGGGCGGCGAGTAATATTCCGGCGTCCGGCAATTAGCGCCTGGTTGCCGGGCTTGGGGAGGAGAGCTTGCGCGCGGGGACCGATTCCGGCATAGTGTTCCCATGAGCGAATGTGGTGAAGCTGTGGTGAAGCTGACGGAAAGCGCGGCCAACGAAATCAAGGCCAAGCTGGCGGCCGATCCGCAAGGCGCCGGCAAGGGATTGCGTGTATATGTGGAGAAAGGGGGCTGTTCCGGGATGCAGTACGGCATGGTTTTCGATGAGAAGCGGCCGGAGGACGCGACGGCCAGTTTTTTTGGCGTCGCCGTGCTGGTGGACCCGTTTAGCGCGGATTATGTGCGCGGGATGGTGGTTGATTTCTCGGACGCCCTGACTGGCGGCGGTTTCAAAATCTCCAATCCCAACGCGGCGCAAAGCTGCGGCTGCGGCAAATCCTTCTCCACTGGCGCGTGATTTTCCGGTCCTCCTTCCATGCCGGGGAGAACGCGCTGATCCCCGATTTAAGATTCAGAGGGGAAACCAAAAAGAACGGAATGCGCCCGATCCATTCTGGCTTGCGAAAAGGGAGGCGATGCCATAGACCAAAGACGCATGAATGGCGGCAGAAAGTTTCGCATCGGCATCCTGGGTTCCGGCAAGGGTTCCAACGCGGCCGCCATCGCCGACGCGTGCCGGACGGGGGATATTCCGGCGGATGTGGCCATCGTGATCAGCGATGTGGCCGGCGCGGGGATTTTAGAGCGGGCCCGGGAGCGCGGGTTGACGGCGGTGTTTATCGAGCCGGGAAAGTTCCGGAGCAAATTGGATGAAGGCGCGGAGAGGGCGTACATTCGGGCGCTGGAGAAGGCGGAGGTGGATTTGATCGCGCTGGCCGGGTTCATGCGGATTCTGAAGGGGGAGTTTTTGCGGGCGTTCGCGCAGCGGGTGGTGAACATCCATCCGGCGCTGCTGCCGGCGTTTCCCGGATTGGAGGCCTGGAAGCAGGCGCTGGATTACGGTGTCAAGTACACAGGAGCGACGGTCCATTTCGTGGACGCCGGGGTGGACACCGGCCCGATCATCGCGCAGCGGACGGTGCCGATATTGCCGGGGGACACGCCGGCCAGTTTGCACGCGCGCATCCAGGAGGCGGAACGGGTGGTGTATCCGGCTACAATCGCGGCGCTGGCGCGGGGGCAGGTCTGCGTGCGAGGGCGGCAGACGATCTGGAAATGAAGGCGAAGAAGAAAAAGATGGCATTGCCGCGTTGTCCGTGGAAAATCAATCCAGTCACGCGGGTAAAGGAATCGGGCAAGAGGTATTCCCGGCCGCGGGTCAAACGCAGCGCATCCAGGTATGAAGATTAAAGCCAGCAAAGAGATCTTGAAGATGGGATTGCCAAAGGGAAGTTTGCAGGAGGCCGCCCTGGCCAAGATGGCCAAGGCGGGCTTCAACATCCAGGTCAGCAGCCGCTCCTATATTCCCTATGTGGATGACGAGCATTTGATGGTGCGCCTGATCCGGGCTCAGGAAATCAGCCGCTACGTGGAGCACGGGTATCTGGATTGCGGGATCACGGGGCACGATTGGGTGGTGGAAAATGGGTCGGATGTGCGCGAAGTGGGGGAATTCCAATTCAGCAAAGCGACCAGCCAGCCGGCCCGCTGGGTGCTGGCGGTGCCCGATGAGTCGCCGATCAAGTCGCCCCGGGACCTGGGGGGCAAACGCATCGCCACAGAGGTGGTAAACATCACCAAGCGCTATTTGCGCCAGCACGGGGTGAAGGCGGAGGTGGAGTTTTCGTGGGGCGCGACGGAGGTCAAGGCGCACGAGCTGGTGGACGCGATTGTGGAAATCACCGAGACGGGCGCGTCGCTGCGGGCCAACCGGCTGCGGATCGTGGACACGCTGCTGGTTTCGACGCCGCGGCTGATAGTCAATCATAATTCATGGAAGGACGCGTGGAAGCGGCGGAAGATCGAGACGCTGGCGATGCTCTTGCGCGGGGCGCTGGAGGCGGAGAGCAAGGTGGGGCTGAAGATGAATTTGGAGCGCAAGAACCTGGACCGGCTGCTGCGGGCGCTGCCGGCGCTGCGCAATCCCACGGTGGCCAATTTGAGCCAGCCGGACTGGGTGGCCATTGAGACGATCATTGATGAGAAGGTGGTTCGGGAGTTGATCCCGCGCCTCAAGGCGGCCGGGGCTGAAGGAATCATTGAATATCCGCTGAACAAGGTGGTATATTAAAACCGCATATAAGAAATAAAGTATGGGATCACTAAAAAAACGCCGCAAAAGCAAGATCAACAAACACAAACGGCGCAAAAAGCTGCGCGCCAACCGCCACAAGAAACGCACCTGGCAGAAGTAGCCGGAAGCGGCAGAAGCAATTGCGGCCCGCCGGAGGCAGTCCGCCAAGAGGCGGAACAGGAGGGCTTTTGCCCTGGAAGAACGCATGAGGATTTGCCGGTCAGTTTTTATTCTGGCTTGCGCGGGGCTGCTTTGGTGCGGTTGCGCGACAACCCAGGCGCCCCCGCGGACCGCCGCGGCAGGGGCCGCGGCGGGCGGCAATGCCATCCCGCCCGGGGCCGAGGAACCCTCCGGGAGCGAAGGGCTTGTTTTTGGGGCGCGGCTGGAGGCCTCGGAGTTGCTTTCAACGGGCAAAGGGAACCCTGAGTCGCTGGCGCATTTCGCGGCCGGGGAAAGCTACGAGACCAACGGGCAGCACGATCTGGCGGTGGAGGAATTCTACAAATCGGTGATGGCGGATCCAGCCAATGAGGAGATGGCGCTGGAATTGACGCGGGTGTTTCTGGAGGAGCAGCAGCCGGAAAGAGCGGTGAGCCTTTTGTCCAAGGTGGCGGAGCACCCGGGGGCGTCGGCGGCGATCTACGGTTGGCTGGCGCGGGCCGATTTGCAGGCCGGCAACACCAATGCGGCCATCGCGGCGAGCCGCAAGGCGGTGGAGCGGTGGCCTGATTCGCTGGAAGGCTACCGGAGCCAATTGGAGATTTTGGCGCGGACCGGAAAGGCAGCCGCGGGAATGCGCATCCTGGACCAGGCGGCCCGGCATATCCGCAACCAGCCGGGGCAGCTGGTCGGCCTGGCCGATCTCTATGCCGACGTTTTGGGAACCCAGGGCCGGCAAACGGCCTCCGCCCGGCTGCAGGCCGTGGCCCTGCTGGACCGGGCGGCGGGGATGCAGTTTTCTTCGCCGGCGGTGTGGGAGCGGATGGCCGACACGTACGCGCGCCTGGGGGAATCCAAGAAGGCCATCGGCATTTACACCAAACTGCTGGCCCAGCCGCTGGAAGAGTCCACGGGGCTGGATGTGGTGCGCTACAAGGCGGCACTGATCAGCATGGACGCGGAGGATTGGACCAACGCGACCCGGCTCCTCCAAGGGGTGGTGAGCAACAATCCGGGCCAGTTCCCGGAGGCCTGGTATTATCTTGGCGTGATGGCCCACTCGGAGAACCGGCTGGCCGAAGCGACGGTGGATTTTGAAAACGCGCTGCGCTGGAACGCGGGCCTGGAAATGGCCTACTACCGGCTGGCGCTGGTCTGGGCGGATTTGGACCACAGCCCCGAGGCCTTGCGCCTCCTCGGCGAGGCGCGCAGCCGCTTTGCCGACAGCTTCACCGCCGAATTTTACGCGGGGCTGGTGAACATGCGGATCAAGGATTACGACCAGGCGGTGCAGCGCTTCAGCAAGGCGGAGGGGATGGCGCGCACGAACAATCCGGCGGCGCTGGACCACGAGTTTTATTTTCAAATTGGAGCGGCATGCGAGCGGGACCACCAATACCCGCGCGCGGCGGAGTATTTGCAGAAGTGCATTGACCTGCAGCCGGACAACGCGGAGGCGCTCAACTACCTGGGCTTCATGTGGGCCGACCTGGGAGAACAACTGCCCAAGGCGCGCGCCTACATCGAGAAGGCCCTCAAGCTGGACCCCGACAACGCGGCGTACCTGGACAGCATGGGCTGGGTGATGTACAAGCTCAAGCAACCGCAGGAGGCGCTGCCCTGGATGCTCAAGGCGGTGAAGCTTTCTCCAGAACCGGACGCGACCATTTTCGACCACCTCGGGGACGTTTACATGGCCCTGCGCCAGCCCGCCAAGGCGCTGGAGAACTGGAAGAAATCGCTCTCCATCGAACCCAACGATGAGGTGAGAAAGAAACTCCAGCTTTTTGACGCCGGGGCGACCTGATTTTGGCCATGCCCCCGCAGTTTTCCAAACATTACACCGTGGCCGAAGCCCGCGCGCTGCTGCCGGAAATCCGGCTCTGGCTGGATGGGCTAGACAAATGCGCGGAACGGCTCAAGACTTTGGACAAGCAGGTGGGGGCCTTGCTCGCCGAGGGCCGCGATGCCGGGGGCCAGCCCGTCAACGATCTGATTGTCACGCTGGCCGAATGCCGGGACGTGCTCATGGAATTTCATCGCCGCCAAATCCAGGTCAAGGATTTGAAGCGGGGGTTGATTGATTTTCCCTCGCTGCGCGAAGGGCGGGAAGTTTTTTTATGCTGGGAGCGCGACGAGGACGACATCGAGTTCTGGCACGACTTGGAAACGGGCTATTCGGGGCGCGAACGCCTTTAGCCCGTCCTCCATTCCCTTCGAGTTTTCCAGTGGATTGCCCGTGAAGAGCCGGGCGCAAAACCCATTCTGCGCTTGATTCCGACTCATTTAGTGGCATTGTATTGACATGACTTACGTGACTATTGACGCTGAAATTGCCAACGGGCAAATCGTCCTAAAGGAAGGCGCCCAACTGCCGGAGCATGGACGGGCTTTAGTGACGCTATTGCCGGAGGCGCCGCGCCGCCCCAATTGGGAGACCGTGGAATCTACGCTGGGAGTGCTCCGCCGAGCGGACTTGGATAGCAGCGCCTGGCAGCGTCAGGTCCGCTCCGAGTGGGATCGGGCCTAATGCGCTGGCTGCTGGACAGCAATGTCTTGATAGACGCCCTAGGCGGATTGCCGCACGGCAGGCGCGTTTTGCGTGAAGCCCGGAGCCGCCCTGACGTTGAAGTCGCCTACTCGGCCATTACCCGGATTGAAGTGCTGGGCTTCCCAAATCTTGGCGCGGAGGAAGAGGCGGCCGTCCGAGCTCTTTTAAACGAATTTGATGAGGTTCCCATATCAAATGCGGTTGTGGAGCAGACGATCCTCATTCGCAGGGCGATTCGTATCCGAATTCCAGACGCACTGATCGGCGCGAGCGCTCAAGTCACCCACGCCACCCTGGTCACCCGGAACATCAGTGATTTTCAACAAATAGCTGGTTTGACCGTGGTTCATCCGGACAATGTTTGACAGATTGATGGCTGAGAAAACCCATGTCGCGCAATCCGCGATGTAAATGCTCGCCTCTCCGGTTGCAAGAGAGTTTGAGATTCTTGCTGCTCAATTGCGGCTTGATTTCGGCCTCCTGCTTCACGAGTTCTTCAGTGTAACCATGGCGGCTTATATCCGTCCTTAAGGGAGGAACTTGTGGCGGCGGAGTTGGTTTGGAATGAAAAAGTGAATTTGCATGCTTTAATTGCCATGGCCAAGGCAGAAGGGGCCAGCGACCTGCACCTGGAACCGGGATTGTCGCCGGTCATGCGTGTGCGCGGGAGTTTGCGCGCGGTGGGGGAGCCGTGCGCGGGGGATGTTTTGCTGCAAGCCGCCCGCGAGATGATCGGCGCCGATGAGTGGCCGCGTTTCCTCACGCAGCGCTCGTATGACATGTCCAAGACGATTGAAGGGCTGCGCTGCCGGATCAACATCCTGCAAACCTCGCGGGGGATAGGTTTTGCGATCCGTCTGCTGCCGGCGTTCCAGCCGACCATAGAGAGCTTGAACCTGCATCCGGACCTCAAACTGCTGGTCAATCATGCCAACGGGCTGGTGCTCATCAGCGGCCCGACGGGCAGCGGCAAATCCACCACGCTGGCGGCGCTGGTGCAGACGATCAATCTGAGCGACGCGCGGCACATCGTGACCATTGAAAGCCCGATAGAATTCACCTTTCGTCCGCGGCAGGCCTTCATCCGGCAGCGGGAAGTGGGGCGGGACACGCCGAGTTTTGAGCAGGCGTTGCTGGACAGCTTGAGGGAGGACCCGGATGTGTTGATGGTGGGGGAAATGCGGGAGCCGGAAACGATGCGGCTGACGTTGAGCGCGGCGGAGACGGGGCATTTGGTGCTGGCCACGGTTCATTCCTCCAATTGCGCGGAGGCCTTGCAGCGGGTGGTCAACGCCTTCCCGCCGGAGATTCAGAGCAACGTGGCGGCGCAACTGGCGGACTGCCTGATCGCGGTGGTTTCGCAGCGGTTGCAATTCCGGCCCAATCTGAACATCTGCGTGCCGGAATGCGAAATCCTCAAAAGCAGCATGTCGGTCAAGAACTTCATTCGCAACCGCGACTTTTTCAAGATTGTCTCCTCGCTGGAAACCGGGGCGGAGAGCGGCATGTGGACCTTCGCGCGCTATCGCACCTGGCTGGAGAAGCGCACGCAGTTTCACATCCTTTCGCGCGAGGCGGAAGCGGAGGAGGAGGCGGTCGCGCCGCCGAAACTGCCGCCGATCGCGGCCGCGCCCAAAACCAGCCACCCGGGCCGCCATCCCGTCCCCCGGCCGGCGGCCGGCGCCAAACCGGCGGAGTCCGGCCGGATTGAAATCGAGCCGGTGGAATCCTTCGAAAGAATCCTCAAAGGCCCGTCGTAATTTCTGGAGTTCCCAGATTGTCTCAGGATTGTTCCTCTTCGGCCAGCGCCATGCGGGATTCGGCAACGGCCTTGAAACGACAGGCGATGACTACTGGACGCCAGGCGCGGCGCCCGGCGGGGCGGATTCGTCCACCTCCAAACGGATGTAGTCGTAAATGACGCCGCTGGTCAGTCCGCCGGCGGGGATGGTGAGCACCAGGTCGTTGCCGCCTGCTTTGATGAGGGAAGCGTCAAAATTCAGGTCGCGCTCGGACCAGTAGCCGCCGATGCCGTCGCGGTTCAGGGTGGCGTTATAGGCCGGCTCCCGGATCGCGCCAACGGACTGGCCATTGAGTGTCACGGCGATGCTCCCGCCGCTGGAGCCGCAGATGGCGCAGCGCAGGGTGGCCTTGCCATGCAGCCCGGCCGGCTCGTCAAACTGAATGGTCCACGGCGTGGCCCTGCCCCGGCCGTTGCCCGTGCCTTTTTCGACGGTGTTGTTCGGGTCCTCGCAATGGGGCACCTGCTCGAAATACCAGTCTTTGCGGAAGTCGCTTTTGCCGATGATGTAATGGACGTCGTTGGGAAAAAGTTGGGCGTAGAGAAGATACATTCCCCAGTGGAAGTAGTCGTCGCCCTTGAAAAACTCCGAGCCGGTGCGGTTAGGGATGCCTATGTCCCAGATTTGTTTGCCGTAGCGAACGGGTTTCCAAACCAGGCTGCCCAGGTTGAGACTTTGTCCCCCGGCCACGGTGATGTTCTGCTGGCTGAATTCGCCCAGGACACCATCGGCGATGGCGTGAAGCTGGTAAGTGCCGGCGCGGACGTTGGGAATGGTGAAACGGCCATCCGCGCCGCCTTTGACCCAGAATTGGTAGTGCTTGGCATCGTTCTGCCAATCCATGCGCGCGGAATCGGGGAAGGCCAGGCCGACAAGCAGGTTGGACAGATTGGAGGTGGCAGCCTGGAGGTCTGTCAAAACGAGTTGGCCGCTGACCACGGCGCGCTGGTTCTTGTGCGGATAGTCAACGCCGGCCACCCAATCGTAAGGCCAGGCGGCGGCCTCTTTGGCGGCCTGCCGGTTGGCGTCGTCGAACATGGCGTTGGGAGTGGGGCCGGAGTTGAGGTAAACCAGGATGGGGCCGATGACCTTGGACCATGCCTCGCCGGCGGAGATGGGACAGGAACTGCCGCCATAGTGGGTGCCGCGCCAGTAATCCAGGAGGGTCGGGTCGCCGCCGGGGTTGTCGTCCAGGTGGCCGTCCAGTTCGTCTTTTGTGGCGCCACCGCTCAGGAACTCAATGGTGGGGTTGATGAAATAGAGGCCGATGTGCTGCCGGGTGCTGGACCAGCCCATGGCGGGGGCTTTGAATTGATAGGCGCAATAATCATATTTGTGCTCGGCCTTGCCGATGAAATTGCCGGTAGTCATGCGGCGGGCTTCTTTCATGTTGAGCGGGGAACCGTGATCCCAATCATAAGCGCTGGGGATGAGCCCATTGCGCTGGGCGTCAATGGAGAGCCAATCGAAGACTTGCGGGTTGAGCTTGGCGCCCCAGCGGCTTTCGCCAATCTGGGTCGCGCCGCCGCTGGATTGGTGGCTGAAGATGGCGTAGGTGTAAAGACCACTCTCCCCGCGCCCGACGGTGAAACGGATCTCCAGATCAACGCCGCCGGAAGGCCCTTTGACGGAAACTTCTCCACGCTGGCCGCCATTGTCTTTGGGGTCAATCGTGACTTTGGCAACGGCGTTCCCCGGGGCCTGTTCCCAGTACCCCGCCGGATGGCCGGAAGCGTTGGCGCCGACGCCCATTGTCTCGATGTCTTTGTAGAGCAAAAAGGTCAGGTTGCCATTGCGTTTGTTGACTTTGGCTGTGACAATCCCATTGGCCAGGGTATAAGAGTTCGTGTCTTCGCTGATGGTCACTGGCTCGGCGGCGCGCAGCAGGCCGCCCGCGCCGGCGAGGATGCAAGCCGACAAGAAGGCAGCGCCAATTTTTTTCAACTTCGGGCAACGGGCGATGGGCAAGGCTCTTTGGAGATCGTTTTTCATGTGCCGAATCCTGACCTGGCTTGATTGCCAGATGCTAGTCTGGTGTCACGGAACTATCGTTCATAAATCCGTCGGCGGGACGCCGGCGGAAGCGGGCCATACGCCCGCGCCCCCGTGCATCAGAATTATAAGAAGAACTTCCATGAGGCCACACTAGAGGGCGATTTTTTTGACCGGCTGCAAGGTAACGGGGCCAAGCAGGCCGGAGTCGCGCAACGGCCAGGCGGAGGCGTCCAGACCGCGCCCGCCGCTCTTGCTGTTGACGTTGGCGTCGTAAAAGTATTTCCAATTGACTTTGCGGATGTCCAGGTCGCGGACGCGGTTGGCGCCCAGATTGGTCACCTCCACTTCCAAGCTGTTTTTGCCGGGCTGCAAGTACTGGCCGATGGCGACCTGGTAGGGGACGCAGAACAGGGCGGCGACATCGTGGCCGTTGATTTTGACGCGGGCGGCTTCGCAAACCCGCCCCAAATTGAGCACCCAATCATCGGCCTGTCCTTCAGGACGGTCAAAGTTGATGGTGTAGCGGGCGGTGCCGGCAAAGCGTTTGGCTTCGGGGTCTTCCTGGCTCGTCCAGGAGGCCAGGGTTGGCGTGACAAAAGAGGCAGGCAAGGCGGGGCCGCCGTCCACAAATTTAACATCCCAGGAACCGGCCACGTTTTGCGCGGCGCCCGATGCGGCGAAGTCGGACCAGGCCGGGCCGGTGACGGTTTTTGCCGCGAAGGTCCGCACGATGCGCGATTCGCCGGGGAGCAGTTGAAGGTAGATTTGCGCCGCGCCGCCGGGGGTCTGCCGCAAGGCAGCCAGGCCGCTGCGATTATCGAAGCGCGGGTCCAGGAGGACGGCGGATTTGGCCGGGACACCCAGGGTCACCCATTGGTCCACCGCTGTGTCGCCGCGATTGGCGATAAAATAATTGAAGCCGCCGGCGCTGGTGCGCCGCACAAACCAAACGCCGTTGTCCGCCATCGGCTCGCGGATGGCGCCGGCCTGGGCCAGGAGGGTATCAACATCGGGGCCGACTAGAACGGTGCCGTTGCCCAATTTGGCCTTCTTGACCTGCCCATCGCCGTTTTCGAGTTTGATCTGGCTGATCAGCTCTTTGAACTTGGCTTGTTGCTGTTCCAAGTCGGCCAGGCCGGGCACGTCGCCGGGGAGGCGCTCCACAAAGGCGATGGTCGCGCCAGACTTGGACAGGGCAACCAGTTTTTCCAGGGTCGCCGCCGGCATCAGGCGGCACGGGGGCACGAGGATGACGCGGGCCGGACGTCCGTTGAGCATAATCTGCCCAAACTCGAACTTGGTCTGCGCCAGGAAGCGGTCGGAAATGTAGTCGAAACCGTAGCCGCGATTGAGCAGGGTTCCGGCCGTCGTCCTGAGGCTCTGTGGCATGGGGCCGTTGCCGGCGATGATCAGGCCGGCGGCCAGTTTGCCGGGCGTGTCAAAGACATCGAAGATGTTGTAATAAACGAGCACGTCGTTGGCCGGGGCGCCGGTTTGCAGGACGGATTGGCAGCGGGTAGCGTAGGCGTTGAATTGGGGCAGGTCGTGCCACAAGCCGCCGTAAGGCCCGAAGTTGACGGCGGCATAAAATTGCCAGCCGGGCCAGGCGGCTTCCACGGGCGAGTAGGGAATGCCATGGAAGAAAATATGGTTTACACCGGTCAGGAACAAAAAGTCGGCCGCCTGCTTGACCAGCGAGAGCGGGGCATTGAAATGTTCGGTCAGCCAGGTGAAGGACTCGGAGGAGGAGAGGGTGGTCCCCTTGTCGCGCGCGGCGGAGGAGGCAAACTTGTTCATCGGGTAGTTCTGCGGACCCTGGCCGCTGAAGGGCATCATCTCCGTCTCGGGAATGTCGGAGGCGGCATAGACGTCAATCAAATCGGTGGGCGATCCGTGGGCCTGGTCGCGGCTCATGCTGCCATGGCCGTGAGCCCATTTGGTCCATTCCTGGATGTAAGCCAGGTGCAGATCGGCGATCGTCTGGCGGTAATCGCTGCGCACGCGCTCGGCCGTCTCTTGCGGACCTTCGCCGAAGAAGGCGGGCAATTGGGTGCGCAGATCGTAGCCGCGGAGCCGGGCAAAGTCGGTGAAGAAAGAGGGCGTCCATTGCGCATCGTAGTACTCATAGGAATCATGGAAGAAGGCGCGTGGCATGGCGCCCTGGTAGGCGGCCTTGAAATGCTGGTCGAAATCGGCCAGATAGGAGTCAATGGCAGAAATGGAGAAGGGGTCCAGCACGTTGCCGACGCCGCCGGGAGCGGCGCGCTTGACTTGCTGCGAAGGGCCGGTTTCCCAAACCCCGTAGAGCCGCCACGCTCCGGGCGGGGCCGTCCAATCCAGGTGGCCGCCGCTGACCTTGCCGGTGAGGTCAATCTGGGTGCCGTCCGGGCCAATGGCCCGGAGCGTTTCCAGGGTTTGGATGTGTCGCGCTCGCGGGCTGGGAAAGGCGGCAGTCAGGGAGGCTCCGTCGGCGACATCATATCGCTCCATTACCACGGCACCGGAGGCCATTTCCGGGGTGACGCGCTCGCCGCCGTTGGGCCAGCCGGTGCCGGTAGTCAGGTCCACGCCCAGCCCCAGGCGTTTGGCTTCGCTGGTGGTGTGGGCGAGCATCTCCATCCATTTGGGGGAGAGAAAATCAATGAAGTTGGACTCGTAACCGTGGGCGCCGTAAATGGGGCAGATTTCCACGCCGCCAATGCCGGCCTGCTGGAACATTTCAAGCTGGTGGGTCAGGTTGGTCTTGTCCACCGCGCTGCCCATCCACCACCAGCGCGTCCAGGGATGGTTTTCGCGCGTCGGGGCGGCCCATCGGAAGGGATCCGCATTGTCGGGCGCATCGGCGGCGAAGGTTTTTGGGGACGGTGAGAGCGCGGCAAGAATCGTCAGCGCGACCAGGGTGGCGGCCCGAAGTGTCTTGCGGGCAACGCCGGGTTTGTTCAGAGACAATGTATGCATAGATTTTTGTGCTTGGGGCTATTTTCACCCTGGATTCTGGAAACGCCAGAAAAAAATCCAGCCGTCTTCAGGACGGGTGCAGGACAGAATTCTTCAATTTTGATTTTTCGCTCTTTTTTTGTTGCCTTTGCATATGCCATACACATATACTTCCGGCCATGGATT